>OGQA01000937.1_pt1 | contig 14077 bp, 10 predicted proteins | sample 1553011 | NCBI WGS metagenome assembly OGQA01 (sample SAMEA2580256, study PRJEB22360) | human gut metagenome | biome: human gut; feature: human-associated habitat; material: faeces | place: Denmark | collected 2008/2010 | reverse complement strand
AGCTCCTTTGTCTGAAAATATTCATACACCTTTACCATAGCACGTTTTTGCCGCGATTTCCACAGGAAAAGAGAAATCGGCAAAAGCGACAAGAAAGCGCGGTGAAAATCTGTGATTATGGCGAGAGAATGCGGCTTGTGCAAAAGGAAAAAAGAAGCTAAAATAATTATATCCTGCCGAAGCTGTGCGCCCGATACGGACAAGCGCTCCGGCAAAAATTTTCAGGAGGAAAAAAGCTATGCGCAAGTTTTTGTCCCTGCTGCTGACGATGGCGATGGTCCTTTCCCTTGCCGTGACGGTCAATGCCGCCGCCCCCAAGGAAGACATCACCATTCTGCACACCAACGATGTTCACTGCGACTACGAGAAGTATGCCAAGGTCGCAACGCTGCACAAGAGCGCGGATCTGCTCGTTGACGCGGGCGACCATGTTCAGGGCGGCGTGATCGGCACGCTCTCCAAGGGCGAGTACATCGTCGACATCATGAACTACCTCAAGTACGATGCTGCCGTTCCCGGCAATCATGAGTTCGACTATGGCATGGATCAGTTCCTGCACATTGCCAAGGATCTGGCGAAGTATCCCTATATCTCCGCAAACTTCACCGGCAAGGACGGCAAGCCCTACTTCGACGCTTATAAGATGTTCGAGGTCAAGGGCGTGAAGGTCGCGTTTGTCGGCGTCTGCACGCCGGAGACCTTCACCAAGTCCACCCCCACCTACTTCCAGGACGCCAACGGCAACTACATCTTCGGCTTCTGCGAGGGCAACAACGGCGCTGACCTCTACAATGCGGTACAGAAGGCCATCGATGCGGCCAAGGCCGCGGGCGCCGATTATGTCATCGGCCTCGGCCATCTCGGCATCGACGAGCAGTCCTCTCCCTGGATGAGCAAGGAAGTCATTGCCAACACCACCGGCTTTGACGCCTTCATCGACGGTCACTCCCACTCCACCTTCTCCGAAACGATCAAGGATAAGTCCGGCAAGGAGGTCGTCTTTGAGCAGACCGGCACCAAGCTCGCCAACGTCGGCAAGATCATCATTAAGGCCGACGGTACCATCACCCACGAGAACGTTGATCTGAACACGGTCGAGCCCGACGCCGAGGCGGCGGCCTATATCCAGACCATCACCGATAAGTTCGACGCCCTGCAGAAGCAGGTCGTTGCCAAGACCAGCGTGGAGCTGACCATCAACGGCGCGGACGGCAAGCGCGCGGTCCGCAATGCCGAGACCAACCTCGGCGACCTGTGCGCGGATGCCTACCGCATCCTGCTGGGCGCTGACATCGCCTTCGTCAACGGCGGCGGCGTGCGCGACAACATCAAGGTCGGCGACATCACCTACGGCGATATCATCAAGGTCCATCCCTTCGGCAACGAGGCCTGCCTCGTTGAGGTCACCGGTCAGCAGATCAAGGACGCTCTGGAGCTCGGCTCCGCGGCCTATCCCGGCGAGAGCGGCGGCTTCTTGCAGGTTTCCGGCCTGACCTACACCATCAATGCGGACATTCCCAGCTCCGTGGTGAAGAACGATAAGTCCGAGTTCGTCAAGGTCGACGGCGCGTACCGTGTGTCTGACATCATGGTCGGCGGTCAGCCCCTCGACGTCAGCAAGACCTATACCCTCGCTTCCCATAACTATATGCTCAAGCAGGGCGGCGACGGCTACGCGATGTTCGGTACCGACAACGTCAAGCTCCTCAAGGACGGCGTGATGATCGACAACCAGGTCCTCATCAACTACATCGTCAATAATCTCGGCGGCGTGGTCGGCGAGCAGTATGCCGCCCCGCAGGGCCGCATCACCATCAAGACTGCTGCTTCCGATGTCCCGACGAACGAAAGCGAAAAGGTCATCGCCGGCCGCAATACCACCGTGACCGAGGGCGATACCTACACCGTCGTCGCGGGCGACTGCCTGTGGAACATCGCCTACAAGCTCTACGGCACCGGCACGCTCTACACCAAGTTGGCTGAGGCCAACAAGCTCGCCGATCCGTATATCATCTACATCGGCCAGATCCTGACCGTTCCCGCCAAGTAAAAAACTGCACAATTAAGAAAGCCGCCCGTTTGGGCGGCTTTCTTCTGTGTTTTTTTGCTTTTGACAAATCTTATATTACCACATTTCGGGCAATTTTTCAAGTCTTGTCTTTTCCTTGCCGGGGGTGTAGATAACATGGCGAGGTGAAAAAGAGATGAATGAATTGATGTTATTCGGCACGCTGTCCGCGCAGCGGACCGAAGCGGCGCTGCTGTGCGGGAACGCTGTGACGGAGCGCTTCGCCCTGACGCTCACGCCGGAACAATGCGGACGTCTGCTGGAGCGCCGCGCTTTGGCCTTGCGGGAGACGGAACGCATCGAGCCGGGCGAGGGCATCCTGCCGAAGCTGGCGGTCGCGCTGTGCGACTCGCCCTGCGTCGGGCCGGAGAACTGGGAGGAAACGCTTGGCGGGTTGACGGAGCTGTTCTACCACTTCAAGGGCGCGTGCGGCGAACGTCTCGGCGACGACGAGCTGCTCGCCGCGCTGGTGCGGCTATACAACGGCTGGGCGGGCGGCTGCGCGGACCGCATCGCCGATCTCGACGGCCGCGCGATGCTGCGCTTTGCGCGCACGGGAAAGGTGGGGGACGATGGCGAATGAACTGACGTGCCCGCTGACGGACGCCGAAGAGAGGCTGTGACAGGAAAAGCTTGCCGCGCTGCTCGTGCGGCAGATCGCGCTCTACACCGCGAATGAAAGCAGCTCCGTACCGACCGCTGCCGCGCAGGAGCTGCTGCGCGGCGTGCTGTTTTTCCTTGCTGTGCCGGAGGAGCCGGACGGCGGAGGCGAAGCGGAACGCGCGGACCGTATCCGCGTCCTGCTTCCGCTCGACCTTGCGGACGAGCTGGCGCGCGGGCAACGCCGTGCGCAGCGGGATGCCGCGCTGACGATCGCGCTCTGGCGAAAGGTCGTTGCGGCGCTGCCGCCGCTGGAGAACCGCTCGCTCCGCGATACGCTGCGGAGCATCGGCAGGGGCTTCCGCCGCTATGACACGCGCTTTTTCCCGCAGCGGTTTGATTGTGACATTGACTATCAGCTTGCCGTTCCGGTATCGGAGAGCCTGCTGGGGATAAATTATGTCAACCGCTATCTGATCGATCTGGCGGCGGAAAATAGTCTGCTCACGCGATTGCCGCAGGGCGAGGTCCGCGCGGTGCTGGAGCGCTCCTGTCCCGATTGGCGCGGGCTGCTGGTGAATCTCTACGCACCGGCCGCGGCGAACGCGCTCGCCCGCACGCTCCTCGGCGGGGAGGGGCTGACGCTCTCGGACGGCGAGATCGGCGCGCTCCGCGAGCGCTGGAAACACGCGCGGCCCGAGCGGATCGAGAACGACCTGCTCACGGCGGCGGATGCGCTCGCGGAGCGGCTCATCCTCCCGCGCGGCGCGGGGAAATATCTGAACGGCTTCGCCCGTGAGGTCGCTGCCCGCGCCGAAGCTCTGCGCGACTGCGGCGGCCTGCGGGGACTGTTCGTATAGAAGAAAAAGGAGCAACCGCTGAAAAGCGGTCGCTCCTTTGTGCGCGGAAGTGCTGCGGGTGGTTTTCTTCCGCTTACGCGAACAGATAGCTGTACTTGTCGCGGATGGTGAAGATCAGCGCCTCGATGTCCACCGGCAGATCGTTGTCGGAGGTGGTGAGATCGTAGCCGCGCTCCTCCGCCATGCGGACGCGGACATGGTCGGCGTCGAGGAAGAGGACGCCGGGGTTCTTGCTCTCCGCCATATCCTCCGCCGTCTGGAAGAGGGTGAACTTGTCGTGGCAGGGCTCGCTGGCGTAGGGGCAGAACTGCGTGCAGTTGCCGCACTCGTTGCACATCTTGTCGACGTGGATGATCTGGTGGCTCTCGTCGGGCATGACGACGGCGACGTTCGCGCGATTCGGGCAGGAGTCGACACAGTTCTCGCAGACGGTGGAGCACTGCAGGCAGCGCTCGCCCTCGCACTTGCCGGACATCTTGAGGATGCCGTGCTTGGCGATGGCGTCGGACTCGGTGATGAACGCCTGCGCGGGGATCTCATACTCGTAGGGTACGCCGATCACGGCTTCGGCAAAGCGGGCGGCGTCGGCAATGCCCTCGACCACGGTCGCGGGGCCGCGGTGCGCGTCGCCCGCACAGTACACGCCCTCGACATTGGTCTCAAACGCGGGGCCCTTGCGCTCCATCTCGATGCCGTTTGCGGCCATGAGGTCGGAATCGACCTGCTCGCCGACGGCGGAGAGCACGAGGTCGCAGGGGATGGAGAACTGCTCGCCGGACTTCACGGGGCTGCGGCGGCCGGTCTCGTCGGGCTCGCCGAGCACCATCTTGTCGCACAGCAGCATACCCTTGGCCTGCTTGACGGGAGCGGCCAGTTCGATGAACTCCACGCCCTCGTCGATGGCGAGCTGCAGCTCGTGCTCGTCGGCGGGCATGAACTTCTTGGTGCGGCGGTAGAGAATGGTGGCGTGCGCGCCCATGCGCTTGGCGACGCGGGCGGCGTCCATGGCGGTGTTGCCCGCGCCGACGACCACGATGTTGCCGGAGAGGTTGGGCTTGACCTGCTTCTTTTCCTTCTTCATCCACTCGATGACGCCCTGCACGTTGCCCTCGATGTCGAGTTTGCCGGCCTTCCACGCGCCGGTGGCGAGGAGGATGTGGGTGTAGCCCATTTCCTTCAGCTCCGCGACGGAGGGAGCGCTCTTGCCGCACTTGACCTCAACGCCGTAGCTCATCATCAGGGCGATGTCCTTGTCGATGGCCTCGTCGGAAATGCGGAAGGCGGGAATGACGTAGCGCGGCACGCCGCCGAGCTTGCGCTCACGCTCGAAGATGGTGGTCTCGATGCCGGCGCGGCCGCAGAAGTACGCCGCGGCGATACCGGTCGGGCCGCCGCCGATGATGGCGACGCGCTTGCCCTCGACGCGCTCGGGCAGCTTGATGGACGCCATCAGGGCATTGTAGCCCTTCTGCGCGGCGAGGAGCTTGGTGTCGCGGATGTGGACGCTCTCCTCATAGAAATTGCGGGAGCACTTGCCCTGGCAGCGGTGCGCGCAGATGGTGCCGGTGATGAAGGGCAGAGCGTTCTTCTCGGTGATGAGCTTGAGCGCGGGGCCGTAGAGACCCTTGCGGCACAGCTCGAGGTACTCGGGAATGTCCTGCTCGATGGGGCAGCCGCCCTTGCAGGGTGCGATGAAGCAGTCGAGCCAGGGCACCTGCTCGGTGGACTTGCGGCTGGGCAGGGGCTTGATGGGCTTGAGGTGATGGTAATTCGTGCGGGCGGAGGCGGCGAGGTCGGAGATGGCGGCGGAGTCGGTGCCGGCGAAGGCGCGGTACTCCATCGGCTCGACCTTCTCGACCATCTGGAGCAGGCGGTTGTAGCCGCCCGGCTTGAGAATGGTGGTGGCGACGGTGATGGGCCAGATACCCGCGGCAAAGAGCTTATCGCAGTTGAAGTATTCCGCGCCGCCGGCGAAGGAGATACGCATCTTGCCGCCGAACGCGCGGGAGATGCGATTGCACATCTCGATGGTCAGCGGGAAGAGGCTGCGGCCGGACATATACATCTCGTCGTTCGGCAGCTCGCCGCGCGTGGTGTCCACGGGGAAGGTGTTGGAGAGCTTGAGACCGAACTCCAGACCCTCCTTGTCCGCGAGCTTCTGCAGACGCTCGAACATGGGCACCGCGTCCTCCCACTGGAGATCCTCGTTGAAGTGATGCTCGTCGAACACGATGTAGTCGTAGCCCATGGAGTCGAGAATGCTGCGGGCGGTCTTGTAACCGAGGATGGTGGGGTTGCACTTGACGAAGGTGTGCAGGTGCTTTTTGGTGAGCAGATAGCTTGCGATGCGCTCGATCTCCTGCGGCGGGCAGCCGTGGAGCGTGGAGACGGTGACGGAGCGGGACACGCGCGGGGAGATGTGCGCGATGAAATCGCGCTCGGCGGGGAACAGCTCGGTGAGCACCTTTTTGCACTCCTTGAACTGCGCGGTCTTGCTCGCGTCCATCATGTTGTCGATGTAGCTGTTGACCTTGCGGCCCTTGATGCCCTCGAGGTCGTAGCCGACGGACATATTGAACACGAACCCGTCGGGATCGCCGAGACCGTAGACCTTGCTGATGACCTTGAGCGCGCACCAGGCCTTGATATACTCGTCCTGCGCCTGCGCCACGGTCAGCTCGGTGGACCACTCCTGATTGTAGCCCTCGTCGGCGGCGAGGATGCAGGGACGGGGCACGCAGGCGGCAAGCTCGGCGCCGTCCATCTTCTGTACGGTCTTGACCTCGAAGAAGCGGGCGCCGGCGAAGTAGGCGGCGATGATGTTCTGCGCGAGCTGGCTGTTGGGACCGGCGGCGGGGCCAAATGGGGTCTCGATGCGCTCGCCGAAGATGGGCAGGCTCTTGCCCGTGGCCTCATACTTCTTGTGGACGCCGAAGATGTCGCCGCTCTGGGCGTACTCGGTCACAACCCAGTTCATCAGGGACGCGAACGGAATGGGATACATTTTCTCAGACATCGTTGTTCCTCCTATGTAATGTTTCCTTAATACTCGCAGTGGTTGAGGCTGCCCCAGAGCTTCTTCGCGGCCTCGAGGATGTGGGCGTTCTCGGCCTCCTCGTCGATGCCGACGAGCTGACGGTCGAGCATGAGCGTCTTGCCGGCGGCGATGGTGGTCTGGCACTGGCGGCCCGTCATGCCGAAGATCATGTGGCCGTCGATGTTCGCGTCGGAGAACGGAGTGAACGGCTTATAGTCCATCACGATGATGTCCGCCGCCGCGCCCGCCTTGAGCACGCCGAGCTGGTCGGGGAAGTACTTCGCGCCGATCTTCGCGTTGTTCTTGAAGAGCATATCGGTGACCTCGCACCAGCCGACGTTCGGCAGGCAGTTCTGGCTGCGCTGGGAGCAGAGGGCGACCTTGAGGGATTCGAGCATATCGTTGGTGTAGGCGTCGGTGCCCATGCCGAGCAGGATGCCGCGCTTGTAGAGCTGGAGGACGGGGCAGATGCCGATGGCGTTGCCCATGTTGGATTCCGGATTGTTCACGACCATCGTGCCCGTTTCCTTGATGATCTCCATCTCGGCGGTGTTGACATGGATGCAGTGACCGAGGATCGTCTTGGGGCCGAGGATGCCGTGATCCTGAAGGCGCTGGACGGGACGGCGGCCGTAGTTCTGGAGGGAATCGTACACGTCGTTCATGCCCTCGGAGACATGGATGTGATAGCCGGTGCGGCCGTTGTTGGCCTCGACCATGCGGTCGAAGGTCTTATCGGAGATGGTGAAGAGCGCGTGACCGCCGAACATCGCCGCGAGCATGGGATCCTTGCGCTGCTCGCATTCCGTGATGAAGTCGGCATTTTCCTTGATGGCCTGCAGGCACTTCTCCTCGCCGTCGCGGTCGGAGACCTCATAGCACAGGCAGGAGCGCAGGCCGAGACGCTTGCTCTCCTCGGCGATGGTGTGCAGCGTGCCGGGGATCTCGCCATAGCTGGCGTGATGGTCGAAGACGGTGGTGACGCCCTGCTTGATGGAGTCGATGTAGAGCGCGGTGGCGCTGGCCTTGGTGCCGTCCATCATCAGGTGGCGGTCGATGGCCCACCACGTTCCGTCGAGGACCTCGTAGAAGTTTGTCGGGTTGTTGCCGACGATGGACAGGCCGCGCGCGAGCGCGGAATAGATGTGGGTGTGCGCGTTGATAAAGGCAGGCATGATGACGCCGCCCTTGGCATCGACGATCTCAGCGTCGGGGTACTTCGCGCGCAGGGCGGCCTCCTCGCCGACCTCGGCGATCTTCGCGCCCTCGTAGGCGACCGCGCCGTGCTCGTAGTAGCCGCGGCCCTCTGCGTCGCGGGTGATGAGACGTCCGTTGGTGATGAGCTTCATAAGTGGTTTCCTCCTGTTAAATGGTTTCAACTGACGAACCCTTCAGGCAAAAAGAAAAGACGCTCCAAGCGAGTCACTCGCCCGAAACGTCAGCGTTTCTGCCGGAGTGATAGTTTCAGCCCGTGCGCGCAGCACTTCGTTACAGCTATCAGTCATAGATTGTAGATTTATTTTACACGAAGGCGGGAACAATTTCAATGGAAATTTCGTCAAAATCCGTGAAAAGAGCCTTGATAAAACAGAGAAATCGCCTTTTGATTTTTGTGCAAAGCGATGAAGGAGCAAAAAAGTTACCCCGCGTTGGCCGTGTAGACCCCGCCAAACCTGCACATGAATTGCAGGTGGGTCGCCTCTGTCCGGTTTTACTGCTTCCAACGTCCGGCCGCGAAATGCAGCCGGGAGGCCTGCAAACCACCGGAGCGTACCGGCGTCCCGTATGACGAAATGTGGGTTTATAAAGAGCCTATCACGAACCACGCAGGGTAATTGCCATTGTAAGCGGAGCGGCGGGAAAAATCCGTCGGAAGCGAGGTTACTCCTCCTCGTCCTCCATCATCTGCTCCATGAAGAGGTCGTAGACCTCGTTGATCTCGTCCTCGTCGACGACGTTGGCGAGCATCTCCTCGCCGTCCACCGTCTCGCTTTTGAGAATGATGAGGCCGTACTCGTCCTCATTCTCCTCCTCGCCCTCCTCCACAACGGGGAAGAAAGCCATATAGGTCGTGCCGTTGTGCTCGAGCGCGTCGATGTATTCCAGCTCGATGTCGTTGCCCTCCTCGTCCGTCAGCGTGACGAAATTCGGGCCGTATTCTTCGCTCATGGGGGTGTCCTCCTCCAACAGTCGGTATTTGAGATGGAGATAGTATAGCGCATTTCCAAGCGCAATGCAAGTTTGACATCTGCGCGATTTTGTATTACAATAAATTACCTATTGTCAAAAGACAGCAAAGCGGAGCTCCGCTTTTTCAATTTGCAAAAGGAGGTAGCGCAATGGAAGGGAAACACGAAGCCGCCCGTGCGCCTCGAAAAAACCACAGAAGGAGCGGCGCCGGCATGACGGCGCTGAAGGTGCTCGGCACGCTCCTGGCCATCGGCGCCTGCACGGCGCTGATGTTCTTCGGCATTTTTATGAAGTATGTCCACACCACGCTCGAGCCGGTGCTGGACGTGGATATGAGCGCCATCACGCTCAACCAGAGCTCGGTCATCTATTATCAGGACAAGAGCACGGGCGAGTGGAAGGAGCTGCAGAAGATTCACGGCACCGAGGACCGCACGAACATTGAATTTTCCGACATCCCCGACCATGTCTGGCAGGCTCTGGTGTCCATCGAGGATCAGCGCTTCTTCCAGCATCACGGCGTGGACTGGAAATCGACCGGCAAGGCGGTGTTCACCATGCTCACCGGCGGCGGAACGCAGCGCGGCGGCTCGACCATCACCCAGCAGGTCATCAAGAACGCCACCGGCAACAATCAGCCGACCATCAAGCGCAAGGTGACGGAGATCTTCCAGGCGCTGCGCTTCTATAAGAATTACTCGCGTGAGGAGACGCTGACGTTCTATCTGAACCTCGTCTACTTCGGCAACCATTCCTACGGCATCCAGGCGGCCGCCGAGAACTACTTCGGCAAGGACGCCAAGGACCTGACCGTCGCCGAGGGCGCGGCCATTGTCGGCATCACGCAGTACCCCTACCTCTACGACCCCTCCCGTCAGGGCACGCTCGACAGCGGCAAGACCTTCCGTGAGAAGAACAAGGAGCGGCAGGAGACGGTGCTCGACAAGATGCACGAGCTCGGCTATCTGGACGACGCGGAATACGAGGCGGCGGTCAACGAGCCGCTGGTGTTCGTGTGGGACGACAACTATGTGCCCTCCGACAGCTCGAAGGAGAAGGTGGCGGAGACCGCCGCGGAGGAGTTCGATCCGTATCTCGTCGAGCAGGTCTTCAACGACGTGGTCGACGCGCTGCACCGCGAGAAGAATTATTCCGAGGAGATCGCCAAGAAGCTGCTCTACACCGGAGGCTATCAGATCTACGCGACCATCGACCCCGAGCTGCAGAGCATCGTGGAGAAGGTCTACGCCGATACGAGCAACCTGCCCTACACCTCGTCCAAGGGCGAGCAGCTGCAGTCCGGCATGACCGTCATCGACAACGCCACGGGCAACATCGTGGCGATGGCGGGCCGCGTCGGCGAGCGCGAGGGCCGCTTCCTCTTCAACTACGCGACCGCCACCCGCCCCTGCGGCAGCGCCATCAAGCCCATCGCGGTCTACGCGCCCGCGCTGGATACCGGCGTCATCACGCCGGCGACGGTGCTCGACGACTATCCCGTGCGCCTGCAGGCGAACGAGAACGGCACGGAAAAAGCGTGGCCGAAGAACTCCTACAGCGGCTACAAGGGTCTTATCACGCTCCAGACCGCGCTGCGCGTGTCCACCAATACCACGGCGGTGCGCGTGCTCGAGGCGCTCTCTCCGTCCGTGTCCTACGACTTCATGACGCAGAACCTCGGCTTCACCACGCTGGTCAACAGCGATCTCAACTCCGCTGCGCTCGGCCTCGGCGGTCTGACCTACGGCGTGAACACGGTCGAGATGGCGGCGGCGTACTCCGCCTTTGCCAACAACGGCGTGTATACAAGGCCGCGCACCTACATCGAGGTGCGCGACAACAAGGGCAACCTTGTGCTGGAGAACAAGCAGGAGTCGTGGGTGGCGATGAAGGAGTCCACCGCGTACTCGATCAACGAGCTGCTCAAGGGCGTGGTGCGCAGCGGCACCGGCACCGAGGCGGCCTTCTCCGGCATGACCATCGCCGGCAAGACCGGTACGACCTCCAGCAACTATGACCGTTACTTCGTCGGCTACACGCCGTACTACACCGCGGCGGTGTGGATCGGCTACGACCAGAATGCCAGCATCCGCGCGAACGGCAATCCCGCCGCGCAGCTGTGGAAGAAGGTCATGAGCGAGGCGCACGAGAACCTGCCCAATCAGAATTTCAATGGGAGTACCGCCGACATGACGCAGGTGACGGTCTGCACCCGCACGGGGCTTCTGCAGGGCCCGGGCTGCACCGATGTGCAGACGGTCTGGGTGGCGGCGAGCAACGCGCCCGCGCTGGTGTGCGACGGCCATGTGGCGGTGAACCTCTGCACCGAGAGCGGCAAGCTCGCGACCGAGTATTGTCCCGCCGAGTGCGTGCAGAGCGTGAATGCGATCGACTTCACGACCGAGAATCTGACGGCGGCGTGGGGCTATGAGCGCACGACGATCCTCCTGCCGCTGAGCGCGGCGGAGTACGAGGCGTATGCCGCGCAGCAGACCGCCGATCCGACGTTTGTGATCCCTGCGGGCAAGCCCGTTCAGGCGAACGACAGCGGCAGCGTGTTCAGCGATCTGATGATGCTCGGCCCCTGCACGCTCCACCAGTACGTCGAGCCGGAGCCGACGCCGGGCGAGGGCTATTACGACGAGAACGGCAACTGGGTTCCGGCCGGCGAGACCGACCCGACCGACCCGACCGATCCGGAGGGATCGGAGGAGGTGTCGCCGGAGCAGGGAACGGATTTCCTCAACTGGCTGCTCAACACCGCGGCGTAAAATTGAACGGAAAAAGGAAGGCTCACATCGAGCCTTCCTTTTTTGTACGCAGCATTTGGGCGGCGAGCAGCAGGAGCAATGGGAAGAGCACCATGCCCGCTACGCCGAAGGCGCGGGCGCCGAGGTACATTGCCATGAGCGAGGCGATGGGCGGCAGCCCCGCCTGCGCGGCGACGAGCTTCGGCTCGGTGATGCTGCGCACGGTGAGCGTGCAGAGGTAGAGGATGACGAGCGCAGCCCCGCGCGGCACCGAGCCGAGCAGCAGCTCGGCGAGTGCCCATGGAATAAGCACCGTTCCGGTGCCGAACACCGGCAGCGCGTCCACGAGCGTGATGAGAAAGGCGGCGAGCAGGGAGTAGCGCTCGCCCAGCAGCCAGAAGCCGGCGAGGAGCTGGCAGAAGGTGAGGGAGCAGAGGATCGCCTGTGCGCGCAGCCAGCGCGTGAGCGAGTGCGTCACGCCGTCGCGCCAGAAGCGCAGCCGCTGCTGCGCGCGAGGACTCAGGCGGCGTTTCGCCGCCGCGCAGAGCGTGGGATAGGAGGCGGCGAGGAAGAAGACGGCAAGCAGCGTTGTTGCGGCGAAGAGCACCAGCGCCGGCACGGCGGCGGCCATCGAGCCGAGCAGGGCGAGGGCGCGGGAGGCGAGACCGGCGAGCGCCGTGCTGCCGTAGGCCGCCCAGTCGGAGAGCTCGGCGGTCAGAAGCTCCCGCAGCCAGTCAGGACAGAGCGCGCCGTAGGCGCGCAGCCGATCGAGCAGTCCGCCGGTCAGCGCGGGCAGCGCGTCGAGCAGCGTCGGGAGCTGGGTGAGGAAGGCGGTCGCCTCGGTGAAAAGCGCCGAGAGGAGCAGCGAGAGGAGCCCGCCGAGGAGAAAGAGCAGAAAGAGCGTCAGCAGCGCGGCGGAGAAGCCGCGCTTGAAATGAACGGTCCGCCGCAGGAGGAGAATGACCGGCTCCATCGCGCGGGCCGCGGCGAACGCGAGAAGAAAGGGCAGCAGCCACCAGAGAAGATAGCGGAGAAAGAGATAGAGCGCTGCGGCGAGCACGGCGTAATAGGCGACGGAGAGCAAAAACTCCTTTTTTTGTTCGCTCTGCAAAAAGACCGGCCTCCTTCCTGTCGAATGTTATAGGAAAAAGCTACTTGCACTCTGTGGATCGTTATGGTATCATATCTCCATAAAAGGACAAATGCCCACGGGAGGAGAACAGGACATGGGGAAAAAGACAAAATTCTATCTGGTCGCTGCGGATGCGCTGCCGGAGATCTTTCTCAAGGTCGCCGAGGCCAAGCGGATGCTTCACGCGGGCGAGGTGAGCACGGCGGGCGAGGCCGCGCGGCAGGTCGGCATCAGCCGCAGCGCCTTTTATAAGTACCGCGACAGCGTGCAGCCCTTCAACGACATGAAGACCGGCCGCATCATTACGTTCTACGCTCTGCTCAAGGATAACCCGGGCGTGCTGAGCAACGTTCTTTCTATTTTTGCCGGTTCGGGCGCAAATATACTCACCATCAACCAGAGCATCCCGACAAACGGCTGCGCCGCCGTGACCATCTCGGCGGAGACGAGCGATATGCGCGAATCGCTCGAGGAGCTCATCGCCAGCGCCGCAGAGACGGCGGGCGTGGTCAAGTTCGAGATCCTTGCGGGCTGAACCCGCGGGGATGGTACGGCATACAATGAGTCAGCAGACTGCTTGCAGTTTGCCGACTCATTTTTTTGCTGGGAAGAGAAGGGGGCTGCTATGGGCCTTATCGTACAGAAATTCGGCGGCAGCAGCGTGCGTGACCGCGAGCGGCTGCTGCGCGCCATGAGGATCGTCCGGCGCACCTGGGAGCAGGGGGACGACGTGGTGGTCGTGCTCAGCGCGCAGGGCGACACGACCGACGCGCTGCTCGCGCGCGCCCGCGAGCTGACGGAAGAGCCGCCGCCGCGTGAGCTGGACGCTCTGCTCGCTACGGGGGAGACCGCGAGCGTGGCCCTCGGCGCGATCGCGCTTGCCTCGCTCGGTGTGCCGGCAGTCTCGCTCTCCGGCTGGCAGGTGCCGGTCGGGACGGACGGCACGCACGGCGGCGCGAACGTGAGAAGCGTGGGTGCGGAGCGCATCCGGCAGGAGCTGGCGCAGCGGCGCGTCGTGCTCGCGGCAGGCTTTCAGGGCGTTGACGCGGCGGGAGACGTCACCACGCTCGGGCGCGGCGGCAGCGACACGAGCGCCGTGGCGCTCGCGGCCTTCCTCGGCGCGGAGCGCTGTATCATTTATACGGACGTGGACGGCGTTTATACCACCGATCCGCGCGTGTGCCCGACGGCGCGGCGGGCCGGGCGCCCCCCCCGCCGCGCCGCTCTGTTTGCACAGCGCCACAGTGCGCTGCATCACCAGCGGATCGCCTGCATGGAAACCACAGGCCACATTGGCCGATGTGATAAACGGGATCACCTTTTCATCCATTCCGATGGTATACGCGCCAAAGCTTTCGCCCAGGTCACAGTTCAAATCAATATGCGGCATGGCTCAATCCTCCACTTTCAGGCATAAGGCAATGCTTCTGCCCCGCAGGG
>OGQA01000933.1_pt1 | contig 14123 bp, 12 predicted proteins | sample 1553011 | NCBI WGS metagenome assembly OGQA01 (sample SAMEA2580256, study PRJEB22360) | human gut metagenome | biome: human gut; feature: human-associated habitat; material: faeces | place: Denmark | collected 2008/2010 | reverse complement strand
TGTATTTTCTGTCATTATATAGAAATATGAATCTAAACCCGTTCAGAAATGAAAATGTTTTGCCGTTGGTTGCCTTTCTTGGCACAGCACTTACGCAGGGAACTAGCGGAAATGTTGCTTTTGCGCTACTGCTGGCCATGTGTGCAACAGATGTAAGTGATAGAGGTGATAATATAATAGTACAGCAAAGCATCAAATGTTAAGCAGCCACAATGAAGGACAATATGAATCAGAATTTGATGATGAGGAAGGTAACGATTGACGCAAGTCGTTATAACATATTCTCGCAGAGGAGTAATAGCATGAGTGTTTACAGTGGACTTCTAACGGGTACAGATAAGCTTTCACTAGTGGGTCTTGGATACGTAGGCATGCCTATTGCAGTAGCGTTTGCCAGGAAGATCAATGTGATCGGCTATGACCTGAACGCAGAAAAAATTAAACTATACAAATCTGGCATCGATCCAACCAACGAGGTGGGTAATGATGCAATACGAGAGACAACCGTCGATTTCACAAACGATGAAACGCGGCTACGCGAAGCGAAATTCCACATCGTAGCGGTACCCACTCCTGTGTATGAGGATCATAATCCCGATCTGACGCCCGTGATCGGCGCGAGCGAGATCGTTGGGCGCAATTTGATCCACGGCAGCATTGTCGTGTACGAGTCTACGGTTTATCCCGGTGTGACAGAAGAAGTATGCGTTCCCATTCTGGAGAAAGAATCCGGCCTCAAGTGCGGCGTGGACTTTAAGGTAGGCTATTCCCCCGAGCGCATCAATCCCGGCGACAAGGTACACAGGCTGGAAACGATCACGAAAATCGTCAGCGGTATGGACGATGAAACTCTGGATACCATAGCAAAGGTATACGAACTGGTTGTTGAGGCGGGTGTACATCGTGCTTCCAGCATCAAGGTAGCCGAGGCGGCGAAGGTCATCGAGAACAGCCAGCGGGACATCAATATCGCCTTCATGAATGAGCTGTCTATCATCTTTAACAGGATGGGCATCGACACGCTGGAGGTACTCGAAGCGGCGGGAACGAAATGGAACTTCCTTCCCTTCCGACCCGGTCTTGTGGGTGGTCATTGCATCGGCGTTGATCCGTATTATCTGACCTATAAGGCCGAAACGCTGGGTTATCACAGTCAGGTGATCCTCTCCGGTCGCCGCATCAACGATGACATGGGCAAGTATGTAGCGGAGCAGACGGTCAAACAGCTGATCAAGGCGGATAAGCCGATTCGCACGGCAAAGGTCGGCTGTCTCGGCATCACCTTCAAAGGGGACTGTCCGGATGCGCGCAACAGCAAGGTCAACGACATTCTGAAGGAACTGCGCGAATATGGGATTCATCCCCTCGTCTGCGATCCGGTGGCCGATGCGCCGGACGCAAAGAGATTCTACAATGTTGATCTTGTGCCGATTTCCGAATTAAAGGAGTTGGACTGCCTGATTATCGCCGTCGCGCATCGGGAGTTTAAGACGCTGACAAACGAAGAGATCGCCGGCATGTTCAAGGATGAGCCAAACGATAAAAAAGTGCTGATCGACGTAAAGGGCGTGCGCGACAGGAAGGAAATGCAGGCGCTGGGCTACAGGTACTGGCGGCTGTAAATGTTCATATAAAGGAGTTTGTTATGAGCTATAAGGATTTGCAATTTCCGAGGGACGCGCTGTTTCTGGTGACGGGTGGCGCGGGTTTTATCGGTTCTAATTTGTGCGAAGCCATTTTGAACATGGGCTATCACGTGCGCTGTCTGGACGATTTATCGACCGGAAAGCAGGAAAACGTAGATATGTTCCTCGGAAACCCGAATTATGCGTTTATCAGGGGCGATATTAAGGATTTTGATACCTCCATGAAAGCCTGTGAGGGCGTGGATTACGTTCTCAATCAGGCGGCCTGGGGCAGCGTACCGCGCAGCCTTGAGATGCCGCTGTTTTACTGTGCCAATAACATTCAGGGAACGCTCAATATGCTGGAAGCGGCACGGCAATGCGGCGTAAGGAAATTTGTATACGCTTCCAGCAGCTCCGTGTATGGCGACGAGCCGAACCTGCCCAAGACAGAAGGCCGGGAGGGCAATCTGCTGTCACCCTACGCCCTGACCAAGCGCTGCGACGAGGAGTGGGCAAAGCAGTACACCATGCACTATGGGCTGGATACCTACGGGCTGCGATACTTCAATGTGTTCGGCAGACGGCAGGATCCGGACGGCGCGTATGCGGCAGTCATCCCGAAGTTCATCAAGCAGCTGATGAACGACGAGCGCCCCACCATCCACGGCGACGGCAGGCAGAGCCGAGACTTTACATATATCGAAAATGTGATCGAGGCAAACCTGAAGGCGTGTCTCGCTTCGCACAAAGCGGCGGGACAGGCGTTCAATATTGCCTACGGTGGTCGGGAGTATCTTATCGATATCTACCACGCACTGACAAAAGCGCTGGGCAAGGATATCGAGCCGATCTTCGGGCGCGACCGCAAGGGTGATATTAAACATAGCAATGCGGATATTGGCAAAGCTCAGAGATTGCTCGGGTACGAACCGGAGTACAGCTTTGAACGCGGACTGAATGAAGCGATTGCTTGGTATAAGGAGAATCTATGAAAAACCCCGAAGTTCTGTATATAGGAAATTTCCGACTTCCGGATCAGAATGCAGCTGCACATCGTGTGCTAAATATGGGGAAATCATTGCGGGATCTCGGATTCAATGTCGTTTACTTCGGCGTAGGGAAAAGAGCGGATCCATACACTCCGCTGTACGCAGAAGGTTTTCGCTATTATAATGTGTTTTCGATACGACAGAGAGACTTTTTCCGTGAGGTTTTTTGTATTTCACATATCAAGCAGTATATAGAGAGCAATCGACATGTGCGAATGGTCATTGCATATAATTACCCGTCCATCGCACTGGGGCGGTTAGTTCGCTACTGCCGTAAACGAGGCATTTGCATCATTGCCGACTGCACTGAATGGTATAACGGTAGAGGCATCAATCCGCTAAAGGGACTACTTATGGGAGCCGATTCGGCATTAAGAATGCGTGTTGTCCATAAACGGATGGATGGAATAATTACCATCAGTTCCTATTTGCATCAATATTATTCAAGATGGCTTCCTGCTTTGATTGTTCCGCCGACGGTAGACCTATCTGATGAAAAGTTTAAGCAACAGCCAAAGAACCATAGCTGCACAGTAATTGTCTATTCAGGAAATCCGAGTGCATCCAAGGAATCGCTTAATCGTGCAGTGGAGTGTGTGGCGGCAATGGCAGATAGATCAATCGAACTGCATATAATTGGTGTCACTAAGGAACAATACATGCGAATCTATGGAGATGTACCAGAAGCGAGAAACGTCGTTTTCTTTGGATATCTTTCACATCGGGAGTCACTTAGTGAAGTAGCCTCAAGTGATTACGCACTTATCGTGCGCCCGAATAATCGAGTTACGAAGGCAGGATTTCCGACAAAATTTGCCGAAGCGATTTCATGTGGCACTCCTGTCATTGCAACACGGACAAGTGACTTGGAGAAATATCTTACTGGTGATACGAATGGCTTTCTTGTGGAACCGAGTGGACTGAATACGCTCTTTGATCAGATATGCTCTGGCGTGAAAACACCAGAAGTCAAACGCTCACTGTTTCATTACGAAAATTATACGAAAGAAATTGGAGACTTTCTTGTACGCATAGGTGTGGAAGTGTGCATAGATCCGAAATAAAGCAATATATTGCTTATTATCATGCCAAACAAAACAACAGGATCGAATACAGAGTATAACCCAACGAGTAATTGAAACCGAAATTCCTGCGTTTGCAGATTCCCAAAGAAAGCTTTTGACAGTTGACACGCAAAAGCAAGAATTGGCAGATTATCAAAACCCACTTGCACAGAGGAGAAATATAATGTCCGCATTCACCAACGCCACCCTGATGATAACCGGTGGAACCGGATCCTTTGGGTCTACCGTGCTGAAACACTTTCTTGATTCTGATCTCAAGGAAATCCGCATCTTTTCCCGTGACGAGAAGAAGCAGGACGATATACGCCATGAGCTTCAGGCAAAGTATCCAGAGTATGCGAAGAAAGTCAAGTTCTACATCGGCGATGTCCGCAACCCACAGTCTGTGAAGGACGCCATGCCGGGGGTGGACTACATTTTCCATGCGGCGGCGCTGAAGCAGGTGCCATCCTGCGAGTTTTTCCCGATGCAGGCCGTGCAGACGAACATCATCGGAACAGACAATGTACTCCACGCAGCGATTGATGCGGGCGTGAAGCGTGTGGTCTGCTTGTCTACGGATAAGGCGGCTTATCCCATCAACGCCATGGGCATCTCAAAGGCCATGATGGAGCACGTGATTTACGCCAACGCGCGCGTGGCGGCGGAGCGCGGCGGCACGACCATCTGCTGTACCCGCTATGGCAATGTGATGTGTTCCCGCGGCAGCGTCATCCCGCTGTTCATCGATCAGATCAAATCCGGCAACCCCATCACCATTACGGATCCCAATATGACCCGCTTTCTGATGAACTTGGACGAGGCAGTGGATCTGGTGATGTTCGCATTTCAGCATGCCAATCCGGGCGATTTGTTTATCCAGAAGGCGGACGCTTCTACTATCGGTGATCTGGCGAAGGCTGTCCAGCAGCTATTTGGCGACACTGGTACGAACATCATCGGCACCCGCCACGGCGAGAAGCTGTTTGAGACCCTGATGACCCGAGAAGAACGCCTGCGCAGCGAGGATATGGGCCATTACTTCCGTGTTGCTGCTGATAACCGCGACCTGAATTATGACAAGTTCGTGGTCAAGGGCGAGGTGCACACCATGGCGGATGAAAGCTACACCAGCCATAATACCAATCGTCTGGATGTGGAAGGCACGGTGAAGAAGATTCTGACCACGGAGTATGTGCAGAATGCGCTGAAGGGAATTCCGAATGTCTAAAGAGAAGCTGCTGCTGGTCGGCGCGGGCGGCTTTGGTCAGGTGGTATCGGAGCTGGCAAGACAGACGTTTGACTGCGTGTTTGTGGATGACGGCGCCGAAATCGGCGCAATCATCTGCGACATCCCTGTGATCGGGCGGACTGCGGATTTGCAGACACTTTGGGGAGCGTATCAGAAGCTTGTTGTTGTCATTGGCAATAACGCTGTGCGTGACCGTATCTATGACATGGCGAAGCGCATCGGATACGGCTTCCCAAATTTGATCAGTCCGAGTGCGTATATCAGCCCATACGCCAAGCTGGGATGGGGCTGCGTCATTTTGAATAATGCTGTCGTTCAGAATGGCTCGGCGGTTGGCAACGGCGTATTGATCAACCCGGGCGTGGAGATTCATCACGACTGTTCGGTGGGCGACTGTACGCTGGTTTATACCAATTCCGTGGTGCGCACCGGCGCGAAGGTGGGAAGGTGCGTTCGCATTGGCAGCAATGTGACGATTTGCAACAATGCCGTCGTTCCCGACGGTGCGGACATTCCCGACTGCACAGCGGTGCATTGAGGTGAGAAAATGAAGATTCTGGTAACCGGGACGAAGGGCATGGTGGGAACCGCCCTTGTGAACAACCTGAAAAACATCCGGGACGGGAAGAACAAGACCCGCCCGAATCTGCATATTGAGGAAATCTATGAATACGATCTGGATTCTACGGCGGAAGAATTGAATGCGTACTGTCAGAAAGCGGACTTTGTGTTCAATCTGGCCGGCGTGAACCGGCCGGAGAATCCGGAGGATTTCATGAAGGGCAACTTCGGATTCGCCTCCGATTTGCTGAATTGCCTGAAAAAGCACAAGAATAAGGCAACGATTATGCTGTCCTCGTCAATTCAGGCCACGCTGGCCGGACGCTTCGGCAACAGCGAGTATGGCCGCAGCAAGAAGGCTGGCGAGGAGCTGTTCTTCGATTATGCAAAGGAGACTGGTACAAAGGTGGCGGTTTACCGCTTTCCAAATTTGATGGGGCACAGCCGTCCGAAGTACAACAGCGCGGTCAGCACCTTCTGCTGGGCGGTTGCCAACGATGAGCCGTTCACGGTCAATGACCGCAGCACCGAACTGGAGCTGCTGTACATTGATGACCTCGTAGAAGGTATGTTCGACCTACTGGAGGGCAAGGAGCAGCACTGCGAGTTCGATGGTGTGGAAACGGTTCTGAAAGCGGATGGCCGCTATTGCTGCGTGCCCGTGACGCATAAGGTCACGCTGGGCGAAATCGTCGATCTGCTGCAGGAGTTCAAGGCTCAGCCTTCCACGCTGATGATGCCGAAAATGCCGGCAGGCTCCTTCGCCAAGAAGCTCTATTCGCTGTATCTGACCTATCTGCCGACAGACAAGTTCAAGTACGCGCTGAAGATGAACGTGGACAACCGCGGCTCCTTTACCGAGCTTGTCCACACGGCGGACTGCGGACAGGTGTCCATCAACATCAGCCGTCCGGGCGTCACCAAGGGTCAGCACTGGCATAACTCCAAGTGGGAGTTGTTTATTGTGGTAGCCGGACATGGACTCATTCAGGAACGCAACATTAACACAGGTGAAACGGTAGAGTTCGAGGTCTCCGGCGATAAAATCGAGGCCGCCCACATGATTCCCGGCTGGACGCATAATATCATCAACCTGTCCGAGACAGAAAATCTGGTCACTGTGATGATCTGTAATGAAGTATTCAATCCGGAGCGCCCGGATACGTTTTTCGAGAGGGTGAAGGATGTATGAATTTAAGGAAATTATACAAGCTGCTATATGCAAAGCTAAAACCCATGAAATACATGGAAAGAATTGGCGTGAATTTTCCTCGGGGAGGGGTACATCTATACGGGAAGGTCGGTTGGGGAACAGAACCGTGGATTATCACGATAGGTGATAATGTGCATATCACAGATGGCGTAAAATTTATCACACACGACGGCGGCACTCTGCTGTATCGCCATATGATCCCAGACTTGGAAATTACAAAGCCTATCGTTATCGGCGATAATGTATACATTGGCAATAACGTTATTCTACTGCCAGGTGTTACGATAGGAAACAATGTCGTCATAGGCGCTGGTGCGGTCGTTACTCGGAGTATACCGGATAATTCGGTTGCTGTCGGTGTTCCCGCACGGGTGATTAAGACTGCGGATGAATACTTGGCAAAACTCAAGCGCGAATCGCTGCACTTAGGACATTTGAAAGGGCAGGAAAAGGATAAAGCGCTGATGAAGTACTATGGGTACAAAGGTGGCTCAAAGGGGATCTATTTTTAAGGCGATAGACGGATGCGGTTGAATTACGACACAACTATCAGTGTTTAAGTCAGCGTCTGCGTAAGGCGCAGCGCCAAGGTGAAGCACCGTATCTCCGACAAAACGGAAATAGCGGAAATAGAGATAGGCGCTGTCATTGAGAACAATGTTTATCAATAAGCGACACAAGGAGAAATAATGATGGCATCTTTCAAGAATAACGGCAAGCTGAAACTGCTGATTATTGTCGGTACCCGCCCGGAGATCATCCGTCTGGCGGCTGTTATCAATAAAACTCGCAAATATTTTGACGTGATTCTGGCTCATACCGGCCAGAACTATGACTACAACCTGAACGGTGTGTTCTTCCACGACTTGCAGCTGGCGGATCCGGAGGTGTACATGAACGCCGTGGGCGCCGACCTGGGCGAGACCATGGGCAACATCATCGCAGAATCCTACAAACTGATGGCGGAGATCAAACCTGACGCGGTGCTGGTGCTGGGCGATACCAACAGCTGCCTGAGCGTCATCGGCGCCAAGCGACTGCACATCCCGATTTTCCATATGGAGGCAGGTAACCGCTGCAAGGACGAGTGCCTGCCGGAGGAGACGAACCGCCGCATCGTGGACATCATCTCCGATGTGAACATGGCCTATTCCGAGCACGCCCGGCGGTATCTGGCCGACTGCGGCCTGCCGAAGGAACGCACCTATGTGACCGGCTCTCCTATGGCCGAGGTGCTGCATCAGAATCTGGCAAAGATTGAAGCATCAAATATTCATGCTCGCCTTGGTTTGGAAAAGGGTAAGTACATCCTGCTTTCTGCCCACCGGGAGGAGAACATCGACACCGAGAAAAACTTCACTTCGCTGTTTACGGCGATCAATAAGATGGCGGAAAAGTATGATATACCCATCCTCTACTCCTGCCACCCCCGTAGCCGCAAACGCTTGGAACAGAGCGGTTTCCAACTGGATAAGCGGGTCATTCAGCACGAGCCGCTGGGCTTCCACGACTACAACTGTTTGCAGATGAATGCCTTCTGTGTGGTGTCCGACAGCGGCACCCTGCCGGAGGAGAGCAGCTTCTTCACAAGTATAGGGCATCCATTCCCGGCCGTTTGCATCCGCACCAGTACCGAGCGTCCGGAGGCGCTGGATAAGGGCTGCTTCATACTGGCGGGCATCGACGAAAAGAACCTGTTGCAGGCAGTTGACACGGCGGTAGAAATGAACAAAAACGGCGACTGCGGCCTCCCTGTGCCGGATTATGTGGATGAGAATGTGTCTGACAAGGTCGTGAAGATCATTCAGAGCTATACCGGCGTGGTCAATAAGATGGTGTGGAGAAAAAGCTGAAGAATGACGGCGAACAGAGAGACGAAAGCATTGTTATCCCTGCTGGGCTACGAACTCTTTCAGCATGAGTTGGAAGTCAACACTTCGGCGGTGGACTGGACAGCGGTACTGGCGGAGGGCGACAAGCATGCGGTGACGGCGCTGCTGTATCCGGGCATGCGGTGGCTAAGCGATGTGCCCGAGGACGTGCTTGCCAAGACGCGCGGCGCGGCGATTACCGCCACTATAGCTTCGGAAAGAATGCTGAAAAGCCAGCGGGATATCCTCAATCTTCTGGAAGCGAAGCACATCCCTTGCGCTATTCTCAAGGGAACCAGCGTTGCCTGCCATTATCCGCATCCGGAGCTTCGAACGCCGGGCGATGTCGATATTCTGACCGGCGCGGAGCACATCGAGCGTGCGAATGAGTGCCTGACGGCGGCGGGATTCGCCTTCGACCATGAAACGGAAATGCATCAGGCGTTTTACAGGCTTGGCGCGCTTGTAGAGATTCATCGCACAGCGTCTGTCTTCCCCGAGCTGCCAAAGGGCGAATACGCGGCCGCGTTCATGAACAGCGGGCTGGCGCATCTGCATGAAGAAAAGCTGGGCGGATTCGCCTTCCCCTGCCTAGATTTCCCTTATCAGATGATTTCCCTGCTGGCACATATCGAGCGGCATATGCGGAGCGCGGGCATCGGACTTCGCCAGATATGCGATTGGGCGGTGACGATCCACGCGCATCGGGAGGATCTCGGCGAGGAAGAGCTGGGCTTGCTGGAGCAATGCGGTTTGCTGCACTTCGCAAAGATCGTCACGAGAATGTGTGAAAAGTATCTGGGCCTTCCGCCATTTTCATGGAGTCAGGACGTTTCGCAGGGAGATGTGGATGCGCTGGCGGCAGACATACTGACTGCCGGCAACTTCCAGGCGCAGGAAGGCATGGGCAAGGTCAGCGCTGTGATGCTGGGCGCCAAGTTTTCCGTAGCCGATCAAAAAATGAACATCCTTCGGAATTACCGGTTACATGTCCGCTATAGGATTGAGACGCAGTATCCCTGGGCGAAAAGCCCGCTCTGGCAGCCCTTATTCTGGGTATATTTCCCCGTTCAGCGTGCGCTGCGCGTATTGACAGGGCGGAGGAAGAAGGTCTCTCTTCGTAAGGCGGTTCGGTATGCGCAGGAAAGGCAGGAGCTGATCAGGCGACTGAAGCTGTATCAGTGAACATAGATCAAATTCCACATAGCGCATGGTTCTTCTAAAAAGACAAACTGTACTTTTCCGCAGGAATGCACAAGTTTCCCGCAGTATCAGACGAATCAAACATATGACATTATTACTCGTAGGCATCGTCCTCACCATCCTTATGGTATTCATCACGCGGCAGCTGACGAGCAGTCTGCCGCCGGAGCGGTTTCGGAGCGTTATACGGCTTTTGCTGCCCGCGTATCTGCTGCTCAATCTGTACTTCACGCTCCTGATGCGCGAACCGAGCGAGAACCGTCTCGTCACGCTCGTGCCGCTGCGCTCTTACTTTGCCGTTCTCGGCTGGGATATTCAATCGTTCTCTGCCGTGGGACAACTGCTGCAGGGCGCGTGGGAAGAGCCGATTGCTTTCGCACTTGAGCCGCTGATTGGCGTTGTGCAGAACCTCATTCTGTTCATGCCGTTCGGCTTTCTGCTGTACGCCGTAACCGACCGGCCGCGCACGGCGCGCATTCTGCTGTTCGGCTTTCTTTTGTCGCTGGCCATCGAGCTGTGCCAGCTGCTTTTCCGCCTCGGCTGGTTTGAGGTGGATGATATTCTGCACAACGTCCTGGGGACGTATCTCGGCATATGCCTGTACCGGCGCGCTGTAAAGCGCACTTCAACGTGAACACCCTTCCACTGCCCGTCAAGGGATGCACCGCAACCCTCTGAAATAGCACTACTACTGAAAGATTGTGAGGAACAATTCTATGAACGCCCAGCTTTCCATGAACCCCGACGTCGCCCGCAAGCTGCTGCAGGTGGGCGAAGCCTTCCGCATCCCCGGCCCGTTTTTCTCCTATGAGGAGATCAAGGTGGGCAACGTCAACCACACCTATAAAGTGAACTATATCCGCGACGACGGCACGGGCATGGCGAGGATCAAGTCGTATCTCGTCCAGCGGGTGAACACCTACGCCTTCCAGCACCCCGTGGAGCTGATGCGGAACATCGACCGCGTGACGGAGCACATCCGCACAAAGCACCCGGAGACCAGGAGCCTGCACTTCCACCACACTGCCGACGGCAACAACTACCTGATGGACGAGGACGGCTTCTGGCGGCTGAGCAATTATGTGACATCCGTCACGTTCGACACCTGCGACGATCTGAACGTGGTGCGCAGCGCGGGTCAGGCGTTCGGCGATTTCCAGATGCTGCTGTCAGACTTCGACGCGGAGCAGCTTTTCTATACCATCCCTGATTTCCACAACACCCGTAAGCGTTATGAAAAGCTGAAGGCGGACATGGCATCCGATCCCTGCGGTCGCGTAAGTGAGGTGCGTAATGAACTGGACTGGCTGCTGTCCATGGAGGACGAAGCGTGCAGGCTCACTGATCTGTTTGGCACCGGGAAACTGCCTCTGCGCGTGACGCATAACGACACCAAGATCAACAATGTCCTGTTCGATGAGAAGAGCCGGGAAGCGCTGGTGGTAATCGACCTGGACACCGTGATGCCCGGTCTGGTAGGACATGATTTCGGCGACGCGATTCGGTTTGCCGCCAATTTCGTGGAAGAAGACTGCCCGGAAGCGGACAAGGCAGGCGTAAATCTAAACATTTTCTGGGCGTTTGCCGAGGGTTTTATAAAGGAAACCGCCGCCACGCTGACGGAAGCGGAGGTAAATACGTTGGGAATCAGCTGTTTCGCGCTGGCGTGTGAGCTGGCCACGCGCTTTCTGGATGATTACATCCTGGGCGATAAATACTTCAAGATCAATTATCCTGAGCACAACCTCGTCCGCACCCGCTGCCAGATCGCGCTGGCGAAGGATATGCGCAAAAAGATGGACGCTATGAACGCCATTGCCCGGGATTGCTGGATGCGGTACAGGTAGCCGTATTCTCATGATATCCTCTAGGACGCTTTCTGTGACAAAGACATGGTTTGTGAGAAGACACATGTAACAAGAATACACTATCCAGGTAGGAATCTGTCAGAAGAATTGAAGAAATAAAAAGGAATGCACCAATTGAAACGCGCTCGGCGGCAGGCAATCACGGTTTGCTGCGGAGGGCGTTTCTTCTTTTTGCACAGGTGCTTGCGAACCGCCGAACCTCACTCCGCGATAAAAAGTTATATCTGGCGGAAACGCTTGATAAAACAGGCTTTCTGCGGTAAAATGAAACTGGTATAGGATAAGGATATGTAGCGCGTGGACGGCTTGGCGAAGGGAGGCTGGCGCATGGAACGAAAAAAGCTGTCGGTGGGCATTGAGAATTTCGAGGAGATCCGCAAGGAGGGTTTCTACTATGTGGATAAAACCGTCCTGATCCGCGATCTGCTGAACAGCTGGGGCAAAGTGAACCTTTTCACGCGCCCGCGCCGCTTCGGAAAGACACTGAATATGAGCATGCTGAAGTCCTTTTTCGAGATCGGCGCGGACGGAACGCTGTTCGACGGACTGGCGATCTCCAGAGAGACGGCACTATGCGAAGCGTATATGGGCAAGTTCCCGGTGGTGTTCGTGTCGCTCAAGGGCGTAGATGGGCTGACATTTGAGGACGCCTATATCATGCTGAAAACCATCATTCGTACTGAGGCATCGAGACATTACTACTTAAAAACGAGTGAAAAGGTTTCTACGGAGAACAAGCAGATATTTGAGGAGATACTGTCGGGCAAGTATGAAGAAATGGCGGATAGCCTGCGATTGTTATCGCAGATGCTCTTTCAGCACTACGGTCAAAAGACCATCCTCCTGATCGACGAATACGACGTGCCTTTGGATAAAGCGTTCCAGCACGGCTACTATAAAGAGATGGTCGCGCTGATTCGCGGTTTGTTCGGTCAGGCGCTGAAAACGAACGATTACCTGCAATTCGCAGTGCTGACGGGCTGCCTGCGCGTGTCGAAGGAAAGCATCTTTACCGGGCTGAACAACTTCAAGGTGCTGTCCATCACGGACAGTCGCTTCGACGAGCACTTTGGCTTCACAGATGCTGAAGTGAAGACGCTCCTGGACGATTATAACCTGACAGCGCATTACGGCGAAACAAAAGAATGGTATGACGGCTATCGCTTTGGCAGCGTGGACGTGTATTGCCCGTGGGACGTGATCAACCATGTAGACCGCCTTTGCGGCGAACCGAACGCAGAACCCCAGGCCTACTGGATCAACACCAGCGGAAACGATCTGGTGAAACGCTTTGTGGACAAGGCTGATAAGACCACACAGGGCGAGATTGAACGTCTCATCGCGGGAGAAGCCATCGAGAAGGCGGTTCGGCTGGAACTGACCTACAACGAAATCGACAACAGCATCGATAACCTCTGGAGCGTTTTGTTTACCACGGGTTATCTGACGCAGGCGGGAAAAGTTGAGCGCAGCGTATATAAACTGATCATCCCCAACCGCGAGGTGCGGGAAGTATTCATCCTCCAGATTCAGGAATGGTTTAAGGAAACGGTTGTCCATGACGAAAAGCCCATGCAGGCGTTCTGTCAGGCGTTTCTGGATGGAAACGCGGAGGAAATTCAGAAACGTTTGACAGTGATTCTTGGAAAAATGATCAGCATACTGGACACGAAAGCGAAGGACGAACAGAAGGAAAACTTCTATCACGGACTGCTGCTGGGGCTCCTGCGGAGCGATCCGACATGGTCGATCCTGTCTAACGCGGAATCGGGAGACGGCTTCAGTGATATCCTTATCGAGCCGGAGGATCCGGATGCGGGTATCGTGATCGAGGTAAAATACTCACCGACGCTGGCAGGGATGGAAAGCGTGTGCGAAGCGGCAATGAATCAGATCAAAGAAAAGCGCTACGACGAGCGACTGCGCAACGAAGGTCGGGAGCATATCACTGCGTTCGGCATTGCTTTCTGCAAGAAGCGCTGCAGGGTAGTTTTCGAGAAGCTATAAAGGGTGTGCAAGGGGTGCGCAAAAGGGGTGCAAACTGCACCCCCTGCATCCCCTTATTCTATTTCGTAACTTGTATCATTATATAGGTGGAGACACACCAAAGGACACCGATATTGATACAATGTCGGTGTCCTTTATTTTTGCATTTTTGGTTTTATAAATTGCAGATATTGACTATATTCCGTGTAAAATGGGCCTAAATTAGCCTCATTTTGTAAAATTAACGTGAATGCCCATCAAAATGACATATACCGCTCTTTGCTCCCTTCATGCCTGAATTGCACTTTAGACGATTCGAATGCCGGTTTTCCCTATAAAAAATGAATACCCCTGATATATCGTAACACAGTGTACGCTTTCTATCGTTACACTGTGTTACGATTTAACTATATTGTACCCAAGCAAAC
>OGQA01000931.1_pt1 | contig 14173 bp, 7 predicted proteins | sample 1553011 | NCBI WGS metagenome assembly OGQA01 (sample SAMEA2580256, study PRJEB22360) | human gut metagenome | biome: human gut; feature: human-associated habitat; material: faeces | place: Denmark | collected 2008/2010 | reverse complement strand
AACGTTTTTTCAACGTCCCCGCCAAGGGACTCTATGGAATATCTGAGCCTGTCGGGCTTTATGCACGGCACACCGTTTGCCCGCGCGCACGTTGCGCATTCGTCGCAGCAGCCCGCGGCAAGCATAAGGCTACCCGGCGTGCTCTGTTCCCGTTCCATCAGCTCAATAAAAAACTTCCTGCGTTCCTTATTCCATATTTCAAAATATTGCGCCGTAAGCCCATATGCATCGAATGTTTTTTCCGTAAGCTCCTTTGGGAAGGATATCTTCCTTGCGTACAGCGTCAGCTTAGAATAATCACGCCAAATCTTAACGGGGTCAAAGCCGAATGGCGGGCATGACCAAAGCTTGGCATAGTTTTTACAGCCTTGGCATCCCTTTATTATGCGCGGCACATCAACGCAATCCTTTATATACTGCGTCATATCAACCTGTGCATGCATATCGTTAAACATTAACTCCATTTCGGCTTATCTCCCGTTTTTGTTTATATTATACCCTCTTTTTGCGCCTGAGTGCAACCAGCATAACCGCGCCGGCAATAAGCATGGCTATGGGCAGCATACTCTCTTCGCCGCCTGTAACGGGCATTTGAGCCGTGGGCGGAGTAGGCACATTTGAGCCCGGGCCGAATACGCTTCCTCCGGGCCAGTCGGGCTTATAGTCGGGCTTGGGAGGCTCGGCCAGCTTAGCCTTGCTCTTAACGGCTATCAGTGCGCCGGAGTCGTTCTTATAATAGAGCGTGCCTTCACTGTCTGCGCAGATGGTGCTTATGCAAAAATTCTGATATGTCTCTGGCACATACAGGTTGCCGTTGTTCGCGCTGGGTTCGGTCTGGCCCGCGCTGTCCTCTATTATGTATATTCCGCCGGGGTTGTTGTTGTAAGTGGTATACACATACACCTTGCCGGTGCTGTTTTCAAACGCGGTGCTTACCAGCGGGCCTGCCTGCGGGTAGCCGGGCGTAGAGGCCTTATAAATTATATCAAGCTTGCCGCCGGATACATCTACCACGGCTATGCCGCTGCCGGAATCGCCGTCCCAGTCATATCCCTTACCGGAACAGCCAACATACAGCCTGCCCTTATATATTACGGGGGTGCTGGTGGACATGCTGCCTATCTGGATAGACTTGATGGAAGCATGGTCAAACGTGCCGTTGGAATTAAGACCAACGGAGTAGAGATAACCCCCCTTGGTAGTGAAATACACGCGGCCGGAATCATATACGACGCAGCAGCGGATATCGCCCTTTACATCATTTATGGTGTCAATGACGCTGCCGGTTACGGGGTTTACGGAGTACAGCACCGCAGTGGGGCTATTGCTGTCGCTCGTGCCGTCATCGGAACCAAATACCGCGCAAACGTCGTTCACATATGCGCCTACCCAGTAATAACCGCCTGCATGCGGCCTGAGCCACGTTGCGTACTTGGTTTCAAAGCCGTTTGTGGGGTCTTCATCGGTTACGGAGAAGCAGGCAAAATTCTGCTCTTTGGTTTCGCTGCCCCATGTACCGGTGTAAATATAGCCGTTATAGTAAGTTATGGGAGATATGGTCTGGTCACCTATGGATTCGGTCACCCAAAGGCTTTCCAACGTATCCGCACGAAGCGCCTGTATGTGTCCATTATCAAGCTGCACAAACACCATTCCCTCGGCATAAACCATAGAGTTGGTTCCGTGGCCACCTAAGGATGCTGCAAGCTTGCCGCTTACGACTGCCTCGCCGGAATCTTTGCTCAGGCAGAAGATATCGTCATTCCTAGCAATGTAAACGTGATTATTTACAATTATTGGCAGATTTACAGGTCTCATCCAACCTTCACCGTACTTTTTAACCCACTTGAGTTCAGCGGTTGCTGCGCTGTCAGGCGTTACGGTGTTGGTAAGGGCGTTATTGTTCTTGCTGTTCCTGAATGTCGGCCATTCGCCCGAATAGTTGGGCAGGCCGGACGACGGCGCAGCGGAAAGTATAACGGACAGTACGCCGTTGATAAGCTGCGCGGGGGTATTCAGCGTGCCGGTCTTGGTAACATATCCCTTGCAGGTAACTACCCAAGTGTAATCGGTATCCGGCATCAGGTTTTCATATACGCCATCCGCATTGGGCGAAAGAACGGCCTTCTTAGCATCCTGAAGCCTTACAACAGCATTTGCGGGGTAGGTTTCAAACTTAACGGTATATGCGGTTTTCTTGTTAAGCTTTATGGTATATTCGCTGTATATACCGTCCTTTTCGACGCGGACGACTATCGTGTCGGTATCCTTTATGTCCACGTTGCTGTCAGTCTGTCCGTTATAGGTAACGGTGCAGGAGGCATCCTTTGGCGTGGCGGTAACAAGCACGGTTTCAATAGCTGCACTGATATCCGCGCTATAATCATACACGCTGTTCTTGAACGTGGGGTTGAGATACGCCTCATTGCCGTTAGCGGACAGCGCAAGCGCGGTAAGGCTGGGCTGGCAGTTTACGTTTATGGTATAGGTCTTTTCGCCAACGGTGCTGCCTGCGGGCGGGGTAATAACCACCTTAACGGTGTTCTTACCGGGCTTGAGGCAGTTGATCCACGCGCCGTTGCTTGAATTGGTGGCGTCCTTGGTAGCGGGGTTGCCGCTAAGGTCGGTATAATGCAGCGTGGCCTTTGCGCCCGTGGGAAGCTTCAGCTTAAAGCGAAGCTGATTACTGCTATCGGTCACTGTGCCAAGGTCGTATTCATACTTGTTCCACTCAAATATATTTGTGGTGGTAAATGAATCCGTGCTGTTTTTCAGTATAACGGTGGTATTATTTGCAACGGTACCGTTATATACCAGCATACCGTTCAGGTCGCTGTCGCCTGGCTTGGCTTCGTTTACGGTTATTTCGCACCACGGCCCGGTTATGGGGAATGTTGTGCTTGATTCGCCTATCGCCGAAACATAATATGTTCCCGCCTTATCGAATTTCAGCGTTACTTTACCTTCCGCATCAGTCAGTCCGAGGTAATCGCCAAATTCGTATTTTTCATCAAGCAGATCTATTTCAGCCCCCTCGATGTTTTCCATCGTGGTGATTGGTCTTGTATCCTTGCCGGGAGTGCCCATCTGCTCCATGGCCATGTAACCGGAAAGCTTAAGCGTTATTTCCTCGCCCGCGTTAACCGTAAGCTGCTTCTTATCAAAGTAGCTGAGGTAATCTCCCCAGTAGGGGCTGGCGTATATAAAGAAATATACGTCGTCGCCCTCGCTGAGCGCATACTCGTTTATGGCATAGCCATCGTATTTTGGGCCTACGGGCAGACGGTCGTTTACTGCATAGCCGATGCTGCCATCCACGCCGAATATTTTCGATACAAAGCTGCTGCTGCCGCCAAAATAGCTGCTCATTGCATCCTTGGTGAATGCATCGCCATATACAGCCTCATGCGCACACAGCAGCGCATCAAGCACGCTGACCTGACCGGCCTTTATGCTGTGGTCCATTCCGCCCACCAGGTGGCCGGCCTTAGCGTTCTCCATGCCATACTTGGCAGCGGTGCCTTCAACGGCGGTTATCTCGGTTCTGCCGACGGGGAAGCAATAATTCTTGCCATCATAGAATGTAAAGTATACCTTTACCTTGGCAGGGTCCTTAACAACCGGCTTTTCGCCGACGTAAAGGGTCAGCGTATAGGTGGTTTCGCTCAGTCCGCTGTCCGTGGGCGGGGTGACAGTCAGCTTAACAACATTTTCGCCCTTTATAAGCTGTACCCAATCGGTATTGGACTCATGATTTACGCAAAAAGCCTCTTTGCTGCTCCTTGTGCCATCGGCGTTGCTATACTCTATGGTTACTTTTGCGCCTTCGGCCGCCTCCATTTTGAACCGCAGCGAATTCAACTTCTGCATACCATCTATCGTAGCACGTTCTACGCTAATGGCACCGAAGTCATAGTCATAGTCAGTCGGATCAAATGTGTAGGGGGCGTTGTAATCTTCGCCATCATTCTTAAGCAGATAATCATAATCCGGATGTATAGCGAAGCCAATCTGCACGCGAAGCGCAGACAACTGATTAGCCGCAACGGTCGCTGCAGGAGCCATCATAGGCGCGCCTAACTCAGCCGGAACCTCTATTGTGGGCTCCGGTACAGCAGCGGGACTCTCTTCCGGCTGCGTGGTGCCAGCCTGTTCAGGCGTGGCGGCAACTTCAGTGTTTTCGACATTCACACCGCCCTGTGCTTCGCCTTCCGCCGCCACCATCATCGGCAGCAGGGAAAGCGCCATAACAAGCGCGAGCATCAATGCCAATACTCTTTTTTTCATTGGTTTACCTTCCTTTCTGGTCTTTATATTAAAGCCTTTATACCTTCATTGGGTAAGGGGCTAAAATACCTAAAGTTAATTTCCGGCTACCTTCATGCAAACAAGCACCGCGTCCGTAACGTTTATGCTGCCGTCTCCGTTCATGTCGCAAAGCTCGCGCGCATCCACGCTAAGCTGTGCTTCGCCCATTATGTAGCGGCAAATCAGCGCAACGTCCGCTATATTCACGCTGCCGTCGCCGTTGGCGTCTCCCTTCACTTCGGCTGGGCCGGTGCCTTCCTTGCAGAAGCTTGCCGTTATGGCAACATCCGCCGCCGGCATAACAAAGCTGTATGCATCGCCTTTTTTGCTTACCTTCACGCCGTTCGCTTTAAGGCTGCCAAGATACAGCTCGTACCCGTCCGCAGGCGTTACCGTTAACGTAACGTCGTCGCCCGCCTTCGCCTTGCTGCTTACGGTTATCTTGTGGCCGTTCGCAGCGGCGCTGTTGGGCAGTATTATCCTGAACTCGTCCTTGTTCGCCGCAAGCATTGCGCGCACAGGCGCAAGCGCTTCGTTCAGGGCGGATTCGGATATAGTAAGGTCCGCCATGGCGCTCAATGCCGCGGAATATGTGCCGCTGTTTGCATCTACCCATGCGTGATAGTTGCTGTTGGCGTCCGCAAGGCTGCTTGTTGCAGCAGTTCTGTCGGCTATTGCGGTATATGAATGTTCAAACGAGCCGGACGTTTCATCGTCATCAAAGCCGCCGCCTATGTCCGCACCAAGTCCCCAAAGGGTGAACTGCCAGCGTATAACGTCGCCATCCTTCAGCGGATTTGTACCAGAAGTGGTCGTGAAGTCCGATGCGCCGTAGTTCGGGAACGCACCATTCACCGAATACATCCAGCCGGACTTCTGCGCGTAGTCGAATTCGCCAAGGCTTTCGCCGTCGCGCGTGTATTCAAGCTCGCCGCCATCCTTGTTTATGGCATCCACAATGTACTGCGGCGGATTTATCTCCTCGTTAGGGTCGCTGCCATCGGTTATGGTTGCAAGATAGAATCCGCTCTCTATGCTCGCACTCGGCCCAAGTGTATATGTCATGCCATAGTCATCAAGCAGGCGGGTTATTATCTTTGCAACGCTGTCATTCTGGCGCAGCTCTACCTGCATAGGCTCAATCATGTATCCCTGACCGAGCGTGAATTTCTCTATGGATATCGTCACATGGCCTATGGCTTGCAGCTCGCTGAACTCCGCATACAGCGTCACGCTGCCGCTGGGCATTGTGAATTCCCAGCCGCCGCTCGCGTTCTCGCTCAGTGCAATGCTTTCGCCGTTTGGCCCTATTGCGCTGATTGTGCCTTCTATGTATTCATAACCGTCAAGCGGCTTGGGGCTTATAAGCACCCTTTCGCCCGCCCTTGCGCTATCCTTGGATACGCGCACGGAGCCGTTAACGCTGGTCTGTATAAATCCATAGCTTTCGCCGGTTTGGCCACCCTCGCCAAACTCCGCCCGTATCAGCACGGGTACGTTTGGCATTGTGAAGCTTGCGCTCAGCCCGTCTTGGCTTACATCAGCCTGCTGATACGTTGGCGTAAGTTCCCATGAAACTTGCATAATGCCGTCCGTGAAGCTTATTTCAGACTGATACAGATATGCTTTAACGTCGCTTAGAATATAACCGCCCTCAGGGGATGCATACACGGTTATCCGCTGCCCTTGGGATGCGCTCTCAGCTGCGCTCAGCGTGCCATGCTCAGCTGTATCTATCGATATTGCATGAGCTTCTAAATTGTCGCTCATGTTGTATATATAATTCTTGCCTTTCAGAAAGCGGTCGTAAGCTACCAGCGCATACATTGCCTGATCGGTCGCCATAGCGTTGACAGAGCCGTCCATAACATGTCGGAAGCCCGAACCCGCAACATGATAGCGCAATATTCCGTTTATAAGCGTGTTACCGCTTGCTGTTATAAACCGATCATCCTTTAGCGGGTCTATGCCCATTGCTATAAGCGCCATAAGCACCTGCGCCGTGCTTTCAACGTTCGTAGTGCCCCATGAATCGAAATCGCCCGCGCTCTTTTGCATTGCGCTCAGCGCGTTAAGTCCGCGCTCTATCGCATCGCCAACGTTTTTCTCCGTACCGTTCACGGTAACGTTCATGCTGCTGTACCGCGCGAGCGCCTGTATTGCCATTGCGGTAATATCAGGATCGGCCTTATCGGTGGACGGCGTAAAGCTGCCGGAACCGTCCCCGTCTTCAACCTCAAAGCCTGTATCCAGTACCCAGCCGCCGCCTGGCAGTTCCTGAGACATTATACGCGTGACAAGCATTTCCCGTGTGGCCTGTACGGCCGTACCATGAACGCCTTGACTCATTTCTTCATATGTAAGCTGCGGCATATCGTAATTCAGCGTATCCAGGGCGATAAGCGTGAATATGGTAGCATTTATGCCCTGCCATATAATATCCGTATAGTTGCCCAGCGCGCGGGTTATGTCGTATCCCGCCACGTTATGCACGTCAAGGCCAAGCGATGTATATCCTATCATTGCGCGCATATTCTCGGTACGCTTGCGGTAATGCAGAAGCGGCAGCGTTGTTATGTCGCTGTGCTCAGCCCTCACCTTCTCTATGGCTTTTGCCATTGCCGCGCTTGAATTATCCGCATATTTTTGCCATATGTCATACGGTATCGCCAAGCCGCTCCTGCCCAGGGCAAATGCCGCCCAGTCGCCCTGCAGCGTGCCGAAACTCAGCCCGTTTTCCGGATAATAGCTGCCTACGGGATTGAGCATATATGCCGCGCCCTGCTGTATTGCGGACTGTACGGACAATATGAGCTGCTGTTCGGATGAAGTGTAGCTCTCCCCTTCAAGCGCAAGCGATCCAAACGATGTGCAAAGCATCAGCATCGCAATAAGCGCCGCGCATATTCGCATCCTTAGTTTCATATACATGCTCTCCTTATTTCTATTCATCCCGCATTGCGCAAAGCGGGGATATTCTCATTGCGTTCATTGCAGGTATAAGCGCGCTTATAACCGCAATTACCACCGAAAACGCCAGCGCGAATCCAGCAAGCCATACCGGCATTACGGAACGCACATCCATTTCGCTCAGCATGCCGTTCAGCGCGGCACGCAGCGCAAAACTCAGCCCTATTCCAACAAGCCCGCCAAGCAAGCCTATCATTGCTGCCTCGGTAAGGAACATAGCCGCAATATCGCGAAGTTCGCTGCCAAGTACCTTCAGTATGCCAACCTCCGTGCGCCGTTCGTTTATGGCCATCATCATTGTGTTCGCTATGCATAGCCCCGCAACCAGCAGCGCCACGGCACCTATTGCGAACAGCAATCCCTGTATCCTTGCCGTCTGCTCCTTTACGGATTCCAGCATGTCCGTAAGGCTGTATGTTTCAAAGCCCGCGCTTCGTATAAGCGAAGCTATTTCCATAACGTCGTCAGCATCGCCTACCTTTACCCAGACCAACGGGTATTCGGCCGCGTTTTTGTCCGCCGCGGCGTTGCTGTTTCCAGCTATCGCCTTGAGCGTATCCATGTGCAAAAACGCCGAGCATGAATAGGTATAGTTCATTGCGCTGCATATTCCCGTAACGCTCGCCCTAAGGCTTTGGCCAAGCGGCACGGCCCTGCCGTCCTCGCCCTCTGTATAGTCGCCCACAAGGCTTGCATAATCAAACGTCATCTTCACGTTTGCGCGCATAAGATCTATCAGCGGCTTGCCGTTGCGGTCTATTGCTTCTTTCCATGTATCCGGCTCCGCAAAGCTTGCCGCCAGGTCATCCGTTGCCATAAGCTCCGGCATGAGCCGTGTGCCTTTCTTTGGCAGTTCGCCTTCAATTGGAGCTATGCCGAAGCATGCCGCCGTATCCATATCTATGCCATACAGCTTTACCATCGTTATGTATTTCCCGCTTTTAAGGTACGCCGTTGACTGCAGCACGGGCGTCACCGCCTCAACGCCGTCTATACCCTTAAACGCAGCGACCGCCTTTTTGTTAAGAATGGCTATTTTCCCGTTTGAGCCGTTCTTTTGCGTAACATCTATTTTTGTAAGGCTGCCCATGGCCTCTATCGATTCTCTATACGCCTGTTCATACCCTATGCCCACCGAAACCAGCATCAGTATGCACATTACGCCTATCGCCATTGATAACGCGGTAAGGCTTGTGCGCACGCGCCGCCGTGATAGGTTTATTATGCCTGTGCGTATAAAGTCACTTGGCCGCATTGCTACGCCCCTTTTTTATTATCAGCGCTGCCGCCACCGCGATTACCGCCGCCGCGCCCGCCGCAGCTATCCATATTGGGAATGCTTCGGGCTTCTCCTGCGGTTGTTCGGCTTCCGTATCCGCCGCAGCCGGTGCGCTTATGCTTTCGGCAATATCAACCCGTATAGGCACGCTCTGTTCATATACATTGCCTTCGGCATCTTCAAAGCTTACCGTCAGCGTTCCGTCCGCTGCACCGCCCTTAAGGCAAAGCAGCTGAAACTCTGCGCTTTGCTTAGCACCCGGCAGTATATCGCCGCCGTAATAGCTTTCGCTCATGCTCAGCTTTTCGCTCTCAAGCTTTACTTCAACGTTGTATGCCTTCGTTTTGCCCTTGTTCACTATCGGCAGCGACACGGCGATGTAATCCCCCTCCGCTGCGCCTTCCGCGAATATTTCCGGCTGATCCACGCTTATGCGCATCCTTTGCTTTATGGGCAGCGTTATGGTCTGCGTAACGTTTGCGGCGGTGTTTTCTTTATCCTCGTATTCAAGCTTTATGGCTATTTGAGCATTGCCCTGGATATCAGGCATTGCGGTAAGGTCATAAACTATTTCCGCAGTATCGCCGGGCGCTATCTTGGCCGCATAGCCGGTATCACTCCTGCCAAGCGCCGCCATAAGCGCGGACGGATCAAGCGTAAGCGCACCCGTAATGTTTACGGCGGAAGCCGAGGCCGATGTGTTCTTTACAAACACCGTAAGCGTGAAATCATCGCCTGCATAAATGGTGTCAAGATTCACGGCATAGCCGCTCACCATCAGCTTTGGCGCGGTATGCAGCGTTTCCTGCGGCGCTTCATAGCCATTCACTATTGTCACGCTCGCGCTCAGCGTGCTGTCCCTAAGCACGCCGTTCTCGCGGTATATGGCGCGGAACTGCACAGTCTTTACACCATTTGTGGCGTAAGGCGATATTTTCAGCATATATTGGGCCACAGCCCATGCCCCGGTATCAAGATCCGGCAGCCTCAGCCCATAATTTGCTGCATCCGCAGCAAACGGGAATTCCTCAACGTTATTCGATATTATGGGCTCTATTGTTATGTCAGTAAGCGGTTCTCCGTTATTTATAACGGGAAGATACAGGCTAACCAGTTCTCCCGGGCTTCCCGTGGGCGCGCTGTAATATTCCCCGGCAATGTTTGCCGGCAGCAGCGCAAGCGCGCCTATGCCGCTTGTAGTCGGCATGGTTTTAGCTATTGCTTTGAGCGTTATGTTCACCACCGCAGGGGCATTTTCAACGGCAAACTTGCCTGCCGCACTTTCGTACCCATCTGCAAATGCAGTATAAAGATACGTTCCCGCGGGCAGGTTGGCTGTGTCGCTTACCGGATTGCCGAGCGAGTCGGTAACATTAAGCGTCATATTCTGCGGATTCTTGGTTATGAGCACAGGATAAAGCTGCTTGCTCATAACAATATGTATCTTATTGCCGCCGCACTCAGCGCCGTTGAAGTATACTTTGCCGTCCACCACGTCAAATGAGCCGTTGTAATCCATATATCCGTCTGCCGTAGCCGTAAACGGATATGTGCCGTCTCCGGGTACGGTGTAGTTACCAAGGTATGCCTTGCCGCCTATGACCTCTATGCTTGCGGTAGACGGGTCGCAATCAAAGCTCAGCTCCACCTTGCCGGCGGCAAGTGTTGGCAGGGCCGTAAGCAATATGCTTAGCATTATCACCACCGCAATTGTTCTTTTTATATTCATGCGTTTATTTCCTCCCCTATCAATGCTCCATCGCTCAGTCTTATCGTCCTGTCCACATGGCGCGGCATATCATCATCATGCGAAACTATCATCAGCGTTGTGCCGTTCTGCCTGAACAGCTTTTGAAACAGCGTAAGCACCATTTCGCCCGTTGCCGTATCAAGATTGCCCGTAGGCTCGTCCGCCATTACTATTGCGGGCGAAGTGATTATGGAGCGCGCTATGCCCGCACGCTGCTGCTCTCCGCCGCTCATCTGCGCAGGGCGCTGGCGGGCGCATTTGGCTATGCCTACCATATCCAGCGCCTCAAGCGCGCGTCGTTCGCGTTCCCGCTTTTCAACGCCGCGCAGCATCAGCGGCAGCGCAACGTTTTCTATTGCCGTATACTGCGGCAGCAGTCTATAAGACTGAAATACAAACCCTATATGCGAGCGGCGGAAGCGAATGCGCTCAATCTCGCTCATTCGGTCTATCCGCTGACCAAGCACGTTTATGCTGCCATCGGTCGGGCTTTCAAGCCCGGCAACAAGATTGAGCAGAGTCGATTTGCCGCTGCCGCTTTTGCCGGCAATACAGACAAATTCGCCGCATGCTATCTCCATATCTATACCGCGCAGGGCATGCACCTCGCCCGCGCCCGCGTTATAGTCCTTCTTAAGCCCTTTTATGCTTATCGCGCTTTCGCCCATGCTCTTATCCCGCCAGCCACGTTTGGCCAAGGTCCTTACCCAGGTCGCACGTGTAGTTCCATTCTATTACATCCCCGCTTTTGACCACGTATTGCCCGCAGCCATAGTTGGGGTACCAATCATTTACGCAATACATCCATCCGCTCCAGCGGCCGCCATCAAATTCATAAAGGTTGTTTATTCCTTCTATATACTCGTTGCCCTTTGCGCCGGAGTATTCCATATGCAGCTTATACTTATCGCGCACGGCGCACAGAACATCAAAAACCGTATCCCCCTGCTCAAACGTCATCGTGGTGGTTTTGAGTATCTCGCCGCTTGCAGGGACTATCCCCTGCCACTTTTTTTCAAGATGCATGCCCTTTGCAACGGCAGTATCGCACCGTATCGTTATGGTGCAGGTGTTCGCCTCCGGCTCTTTACTGCTCACGGGAGCCGTTGTCTGCTCAGTCTGTACGGCTTCGGAAGTTATTTCATTATCCCTTGCCTCTGCCTGCGCCCTGCCAACGGATGCGGTATCCTCATCGTCTCCGCTATCGACAGGCGCCGGCGTTCTAAGCTTGTCCTCCGGTTCCGGCATGGCGTTCTCTGCGGCAAGGCCCTTAAGCTGGTTAAGCCTGTCCTCGCCCTCATCGCCGTTTGCGATATAGTCAACGTCAAGCGAACCCCTGTGACCGTTAGAGCCTATCGCGCTGCATCCCGCGAGCAAAAGCGCCATAATAAGCGCAATCGCTGTAAAAAGTTTTTTTTGAATACTCACCTTACCAATATGTTCCTTTCCAAGTTTTTTGTACGCAAAAAGCTGCGGCGATAATCGCCGCAGCCGTATTTCTGCACACATAAATCAATCGGGCATACGAAAAATAAGCTTAGTATACCCCGCCCCATGTACCATTGACCCGTGGTAAGGCGAACTTTCAAGCAGGTCTTCTGGCTCGCGCTTCATCGCATTCTGCAATGCCTTCCCAGGTGCTTATAGCCCAGTGACCGTGCCAAGTAAGTTAGCACATATGCAGAACGCTCCGCGCATACAGCGGCGGGACCGCGCAGGCCTTTAACCTGCTTCCCTCTTAGCCTCCCCAAAGCGGGGCGGAACATGAAAGTGTATTCAATTTCCTACCCTATATAATATCACCGTTTACCGATAAAGTAAAGCGGAGCATTATTTTATTCTGCCGGCATACTTCGCTTCAAGTATTTTGGCTATTCTCAGGGCAAGGGGATTTATCTGCTCCTCACTCCTGCCTTCAAGCATTATTCTTATAAGCGGTTCCGTGCCGCTTGCGCGCACCAGCACCCTTCCTTCGCCTTCAAGCAGCTTTTCCACCGCGCGTATATCGTTTATCATGTCTTCATCCTTAAGCGCAGCAGCCTTGTCCTCCGGTGATACTACAACGTTCACCATAACCTGCGGCAGTATAGGAACATCATTTGCAAGCTCCGAAAAGCGCTTCTTTGTCTTTGCCAGTATGTTCATCACCTGTATTGCACTGAGCATACCATCGCCCGTGGTATTCTTGTCATAGAATATAATATGGCCAGACTGCTCGCCGCCAAGGGAATACCCCTTCTGGCGCATGCGCTCGAGTATGTATCTGTCGCCTACGGCGGTTTCTTCTATATTTATGCCAAGTTCCTTCATGCGCAGTTTAAGGCCAAGATTGGAAAGCACGGTAACAACAAGCGTATCGTCCTTAAGCTTCCCTTCTTTCTTCATATATTTAGCGCAGATGCCCATTATCCTGTCGCCATCAACAATGTTGCCCATTTCATCCGCGGCTATCACCCTGTCTGCATCGCCATCAAAAGCAAAGCCTGCATCCGCCATGCGCTCCGTCATAAGTTCCTGCAAGCTATCGGGATGTGTGGAGCCGCAAAGGTCGTTTATATTACAGCCGTCCGGCTCATCGGCCCAGGATATCACCTTTGCGCCAAGTTCGCTGAATACGTCGGCTGCTATATTTGATGCAGACCCGTTTGCGCAATCGAGCACTACGGTCATGCCGCTGAAGCTTTCCGTAGCGGTGGATTTGAGAAATTCCTTGTATTTTTCAACGGCTCGCGGTGCGCTCAGGCAGTTGCCAACGCCGCTTCCCGTAGGCTTATCCATTATTTCTTCGCCCTTTACAATGGCTTCTATGCGGTCCTCAAGTTCATCGGAAAGCTTATAGCCATCGCCATCGAACCATTTTATGCCGTTGTATTCCATTGTGTTGTGCGATGCGCTTATCATAACGGCGGCATCCGCAGAATACAGCCGCGCAAGGTATGCCATTGCGGGCGTAGGGATGACGCCTACGTTTATCACATCGCCGCCTATCGAGCATATGCCGGCACTCAGCGCGCATGCGAGCATATCGCCCGACTTCCGGGTATCCTGCCCAACCAGTATGCGCGGATTATGTACGCTTGTCAGCACATATGCGCCAGCCGCGCCTATTTTCATTGCCAATTCACAGCTAAGGTCGGCGTTTGCAATCCCCCTCACGCCGTCCGTACCAAACATTCTGCCCATAATATCCTCCTTACCGCAATAAAAGCACCGTTGTGCTAATATGTATAGCCATATTACGCTAAAATATTATATTACATTGCGCGTATTCAGTCAAATTGTGCTGATAAGGTCGGGTAAATAAAAAGAGCCTACCACAAAATAGGCTCTTTTAATTGCTTAATCAAATTCTCTAAAAACACTCCAGTATAGCCACCTCAGGCCATACCCGCCAAAAAGCAGACTTTACTCAATCTTGCCCGTGTTCTTCGGCAGTTCGGCCTCCAACCTCTTTTTCAACGCTTCAAGTGTTTTGACCCAGCCCGTGACCATGTCTTGATCCGGACGCGCCCAGCGCTCGGATTCCTTTATATCCTCCATGCAAAGCAACGCCTTGTCACGTACATACTGCATAAGCATGCCGTGGCTTAACTGCATATCCGCTAAGGCATACCAGAATAACGCCTGTTCTTCGGTATCACAAATCAACGCTTGAAACTCTTTAATGAGATCCATAGTTATTTCTTCGTTCGGCTCGCCGCTGTTCAACTTCTTTATATACTCGTCTCTTATAGCGCTCGTCGTGTCATTCGAATAAAGCGTAGTTCCCCACGCGCCCATAACTATTCACTGCCTTTCCGTCAGGTTTTGCAATTTGCCGTTCATGCTTTGGCAATTCTTCATGCATTAATTATATCAATTTTGCC
>OGQA01000929.1_pt1 | contig 14202 bp, 8 predicted proteins | sample 1553011 | NCBI WGS metagenome assembly OGQA01 (sample SAMEA2580256, study PRJEB22360) | human gut metagenome | biome: human gut; feature: human-associated habitat; material: faeces | place: Denmark | collected 2008/2010 | reverse complement strand
TTTTTTGCTGCAGGCATGCTCCGGAGCTTCGACGACGAAGACGAATGGAGTGTCGAACACATCGGGAAACGATCAGGCCGGATGTATCGCCTTGGATACGATCGGCATCGATGGTGCGGTCGAGAAGTTCGTATGGAACGAAGAGGATGGAATCGGCTTCTTAATTCAGGATAATAGCTATTTGGACTTTATTAAATCGTCTTTCACATCGAGGCCGGTGTTTGCTATGCAGGCTGCTGACGGTCGAATAACCTATTCGACGGAGGATTTGATGAAAGAGATGTGGCCGAAAGAGCGGATCGAGGATCCTGTTTCGGTCGTAGCTTGGCGACCGTATGGATTTGCGTTACAAGAGGACGGGAGTTTTTTTCTTCCGGTCGGTGTGGCGCAGTATGATGAGAAGGGGTGCCGGAGCGTGCCTATGCTCGGCCGGTACCGGGGAAATCTGGCTGAAATGACACTCGATTTCGAAAATATGTTCTCCGCTGTGGAGTTGCGATTGAGGAAAGACAGCTTCGCTCTCGAACCGATTAAGGTGAAACAAGTTATTTTGCAGGGAAACGACGGTGAAATTCTGGCAGGATCGATCAAGGTGGTAGCCAGTAGGCAGGAGCTGCCCGACAGTGTGTGCGAAGAGAGGAAAGTCAGTCCTTGCGTCGTATTGGATTGCGGATCGGGGGTGGAGCTGACGGAAGAATCGACCTCTTTTTATCTGCCTGTACTGCCTGTGGAGTTTCGCCGAGGGTATTCGTTAACGGTCGTGACGGATCGTGACAGCGGGAATATGTTCAGGATTCAATGCGGTGGCAAATTCCCCGTAAGATTGAAAAAAGGTCGGATATACCGTGCGGCGGATACGATTGTTCGCCCGGCGTATCTGCAATACATGATTCCCGATCCCAATTTCCGGGCTTATCTTTTGGAACAGGGGTATATCGAAGAGATCGGCGAAAACGGGAGCCGGGTCGTAGTAACACCTGCCGGTCGGGCTGCGACGAAGATAGATTGTTCGAGGCGGGGTATCGCTTCCTTAGCAGGAATCGAGTATTTCCCGCTGTTGGAGGAGTTGAATTGCTGTATGAATATGATATCGACGTTGGATTTGACGCAGAATCCTCGTTTGGTAAAGTTGGATTGTTCGGGAAATTGTCTTAAATCCTTGGATGTAAGCCATAATTCGGTGCTAATGGAGTTACGGTGCATGTTGAATGAGCTGGTGGCATTGGAAACGGATCGGAATCCGAAGCTGACTGTTTTGCATTGTGCATTTAATCGCTCGTTGAAAGCGTTGGATGTGACTGGTAATCCCCTGTTGAAAGAGTTGGTGTGCACGGAAAACAGTCTGTCGAGTTTGGATGTGTCGCATAATTTGGAACTGAAAAAACTTATGTGCGGAAATGGTTTTGTCAAAAAGAACCGTTTGGAAACCCTGGATGTTAGTAAAAATACCAAACTCGACACGTTGGAATGCTCGGGCTGTTGGCTGAAAACCTTGGATGTCAGTCGGAACCGGGATTTGATATATTTGAATTGCAGTAGAAATGAATTGGAGCGTCTGAATCTCGGCGCTGTTCCGAATTTGAAGGAATTGGATTGTCCCATGAATAAATTGAGCCGACTGGACGTATCTCGTTGCAAGGCTCTGACATGGATTTCGTGCGACAGGAACTCGCTCTCCTCGTTAGATGTATCCCACAACCGGTCGTTAAATTGGCTGTCGTGTGGTGAAAATTTGCTTACTACGTTGGATGTGTCGCATAATTCGGTGTTGGAAACGTTGTGGTGTAATGACAACCAATTGACTACGTTGGATCTTTCGGGAAATCCGATTTTGAGAAAGCTGTATTGTTGCAATAACCGGTTGTCCTCTTTGGACTTGAGTAAAAATAAATTCTTGGAACCGAGGAATGTGTCCGATCACGGGAACTGTTTCCCGGAGGAAGAGGGTTCGATTGTGGTTAATTCCTGCTGTTTCTGAAAAATGAAAAAGGGGCTGTCTAACAGTTTTAGACAGCCCCTTTCGTTGCTTTTTGGTTTTACCGCGACGCGGCGATATTCGAGCTGTGCATGCCCCGGGAATCGCGGGCCCAGTCGTCCCTGGCGCGGAGTACCTGTTCGATGATGTCGCGCACGCAGCCGTGCCCGCCCGCGAACTCCGAAACGTAGCGCGAGGCTTCGATCACCTCGGATGCCGCATCCGAGGGACAGACGGGGATTCCGACTGCCTTCATACACTCCAGGTCCGGGATGTCGTCGCCCATGTAGATGACGTTCGCCGGATCGAGTCCGTGGCGTGCGAAGAAATCCTGCATGGCCGATATTTTGTCCATGCAGTCCAGGTAAACATCTGTGATTCCCAGCATTTTGAGCCGGTGGTCGAGCGTTGCGCCCCGTCCGCCCGTGATGATGCACACTTTGTAGCCCATACGGAGCGCATAGGCGATGGCATAGCCGTCCTTGGCATAGTATTTTCGGATGAAATCCCCATCGACCAGGGGCATGATTCCCCCGTCGGTCATTACGCCGTCCACGTCGAAAATGAACGCTTCGGTCTTTACGATGTCTTCTTTGAAGTTTCCCATATATCTTGACTTAATGATTCATAAATTCGTAACAGTCGCGGATCGTGAGCGAGTGCGGCTTCGTGCCGCCGCAACGTCGGCAGGTCGCCGCGTACGGCAGGCCCGGTCTGCACCCGATGCGGATCGCCCGAATCGACGGCTTTGGCTGCGGTTTCGGCGATCAGGGGTTTCAGTACGTCGAAGGGCAGTTCGGTCCCGTGCAAAATCTCGCCTCCCAATGCGTAGAGGTGATTGACGAAATTGCAGGCGAAAACCGCGGCCAGGTGAAGGCGTACGCGACGGTCGGAGTCGGCACGATATACCGTGCGGCTCAGATTGCGGGCGAACGCTTCGAGCTCCGAGGTGAAGGAGTCGTCGTTTCCTTCGACGAAAAGAGGTATTTTGGCAAAATCCACGCTGCGGCCTTGGGTAAAGGTTTGCAGGGGATAGAGAACGCCCCGACGGTCGAAGCGTGCGGGAAGAGCCTCTATTCCGATGCCTCCGGCCGTATGTACCACAGCGGCTTCGGCGGGTATGGGCAGGCTTTCGGCCAGCGTGGTGATCGCCGCATCGCTGACGGCCAGGATGTAGAGGTCTGCGGCGGCCAGCTCGCGCGGATCGGAGCTCCACGCGGTGCCGTTTTCGAGGGCGAGTGCTGTACCTCGTTTCGCGTTGCGGGCGAAGATCTGGAGCAATGTTGCTCCTTCCGTGCGGCTTATCGCGCGGGCGAGCGCTTCGGCCAGGTTGCCGCTGCCTATGAGGACGATATTTTTCATCTTTCCGAGTGTTTCGATTCGGGCTGCGGCCCGGAAGCCGGTTTGCGGGCGGCGTTCACTGCGTCGTCCAGGTCGATGAGCCGAAGCCGGTCGCCCGCTGTACGGCAGGCCGTCTGAAGCTCGTCGAGCGCGCGGTCTATTCGGCGCGTTTCTTCGGTCGCGGCGAAGTAGAGGCGTGTCGAACTGTAATTGTCGATGGTTCTGAAAATGTTGTAGAGCGTCATTTCGTGGATGTCCCGTCCGGGGGCGAAAGCCACTTCGCGGTCGTCGTCCGGATTCCGGATTTCGATCAGCAGGCCCGTGCGCACGAGCTGGTGCAGGACATCGTTCACGATGCGGGTGGGCAGCGAGAGTCGGCGGCGGAGTTCATCGACCGGGAGCGCCCCTTCGTTTTCCCGAAAGCGGTGTACGACCTGGAGCATGACGGCCAGGATGATCCGGCGTCGTCGGTCGTTGCTGATGCCGAGCGATTCGCGCTCTTCGGCGAAACGGTCGATATTCTGGTAGGCGAACGAGAGTTCGCCGCCGAAGAGCAGGATTTCCCACGAGATTTGCAGCCATAACAGGAAGAGCGGCAGGGCTGCGAAACTGCCGTAAATCGCGTTGTAGGAGGTCATCCATCCTTGCAGATAGAGGTAGCCCCACTGAAAGAGCATGAAGACCGTTCCTGCGACGATACCCGCCATGAAAGCGCTGCGCCACAAGACTTTCGTATTGGGCACGACGGCATAGATCAGGGTGAAGCTGCCCCAGATGATGACCAGGGCCGAAAGTTTCGAAAGAAGGATGCCGAGGAACGTATTCCCCGCGTCGAAGAACCGGAGCAGATAACCTCCCATCGTGCTGGCCACGAGCCAGAGGATCGGGGCGACCATCGCGATGACGATGTAGTTGAGGTATTGGCGGGCGATATTGCGCGAGGACTGAACCTCCCAGATGTTGTTGAAAGCGCTCTCCACCGACCCGAAAACCCGGATGACGGCCCAGAAAAGGGTTACGACGCTGACCAGGGCGATAAGCCCGCCCTGCGTATTGGCGAGGGCTTTGCGGGCGAATTCCACCATGTAGTCCAATACTTCGACGTTTTGCGGGAAAAGGGCGTAGAGATCGTCGATCAGGCCGTCCAGAAGCCCGAATCCCTTGACTACGGCGAATACCAGCGCCAGGATCGGGACGATCGAGATGAGCGTATAGAACGTCAGGGCGGCGCTGCGCACGATCGTATCGTGGGCGATCAGGCCGCGTGCCGTGTAGAACAGCAGCTTGTACTGTCTGACGGCCCACCGGACGCGGGGATTGCGGTAGGAGTTTGCGTTGCGCCGCAGGATCGTGTCCGTGAAGTAGGTGAAGACGTTCTTGACTTTCATTTCGGGACGTTTCTCAAAGGTAGCTATTTTAGACGGATTGTCCAATAATCCTGCCCGAGTTTCGTGAAGGCGATCCGTCGCTCGCCGCCTTCGCGTATGCCGAGCCGTGCGGCGATTTCAGCCGCCGTGAGCGGGAAATCCTGTTTCAGAATCGTCAGCCGGCTGCCGGAAAGCTCCCGTTTCAGTTGCTTGGGGTTGTAGGGCTCGATCCGTTCGATCTCCAGCCAGCGGCCCAATGTGTCTTCGGACTTTTCCGCTGCGAATCCGTAACCGTTCGGGCTCCAGATGTCGGCGTGGCCTTGCAGGTAGGTCGGCGTCAGCCGGGCTTTTTGAAGCGCTACGTCGGGGATCAGCAGCCAGCGGTAAGCGGCCGGATCGAAGGGCTTGTCGCAGGGAGTTGCACGGGCTTCGGCCGGCGTGCAGGAAAATTCTCCCAGTTCGAGCGCAACGGCCGTCAGCAGGGGGCCGGTTCCGTCGGTATAGACGACGACTTCCTTGCATTCGTCGTGCAGGGACACCACTTCCGTGCGGCAGGGACCGAAGAGCCGGAATGTTTCGCCGACGTCGAACAGCGGGGAGTTCTTGACGCAGAGGTTCGGGGCGATGCGACGGAGTTCCGGTAGCAGCTTCGGTATGTCGGGCGAACAATCCTCCAGCCGCACCAGCTTGCGCCCTCCGGCGCTGCGACGGTCGGGGTCGGCGTAGATCCAGTCGAAGTGGTCCAGGGTCGAGGCGAGGAACGCCTCGGCGGAGGAGTTGATAACCCGTATGTTCGTTGCGCCCAGCCGCCGGAAATTCTCTTCGGCGACGGCCGCCAGCGTCGCATCCCGTTCGAGGGTGATGACTTCGCGGAAGCGTTTTGAGAGGTAGAGGGCATCGACGCCCAGTCCGCAGGTAAGGTCGAGCACCGTGTTTCCGCTGCAACTTTTGCGGGCCGCGCATGCCTCGCTCGAGGCCTGTTCGAAAGCCAGCGGCGGGAGGATGCAGCGGGCTTCATAGTAGGAGGGGAGTTTCGTCCGTGCCCGCGCAAGGTATTTGACCTGCGTGGCGACGAGTGCCGCATGCGGAATACGCTTGTCGAGGGCGATCGCCGCAGGGTCGCGGCCGATTTGTTCCTCGACGGTATGCCGCACTTCGGGAGTCAGCAGCAGTCGGTATTGTTCCGGAGTCATCATTCCGGGAGCGAAGATACCGATTTTTTCCGTTCGGCGCTCCATAGGAGTAGGGTTGCGAAGATGAAAAGTCCGTAAACACTCCAGCATTGGGTCGTCGTGAGCCGGATGTCGAGGGCGGCTGCCGGAAGTGCCGCTGCAGCTCGGATCAGTTCGTTCTGTGCCCGGGCTGCGAATCCTGCGACGACCGAGAAGAGCGGTGCGAGCGCCGTTCCCGGGATCACGAGCCAGAGCGTGCAGCTCCCGACCACGACGTAGGAGAGCAGGATGACGACGGGGTTGAGTGCCAGTCCGACGACCGAGATCTGGCCGAAGGTATGGGAGATAAGAGGTGCAGTCGCAGCGGACGCTGAAAATCCGATGGCGAGGGTTGCGGTCAGCATATCGATGCTTTTGCGGCGTGTTCGCAGGAGGCGGCAGAGGGGGAGTCCCCAGGCGATGATGCCGGCGACGGCGATGAACGAGAGTTGGAAGCTGATGTCGAACAGGTAATCGGGATGGAAGAGCAGCATGACGAAGGCTACGCCGGCGAGTGTGTTCATCCCGACGTATTCCGACGACGAGGCCAGGGCGAATTGCAGGACGGAGAACATCAGCGCGGCACGGACGACGCTGGGCGGGAATCCCGTCGTGGCGGCATAGAGCCAGATGAGCAGGATGACCGCGATATTGCGCAGGATGTGTCCGTGCCGGAAAAGCGGCAGCCACCAGAGCAGCAGGTTGGCGAGCAGAAAGACGATGCCCACGTGCAATCCCGAGACGGCGAGCAGGTGCGAGGTCCCGCTGCGCGAGTAGGCTGCACGGAGTGCAGGGGAGAGCGAGCGTCGATCCCCGGTCGTCATAGCGTTGCAGAGGGCCTGTTCGTCGGGTGCCAGGGCCAGACGGTCGAGCCGTGCGACGGCCCGTTCGTGCAGGAACAGGGAGAGATGCCTCGGGGAAAACTCCCGGTGCAGAGTGTCGTGCAGCAGCAGGCTTGAGCGGTTCAGGTAGAGGGTGCCGACGTATCCCCGGCGGGTCATCAGCCGTCCGTAGCCGCCGTGACGGGCGGTGAAAGGGTAGATTTTGCCGCGTACGACGGCTCGGTCGCCGGGATTCAGTGCGGTCGAAGAGTCGCATCGCACCACGAGGTTTCCGGCGGCGGGGAGCCATTCTCCGGTTGCGGAGTTCCGCCGGGCGCGGATCGTTGTGCCGGAGGCCGTTTTGCCTTCCCGTTCGGAGAGGCGTTCTCGGACGACGATTTCGTATTCGCCCGGAGTGCCGGTCGGCGGAGCGGGAGTGTGTCCCAGTTCGGTGATGGTCATGCCGAAAAGCAGAATGGCTCCCAGGGTGGCGAGGTTTGCGCCCCGGTCGTCGGCGAGCAGTGCCAGGATACCGCAGACGAGGAATCCGCCTACTAACAACCACAGCGGCAGTACGTAGTGGTCGGCCAGCAGGATGCCGGCCGCGAGCGGCGGCAATGCGCGGAGCAGAGGCATGCGCCGGAGTTTCGACCGGAGGTTTTCGGACTTGAGTCGTAGCATAACGGAGCCGGATCACGGGAAATGGACGGAGAACCTGGCTTTGACTTTGTGTTTTTTTCGTTTTCTGCGTTCGGCAGGACCTCGCGGGCAGTCGCGGGCCTCGTCGATCGGATATTTGCGGTTTGCCTCCTTTGGAGGCGGCGGAATATTCCCGCCTCTTCGTTGCATCCGCTTCGAGTGTCGGTTTTCGGATTCGGCGATTTTCCGATTCGTAAAGATAATTATTTTTCGGAAGAATAAGCCGTTCGGATGTATGGATAATACAAAACGACACGCATCATTCTATTTGATGCGTGTCGTTTTGTCGTGTCGGAGATCTTTTCGCCTGTTTAGAACGATGCGAATGTGTTCCAGTTCGAATTTTGCTCCGCTGCGGCCTGAATGTCGGCAGGCAGGTTGGCGAAGAAATCGAAGCCGGTGAGCCGTTCGATCTCGGCGACGGAAGTCGCATAGTTCGTGTAGCTATCGTTCGAGTACTCCCTGTGTTCCATCCAGAAACCGATCGTTATGGCCGACGTCACTTTGTTCGACGCGTCGCGCCGGACTTTCAACAACGCTTTGTAGTAATAGTTCGGTACGGGGCATCGTTTGCTGTCCGACTTCGGTGTGATCCAGGTGATCGCTTCGTGGTTGCCTGCGGTCTGGAGAATAGCGCCCGTCACCACATATACCGTGTCCGTAGTCGCAGCGATATTTCGGACGCCGCTTTCGAGCTGCTGCCAAATACCGCCGTTGAATTTGTTCTGAATCTGCGGCGTGGAATTGGTTGCGTAATAGGTCTGTACGACCAATTCGTCCGAACCGTTGCGGTCGGCGTTGGGTATCTGGTGCCCCCGGGCGTAGAACTCTTTCGAACTGTCATATCCGTCCGATGTGGTAGCTCCGAGATTGACCCCGTAGCTGCTCGACCAGACGTTGATCTGTTCGGATTCGGCCAGTCCGGGATTGCGCTGCCATTTGTCGGAACGTCCGTTCCCCATGTGTCCTTTTGCGAGCGGATAGGCTACCCAGTAAGCCGTGTAGGTCGATTTGTCGTAGTACATCGTGTAGTTGCGCTGCGATCCGGAGGCGGGATAAACCGTCTGCGTGATCGTCGCGTCGGCTGTCGTGCGGGCCGGAAGCTCGTACCAGGCGGCATGATCCGTCCGAGCTCCTTCGGTGGTAAAGGTTGTCGAAGAACTCTGCGGCGTGGAGCCGTTGGTCGCCGTTACGACGCCGTAAACCGTGTCCGTCGTTGCGGGCAGAAGATCGGAGAGGTTGGCGGTCGCTTCGTTTCCGACAACAGCGGCAACGACACTTCCCGTGTCGCTGCCGTTCGTTGCGGAATAGAAGAACTGCACCTCGGTTGCGTAAGCGGCGTCGGTCAGACTACTGGAAACCTTCGCTGTACTCGAAGTTATGTCGCTTACGTTCGGTGTGGCAATTCCCGGGGTAGGGTCTGGGGAAGGATTATCGCCTCCCCCTTCTCCCGAGTTTCAGTTGATCGTGATGGTTTTAATCATCAACGACTTGCCGCCCGATTCGGTGTTTAACGTAAGGACGATCTCGCCGGACAGCGGAGTTTCCGATTCGACGACATACTCCTGGTTATTCGTTTTTGCCAAGGAGATCGTTTCGCCGAGTGCTTGTCCACCGACGGTTGCATTCACGGTACTTAAGTTTGCCGTATTTGCCGACATAACCAACGTGATTTTTTTGATTCCTCCGGTATAATCGGACGTTTTTATGGTGACACCGCTGGGTTTCGACCAGGAAAGACCACGATTGTTTTGATCAAATGCAGTGGGCGCTTTGCTTGCAGTCCATGTCAGTCCGTTTACTGTTAAGCCGGTAGCGATCTTGTCTTTATCCGCGCTTTCGAAAGTGTAGGTCCAAGTTTCTCCGACACCGCCTTCCGGCTTGCTGTTCTGGGTAATGAGCAATGTCGCGTTGGCTGTACCCAGTGAAGTGGTAGCGGTAAGAACGATGCGTGCTGTACGAGGTGTTGCGACCGTATTCTCTGTGGCTGCGACTTCGAGGCGATTTTCGCCGCCGTTGTAATCACCTGTGGTGATCCAGTCCGGCTGTTCGGTTCCTTCAGTGCCGTCGTAAATAGCGACGGAAACGTCTTGCGTTTCGGCATTCTTCAACGTAACGGGGATGTAGTGTGTTTCCGTATCGTTATAAGACAGTGTCAGGGTGGACGGATCCAATGTGATTTCAGGCAACTTGACGTATTCGGCAGGGATCAGAGTCAGATCTTTTGTCTGGGAACCGGTATAGAATCCAAAACCGTAAGTTGCCTGCGTGTTTTTCGCCAAAATACGGGAAGGGGTCGCTGCCGATGCGATTTGGTAAGTGCCTTCGGACTTGTTCTTGGTAATTACCAGTTCATAAGGAGTCGTAGAGGTCGTAGCGCTGTTGCCGCTTTCCCAGGAGAGGTAGTTCTCGCCTTGACTGATCGTGTAGTTGTCACCCGATTTGGTAATTGTCCAAATGAGGGTTTCGTCCCCGGTTTTGTAGGGATTAGACGGCGTAATCACTACGGGAGCCAAACGGGAGCTTTCAGCTAAAGAACTCATTGCATAGGTTGTTTCGGATTGGGTCGCCGTGATGACGTAGTCGCCGCTCAATGTTTCGTTCTCCTCTTCCGTAGCGCCGGTCATATCGACCGCGAAAGTCGAGCTGTCGCCCGCTGCGAAAGCCAGGGCCCGGCCCTCCTGAACGGTTACCGTCTTGGTGAAGATCTTCGATGCGGTGGTCACGGTAACGGTGAATGTTTCACCGGTTGCCACTTCGAACGGGAAGCAGGTGAAATAAGCCGTCATGCCCGCTTCGCTATTGGCCGTGATGTTCATCTCCGAAGAGTAGTTCAACGTCACGTTATCGGCGAAATTGTTAATATAGCCATACTCTTTGATGGTACCTGCCGTCATATCGACATAGCTGCGGCCCGTGACTTTTTTGTCGGGAGCCGTAAATTTGACGCCGAGGACACTTTCCGCAGATGCGAGGTTCTTGACCGTCATCTTACCGATGGCGACGGCACGGCCGAAACTCATTTGCAGTTCGGTCGGCTGACTCTCCACAGAGATCGATTTGGCGATCAGCAGGTCCGCGTTCGAATCGAAACTCGTAGCGGTCGGCTGCTGGACTGTGGGAGTGATGACCTTCATGTTGGTGATGTCCGTATTGCTGGAGGTAACCCATGCCGAAGCGGGGTAAACCGCGTTGTAAACGAGCGGGGTGTTCTCGTTTGCGGGGAACGTTACGGCGAATTTTGCAATGTCGCCGCTTATCACGCCCTCTTGCGAGGTAGCAAATACGGTAGTGGAAGCTGCCGTTTCGAGTACTTGCAGGAATTCACCGGTCGCATTCCACGAAACTTTCCCCGTCAGGGGATCATACGTTGTACGGGAACCGGATGCCGATTCGAGTTCTGACGATGCGGAGACCGTCATGGTTACTTTGCGCCCGTTCGACGGGTCGGAAACCGTGTCGTCTTTGGAGCAGGCTGTGAACAGAGATGCACACACCGCAACAGCCAAGATGGATTTGAAAAAAGTTTTCATAGTCGTGCAATGTGTTTGTTAGTACTCTCCGTAATCGGTGTCATTGATGCTGCCGCCTGCTTCGCCCGATCCTCCATAGTCCAGGACGGTGCTGTTGGCAAAACCTTTTTCGATCGAGATGTTAAGGATCTCAATCGAAGGAGCGGAGTACGAAGTTCCCCCCCCCTTAACCGTAGATTTGTAGTGTCTTTCCATAGTAATAGAGGTATATGTTTGAGAGTTTTTACATCCTTTCCCGGTTAATGGGCTACCACAAATATAGACAATATTCGATTAAGGAACAAGAAAGAATCCAAAATTCATCGAATCTTCATATTTCGATGCGGATTATGCGCGAAAGCGTCCGAAATTTAATATAAATTGTCGAACATGCTCTGGCTCTTGTCGTACTTCAGGTCGGCAAGGGAGGCGGCTTTGACCCCGATGTTGAAGCTCCAGCTCTGGTAATGACCGAAGGGAATCCATGCGAACGACATCTGCCAACAGTGCAGGTCGCGTGTAATGGTGATGGAGGCCGGAGTAAGCTCTTTGGCCTGGAAGTCGTAACCACCCTGGAATGTCACGCCCATTTTGGGGAGAATCGTGACGCTGCCGTTGATACCGAGGGTCTGGGTGATGTTTTTCTGGTATCCTGTCGTGCCGTTGTTGGTCGGCGAAGAGGAGTAACTGATCGTATAGTTGAATCCCAGGTTCCAGGGTAGCGAGAAGTCGTAATAGGCCTGGGTCATGTATTGTCGTCGGAGCGCAGGGTTCATCTGCCCGTAAGGGTCGTAGAACGGATTGGCGTAGGCCGGATCGATCGGGGCGCTGTTGATGTCGTTGATCGCCGGGGTGGAGTTATCCTGCCGGGACTGGAACGTATAGCCGAACGAGGTGCTGGCCGATACTACGCGGCCGGGGAAAAAGAGCTTGTTGATACGCTGGCCCTGCGGTGTGACCCGGTAGGGGTCGAGCGTGGCGCTGATGTTGATGCCGAAGTTCTGGAAGACCGTAGTACGCAGCGAAATGGGGATGTTCGAAAGCCCCATGGAGTCGGCCAGGAAGTTGTAGGATACCTGGCCGATGCGGAGTTCGTCGATCAGTTTGATCTTCTTCATGCCCGAGGTATCGCGCTTGCTGAGTACTTTCATTTCGAGCGTTTGCGAGAGCGAGGCGTTGATGGCCATGGACTGACCGGAGCTGGGCACGCCGAAGATGCTGCCTTCGAAGGGTGAGTAGGTCTTGAAATTACCCAGCGTATCGCTCTGCACGGTCTTCAGGTAGCCGTATTTCTGTTTTGAGAAGTCGGGGGCGTAGGAGAAGCTCACCGTCGGGGTGATCGTGTGGCGGATCGCCTGCACCTTGCGGGTTTTCTTCTTTGCTTCGTAGCGGCCATAGACGATCGTCGAAGCCTGCAGGCTGAAGTTGTAGTTGTACAGACGATAGAAGCCGTATTCCGGATCGAGCTTGTCGATGCGGTTCAGCACCGGGTTCCAGACCTGTTCCTGCTTCTTGAAATACCATTTTTCGGTGTAGTTGATCGTCGGCCCGAAGTTGATGTAGTTGAAGATATTGTACGTCGCCGAGATGGGAATGCTGTGCTCGAAGCCGTACTGCATGTTCTGGAGCGTCTCCTTGGTGAAGATTTCGGACTCCTTGGCGTTGGCCTTGTTGTTGAATTTGCCGGTATAGCGGAGCGAGATCTTCTCGTACCAGCGCTCCTTGCCCATCGCCTCCTTGCGTTTGAAGGGATAGAAGGTCGAGACGTTGAAAACTACGTTCGGCAGGGCGATCGAGAGCGTTCCGCTCTGCGAGTTCTGCGAAACGGACATATTGGCCGAAAGGGAGAACGGAGTGCCGAGCCAGCTTTTCGAGTAGGAGATCGTCGAACTGGTCTGCGTCTGGAGCGCCTGGTTCAGGTTGGTGGCCGAATAGCGGTTATAGCCGCTGGTACGGAAATCGACCGAGGCGGAGAAGGTCGAGCCCGGGTTGGCTTTGGGGTCTTGCGTATGCTGCCAGTAGAGCTGGAAGTTGTTCTGCTGGAGGAAGTCGGGTTCGCCCTTGTCGCCGACACGGACGTTCGAGTAGTTGAAATTCAGGGTGCCGTTGTACTTGTAACGCTTCATATAGCGCGACATCGCGGATGCCTCCCACGATCCGAGGGTGTAGATACCGCCCCGGATGGCCAGGTCCATGTGCTCTCCGAGCGTGAAGTAGTAGCCCAGGTCACGGATGTAGAATCCCTTGGTCGATTCCTCGCCGAAAGTCGGCATCAGCAGACCCGACTTGGGGCCGGAACTGAGCGGGAAGAAACCCTCGGGCAGCAGCGGAAAGTAGATGGGAACGTCTTCCAGGACCAGGTAGGCGGGACCCGTGACCACTTTCTTGCCGGGAATCACCTTCGCCTTGGTCATCGCCAGGTAGAAGTGGGGGTGGTCCGTCTGGTCGCAGGTGGTGTATTTGCCGTCCTGGATGTGGATGGTGTTGTCGTCCATCTTTTTGACGTTGTTGCCGATCAGCCAGCCGTCGCCCTCCTGAGTCGCCACGCCTTTGATTTTCGCCTTTTTGCTGCCGATGTTGTAGGTGATCGTGTCCATCGTGTAGGGATTGGCGGCTCCTTCGGTGAAAGTGGGGTTGGTAACTGTCGGTTTGCCGTCTATCGTGTCGCGCTTGCCGTGGGCGTAGATGATCTTTTCGTCCATATTGACCCGCATGAAATCTCCCTTGAGATTCATGTTCTGGTAGTTGATATCACCCTGGTTGTAGATATAGACCGTGCGGTTGCGTACGTCGTAGTAGAGCGAGTCCTGGTTTTTGCCGCTGATGATGTCGTCCAGGAAAGATTTTTTCCGGGTCGTATCGCGCTGGGTCGTGTCCTGACGCAACGAATCGCGCAGCAGCGAGTCGTTGCCGGTGGGAGCCGTACTGTCGGCGGGGGCGATCGGCGAGAGGGGAGGCGCTCCGAAGATCGAGTCGATCCTGGTGTCGAAAAGCGAATCCTGCTCCTCTTCCGTACGTGTTTCGGCGGTCGGGGCGGTCGTCTTCCCGTTGAAGGCGCCGAATCTCCCGGCGGGTTTCGCGGCGGGATTTTTGTACGGCTTGCGTCGGAGTGCTGTCGGGCGGTGTTTGGCGTTCGGGTGTCGCGGGATGCTGCACTCCGCCCGGCAGCGCCATGCCGAGCACCGGAAGCAGGAAGAGCAGCAGGAGTGCTCCCGAGAAGATATATTTTGCCTTTAGCCTGTCCAAAATTCCAAAAAAAATCATACCTTTGCCGAC
>OGQA01000928.1_pt1 | contig 14218 bp, 13 predicted proteins | sample 1553011 | NCBI WGS metagenome assembly OGQA01 (sample SAMEA2580256, study PRJEB22360) | human gut metagenome | biome: human gut; feature: human-associated habitat; material: faeces | place: Denmark | collected 2008/2010 | reverse complement strand
ATTGACTCCCCTGCCGATGCTCGTCTCCGCCGCGCTCTATTTTGCGGCCTACCTGACGGTCGGCTGCGACATCCTGCGCAAGGCGTGGAAGGGCATCTGCAACCGGCAGGTGTTCGACGAAAATTTTCTCATGGCGGTTGCGACCGTCGGCGCCATCGCGCTGGCGCTCTATGAAAGGAGCGGCGACTATTCCGAGGCCGTCGCCGTCATGCTCTTTTATCAGATCGGCGAGCTGTTCCAGAGCTACGCGGTCGGCAAGTCCCGCCGCAGCATCACCGCGCTCATGGACATCCGCCCCGACTACGCGAACATCGAGCGCGACGGTAAGCTCGAGCAGGTCGACCCCGACGACGTCGCCGTCGGCACGACCATCGTTGTCCAGCCGGGCGAAAAGGTGCCCATCGACGGCGTGGTCGAGGACGGCGTCTCCACGCTCAACACCGCTGCCCTGACCGGCGAGAGCCTGCCGCGCGATGTGAGAGCATGACGGGCGGGGCGAGGAAGGAGAGAAAAGGCGACGAGATCATCAGCGGCTGCATCAACATGACGGGCGTTCTGAAGGTCCGCACAACGAAGGCGTTCGGCGAATCCACGGTTTCCAAAATTCTGGAGCTGATGGAAAATTCCAGCAGCCACAAGTCCCGCTCCGAGAGCTTCATTTCCCGCTTTGCCAAGGTCTACACCCCCGCCGTGTGCTACAGCGCGCTCGCGCTCGCCATTCTGCCGCCGCTTGTGCTGACCGTCTCCGGCGCGGACGCGGACTGGGGCACCTGGGTCTACCGTGCGCTGACCTTCCTCGTCATCTCCTGCCCCTGCGCGCTCGTCATCAGTATCCCGCTCAGCTTCTTCGCCGGCCTCGGCGGCGCGGGCAAGGAGGGCGTGCTCATCAAGGGCTCCAACTACCTCGAGGCCCTCTCCCAGACGAAGACCGTCGTGTTCGACAAGACCGGCACGCTCACGCAGGGCGTGTTTGAGGTCAGCGCCGTGCATCACAGCCCGATGGCGCAGGAAAAGCTGCTCGAATACGCGGCGCTTGCCGAGTGCGCGTCCTCGCACCCCATCAGCAAGAGCCTGCAAAAGGCTGCCGGCGGTGCGCTGGACCGCTCCCGCGTCACGGACATTCAGGAGCACAGCGGCCGCGGCGTGACCGCGGTGGTGGACGGCGTGGCCGTCGCCGCCGGAAACGGCAAGCTCATGGAGGAGCTGGGCGTCGCGTGGCACGAGTGCCACAGCGTCGGCACCATCGTCCATATCGCGGTGAACGGCGAGTACGCGGGCCACATCGTCATCTCCGATGTGGAAAAGCCCCATTCCCGCGACGCCATCGCCGCGCTCAAGGCGGCGGGCGTCACCAAGACCGTCATGCTCACCGGCGACATTCAGAAGGTCGCGGACTATGTGGCGCGTGACCTCGGGGTGGATGAGGTCCGCGCGGAGCTGCTGCCCGCCGATAAGGTCGAGCGGGTCGAGGAACTGCTCAAGGCCGAGCCGGAGGGCGCGAAGCTCGCCTTCGTCGGCGACGGCATCAACGACGCGCCCGTGCTCTCCCGCGCGGACATCGGCATCGCCATGGGCGCGATGGGCAGCGACGCGGCCATCGAGGCCGCCGACGTGGTGCTGATGGACGACGACCCGATGAAGATTGCCAAGGCCATCAAAATTTCTCGCAAGTGCATCCGCATCGTGCATGAGAATATCGTCTTTTCCCTCGGCGTGAAGCTGCTGTGCCTGCTGCTCGTCGCCCTTGGCTTCGCCAATATGTGGATGGGCATTTTCGCCGACGTCGGCGTGATGGTCCTTGCGGTGCTCAACGCCATCCGCGCCCTGCGCGTGCACGATCTGTGAAAAACAGTCCCCAAATAAAAAGCCAAACGCTCCGACCTTCGTCGGGGCGTTTGATTTTTACACTTCATTTCACCCGCGCGTGACGCATGGCGCGGAACAGCAGCGCGGCGACAAAGCCGGTCAGCGCGCCAGTGAACACCGACACGAGCAGCAGAAACGGCAGGTAAGCGAGCGGCGCGGCCGAGCCGAGCGTGAGCATCGCGGCGGCGACCTGTCCGCAGTTGTGCGCCGCCGCGCCGCCGACGGACACGCCGTAGACCGAAAGCCGCGGCAGAGCGTGCAGCGCGATCATCACCAGCATGGCGGCAAGCCCCCCGAGCAGCGAGAAAAGGAGCGCCGAGGCATTGCCCGCAAAGAGCGAGCCGAGCAGACAGCGCACCACGAGGATGGCGAGCGCGCTCGACGCGCCGAGGGCATAGAGCGCGTAGACCGTCACGATGTTCGCGAGCCCGAGCTTCACGCCGGGCAGCGGCAGCAGCGGCGGGAAAAAGGACTCCAGATAGGAGAGCGCGAGCGCCAGCGCGGCAAGCACGGCGCAGGTCGTGATAGCTTTCGTTGAGAACTTCATGCCGCGCCTCCTAACCCGTCACGAGGTCGTAGCCGTCGGCGGCGCCGACCAGCTCCACCACGATGCGCGCGGGCAGGCACACGATGCTCTGCCCCGCGCGGGAGACCGCGCCGGAGTGGACGCAGTCCTGCCCCGGGCAGTCGCTCTGCGTGACCGACACCGCGCCGCCCGCTGCCGTGACCGTCAGCGTGTAGCCGTTGTTCGCATAGGTATGCGTGCCGAACTGCGCGAGCGGGAGCCGGTCGAGCTCCTGTCCGTCGGCGGAGACCACGACCGTCAGCGCACCGCTCTGCGGCGCGCGGGCGGCGAGAAACGGCCTGACCGCCAGCGCCGCGGCGAGCGCCAGCACGACGAGCACCACGAGCGCGTCATAGCGGTTGGGGCGCAGCTCAGGCGATGATGGCTTCGTAGACATAGGTCCCCTCCTCGCTCGGCTCAAAGCGTTCCGCCAGTCCCGCAGTATAGCGCACATGACCGTCGTCGGTCACAAGGATCAGCTCGATGCGCAGATTTTTCTCCGCCGCGAGCGTATCGCGCAGCGCAAGGCTTCCCGCCTCGCCGAGCACAAAGCAGGCGGTGGAGAGCGCGTCGGCCCACGCGCCGTCGCCGCACACGACCGTCACGCTTACCAGCCCGCTCTCGGCAGGCTTCCCGGTCTTGGGGTCGATGATGTGGTGGTAGCGCACGCCGTTTTCCTCAAAGCCGCGCTCATAGATGCCGGAGGTCACCACGAAGGTGTCCGCCGCCGTCAGCACGCCGAGGAATTTCGATGGGTCGGCGGGGTCCTTGACCGCGACGCGCCAGTCGCTGCCGTCCGGCTTCGCGCCGAGCAGCCCGACGTCGCCGCCGAGGTCGATGACCGCGCTCGTTATGTTGAGCTCTGCGAGGACGGTGCGTACCGCATCGCCCGCATAGCCCTTGGCGATGCCGCCGAGGTCGAGCTGCGCACCGTCCGAGAGGGCAATCGTATTGCCGTCCACCGACAGCTTTTCCAAACCGACGTGCGCGAGCAGCGCGGACAGCTCCTCGTCCGACGGCACGCGCGGCGCATCGCCGGTGAAGTCCCATGCGTCCATCACGGGCGCGACGGTGGGATCGAACGCCCCGCCGCTCAGTGCACCGATGGTCTGCGCAATGTCCGTGAGTTGGGCAAGCTCCGCGTCCTCGACCGTGCCGTCGCGGTTGAGCGCGCTTACCGTGCTTGTCTCGTCGTGGCGGTCGAGCTTCGCGTCGAGCGCACGCAGCGTTTCCTCTGCCGCGTCGAGCGCGGCGGAGGCGTTTTCGCCGTAGGCGGTCAGATTCATCACCGTGTCCATCGTGTAGACCGTGCGTGTCTCGCCCATTTCCTGCCGCGTTCTCCCGCCGCAGGCGGTGAGGGACAGCGTGAGCGCCACAGTCAGAACGGCTGTCAACATACGTTTTGTCATAGCTTCCTCCGAAAAAAATGAAGCATTCGTTAGTGTGCCCGCAGCACGCGCCCCCGTGTCTCGCCGGTAAACTGCCCGTCCATGATCTCCGGTACGCCCGCGACGAACACGGCGTCCATGCCCGAGGCAAGCTGCCGCGGAGCGGTGTAGGCGCCGTTCTCCCGGATATTTTCCGGCGAGAACAGGCACAGGTCGGCGTCCGCGCCGACGGCGATGCGTCCCTTGCGGGAAAGACCGAGCCGGTCGGCGGACTGCATCGTGAGCTTGTGCACAGCCTGCGGCAGCGTGAGGATGCCGCGCTCGCGGACATAGTGCGCGAGAAAGCGCGCCGCGCTGCCGTACACGCGCGGGTGGCACAGCCCCTCGACGGGATAGGTCGCGTCGGAAATGGGCACGGAGAACGGCGCGCGCAGGATGGCCTCGATGTCCTCCTCCGCGGCGATGAAGTCGATCATGCCCGCCTCGCAGCGCTCGGCGGCGAGCAGGTCGAAGAGCGCGTCATAGGGGTCCTTGCCGAGCATGTCCGCGATCTCCGCGAGAGACTTGCCCTCAAACGGCTTATACTCCTCTGTGCGCAGCGAGATCGGAACGACGTTCTCAAAGCCGACGAGGTGCGTGATGTTTTCAAAGTCGCTGCCCGTCTCCATGCGCCCGCGCATGGCGGCGCGGGAGCCCGGATCGCGCAGCGCGGCGGTCAGCGCATCCAGCCCGCCCTTTTGAAATTCCGGCGGCAGAACGTGAATGAGCTGCGTCGAGCCGGCGGAATAGGGATACACGTCGCAGGCGACGTCCAGCCCCTCCGCGCGGGCGTTTTCAAGGAGCCGCAGCATCTCCGGCACGGCGCGGCCCCAATTCCTCCGCCCGATGCCCTTGAGGTGCGAGATCTCCACGGGGCAGCGCAGCTCCCGCGCGACGGTCAGCATCTCGCGCAGCGCGTCCACCACGCCGTCGCCCTCCTGCCGCATGTGAACGGTGACGGGCAGCCTCCCACCGCGCAGCGGCTCAAGCGCGCGGATCAGCCCCTCGGTCGAGTAAAAGCACTCGGGCGCGTAGCCGAGACCCAGCGACACGCCCACCGCGCCGTCGGCGAGTGAGCGCTCCGCAAGGCGGTGCAGCTCCCTGTACTGTCCGTCTGTCAGCGGCGCGTCGTCAAAGCCCGCGACGAGGGCGCGGAGCGTCCCCATGCCCGCGAGCATGGCGTTGTTCACGATTTGCGGCGTCCGCTCCGCTGCGGCGAAATAGTCCGCAAGGGACGCGAAGCACAGCTCGTCCCCAAACGCGCCGGTGATGGGCGCAAGATACGCGCGCACTGCGGGAGCGTGCGCCCCCGCGAGCGGCGCGAGCGACATTCCGCAGTTGCCGCCGACGAGCGTGGTCAGACCCTGCGCCAGCTCGGCACGTCCAAAATTGGGGCGGAACAGCGCCGCGTCGGTGTGGCGGTGAATATCCAGAAAGCCGGGCGTCAGCGTGCGGCCTTGCGCGTCAAGAACGTGCGCGGCATCGACGTCGGTCAGACGACCGACCGCGGCAATGGTTCCGTCCTTGATGCCAACGTCGGCGGGAAAAGCGTCCGCGCCGGTGCCGTCGAGCACCTGCGCACCGCAAATGAGCCAGTCCAGCATAGTCTTACGCCTCCGGCTCCATGACGCCGCGCTCCGTGACGTAGAGCGTGCAGCGGCGGTCATGCTCCTCGGTGGGAACGGCCTCGCTCATCAGCCGCTCGCGGCAGATGAGGCAGGTCGGACAGCTCAGCTGCGGCAGCAGGCGGTCGTAATAGCCGCCGCCCTGCCCGAGCCGGCGGCCCCTGCGGTCGAACGACAGGCAGGGCACCACGGCAAAGTCGATGTCGGCGGGCGTGACGAGCGCGCAGTCCGCCTTCGGCTCTAAAATGCCGTACATCCCCGGCACGAGCTCGTCCATCGACGTGACCACGCACAGGTCGAGCGCGTGGCCCTCGGCGCAGCGCGGCAGGACGAGCGTCTTGCCCGCGGCGAGCGTTTCGGTCAGCAGAAGCAAGGTGTCGATCTCATGGACGGTGCCGGCAAAGGCGAACACGGTCCCCGCGGCCCGGTATTCCTCCAGCGCGAGGACGCAGCGGCAGATGGCCTCCGAGCTCTCGGCCTTGTAGGCGGGGTCGAGCGTGCGCTCGGTCTGGCGGATATAGGTGCGCAGAGCCTTCTTTTCTTCGATGACGGACATGGGATATCCCTCCGGTCAGATAAAATTTCATCCCCCTTATGGTAGCAGAAAGCGGCGGAAATAGCAAGGCGGCGAAGAAAGGAAATCCTTCCGGCGCAAACGGTTTGCAAAAGAAATTGACAGCGAAAATTTTGTTTGTTATCCTAACGTTGAGATCACGGCGCACCGCGCCGGCATGAGGAGGAAACCATCATGGCGATGTTACTCAAGGGGGCCGACGCCGCCAGGGCGTTGACCGAACAGCTGCGTGAGCAGGCGGAGGAGCTGAAGAAAAACGGCACGGAGCCCTGCCTTGCCATTCTGCGCGTGGGTGCGCGCGAGGACGATCTGTCCTATGAGCGCGGCGCGCTCAAGCGCTGCGAGAAGGTCGGCATCACGGTCCGTCAGGTCGTGCTGCCCGAGGACGCGGGCCAGCAGGAGCTGATGGACAACATCCGTTCGCTCAACGAGGACGAGCGTGTTCACGGCGTTCTGATGTTCCGCCCGCTGCCCAAGCACCTCGACGACGAGGCTGTCCGCCGCGCCCTCGACCCGAGAAAGGATATGGACGGCATCACCGATGGCTCGCTCGCCGCGGTCTACGCCGGCACCGACGGCGGCTATCCGCCCTGCACCGCCGCGGCCTGCGTGGCGCTGCTCAAGCATTATAACGTGCCCATCAAGGGCAAGCGCGTGGTCGTGATCGGCCGCAGCCTCGTCATCGGCAAGCCGGTCTCCCTGCTGCTGCTCGCCGAGCACGCGACTGTGACCATCTGCCACAGCCGCAGCGAAAATCTGCCCGCCATCTGCCGCGAGGCGGATATCCTCGTCGTCGCCGCCGGTAAGGCCGGCATGGTCGGCGCGGAGAGCGTCCGCGCGGGCCAGATCGTGCTGGACGTGGGCATCCACGTCGGTGCGGACGGCAATCTCTGCGGCGACACCCGCTTCGCCGAGGTGGAGCCGATCGTGGAGGCCATCACGCCCGTGCCCGGCGGTGTCGGCGCGGTGACGACGGCCATCCTCGCGAGCCACGTCATCGAGGCGGCGAGGAGAAGCTGAGCAAAACCGAAGGATCGTCCAAAAACGGCGGCGCAGAAAGCGCCGCCGTTTTTCATTGCGCTTGATCGGTGATATACTGCCTCCATTCCAAAAGGAGGGCGAACGAATATGCGAAAATCCATCAAACGAAATCTTGCCTACGACGATCAAAAGGACCTTTACTACGTCACGATGCACTATGGGATGCGGCCCGACGGCTCGCGCGACCGCTGCGTGCGCACCTTCCGCTGTCTCGACGATGCCGAGAGCACCCTGACGGAATTTCTGCGCCTGCGCGCGCTCAAGCGCACGCGCCACGGCGGCGAGGTCATTCTCGCCGACTGGCTGGAGGTCTGGCTGCGGGATTTTATCTGCCCGAACCGCGAAAAGACCACCGTCCACGGCTACGAGAACATCATCCGACTCCACCTTGTGCCCGCGCTGGGCGAGGTGAAGCTGCCGGAGCTGCAGCCGGCGCAGCTGCAGCGGTACTACGCGGAGCTGCTGGAAAAGGGACTCTCCCACAACACCGTGCGCAAGCACCATGTGCTGCTGCACACGGCGCTGGAGGCCGCCGTCCGGCAGGGACTGCTGCGGGAAAACGTGACGCGCTATGTCACACCGCCGGCCAAGGTGCTGCCAAGCCACCGCTACTACGATCCCGCGCAGCTGCGCGAGCTGTTTTGCCGCTGCGCGGGCACGGAGATCGAGCCCGCCGTCAAGCTGGCGGGCTATCTGGGGCTGCGGCGCAGCGAGATCTGCGGACTCAAATGGCGCTGTGTGGATCTGGACGCGAAGATCGTCACCGTCCGCGAGGTGCGAACCTCCGTGGGCGGAACGTTCATCGAGAAAAAGCCTAAGTCCTATTCCTCCGTGCGGCGGCTGTGCTACGATGGGGTGAGCGATCTGGAGAAGCTGCTCACGCGGCTGCACGACGAATGGGAACGCGGGCAGCGCGAGCGGGGCACAGGCTTCAATCCCGAGGGCTATGTGGCTGTCACGGAGCAGGGAAAGCCGTGGGACCCGAACGGCCTCGGGCGTCGCGTCGCGGCCTTCGTTGAGGAGAACGCCCTGCCGTCCATCTCGCTCCACGGCCTGCGCCACAGCTTTGCGAGCGTCGCCAACAGCCGCAGCGTGCCGATGTTCACCATCTCCAAGGCGCTCGGCCACAGCTCGACGAGCATCACGAGCGAGGTCTACACGCACCTTTTCGACGAGACGGTGCAGGATGTGGTAAACGTGGTGGCAAAGGCCATCGGGACGCGCGCTTAGAGAAGCGTCTCGATATCAAAGAGCGAGGCGAGCACCGCCCAGTTCTGGGGAAAGGGACGTGTAAGATTCCAGTACCCCACGCCCTGCAAATGGTATTCGTCCGCGAGGCGGAGCTTGGCCTCGATGCTGCGCGCATCCTCGAACCAGACGGCGTGCTCGCGCCCGCCGCGGTCGGTGTAGTGGTAATAGGGGGCCTGCGCGGCCGCGTCGTATTGAATGGCAATGTCGTGGCGCAGAGCGCGCTCGACCGCCTGTACCGGCGAGAGGGATTCCGCCCGCGTCTTGCCGGATACGAAGGGCAGGGGCCAGTCGTAGCCGTAGAGCGGGATACCCATGAAGATCTTTTCCGGCGCGACGGCGGTCAGGGCATAGTCCAGCACGGTGCGCACCTGCCCCAGCGGCGCGACCGCCATCGGGGGGCCGTAGGCGTAGCCCCACTCATAGGTCATCAGAAACACCGCGTTGGCTGCCGCGCCGAGGAGCGCGTAGTCGTGCGCCTCGTAGAGCAGTCCACGCTGCGCGGCGCTCGTTTTCGGCGCGAGCGCGACGACGACCGGACAGCCGAGCGGATTGAGCGCTTCGCGCAGCCGCGTGATGAAGGCGGCGTAGGCCTCGCGCTGCTCGGGCAGCACATATTCAAAATCCACGTCCAGTCCGAAGTAATGCCGGGCCTGTACGGTCTCGAGGATGCTCTGCACCAGAGCGTCCTGCGCGTCCGCGTCCTCCAAGATGAGCGTGGAGCGGGCGTTGTCGAAGCGGCCCTCCTCCGTGAGCGTGGAGAGGTGCATGAGCGCGGCCGTGCGGTACTGTCCGGCGGCGGCGAGCAGCCATTCGTCCGCGAGCGGCAGCAGCGTGCCGTCGGCGTTGATGCCGTAGGTAAAGGGCGTGAGGTAGGTGAGATAGGGCAGCGCAGCGTCGAGCAGGCCGCCGCGGATAAAGGGGTAGCTGTAGGCGTTGACGGCGAGCGTGCGCGTGGGCGTGTCGTCGTAGGCGATGACGAGCGTCTGCCCGGGGTAGAGGGCGCTGCGCCCGCCGAGGGCGGGATTATTCTGATAGAGCGTCCGCACGCTCAGACCGTAGCGCAGGGCAATGGAATAGACGCTCTCGCCGCTCGCGACCGTGTGCAGCTCGCGCGGATGGCGGACGACGAGCGTCTGCCCGACGGCGAGCGGAGCGTCCGGCGCGACGCCGTTGACGCCGGCGAGAATGCCCGCCGGCACACCGTACCGCGCGGCGACCGACGAAACGGTCTCGCCTGCGCGCACCACATGAATATCCATAAAAGATCACCTCGCACCAGCCTATGCGCGGCGCGGGCGCGCTATCCGCGGATTTTTCCTTGCAATGCGCCCGCGGTGCGGTATAATAGGAGCAGCAAAAAGGAAGGAGCCGTTTTTATGCCTACGCCGAGAGTTGCCGCCATCCACGATATGTCCGGCTTCGGCCGCTGCTCGCTGACCGTCGCCATCCCTGTGCTCAGCGCGATGGGCGTGCAGTGCTGCCCGCTGCCGACCGCCTATCTCTCCACGCACACCGGCGGCTTCACGGGCTATACCTTTCTGGATATGACCGACGAGCTGCCCAAGACCGCCGCGCACTGGGCGGAGCTCGGCATCCACTTCGACGCCGTTTACACCGGCTTCATGGGCAGCGAGGCGCAGATGGACCTTGCGGCGGACTTTGTACGCACCTTCCGCCGCGACCGCTCGACGATCTTTATCTGCGATCCCGTGATGGGCGACCACGGCAAGATCTACAAGACCTATACGCCCGCGATGTGCGCGGGCATGACGCGGCTGGCGGAGCTGGCGGACGTGATCGTGCCGAACCTGACCGAGGCGGCAGTGCTGCTCGGCGAGGACCATTCCTTCGGCGCCCTGACGCATGACGAGGCAGGCTATCGCTCGGTCGTTGAGCGCCTGAGCCGGAACGGAACGCGCAGCGTGGTGCTCACCGGCGTGATGCTCCGCAAGGGCGAGATCGGCGCGTGCGTCTTTGACCGCGCGAGCGGCGGGACGGAGTTTCTTTTCGACACGTTCATCGGCAAGGAGTTTCACGGCACCGGCGACGTGTTCGCGAGCGTGCTCACCGGCGCACTCGTCAAGGACAAAACGCTGCACGAGGCGGTGCGGCTCGCGGAGGCCTTTGTGCGCGAGTGCGCCATTCAGACCATGCCGCAGAACATACCGGCCCGCGAGGGCGTGGACTTCGAGCCGATCCTCTGGAAGCTGCACGAGGGCTTATAAAAGAGAAAACGGAAAGGATGTTTCCCGGGAAACATCCTTTCCGTTTTTTGCGGGTGCGGTCAGCGGGCCTCGAGCGCGGTGACGGCGTCGGCGAGCCAGTCGCCCTTGAATTCCTCGATGCGGCCCTCGTCGGTGAGCGCGGCGAGCTGCGGGTCGATGGGCATTTGGGCGAGCAGCGGGATGCCGTGCTTCTTCGCGGCCTCCGCGCACTTGCCCTCGCCGAAGAGGTAAATTTTTCTGCCGCAGTCGGGACAGACGAGATAGCTCATGTTCTCCACAAGGCCGACGATGGACACCGCCATCTTCTCCGCCATCTTCACGGCCTTCTCCACCACCATGCCGACAAGCTCCTGCGGGGAGGCGACGACCACGATGCCGGAGAGCGGGATGGACTGAAAGACGCTCAGCGTCACGTCGCCGGTGCCCGGCGGCATATCGACGAGGAGGTAGTCGACGTCCCAGAGAACATCGGTCCAGAACTGGGTGACTACGCCGCCGATGACGGGACCGCGCCAGATGACGGGATCGGTCTCATCATCGAGCAGAAGGTTGATGGACATGACCTCGATGCCGGTCGAGCTGACGCAGGGCAGGAGGGCATTTTCCGTGCCGACGGCCTTCTCGTGCATCCCGAACGCCTTCGGGATGGAGGGGCCGGTGATGTCGGCGTCCAAAATGCCGACGCGATAGCCCTTGCGGTGCAGGCTGACGGCGAGCTGGCTCGTGACCATCGACTTGCCGACGCCGCCCTTGCCGGACACGACGCCGAACACCTTGCCGATGTGCGCATCGGCGTGGGGCTTTTTCAAAAAGGACTGGGGACTGGTGCGCTCACCGCAGCTTTCACCGCAGGTCGAGCAGTTGTGGGTGCATTCACTCATGGCGCTGCACGCTCCTTTGCTGTTGGTTTGGGCTTAGTGTATACCGAATGGCGCGGGAAGTCAACCGCGCGGGTGCTCACTTCTTGTCGCGGCGGGGGCTGTAAACGCTCCTGAGCTGCTCAAGCTCAGTCTCGTTCTCGCTCAAACGGGCGCGGATGCCGGCGAGCAGATCCTCACGCGCCGCCTTGAGCTGGGGATGCGAGTGGAGCAGGCGGCGCTCGAAGATGTCGGCGCCGTCGCGCAGGGCACGGGCACGCTCGCGCGCCTCCTCGCGGCGCTCGGCTCGACGCTCGGCACTCTCCTCGCGTTTTTCGGCGATGTGATCCCGGATCTCGCTCTGAAGCTCGCGCAGCTTGCCCATCTGGGCGCTAAGCTGAATGGCGCTGCGGACGGAAAGCACGGTATCGGTGAGATAAATGCCGGAGATGAACGAGGCAAGCGGCACGATCACCGCGCTGCCGAGGCCGAGGATGTGCGCCCACAGCCACGGGTGAACAACGTGGCACAGCAGCACGCAGGCGAGGCCGAAGCAGGTGGAGTTGAGCAGGCACACGCGGCCGTTGATCTGGAACTTATAGTGAGAGTAGTCCCACCAGCGCATGTGGAAGAGCTTTTCCATCACCCAGCTGGTGAAGTATTCCAGCGCGCTCGTGAGCAGCGCACCGAACAGGAAGGTCAAAAACGGGTTGCGGAAGCCGCCGCGCAGGGCGTAGAGCACGAGCAGCGCGCCGTGACCGTAGATGGGGCAGAGAAAGCCGTTGAGGAAGCCGCGCTTTTCGCACAGGCGCCCCTTGGGCACGGAGCAGTAGATCATTTCGCCGCACCAGCCGAGCGTGCTGTAGGCGATGAAGAGCAGGAAAAGGGCGCAGAAGTCCTCAAAGGACAGCGGCAGCGGCAGGGGGGTCAAGGTGGCCATGGGCAATATCTCCTATATAATAATATGCGTCGGTGGGATGGGAAATTATTCGGTGTCGGCACCGTCGTCGAGCAGCCGCGCGGATTCCTCGGCGGGAAGCACGGAGACGGAGCGGAGCTTGCTGTTGATCTTGCGTGTGCGCACGCCGACGAGCTTATCCAGCTCCGCGCCGGTCTGCTCGATGCGCTTCTGCGCGGCGGCGAGCACGTCCTCGAAGGTGGCGAACTCGGTCTTGACCGCGCCGAGGACGCTCCACACCTCGCTCGAACGCTTCTGAATGGCGAGCGTGCGGAAGCCCATCTGCAGGCTGTTGAGCAGGGCGGCAAAGGTCGTGGGGCCGGCAATGTTGACCTTGTACTGCCGCTGGAGCACCTCGACCAATCCGAGCCGGACGACCTCAGCGTACAGCCCCTCGAAGGGCAGGAACATGATGCCGAAGTCGGTGGTGTTCGGCGGGTCGATGTATTTATCGCGGATGTCCTTCGCGCAGCCCTTGATGCGCGTTGTGAGCATGGCCTGCGCGGCGGCGATGGCGGCGGGATCGCCGGTGTCGTAGGCGTCCACGAGCTGCGCGTAGACGTCGCCGGGGAACTTGGAGTCCACGGGCAGGTAGACGAAGCTGCCATCCTCGCCGGGCATCTTGATGGCATACTCCACGCGGGTGGTCGAGCCCTTTTTGGTGATGACGTTTTCCTCGAACTGATCGCGCGTGAGAATGTCGTCGATGAGCGCGCCGAGCTGGTACTCGCCGACGATGCCGCGCGTCTTAACATTGGAGAGCACCTTTTTCAGGTCGCCCACGCCGTTGGCCAGCGTTTTCATCTCGCCGAGACCGGTGTAGACCTCCTGCAGCCGTTCGTTGACGAGCCGGAAGGATTGGCTGATGCGCTCGTCGAGCGTCTTTTGCAGCTTCTCGTCCACGGTCACGCGCATTTTTTCAAGCTGCTCGCTGTTGTCCTTTTGCAGCGTCTCCAGCCGGCTCTGTACGGCGGCGGTGAAGGCGGTGAACTGCGCCTCGATGCCCTGCATCCGCTTATCCTGCATGGCGAACTGCTTTTCCTGCGCCTCGGCGAGGATGCGGTTCGTTTCAGCGATGGTGGATTTGAGCTGGAGCTGGTTCTTCTCAAGGCTCTCGATCAGCTCGCGCAGGCGGACGTCCTGCCGCTCGGCGGTCTGTGTCTGCGCCAGCGCGAGCGAGTCGGCAAAGGTCTTCATGGTCGTCTGCACGGTGCCGGTCAGCTCGCCGCGCGACGCTCGCAGCTCGCCGGTGAGCTCGGTCTTGAGCGCGGGGAGGTTAGCGTTCCAGCTCTCGCGCAGGAGACGCTCATAGTCGGGCTGGCGCTTTATCAGCCGCAAGAGCAGGATAAGCGACAGGAGCGCGAGCACGAATGCCGCGGCGGAAAGGGCAAGGGTCCATTCATTCATAAGTAAAATCCTCATAATGGCAATATGGTATAAGAACTGTAAAACGGTATAAAATAGTATAGCATCTTTTTCCCGGTTTGTCTCCAAAATATTTTTGAGAAAAGCCAAAAAAATGTAAAAAAGGTGTTGACAATTCTCGGGCAACGTGGTAATCTATCACATGTTCCGCGGTTGGAGCGTGTACCTTGTAAATTAAACAACGAAGAACAAAGAAGCACCAGATATGAGGTGTCTGAAAAGACATCGAGCTTGCTCTGAAGTGGTTTAGTCAATTACACGGAGGGGCAAGGATAAAAAGTTTTGCAAGCTATGACAAATAGCTCGATAAAGGTTTGAACAGCGAGAGCTGTTTAGATACCATTTTATTGAGAGTTTGATCCTGGCTCAGGACGAACGCTGGCGGCGTGCTTAACACATGCAAG
>OGQA01000921.1_pt1 | contig 14254 bp, 10 predicted proteins | sample 1553011 | NCBI WGS metagenome assembly OGQA01 (sample SAMEA2580256, study PRJEB22360) | human gut metagenome | biome: human gut; feature: human-associated habitat; material: faeces | place: Denmark | collected 2008/2010 | reverse complement strand
AAAAACCCAGTATTCATCGGGCTTTCAGCGATTTTATGCATAAAAATTTTATATGAAATGTATAAATATTCACTAAAATGTATAAAAAATTCGACATAATCGGAATGTATACGACAGTGCGATATGCAAGAATTACGGCGTGGTCTATATTGAGGAAGTTGCGATTGTAAACTTTTTGATAAACGGCGCGCTGTTAAGTTTGTCGGCGGCGATACTGAAACTTGACAAAAGCAGGTTCGGGATAATATTGTCGGCGATAATCGGCGCGGTGTTTTCGGTGTTTCTCCCGTTTGTCGATAACGCCGTATGGGTTTATAAAATCGCAACCCTCATTGCCACGACGATATTTGCGGCGAAATTCAAAAGCGCAAAGAAGTACGTTTTGTTTTTGCTGACCTTTGCGGCGGCGTCGTTTCTTGCGGGCGGTGCGGCGTATTCTTTCCTGGGATTCGGCGTTACGCACGGGCGCATGCTTACGTATCCTGCGCGCAAAGGCGTAAAATGGGCTGTAATCGGAGGTTTTGCCTTTTTATGGGTATTCACCTGGGAAATGGGGCGTTTTGCCGTCAGAAGGCGAATTTCGGGCTTGCAGGCGTGTTTTTGCGATATCGTTGTGGACGGCAAAAGCGAAAAGCTGAAATGTTTCAACGATACGGGCAACCGCCTTATCGACGGAGTTACAGGGAAAGGCGTCGTGATTTTGTCGCGCGACGCGGGGAAGCGGTACCTTCAAAAAACCGAAAGATACATAGACGTCAAAACCGTTACGGCGGTGAAGCGTTGTCCCGTGTTCGTTGCGGACGCGCTCGTATTTCACACGGGCGATGGCAGGCGCGCGTACGCAAAAGTACCCGTCGCGATTGCCGACACCGACCTTGACGGTTGCAAACTCATTTACAACGCCGACGCGTTAAAGGGGGTAATATGAAGAAATTCAAACAACTTATTGCTTGGCTTTTAAGGTTTTTCGATTTATCGTGCGAGGACGACAGAATCGATTATCTTTGCGGGGGAGAGGCTCTTCCCGCGCCGCTTACGCCCGAAGAAGAGCAGGCTGTCGTCAAACGACTTAACGACGGCGACGTCAACGCGAAAAACGAACTCATCGAAAGAAATCTGCGGCTTGTCGTGTATATTGCGAAACGCTTTGAAAACACGGGTATCGATATGGAGGACCTTATATCCGTCGGCACTATCGGGCTTATCAAAGCGGTGAACAGTTTCGACTTCACGAAACAAATCAAACTCGCGACATACGCAAGCCGATGCATAGAAAACGAAATATTGATGCATCTTAGGAAGACGGTGCGGCAAAAAGCCGAAATATCCTTTGACGAGCCGCTCAACGTCGACTGGGAAGGCAACGTGTTGTTGCTGTCCGACGTTCTGGGCACCGACAGCGACGTGATATACAAGGACGTCGAAAGCGGGGCGGAAAGGGAAATCCTTGCGGAAAGTTTTGCACGACTCGGCGAGCGGGAAAAGAAAATTCTGAAAATGCGCTTCGGACTTTTCGGGGAAGAAGAAAAAACGCAGAAAGAAATCGCGGCGGAAATGGGAATATCGCAGTCGTACATATCCCGCCTTGAAAAGAAAATCGTCGGAAAACTCAAAAAGGAAATCGGGAAACTTGTCTGAAATCGCAAAACCTTCTTACATATCGCAAGGAGGTTTTTTTATGAAAAGAATCGAAATAATCGGCGTGGATACTTCGTCGCTGCCGAAAATATCGGGCGAAGAAAGCAGGCAGTATCTTCTGGAAATCAAAAACGGCAACGAAGAAAAGAAAAACGAATTTATAAACGCAAATATCAGGCTTGTACTTTCGATTGTACAAAGGTTTTCCAACGGGCGGGGCGAGGCGGACGATTTGTTTCAGGTCGGGTGCGTCGGGCTCTTAAAGGCGTTGAACAACTTCGACGTAACGCAAAACGTAAGGTTTTCGACGTACGCCGTGCCGATGATTATCGGGGAAATACGCAGGTTTCAGCGCGAAAGCACGGGGATAAAAGTCAGCCGCAGTCAGCGCGACGTCGCGTATCGAGTGTTCAGCGCGCGCGAGCGTATGGGTAACACGAGCGCGGATATAAGCGCTTGCATGAGTGAAATCGCAAAAGAAATCGACGTTCCCGCGTCGGAAATCGCGTGCGCGCTCGACGCCGTGTCCGAACCTGTGAGTTATTATGAATCGGTTTATAACGACGACGGCGACGCAATGATGCTTATGGATCAGCTTGCCGATAAGAAAAACACCGACGAGAAATGGACGGAAAACATCGACTTATCCGAAGCCGTGCAAAAGGTGTCCGAAAGGGAAAGGGAAATTTTGTACCTTCGGTATTTTGCGGGAAAAACGCAGGTTGAAATCTCAAAAGCCGTCAACGTGTCGCAGGCGCAGGTATCCCGCCTTGAAAAAAGCGCGATCGAAACGATAAGGAAATATTTGCAGTAATTTATCGTTCCCAGTCGGCATAAAATCTTCCTATGGGGAAAGAATACACATTTTGCGAAATACGGGAAAAGGACGTCATTAACGTCGTTGACGGAAGAAGTCTCGGCAGGGCGGTGGACATCGCTTTCACTTGCCGCGGACAGGTTTTCGGCATAATCGTTCCCGGAAACACGAAGTTTCTGAAAGGACTTACTTCAAACGACTCGTTGTTCATACCGTGGCGCAACGTGATCAAAATCGGGACGGACGCCGTGCTTGTGGAACTCAGCGCGAACGGCGCGAGAATTATGGAAGAAGAAAATTCCGACGATCCCCCGCCGCGCGGATAATGCGACAAATACAGCGTTGTTGTTAAAAAAACTTGACCTTGACCACAATATGTTGTATCATATTTAAGTCGAAATGCAAGTTTTGGCAATAATTTGTGTCTGAGGTGCATTATGAAATGTATGTACTGCGGTTGTCTTGACAGCAAAGTGGTTGACAGCAGGCTCAACGAAGACGGCACGTCGATAAGACGTCGCAGGGAATGCGTGAATTGCGGAAAGCGTTTCACCACGTACGAGACCGTCGAATATACTCCCGTCATGGTCGTCAAAAAAAGCGGAAACCGTCAGGCTTTCGACGTCAATAAAATCCGTGCGGGCGTTATGAAAGCGTGCGAAAAACGTCCCGTTTCCATGTACGACGTCGACAGGGTGATAAATAACGTCCAGAAACAGGTTTACAATAGTCTGGAACAGGAAATCACCAGCGCGGAAATCGGCGATATGGTTATGGAAGAGTTGAAGTCGCTGGACGAGGTCGCGTACGTCAGGTTCGCAAGCGTGCATCGCCAGTTCAAGGATATCAACACTCTCCTGAACGAAATCGAAAGTCTTGTTCAGCTGAAAGAAACTTTGACTTCCGACGCCAAAAAAACCAAAGACAAAAAATAATGAAGGAATTTGTTTATAACGGAAAGCCGCAAAGGCTCTCGAAAATAACGGCGGAGTATTATCCGCTGTTTTCGTATAACGCGATTTTAAAACTTATCAAAGATAAGGAAATCCGCGTCGACGGGGCGAAGGTCGGGTCGTCGTAAACGGCGGCTCGGTCATCAGATGCTACGCCAAAGATATGCGGCTGAAAGAGATTTACCGCGACGAAAATATCCTTATCGTTTATAAGCCGAAAGGGCTAAAAAGCGAGGGCGATATTTCCGCGGAAAGTATTCTCGCGGAATATGAAAAAGGCGCGATTCTTTGTCATCGGCTCGATACGAACACCGACGGACTTCTTATATTCGCGTTAAACGTCAGGGCGGCGGAAGAAATCGCAAAAGGATTCAAAAACGAGAAAATCGAAAAGGCTTACGAGGCGCGCGTTTACGGAAAAGTGCCGTCGGACGCGGTGTATCGCGACTACCTTCTCAAAAACGCAAAGGAAGGGAAAGTCAGGATTTTTCAGGAAAAGCACGCGGGCGCGGTGCCCGTCGAAGCAAGCGTAAAAGTTATCGGATACGACAAAAACTCAACCCTTGTCGAGGTTGTCATTCACAACGGGAAAACCCATCAGATCCGCGCGCAACTTGCTGCGCACGGACACTTTATTCTGGGCGACGGCAAGTACGGTCGCGACGATATAAATAACAAGTTTGGCGTTAAAAAACAGCAACTTACGGCAAAAAAACTTGTTTTTTCTTTTGATAAAGGCAGTTTTTTGTATTATCTTAATTCCAAAAAAATCGCAATTTAAGTAAAGTCGAAATCGTTTTTTTCAATGGCGCTCTTGATTTTTTGGAGCGCCTTTTTTTCAATTCTCGAAATATAACTTCGGGAAATTCCGAATTTTTCCGCAACTTCGCGCTGCGTCAGCGACGGCGTGTCGTTCAAGCCGTAGCGCATCACGATTATTTCATATTCGCGCTTGTCAAGCGAGGTTTTGACGATTTCCGAAACTTTCTCGATAAGCATGCGGTTTTCGACGTCGGTTATCACGCCTTCTTCGTCGGTCGAAAGCATATCGATTATCGTCAGTTCGTTGCCGTCGCGGTCGGTGCCGACGGGATCGTTCAACGATACGTTGTTTTTGTGCTTTTTGTTGACGCGCAGAGTCATCAGTATTTCGTTTTCGATGCATTTCGCCGCATAGGTCGCAAGGGCGGTGCCTTTTCCCGATTTGTACGTCCTTATCGCCTTGATTAGTCCGATACTGCCGATTGAAATAAGTTCGTCGGTGTCCGGATAATTGCAGTATTTTTTCGCAATGTGCGCGACAAGCCGCAAATTATGACGTATAAGAAGTTCCGTCGCTTCCTTGTCGCCGTTTTCCGCACGAAGGACGTACTCGGCTTCCTTTTCGCGGGAGAGCGGCTTCGGAAAAGAGTTCTTGTTTTCGACGTAGGACGAAAAAATCAAAAGGTTTCTGAGCATTAAAAACAAACTGTCAAGCAAAATCACGCCTCCAAAGTAAAAACAGTATATGTCGAAAAAAGGGGGAAAGTGCAAGTCCCGCGGCGCAAACTGCGCTTTTGAAATCGCATTGTCGGGGCGGCAATGCTCACTCTTTTGCTTGTTTGCGCCTTTTCCCCACGGGTACACAGTATCCCGCGGGGTCCCCGATAACTGCGCTTTTGAAATCGCATTGTCGGGGGCGGCAATGCTCACTCTTATGCTTGTTTGCGCCTTTTTTCTCCACGCAAGTACAAAAGTATCTTGCGTGGGTTTTATAACAAGGAATCTCCCGAAAGGGAAACAAACTCCTTGACATTGCGGGGTTTTTCGGGTATACTCGCTTTGCGAGTTAGCCGGACGGTCGCATCGCAAGATGAGGAAAGTCCGAGCATCACAAGGCAGGGTGCAGGTGAAATACCTGTGAAGGCGACTTCAAGGAAAGTGCAACAGAGATATACCGCACGATTTATCGTGTAAGGATGGAAAGGCGAGGTAAGAGCTCACCGGCGATGCGGCGACGTTTCGCGCTATGTAAACCCCACCCGATGCAAGAGAAAAGGGACAATGGATCGCCTGTCCGTCCCCTCAATCGCTTGAACGCACAGGCAACTGCGCGTCTAGATAGATGACCGTTCAAGACAGAACTCGGCTTACAGACTAATCTCGCATCATAAGGATTGTCGGCGCATGAACCGACAATCTTTTTTTACGTTTTTATTTTTGAAAATCGGCAACAATCGGGATATGTTGATATTTTTGTTTGCCGCGCTGCTACTTATCGGCATTTTCGGCGCATTGAAAAATTTAAGGAAAAAATATTACAAAGACGTCGCGCTGAACGAAAGAAGTCCCGACTTTGAAAGGAAAATCAGGGAACTTGCAAAAGTGCTTTCGACGCCAGAACCCGCAGGGAAAGGATTTGACGTCGCGCCCGTGAAATCGCAAATCAAAAAAGGCTACAAAGTCATTTCCAAAAAGGTCAGGGGAAAACGGGAACTGTATTCCTTTGAAAAATGGCTTTACGAAAACAACGCGATTTTTGTCGAAACTTTTATGAAAAACGACTTCGATTTTTCACGTCTTCCGCATAACGGAGAGCCCCGCGCGCTGATTTTTGCACGCGCGTGCGTCGCGCTTACGTACGGGAACGTGACGAAAGAATACTTTGAAAAAGCCTTTGACGCATTCAACGAAATAACGCCTTTCACGTTTTCGGAATGCGAAAGAATGTCCGAAGCGCTTACGGTCGCGTTGCTTGAAAAAATCGCCGCGGTCGAAGAAAAATCGGCGTATCTTCAAAAGATGGAAAGGCTGTCTTCGGCATCGGAAAGGATTGTGAAAAAGTACGTAAAGAACAACGTTTTTTTGCATTTTGTCAAAAAAAACAACAAAAAACGCTATCTTAAAATCAAAAAATTGCTTTCCGCAAGCGCGAAAACGTGCGACGATCTGGAAGTCGTGTTCGACGCGTTCGTCGCGGAAAACGATATGCTGACGGAAAACCTTATGAAGAGTTTAATCGCAGTGGAAAGTACGGTTTGCAATCTTTACGAAAGGCTGCCCGTATACGCCGTCGCCAGCCGCGACAAGGTGTTTTCATATTCCGACGAAACCACGAAAAAAGCCTGCCTTGAAAAAATCGGGAAACTTTCGGACGGCATAAACCTTATCGAAAGCGAATACGCCGAAAGGGTGATGAAGTATTCGGGAAACGGGCTTATCGGCGGAGTTTTTTCCGAAGACTTCGGACTATATGAGAGCGTGAAGCAGGATAAAAACGTGTCGATGACCAAAAAGAAAATCGACAAAACGACGTGTTATATCCTTGCGTTTTCGGTTATCCTTATGGGGATTTCGGCGGGCGTTTATTTTGCGGTCGGCAATTTCGTTTTCGGAATATCCGCGGCGATACTTTCGGTTTTTGCGCTCTGTAAAGTCGCGTATCGTCTGACGAACGGGCTGTTTTCGTTGTTTTTGAAAGATACGCCCGTGTTTGCAAGGAATTTTGAAAAAATCCCGAAAGAGTACGCTGTCGACGTTGTCATGCCGGTGTTCATCGCAAGCGAAAAGGACGTGTCAGCCGCCGTTTCGCACCTGAACCGTCTGTATTTTGCAAACCGCGACGAAAACGCGACGTTCACGCTTTTAATCGACCTTAAAAGAAGTAAGACCGAAACCGACGAAAGCGACGCCGCCATACTGTCCGCGCTGAACGAAAAACTGCCGCCGTATCTTCGCGCGGCTGTCCGAAAACGGGTGAAACGCGGCGATTGTTTTATGGGGCGCGAAAGAAAAAGGGGAGCGGTTGAGGACTACGCAAACTTTTTGTATAGCGGCTGCGACAAGGATTTTTCGCGGCTTTTCAATTTCGACGGTTTTGAAAAACCGAAATATTTCATTACGCTCGACGCGGACAGCGTGTTGCAGCCCAAAGGCGTGTTGTGCGCCGTGAACGTGTTTTCGCACGAAGAAAACGAAAAGTACGACCTTCTTGCATTCGACGGGAAAACGAACGCTTTTTCGCTGAAAACGGCGTATGCAAGGCTGTTTCACGGCGGCGACGGGTACGAAATTTATCCCGCGTATTCCAACTTGTTTTATAACCTTACCGGTAAAAGTATTTTCACGGGGAAAGGCATTTTTAACCTTGAAAGATACGTTGAAAAACTGTCGGGCGTATTGCCCGAAAACCGTGTTTTGTCGCACGATATTATCGAGGGCGCGATTCTTAACACCGGGGCTTCGGGCGTTCCCGTGTACGAAGACGCGCCGCTTTGTTTTTCTTCGGACGAAAACCGAAGACTCAGATGGAAACGCGGCGACGTGCAACTTTTGCCGTTTGTAAATTTTACAAATCCGAAAGATAATAACAAAAAAATCGATAAATTTTACAAGTTTTTAATGGTTTTCAACGGGTTATCGGTATTATCCGCGCCGTGTTTTCTCGCACTGTTTATATTGTCTTTTCTGTCGGCAAGCCCGACTTTTTTCGCCTTAATAATCGCGGCGTTTTTCATAAACACGGTATTCGTCGGGGCGACGGGGTTTTTCGACGTGTTCGTAAATCTTTCTGTTTCGGCGTACGTCAAACGGGTGGCGAAAGAGTTTATAAAAGACTTTTTCGGGCTTGTCATGCTGCCGTATTTTGCGGTTGTCGATTTATACGTCTTTGCCGTTTCCGTCGCAAGGTCTCTTACGAAAAAGAACCTGCTTTTATGGAAGCCGTTTTTTGCGGGGCGCGTCAGGGAAAAGAAAAAAAGGAAAATCAAGGGAGCGGATTATCTTTTGTCCCACGCAAAACTTATGTACAAATATTTCATATCCCAAAAAAATCCGCTTGTGCCCGACAATTTCACAGTGCTGCCGAAAGGGGATTATCAGAACTATACCTCGCCGACGAATATCGGGTTTTCGATACTTTCCGACGTGTCGGCAAGCATTCTTGAAATCACCGACTACGAAACGGCAAAAAACAGGGTGAAAAACACGCTGGACGCGGCGTTGTCGCTGGAAAAATTCAAGGGGCATTTGTTCAACTGGTACGACGTGAACACGAAAAGCCCGCTTGAACCTTGTTTCGTGTCGAGCGTTGACAGCGCGAATTTCATAACCGCGCTTATCGTCGCGCGCGAGTATTTTTCGGGCGATATAGAACGCATAATCGACGAATATCTGAAAACCGTCGATTTTTCGGCGTTGTACGATAAGTCGCAAAATCTTTTTTATATCGGCTACGACAAACGGAAAAACACCTTTTCGGGGCATTACGACAACGTGGTTTCGGAGTCAAGGCTTCTTTCGTATCTCGGCGTGTGTTTCGGTATGCCGCCCGCGTCGTGGGAGAAACTTTCAAGGAAGTTCGCGCGAAATCTCGGAAATTATCTGCTGTCGTATTCCGGCACGACTTTTGAATACAAAATGCCCGACTTGTTTCTGGACGTGCCAAAGGGCGGTCTTTTTGACAAAACAAGTAAAATTGCGGCAAAAATCATAAAAAACACGAAAAAATGCGGAATTTTCGGCATTTCGGAAAGCGGATACTTTGACCTTGACGCGGCAAATAATTTCAGATATTACGCATTCGGCGTGAAAGAAATTTCCGTGCGCGGCGAAGAAACATCGTTTGTTTTCTCGCCTTATTCGACGTATCTTTTGTTGGATACTCTCAAAGGCAAGGCAATTAAAAACCTGAAAAGATTTGAAAAGTTTGAAATGCTTGGCGACTTCGGGCTGTACGAAGCGTTGGACGCGCGCGGCGCAATACGAATCGTCCCCGAGTTTATGGCGCATCATCTCGGCATGAGTATGGTCGCGGTCGCAAATTATCTGAAAGACGGCGCGGTCAGGAAACTGTTTTCAAACGCCGACGTCGTGAAAAGCGCGGAAATACTGCTTTCCGAAAAACAAAACGAAAGCAAGGTGAAAAACGTCAGGCGCACGAAATTTTCAAAAGGCGACGACTTTTCCGATTTTTCGCGAGGAATAACGCCCGGTGCATTTCCGTTTTCCGCGATACTTTCGGGGAGCGACTACGCCGTGACGATTTCCGACGGGGGCGAAGGGTACTCGACGTGGCGCGGCGTACTTGTAAACAGGTTTTCAAAAAATATCGACGACGTGTCGGGCGGATTCTTTTTCGTGACCGACGAAAACGGGAAAACAATAACGCCGACGTTTGCGCCGTTTTACGAAAACAAGGAATACAAAACGACGTTTGAAACCGGCAAAGTCCGCTTTGAAAACGCAAGCGATAACGTGTGCGCGGAAGTTTACGCGCCGTACGTGTTTTCGGGCGAAGTCAGGCGGCTATATATTAAAAACGACGGGGAAGAAACGAAAAAGTATCACGTCGTATTTTACGAAGACCTTGCGCTGAATTTTGCAAATAATTTTGTTTCACACCCCGTTTTTTCAAATTTATTTGTCGAAACCGCAAAAATCGACAATAATTTTGTCGCAACGCGGAAAGGCGGAAAAGGAAAAAACGATATGTGTTTTGTAATGCGGGCGACGGGCGCGGACTTTTCGTACGCGGGGAATCGTTATGAATTTTTGGGGCGCGGAAACACTGTGAAAAACCCGTCGGGACTTCTGAAAAAGAAATACGACTTGCCGTTCGGCGCGGTGCTCGATCCCGCCGCAATCGCTTTTGCCGACGTTGAAGTACCGCCGTTTTCGACAAAGGAAATCGACGTGTTTATCGTGCTGAAAGACGACGTAAAAAGCGCGCTTGACGAAATGAGAAAAACCGAAACGCCGTCATTTTTCACCCTTATCGAAAACGCGAAACGCAAAAACGATTTGGGCAAACGGTTTTCGGAAACGTTGTCGGGACTTATTCCGCGGCTTTTGTACGAGCCGTTTTCAAACGAGAAAATTTTGAAAATTTGCAGGCATAACGAGCTGTTTATGAAGTATTCCGAAAATTTTTCAAAAAAGCCGCTGCTGTTTATTTACGACAACAACAAAAACGACCTTATCGGAGCGGTGAAAGTCGTGAACGCTTTGAAAAACGCGGAAATCGGCGTTACGCTTGTCGTGGCGTACAGGGACTTCGACGGTTATTACGAAAAAACCAAAAAAGAAATCGTCGATACAGTCGGACTTTTTGGCGTAAGCGTGTTTTTGGACGATACGACGGACTTTTCCGTGCTGTCGGACATTTGTTTTTCCGACTTTTCAAAGGAATTTTTTGAAAACGCGGTCGTTGTTAATCCGAAAATCACGGAAATGTTCCCGCGGCGCGAAAACGAAATACTGTTAAAAACGGGCGAAGGCGGCTTTTCAAACGACTCGTACGAGGTCGAGCCCGTAAAAGGCAGGACGCTTTTGCCGTACTCGAACGTTGTGGCGGGAAAGGTCGGCGGGTTTATCTCGTCGGACGGCGGGGGCGGATACACCTATTACGGAAACAGCAGGGAAAGCAAACTCACCATGTGGCGCAACGATTTCACGTCGGACGTGCCGTCGGAGCGCGCGTTGTTGTTTTCGGACGGCGATATTTTTGACCTGAAACGCGGCGCGGCGGTATCTTTCAAAAAGGGCGAAAGCAGATACTTTGGCGAAAACGAAAAGTTTTTGTCGGGTGTTTCTGAATATATCGTGGACGACGGCGGCGCGAAAATCGTCGAAATCGAAATTTCCGCAAAAGAAAAAATATGCGGGAAAGTCGGGTTGTATCTTGCGACTTGTCTCGGCGCGGCGCGGGAAAACGATTTTTTGTTTTTCAAGACGGAAGACGGCATACGCGAAGTCGTCAACGTGAAAAACGGAATCAGCGCGTATCTTAAAACCTTTTCGGGGCTTTACGAGGACGAGTTTTTTGGGTTTTCTCGGGGCGGCGAGGTTCCGTCCACGGCAATGAACAACCGCTCGTTTTCGGGATTTTACGAAGTAAACCTTAATGCGGGGGAATGCGAAAAGTATTATTTCGTATTCGGCGGCGATTATAAAAGCGTTGTCGAGGCGACGAAAGAAAATATCGAAGAAAAGAAGAACGTAAGCCTTTCGTACTTTGAAAACATAAGCCCATTTTCCGTGAAAACGAGCGACGACTCGTTCGACGTATTGTTCAAAACCCTTCCGTATCAGATTTTGTCGTCAAGGGTGAACGGGAAGACGGCGTTTTATCAGGCGGGCGGCGCGACGGGATTTCGCGATATGGCGCAGGATACGCTGTCGCTTGCGTATTTCGACAAAAAGCGTGCGCGCAAAGAACTTATGAAACTTTGCAATCACGTTTATTTCGAGGGCGACGTAATGCATTGGTGGCACGGTGAAAAACACGGTGTCAGGACAAGAATATCCGACGACGGACTGTTTCTTGCGTATGCCGTCGCAAATTACGTCAAAATTTCGGGCGACCGACAAATACTTGACGAAACGGCGGCGTATCTCGACTCGCCTTGTCTTGCAGCGACGGAAGAATCGAGGTTTGAAATCCCGAAATATCACGAAAAGCGCGACAGCGTCCTGATGCACCTTGAAAGGATTATCGAGAGAGCGTACGACGTCGGCGAAAACGGATTATTGAAAATCCGCGGCGGCGACTGGAACGACGCGTTGAATGCAGTCGGCACTGAAACGGCGGGCGAGAGCGTATGGCTTTCGGAATTTTATATCGCCGTCTTAAAGGAGATGAGCGCGTTTTACGACTCGCGTGAAAAAACGCTGTTTTCGGAAAGGATAAAGTTCCTTGAAAAAGCCGTGCTTTCGGCGTACGAAAACGGCAGGTTCAAGCGGCTTGTAACGGCAAGCGGGGAATGGCTCGGCGATGGTAAAAGCGACGTCTTAAAAATCGACGCGATATCCGAAGCGTGGGCGGCGCTTTCGGGAATAAGTGACAAAAACAAAGTCGATACCGCGCTTACAACTGCAAAAAAATGCCTTTTTGACAAGAAAAACGGATTATTTTTGTTGCTTGCGCCGCCGTTTGACGACAAAAAATATTACGGTTATATCAGCCTGTATCCGAAAGGCGTCCGCGAAAACGGCGGGCAGTACACGCACGGCGCGATATGGTTTATCCTTGCGCTTATTGAGTGCGGTCGCGCGGACGAGGCGTACGAAATTTTCAAAGCGATTAACCCCGTCGAAAAGTGCAAGGATGAAACGACGGTCAGAAAATATATGGCGGAGCCGTACGTTCTTGCAGCCGACGTGTATTCGGGCGAAAATATCGGGCGGGCAGGTTGGACGTGGTACACGGGCAGCGCGTCCTGGTGTTTCAAAACCATGCTGGAAGGATTTCTCGGCGTGAGCGTGAAAGACGGAAATATCGTAATCGATCCCGCGCCGCCGAAAGCCCTTTCAACCTACGACGTGATTTACGACGACAAAAAGTCGAAATATATCTTTCATTTTGCGCCGTCGGACAAGTATTCGGTCGTCGAAAACGGCGTGGATCTGGGCGCGGTCAACGCATTCCCGATAAAGCCCGACGAAAACAGAGAGTTTTTCGTGAAGTACGACGAAAGTCGAAAAATCCTTGCAATAAAAAATACGATATGATAAAATCATAAATATGGATTTATTCGAATACGCAAACCAACAAAACGACGGGTTGAAACCCCTTGCCGAACGTATGCGCCCCCAAACTCTCAACGAGTTTATCGGGCAGGAACATATCGTCGGAGAAGGCAGCCTTTTAAGAAGGGCGATTGCCGCGGACAGACTGGGAAGTTGCATCTTCCATGGTCCTCCCGGCACGGGAAAAACCACGCTCGCAAACATAATCGCAAAAAATACGAACAGCCATTTTGAGATTCTGAACGCTGTGTCGAGCGGCGTTGCTGACGCAAAACGCGTCATCGAAGAAGCCAAAAACCGTCTGATGATGTACGGAAAAAAGACCTATCTTCTGCTGGACGAATGTCATCGCTGGAACAAGGCGCAGTCGGACAGCGTGCTTTCCGCAATCGAGCAGGGCTATATCGTGTTTATCGGAAGCACGACGGAAAACCCATATGTTTCGATGACGAAAGCTATCGTGTCAAGGTGCCGACTTTTCGAGTTCCATTCGCTGACGGACAAGGACGTTCTGAAAGCGTTAAACCGCGCGATAAACGACAAACGCGGGCTTCTCGATATGAACGTCGTTGCGGAGGAAGGCTCGCTTGAACACCTTGCGTGGGCTTCGGGCGGAGACGTAAGAACGGCGTTGAACGCGCTGGAACTTGCGGCGGTCACGACGTCCGCGTCTACCGACGGGGCAATTCATATCACTAAAGAAATCGCGGCGCAAAGCATACAAAAACGCGTTTTGTCGATAAGCGACGACAATTATTACGATATGTTGTCGGCGTTTTGCAAATCGCTTCGCGGCAGCGACAGCAACGCGGGGCTTTACTGGGCGATGCGACTTATCGACGCCGGGTGCGATCCGCTGCTGATTTTCAGACGTATCATCGCTCATTCCGCAGAAGACGTCGGCATGGCAAATCCGAACGCGCTGGTGGTCGCGACGAGCGCGCTTACCGCTTATGAAAAAATTGGTATGCCGGAAGGTACTTTGCCGCTTGCGGAAGCGATAATTTGCGTGTGCGAAAGTGAAAAGTCGAACAGCGTCGTGATTGCTCGCGACGAGGCGAAGCGCGCCGTACAAACGGTAAAGAAAGAAGCAGTTCCGATGTATCTTCGCGACGTCAATTACAAACAGGAGAAAATATCGGGATACAAATATCCGCACGATTACGGCGGCTATGTGGAGCAGCAATACCTGCCGGACGACCTGAAAGACGCGAAGTTTTACGTGCCGTCCGATCACGGCTATGAAAAGGTCGTGAAAGAAAGACAGGAAAGGCTGAAAAAACTTTGATTTATCAAGGAATTGTCTAAAAATCAGCCGACCGATTATTTCGGTCGGCGT
>OGQA01000912.1_pt1 | contig 14392 bp, 10 predicted proteins | sample 1553011 | NCBI WGS metagenome assembly OGQA01 (sample SAMEA2580256, study PRJEB22360) | human gut metagenome | biome: human gut; feature: human-associated habitat; material: faeces | place: Denmark | collected 2008/2010 | reverse complement strand
CCAAAGCCGGGCGGGGGGGGCCCCCCCCCCATACCACCCCCCCCAGCCGCTCCGGGAGCGGCTCGCCCGCCTTCGTTTCGATCACTCCATAATCCACAGCCGTAGCCTTCCCGGCGGCGGCATCGATCACGCCGTAGCCAAGAATCGCATAGCCGGGATCGATGCCCAGAATGCGCACGACACACCACCAAACGCCCATCGACATCGCGCCGGGCGGGCGGCGTCGCCGCCGACAGCCCATAATGCCCGATGGTAGTTTTTATACGGTATACAGTATAGCATGGATCGAAGGAAGTGTAAACAAAAAGGGGGGGCTTTTCCGGCGCAACGCGTCCCGAACGGGCGGCGGCGGAACGCGCCCGTTACGGCAGCGGGTGCGCAGCCGCCGCCGACACCTCATAGGCGACGCGTTGCTCCGCCTCGCCCCCCGGCAGCAGCTTCTCGTACGCGCGGCTTTGAAACCGCCCGCGCACCTGAATCCGGCGGCCGGGCGTCCAGTGAGCGGCGCTGCGGGCCAGCGCGCCCCACACGATGACCGGCAGATAGTCGCGCCTGCCAAACGCGCGTTCGCAGCAGAGCAGCACGTCCGCAATCTCCCGCATGAGCGGCGTTACCCGGTAGACGGGTATGCGGCAGACCGTGCCGGTGAGCAGCACTTCGTTCTCCGTACCTGTTGGGGGAACGGCATTGCCGGCAGGGCCCTCCGGGCAAAACTCCGCCGGTACCGCCATCCCGGGCGGCGGCAGCGGCTCCAGCCGACGCGCATAGGCGGTGACCAGCAGATGCCGCCCCGCCTCGTCGTATCTGTCATAGGTGCGCAACTGCCCCTCCACGCGCAGCCATGCGCCCTTTGCAATTTCCCGGGCAAGGAGACGCTCCGGCACGGTAACGGGAAGGCGGTCAATCGTGCCGGAACGGCGGGTCACGGCCAGCGGCAAATGAAAAAAGGCCTCGTCGCGCACCGCGTGGCTGAACGCCGGCGCCTCCTCCGCAATGCCGCACAACAGCAGCCGGTTGATATCGGTCGGTTCCATATCGCGCATACCTCCTTCGAGGGTCGTCCTCGAAACAATATATGCGCGTCGCCGCCGCTCAGCCCGAAAAGCGCACGCCATGCCAGCATTCGGGCGACCGGGTAAAAAAGCGGCAGGAAATGCGCCGCCAAAACGAAAAAGAGGCGGCGGTCCCGTCCCCTCTTCCGACATCCGTGATGTTGCGCCGCGGTCCTTCCCGCATCGGGGCAGTCGCCCGCCCAACGCCCGTTCAGCGCCACGGGATCGTCCCGGCATCGGGCGGGGCGGCAGGCTTTCGCCCGCGCCGTTCAGCCGCTGTATTTGGCGACCCACTCGGCCATCTGCTCGTCGGAAATGCCGAAGTAGGATTGCATGCCGTCGAGCGCATACTGCGGGCGGTTGCGGATGATATTGCGCAGCAGGTCCAGCGCGCCCTCCCAATCCGCCATGCTCTTGGGCCGGCCCCAGCGGGCGATGTGCCGTTCCATCTCTGGACGCATTGCATCGGCCAGCTCGTCGACAATGGCGATCAGGCGCTCGGGATTGAAGTACGTGTAGACGACCTCCACATAGCGTTCGGCGCACATGAGCCGCCAGGCCTCGTTTTTCTCCAGCCCGACATAGATGTTCATCAGCGTCAGGGAGCCGTCGTTCGACGGGACGCCGGTCTTGCTGAAATAGCTGGAGATGATATTGCGCCGGTAACTGTTCTGCGGATTGAAGCACCAGTCCAGATCATAAAATATCGGGCGCCATTTGACGGTATAATCCTGTGAACGCCAATACTTCTGGTTAAACATGTCGGAGTTGCAAAAATACGTCTGGGCGATGAAATAGTCCGTAAAGGCGCTCACGTCCACCCATTCGGCGAACTGGGCGAACACAGCATCGTCGGACAGATCCCGCTCCACGGCGAACGCAAACACACGCTTGATGTCCGCGTTGCCGCCCTGCAGCACCGTCGTATTGCGCTGTATGATATCGACCGCGTCGCCGTCCACGCCGTAGTGGTTGACCAGATAGTCCTTGTTCTGGTCCTCATTGAGGTCATAGATGCCGTAATACCTGCCGTTGAGATACATGACGACCGGCCGGGTAAGCGCATAGTCGATATCCATCCCCATCACGGCGCGCGAGGCAAAGGAATCGCGCATGCGCGCGCCGGTGGAAAAGCCGCCGTAATCCTGCCCGCTGTTGCGCAGCGCAAGCGAAACAAAGGTGGTCAGCTCCGTATCGGAATAGAACGGATACGTCACCTCCGTCTGTCCATAGGCGGCGCGCAGATGGATCGCCAGGGATTTTTGCGAATAGACGAGCGTGCCGGCCCCCTTGGCCTTGATGCCGCAGGGGAACTGAACGCCGAGCGTCCCATCCGGCTCATAATACTGGATAAAAGCCTCGCGCTCCACCTTTTCGGAACGCTTGGTGGCGGCGAGCACGCGCGCAATATCGTCCGGATCGCCGTTGACGCAGACAACCGGCAGCGTATGCGGCTCCTCAAACAGATAGGTAAACGAGGTGATCTCCGATGGCTGCAGGCCCGCCGAAAAGGCGGCGGCGCGCACCACCGTGTTTTTTGAAATGGTTATGGGGCCCTCATAGAGCGTCGAACTTTCGGTCGGCTTGGAGCCGTCGGTCGTATAGCGGATCTGGGCGTCAACCGTCGTGGTGGACATCGCCAGCGCAAAGGGCTCCGTCTGGTAAAGCCCCGTTTCCGACAAAATGGGCTGTGCGGCATAACCGGTCGTGACGGCCGTGCTGTTCTTCGCGCCACGCGTCGCCTTGGAAAAAAAGACGCGCTCCACGCTCGCATCCCCCTCCACGCGGCCGCTCGTCACGTCCACCGACAGGGCGCCCGTCACAAACGTATCCACGCGCAGGCCGTTGGAATCGGACAGGATGAGCGTCTCCCCGGACGGCGAGATGCCGAACGTGGCGATGCCCGCTTTCTGTCGCGTCGGGTGCGACGTGGCCTCAATGACGGCGTAGCCGCCTGCCTCGATCGTCACGCCGTCGATACGATACAGGAGCGGTTCCGCATCGCTGTCGGACAGATACCAGCCGGTCAGATCGACCGCTTCGTCGGAGCCGTTGTACAGCTCAATCCAGTCGTTTTTCCCGCTCTTGGCCTCGTTGACTGCGCAAACCTCGCTGATATAGACGCCGTCTACATTGAAAAAGCCGAGGGCATCGGCTGATTCATACCCGTATGCATTTTCATAACCGGGGGTTGGCTGCGCATAGTATCGCAGCGCGCCCTCCGCATCCCGCCCGGCGGTGGCGTTGTCCGGCAGGCTCAACGGCAGCGCCAGCCGGTCCTGCCGCATGCCGTCCAGTTTCGTCAGGTATACGGATTCCTCCTCCGCCGACAAACCGAAAGAGGCGTGCAGCTCCGCGCCGTCGGTCCGGTCCTTACCGGAAAGAAAGATCACCAGATACCCGCCGGCGGCAATCTCCACATCCGGCAACGCCCACTTGAGCGGATTTTCCGCATCGTCGGAAAGATAATACCCGAAAAGGCGAACGGTCTCTTCGGAACCGTTGTACAGTTCCACCCATTCGCTCCGGTCGCCGTCGGCGTCGATGATGCTGTACTTGTTCGTGCGCTGCGCCTCGTTGATGCGCACCGGGTCGCTCGCGTCCATCTCCGTAATGGCGAAAGACGGGAACGTCTGCTCCGAATTGGCTGCGCCGGGCGTGGGATACGCGGTATAAGCGGAAGTCCCGTCCGCCAACGCAACGACCGTCAGCCCGGCGGGAACCTCCGGCTCCCAGGCAAGCTCCGACACGAGCACGCCCTGCCAGTTGGTCAGATAGACGTGCGTATCCGCGCTGCCGAGCTTGAACGACGCCTCGATCCGGTCGGCGCCGGTGTCCCCCGTCAGGTAGACGACGGCGTATTCGCCGGCGCGCAGCGTGCTCTCCGGCAACTGAAAGCGCAGCAGGTTGGAGGCGGAATCGGAAACATAGTAGTTGTCAAGGCGCACATCCTCATCGGATGCGTTATAAATCTCCATCCAGGTTTCGCCGTTTCCGTCCGGCTGCACCTCCGTAATGGAGAGCGCCGTCAGGTCCTGCTCGACATACAGATCGTCGAGCCGGTCGGAGATGGTCGTGGTGTTCGCCGCCCCGGGCGTCGGCGTCCCGCAGTAGCCGTAGGTGCCGTCGTCACGCCGGGCATAGGAGGCGTCCGTGAGCAGGGCCGGGACGTTCAGCTCCTGGACCACTTCGTAATAGGAATCGCACAGGTACAGGGCATCCCCGTTTTTGGAAACGCCAAACCCGGTACAGATGACGTCCGTCTTTTCCACGCCGTTGTTTTCCGTGGCATAGACGATCAGATATTCCCCCGCGCCAATGGTCACCTCCGGAAAGGTGAACTTGTACAGCCTTCGCACGTTATCGGACAGGCCGTAACCGGCAAGATTGATGTCCTCATCCGTTCCATTGTACAGCTCGATCCAATCCGGCGTGCCCGCCGCCTCGTCGATCAGACACCGCTTGTTGCTGGACACCACCTCGTTGATGACCAGGCCCGCCTTCCCGCCGGAATCGGCCGGCAACAGCGAACAGGCCGCAAGCACCGGCTGTACGGCCACAAGACAGACAAACAACAGGATGAGCATCGCGCGCTTTTTCATGCTTCTCTCCATACGGCAGCGGCGCCGTCGACATCTCTTTCCATTATATCACAGGTTGCGTCCGTTTTTCTGCAAACAGTCTGTGAACCATTTGCCGTCTCCCCCTCTTCGCGGCGGACGACCCTGCCCCCCTGCGCCGTCTCCTCCGCGCAGAGACCGTCCGGCAGCTTCATCCGGTCCCAAAGGCCATAGGTTTCCGTATGAATCAGCGCATGCAGCAGCTTCTGCTCGATATCGGGGACGGTCCGCGCAATATGGCGGATCAGTTCGCGCGCTTCCTCGCGCTTGGTGCTGCCGGCAATATCGCAATGCGGCGGCAGGATGGGGAGTTCACGTTCCCGGGCGACCGCAACCGCATACCGCTCCGGCAGGAAGATCAGCGGGCGGATAATCGTTACGTCCCGGCGCGAAAGATGCGTCACCGGAGCAAATGTGTTGATGCGTCCCTCGTACATCATGCTCAAAAACAGCGTCTCCAGCACATCCTCCCGGTTGTGGCCGAGCGCCACCTTGTTGCAGCCGCGCGCCACCGCCGCGGTGTTCAACGCCCCGCGCCGCAGCTTGGCGCAGAGCGCGCAGGGACTCCTCTCCTCCCGATATTCGAACACAACCCTGCCAATATCGGTATATACGATGGAAAAATCCATGCCGATACGCGAGGCATACGCCTCCACCGCCGATGTGTCGAGTTTTTTCAAGCCGAGATCCAGCATGACGGCGCATACATCAAATTTGGTATAGGAAAAGCGCTGGTAAAGCTTCATGGCCTCCATCAGCAACAGGGAATCCTTGCCGCCGGATACGCCGATGCAGACGCGATCGCCATCCTCGATCATCCGATAGCGTTCGTCCGCACGGCGGATGCAGCCCAATACCCTTTTCATGAGCGCCTATTCCTCCGTTTCTTCGCTGTAGACGGAATAGTCCTCCACGATATACAGGATATCGCAACACTTCCGCCCGCTGGACTGGTTGCTGATTGCGCCGGAAGCGTCCGCCATGACCGCAGATCCGCCGCCGTCCAGATTGAACGCGACCGTGCAGCCAAGATCGTACATCAGTTGCGACAGGTCGATCATGGTGATGCCGTCCGAGCCGCCGGCTCCCCGGCCATCCACCGTGACAAACAGGTAGTGGCCCGGCTCGATATAGCCGATCACGCTGCGTGGATTCGCCCGCTGTACCGTGCTACGGAACTGGCTGCTTTCGGTTTTCGGCAGGCCATTCTCGTCGAGGAGGCTCGGGCCAAACGTCCAACACTGGTATGCGCCGCGCGCCACGATCGCTTCCATGTCCGTCTCGTCGGGTCCATAGGTCTGCATCGTCCCATCCGCATACAGCACGCAAGCATCCCGGCGCTTGTCAATCGTATCCCGGTACAGCACGCCGTTGCGGATGACCGGCCCGCCGTTGTCCTTCCATGCGTAATAATCCCCATTGATGGCGACGATGGCGTCATGCCTTGCCGCAATGTCCTCCATGACCTCGGAGCCGCGATATCGGTCCTTGCCAAATGCGGTGCGAAAATGGCCCAGATCGCGCAGCAGGATGTCGGCCACATAATAGGTCAGATCCTCCTGCTCGACCGTCTTGAGCGTATAGCTGATCGTTTCACTGCGAAAATAGCCTTCCCCCCGTTGGACCCCCACATAGGAAAAGGCTGCAAGATGCTTCTCGCCAAGGAGGCTGTCCTCCAGAATGGCGGGCAGTGTTGCAAGATCGGGAATACTGCCGACGGCACACAGCAACAAGGCCTCCGCGTCGGCCTCGTCGATGACGCCGTTCCCCGTCACATCGGCGATCCCCGGCTCCTGCCGCAGGCATGCCGCGGCTGCCGCCGCCGTCACGGGCGCCTCCTGCGCCCGGGCGTCGGTCGCAACCGAAGCGCCCGCTGCGGGATCGTCCGTTCCCGGTGTCTGGGCATCGATGGCCCGTGCAACGCCGCACAGGCAGAAAGCGAGCAGAACGGCCAAAACCGGCCGCAAGAAGCGAATTGCCGCGCTCATCCCTCTACCTCGCCGGATGGCGCGGCTCCCACATCCCCCTGGAGCAATGGGGCGCCGATATACAGGATATCGCTCGTGGAGCGGCCGCCGGCGAAGGGCTCGTTCACCACGCCGGTTTTGGACGCCATAACGGCCGTCTGTCCGCCATCGAAGTTATAGGCAGCCTTGCAGCCGAGCTCCTGGAAAAAGGCCGAAAGCTGTTCCATCGTCATGCCGCGGGAGGCGCTGCCCTGCCGGCCGTCCACGAGCAGGAAACAGTAATGGCCCGGTTCATAGTACCCGATCGCAGCGCGCGGATTGGTTCCCAGAATGCTTGTGCCGCAATTAAACTCCGTAAGGGCTTCCCCGTTGTCGTCGAGCAGCATGGGGCCAAACGCCCATGCGTGGTACGGGTCCCCCTCCGCCAAAATTTCTGCAAACGTAACGCCTTTTTCAAAGGTCACGAGCCTGCCGTCGCGGTAGAGCACGCAGATATCCACCCGGTCATCGATGGAGTCCTTATATACCACGCCGTTGCGGACAACGGGTCCCTTGCTGCGGTAGGAATAGAAGTCGCCGTTGATGGCGATGACCGCATCGTTATCCGTTGCCATTTTGAGAACGGTCTCGCGCCCGCCGCGGTATTCCCCGCCTGAAAATGCGGTCGCAAACGACGAGATGTCGCGGATATAGATGTCGGCGAGATAACAGTTGCTGTCATAGTAGCGCAGGGTATGCAACGTGACGCTGACCATATCGCTGCGATAGGAGGTGTCCGTCATGATGGGGCCGAGGTAGGAGAACCGTTCCGCATACCGTTCGCCGAGCAGCGCGCCGTTGAGCTTGCCGACCAGATCAAAGAAGTCGTTGATGCGGCCGGTCGCCCGCAGAAGAATGGCCGTCGCGTCGCCGGCGCTCACGGAGAGATCGCCGGTCACGTCCGCAATGGATACCGTCGCGTCGGCGGGCTGTTGTCCCGCCGCCAGGCGCAGCGCATGCGCCGCGTCGGCGGCAGTGATCCCGCCGTCGCCGTTGAGATCCCCCAACTGCGCCACGTCGCCGTCGGCAGCGAACGCCGCATGGAGGGGCGTGGCGATTGCCAGCGCCAAAACTATCGAAAACAGCCGGAGCAATACGGCTCGCTTCATATCCGCCTCCTGAAACAAAGGGCGCGGACGCCGCGCGCGAGCGGCAATCCACTGCGCCATCGGTAGCATTGTACAGCATAGTGGCCTTCATGCGCAAGATGGGAATCTTCCTCTTGCCAAACGTTCTGTTTTTTGTCATAATATAAATGCACATCCGCATTAAAGCGGACCGGACCTACTCCACTTATTAGTCCCGGCCACGCTCAATAAAGGAGGTACAGACAAAACCGCTGGCTCGCGGTGCGGCAGTGTGGAGACCTGTCGTAAAGCATCCGTCACGTATGCGGGCGGAAGCGAGGTGGGCAGTTGATGAAGTTCGTGCCCATCAGAGCCGGAAAGCAGATGGCAAACGTAACACTCAAAGGCATCAAGAAGATCTACCCCTACTCAGGCAACGACGAAAAGAAGACAAAGAAGAAGAAGGGCGACCAGCAACCGGAGGAAAACAAACCGAACCTCCTGCGCACGGATAAGGGCGTCGTCGCGGTGCAGGATTTCAACCTGGAAATCGCGGACAAGGAGTTTATCGTGCTGGTCGGGCCTTCCGGCTGCGGCAAATCCACCACGCTGCGCATGATCGCCGGCCTGGAGGAGATCTCCGAAGGCGAGCTTTACATCGGCGACCGTCTGGTCAACGACGTAGCGCCCAAGGACCGCGACATTGCGATGGTCTTCCAGAACTACGCGCTGTATCCGCATATGACCGTGTATGAGAACATGGCCTTTGCGCTCAAGCTGCGCAAGCTCCCGAAGAAGGAGATCGATCAGAAGGTTCGTGAGGCCGCCGCGATTCTCGACATCACCGAATACCTGCAGCGCAAGCCCAAGGCGCTTTCCGGCGGCCAGCGGCAGCGCGTCGCCATCGGCCGCGCCATCGTGCGCGAACCACAGGTTTTCCTGATGGACGAGCCGTTGTCCAACCTTGACGCCAAACTGAGGAACCAGATGCGCGCCGAGATCATCAAGCTCCGCCAGCGCATCGATACAACATTCATCTACGTCACGCACGATCAGACCGAGGCCATGACGCTCGGCGACCGGATCGTGGTCATGAAGGACGGCTTTATCCAGCAGATCGGGACGCCGCAGCAGGTGTTCGACACGCCGTCCAATCTGTTCGTCGCCGGCTTCATCGGCACGCCGCAGATGAACTTCTTTGATGCAAAGCTGCAAAAAGCCGCCAACGGCGACTATTATGTTACGGTGGACGGCGTGGATTTCGGCCTTGCCGCCGACAAGCAGCAGCTCCTGCGCGATAAGGGCGTTGAGCCGCAGGATATTACGCTGGGCGTGCGCCCCGAGCACATCATGCTCTGCGCGGAAAACGCCGCCGAGAGCCACATCAAGGCGACCGTGGACGTGTCCGAGATGATGGGCTCCTCCATCCACCTCCATGTCAACGCCAACGGCAAGGACGTGGTGCTCGTGCTCGCCACCGTCGACCTGCCCGCCGAGCACCGCATGGGCTTCCACTATGGCGATGCGGTCAACTTCGCGTTTGGCGGCAACGTCATGCACCTGTTCGGCACGGACGGCAAAAATCTGCTGTACTAAATCATCGACTTTTGAAACGCACGGGGCACGGGCCGCACGCCTGTGCCCCATTTTTTTGTTGCCACAGGCCTGCGCCGCTGCGACAGGCAGAGCGACAGGAGCCGGCGCGCCGGCCCCGTCCTCCTTTCGACCGTTTGCGGCAGCGGTTCAGGCCATGCGACCATCGGCCCAACCTCAGCCAGTTGGAAATCCGGTTCGCAGCCGGGCGGCAAGCGCATAGAGAAACTCCTTTGTTTCCGGCGGACAACATTCGCTGCACCAAGGCAACAGCCGCCGCAACAACGGTTTGTTCCCCGTTTCCCATGCTTCGCGGATTGCCACGCGCAAATTGCGCTCAATCTGCTGCGGCGATGCATGCAGCCGCTGTCCGGCCATTGCATAGGCCTCCGACAGGTGTTCCAACTCCGGCTGGTCGCGTAAAATCCGCAGGATGGCGACTGCCTGCGCATATCCACGCCTGCTCGCTCGCAAACCAACATCCAGCAACAATCTTTCAGCCTCCATAAGACTGCCCTCCCCAATTGTTTTTTTGTTTTTGGCTCGGGTATTTTGACATATTTTTACAAGAATTGCAAGCATATCGCGGGAATTCGCCCAATATCGACGAATTTCGACGTTTTTCGAAAAGCGACGGGCCGCAGCGGACCGTCGAAGCAGAAAAGCGGGCAGGCCGTGGCGGGCCGTCGAAGCGGAAAAGCGGGCAGGCCGTGGCGGGCCGTCGAAGCGGAAAAGCGGGCAGGCCGCGGCGGACCGTCGAAGTGGAAAAGCGGGCAGGCCGCAGCGGACCGTCGAAGCGGAAAAGCGGGCAGGCCGCGGCGGGCCGTCGAAGCGGAGTGGATTGCGCGCGGCAACGACAGGGGACGCCTCCATGCGCCGCCTCCATGCGCCGCCTGCATCCGTGGTTCTCCGCTTTCGAGCAACATCGCCTTTACAAAACCGCCCCGGTATCGTAAGATGGATATGCAACAGGACGCGAACCAGGCCAATGCCCGCAGACAACGGGCTGCAGGCGCGCGCCCGGTTTTAACAGAACGAAAGGAGCAATCCGTATGGGACTTTTGAAAGCGGCTGCCGGCGCGCTTGGCGGCGTACTGGCGGATCAATGGCGCGAGTATTTTTACTGCGCCGCCATGCCGGAACACGTGCTGGCCACCCGGGGGATGAAACGGACCTCATCCCGCAGTTCCAACACCCGCGGCGAAGAAAACATCATTTCCAACGGCGCCGTCATCGCCGTCAACGAGGGCCAGTGCATGATGATCGTCGAGCAGGGCGCCATCGTGGAGTTTTCGGCCGAGCCGGGCGAATTCGTATGGGACAGCTCCACCGAGCCCACGATCTTTTACGGCGGCCTCGGCAAGGGCGTCCGCGACAGCTGGCAGACGCTTAAAAAACGGTTTACGGCCGGCGGCGACACCATGAAGGATCAGCGCGTATACTTCTTCAATACCAAAGAGATCGTCGGCAACAAATATGGGACGGCCAATCCCGTGCCCTTCCGGGTGGTGGACCGCAACATCGGACTGGACGTCGATATTGCGATCAAGTGTTTTGGCGAGTACTCCTATAAGCTGACCGATCCCATGCTGTTCTATAAGAATGTCTGCGGCAATATCAGCGCCGACTATACGCGCGACCGCATCGACGGCCAGCTGAAAAGCGAAGTGCTGACGGCGTTGCAACCAGCATTTGCCAAAATCTCGGCCCTGGGCATCCGTTACAGCGCCGTTCCCGGCCATACGGCGGAGCTTGCAGAGGCGCTCAACGAGGCGCTCTCGCAAAAGTGGGGCGCCCTGCGGGGCATCAGCATTGCCTCCATCGGCGTGAGCTCGGTCACGGCCAGCGAAGAGGACGAGGAGATGATCAAGGAGCTGCAGCGCAACGCCGCTCTGCGCGATCCGCGCATGGCCGCCGCGCATCTCGTCGGCGCACAGGCGGAGGCCATGAAATCCGCCGCCGCCAACGAAGGCGGCATGGGCGCCGTCGGCGGGTTCTTTGGCATGAACATGGCGCAAAGCGCCGGCGGCGCGAACGCCCAGACCCTGTTCCAGATGGGACAGCAGCCGCCCGCTCAGCCGGGGCAGCCGTCCCAGCCGGCGCCGGCCGGAAGCTGGGTCTGTTCCTGCGGCACGAAGAATACGGGAAAATTCTGCTCCGAATGCGGCAAGCCGCGCGCCGCAGCGCCTCGCTACCGCTGCGACAAATGCGGCTGGGAACCGGCGGACGGGGCGCCGCCGCCGAAGTTCTGCCCGGAGTGCGGCGACCGCTTTGACGACGGCGACGTGCGATAGACGGCGCTTCCGCATCGGCGTCATGCCCGACAAACCAGCATCGCCGCCCGGCCATGGCCGGGCGGCGACGTCTTTTCTGAATTTCACATGGAACGGCGCGCGCAACCGACGCGGTTTTGGCAACGCGCACTCGCCGACCACACAGGTCGGCCGGCAGCCGCTACCCCGCGATACCCAGCCTCGCGTTTGGAACGAGCGCCTGCAACTGCGCAATCGCGGCGGGGTCCTCCGCCTCCGCAAGCGCCCCCAGCCGGTCGATCAAATCCGGCAGGCCGTCCATGCAGTGCTCGCCATCGTTGAGCGCCATGATCCGTTCGTTTGAGGTGGGCAGCAGGACCTTATCCTCATTGTCGTAGAGCAGTTCTTCATACATCTTCTCGCCTGGCCGCAGACCGGTGTACACGATCTGGATATCCTCATCCGGCCGCAACCCGTGGAAGGCGATGAGCTGCTTTGCAAGGTCCAGGATCTTGACGGGACGCCCCATGTCCAGCACAAAAATCGTATTGGTTCGCTCCTCTGCGTTGGCGTGCAGGATCAGCTGGGCCGCCTCCTCGATGGTCATGAAAAAGCGGACGATATCCGGGTGGGTGATCGTCACCGGCCCGCCGGACTCGATCTGGTGCTCGAGCAGCGGGATCACGCTGCCATGGGAGCCGAGAACGTTCCCAAACCGCACGGCAATGCACTTCATGGGCGTATGCTGCGCATAATACTTCACGAGCAGCTCCGTTACGCGCTTGGTCGTCCCCATCACGTTGGTCGGGTTCACCGCTTTGTCCGTTGAAATCTGTACAAAATGTCCGACGCCGCAGCGGCTTGCCGCCTCCAGCACGTTGCGCGTGCCCAGAATATTGTTCTTGATCGCTTCATAGGGGCTTGTCTCCATCAGCGGGACGTGCTTGTGCGCCGCAGCATGGAACACCACGTCGGGACGATAACGCTCCATCACGAACCGCAGCCGCTCCACGTCCCGGATGCTGCCGATGACAACCTCCACGGGCACATCCTTGCCGTACAGCTCCCGCAGCTCGCATTGCAACTCGTAGGCGCAGTTTTCATAGATATCGAAAACGATGACGGCCTTTGGCGAATATTTGATGACCTGCCGGCAGATTTCAGAGCCGATCGAGCCGCCGCCGCCGGTTACGAGGACGGTACGCCCCTGCAGGCTGTTCAGAATCTTCTCGTTGTTGAGATGTACCTCTTCGCGGAACAGCAGATCGGAAAAGTCCAGCTTGCGGATGGAAACGGTCTCCCCGTCCATGCTCTTTGGCAGATACGACACCATGACCCCGCACCGGGTCTTATGGCAGATCTCGGCGATCTCGCGGAAGCGGCGCCGGCTGATCGACGGGATGGCGAGAACGATGCAGTCGATGGAATACTTTGCGGCAAGGCGCGGAATATCGTCGATCGTGCCGCGCACCTTGCAGCCCAGAATATACTTGCCCTGCTTGGCGGGGTCGTCGTCGACGAACAGGATCGGCCGGCCGTTGAGCGCGCTGCTGGTTTCATACAGGCGGGCGCTGTACCGCCCCGCCTCGCCGGCCCCCGCAATGAGCACGCGTTTGGCGGGGCCGAGCCGGCGCTTTTGTGAGCGCAGCAGGCCGATCACGCGAACCGCAGACCGCACTCCCCCGAAGAAGAGCAGCGCAAGCAGCCCGGCGATCAAAAGCGTCCCCCGGGAAAGGCCCCGGCTGACTTCGCCCGCGATGAGCACCGTCACGCAGGTCGCCGCCGCCGTTGCGACGGCAAGTTTAAGCACATCCCGATATCCGGCCAGTTCCCACAGCGTGGAGTAGGCCCTGCTCAATACGAGCGCAACCAGATGCGCCGGCAACGCAATGGCGACATAACGCCATAACTGCCCCATCTGTGTCGCAGGCACCCTTCCCTCGAACCGGATTTGCAGCGCCAAAACCACCGCCAGCAAAATGACGGCTATGTCAAGCGCAACCATGCCTATCGTCCGCAGAGCATCTTTTACAGGCCCACCACCGGGATAAAGGGAATCCTCTTTCCGTTGATTTGGCATCTTCCGTCCATCCTCACGTCCAGCCTCGCGGTTCGCCAGACGCAATGCCCCGGCGCCTGGTTCCGAAGGGGAGATGCGCTCCTTTGCAGCCCGCGCATGCCGGAATCCAGCAGCATACGGCATATCGCGCGCACGATGTGCCGCTGGCGCAAATTAGCTCGATTATTGGTAGTATAACATGGTTTGAGCAACCGTGCAAGCCGTCCGGCCGCGCTAACCTGTTATCATGTTATGTTTATCGTTCAAATAGGAGAGCGACGCCGGCGGATGGCGGCGCAAATCCCTTTGACATGGAGCAGGGGATTGCGCAATGGAGCAAAGACCCATCTTGCTTCCTGCCCGTTGTCATGGTATGATTCATACAGCCCACTTGTGCGGCGCTCGATCCCCGCCTGCGCAATGCCGCAGCCCGCGGGAGTCCGGCGTTACGGCCATTGCGTCGCGCCAGATCGCACGACGCAGCGCCGCCCGTCTACTTCGATTTTGGGCGCGCGCGATGGCGGGCCGAACTTTTTGCGGACGCGTCGCTCGTCGCCGCTGCGGTTTCATTCCATACAGGGAGGTATCACAACATGGCATTCTGTTCGCAATGCGGAACAAAACTGGACCCGAACGCACGCTTCTGTCCCAACTGCGGCACGGCCGTAGCAGCCGGCGCCGCGCAACAGCCGTATCGGCAGGCGGGGGGAAACAACCGGCCACCGGGGCAGCAGGCAAAAATG
>OGQA01000910.1_pt1 | contig 14415 bp, 11 predicted proteins | sample 1553011 | NCBI WGS metagenome assembly OGQA01 (sample SAMEA2580256, study PRJEB22360) | human gut metagenome | biome: human gut; feature: human-associated habitat; material: faeces | place: Denmark | collected 2008/2010 | reverse complement strand
GAGTTAATTTAGGGGCAGGCATGGAGTTTACCTTAGATAAAAGCTGGAGTCTAAACCTCGACATTAAATACCAATTAATTAGCGATTTAGATCAAGCAGTATTCAATCTTGGCGTAGCCTATAATTTCTAATTAATAACCAGAGAAGGATAAAAGTGCTTTTAAATGCACCTTTATCCTTCTTCACCTTACAAAGAACAAACCTGCTCTACCTATTTTTACACTAACTTACAAATATGGCACACTATGAATAAAATAGGACTACTCACAAAAGATGAGCTCCCAAAAGCTATCGAACTATCCTGGCAAGTTTTCACCATTACCAGCAAAGAAAATTTCAACGATGAGGGATTAGAATTTTTCAAAAGCTTTATTTATAACGAAAAATATATAGACGAAATCACATTTTACGGTAGTTTTAACAATAAAGTCCTAACAGGCATTTTAGGTATAAAAAATAATGGTAAACATATCTCCTTATTTTTTATCAAGCCTGAATATCACAGGCAAGGATTAGGGAAAACCCTTTTCCACTACGTCTTCGCCCTTCATCCTTCCATTGAAACCACGGTTAATCCTTCTACTTACGCCATTCCTTTCTACCAGAGTCTGGGATTTGCTGTCGTAGGAGAAAAACAAAATTACCACGGACTCTGCAGCACCCCCATGAGACGCTATCATGCTGTATTTGTACAAAAGCAAAAGTACACACTACGTACCTGGCAAACAGAAGACGCTCATTCATTAGTTCAAGAACTGAATAACAAAAAGATTTGGGACAATTGCCGCAATGTATTCCCCCACCCTTACAGGCTGGAACATGCAGAAACCTTTATTGACCTCATCAAGAAAAAAGAAGGTATTCATGATTTTTGTATTGAAGTCAATGGAAAAGCCGTAGGTAATATCGGATTTATACCCGGCACAGATGTGGAATGCTTCAATGCCGAAGTAGGGTATGTTATCGGAGAAAAATATTGGAACCAAGGTATTGTAACCGACGCATTACAAGAAGCCATCTACCATTACTTCACTTATACGAATACAATACGTATATTCGCACTTGTCTTTGAGCACAACTTTCCTTCCATGCGAGTATTAGAAAAGGCCGGCTTCAACAAAGTCGGGATAATGACAAAATCCATTTTCAAGAATGGTCATTTCACCAATGCCCATCTTTTCGAGTTGCTTAAAAACACTTAATGTTCAAAAAATGCCAAAAGAACTTACAATGAATGTTATATTACATATATTCATCCTTTGTCCGAAAGACATAACCCCACTCCTTTCACAGTCTTTATCTGTATCCGTTCATCATCAGCAAACAGTTTTCTAAGTCGAGTAACAAAAACATCGAGACTACGTGATGCAAAAAAATCATCCTCCGTATCCCATAGTCTTGAAAGAATAACATCCCGTCTTACTAGTTCATTTTTCTTTTTACAAAGCATCTGAAGCAGTTTCGCTTCGCGTTCCGTCATTGTCTTTTGTACACACGACGAACACTTTAATACTGCATGTACAGCATCAAATGTATAATTTTCACCAATCTGATAAACCTCACTTTCATTAGCAGCTCCCATTCCCTGCTTCATTTTCAACAAGGCACCAATATGCGCATCCAGTTCTTCCGCCAAAAAAGGTTTCTTAATATAATTATTCACTCCCAGTTCATAACCTTTCACCACATCTTTAGGCGAAACTCTACCCGAGGTAAAAACAATGGGAATAAATCCATCCGTTTCCCGGATACGACGTACCATTTCATAACCATCCATAACAGGCATCTCAATGTCTGAAATAATGATATCGGGATGTTGCTCCTTCCATATCCTCAGCCCTTCCTCGCCATTGGAAGCAGTCATCACCTCGTATCCACCTATCATATCCTCCAATCCACCACGGATAATGTAACAAAGATTAGTATCATCTTCTACCAACAACAGTTTTATCATATCATCTTCCTTCTTTAAAAAACATTTATACCCTCTCCTCACTCGGCAAAAAAAGAAGAAATTCACTATACTCCCCTTCAATGCTTTCCACACACACTTTTCCACCATGCGCCTCGGCCACGCGGAAAACATAATTCAAACCCAGTCCGAAACCTGACGCACCACCTTTACGGCTGCGGTCGGCAGCCGAAGCACGTTCGTATTTCTCGAAGATACGGCTCTGATCCTTCAACGGAATACCCATGCCGTTATCTCTTACCTTTATCAAATAAAAGTTATGGTCCTGGCGCAAGGATGAAATCTGTATTTCCACCTCTTCACCTGAATATTTTATAGAATTGTCTACCAAATTACCAATAGCTTCTTTCAAGAATTCTTCATCAGCATATACCCATTCTGATTCCAAACGAAGAGAGAAATGTACAGGTTTATCTGCCTTAGCAGTATATTTCTCAATGAGGTCCTCTAACATCGGACGGAGTTGTACCTCCTCTTTCCAAAGCCTCAATTGAGCATTTTCCAATTTTGACAGCGTCAGCACCTTGTTGGTCAGTGACAATAAATGTTCACTCTCGTCCTCCAATATCTGAAAATGCTTCTCACGTTTATCCGGATAAATATCCAACTTTCCTGATTTCAACATTCGGGTCCCCATCAAGATACAGGCAAGAGGAGTCTTCATCTCATGAATCATGGCGTATGAGAAATCCTCACGCATTCTAGCTATTTTATTCTGATGGGCAATAATACGAATCTGATAAACAAGACAATAGACAATCATTGCCATCATCAAGACAGTAGCAATGAGAAGCAAGGTCATCTGTTGGAAAATAATCCAATAAGGATTAACAATAAAAGCCTGAAGATTCTCCGTGCGTTTATAATTGATAGGTTGTAATCCGGTTTTCAACAAACCATAATCCCCCACCTGTATGGAACGGGAGCTTCTAAGAATATTCCCCAGCGAATCTGTCACACAGGTTATTACCTCTGCATCCAATCCTTCGGCAGCAAGACCTGTCCGATAAATAGAATCTAAACTTGACAAAGAAACAGACAATTTATAATCCCTCTTGACAATCTCTTGCATGGAAACCTGCATATTGGACATCAACCATTGGTTCACATTTTCATCAACCCTGTCATCCTTAAAAAGATCATAATCTTCATCCAAGCTTATTCTAACCATAATGGAAGTATCTCTGTCCTTATACTTCTTTTGCAAAGAATCTTGATATACTTCCATGCGATAAAACACCTCACGCATCGTTGCATCTCTAAATACTTCATTGCTTCTGAACTGTATACTTTCCTTAGTTAGCTTATAAGTATTTACAAGCCAAACGTACTGCAAACTGATGATTGCCAACAGTCCAATACAAGCCACCCAACGAATATGTTTGATTGTCATACACTTATATCCTATCCATACTTTGTTAACGTAATGTTAACCTGCTATTAACCAGGTAAGGAAAAAAGTCTCCCTACTTTTGTTTCGTCAAAGTTAAAGAAAATATTAAAAACAAATAGATATGAAAAAGCAAAATTTTATCATCACATCGCTATTTTTATTTTGGATTATAGGAACAACCGCTGCACAAACCATTACCGGAAAGGTTATAAACATCCATGCACAAGCCATTGACGGTGCAACCGTCATCCTACAAACCATTGATTCTACTTTCGTGGACGCCGTAATCACAGATACCACCGGTTGCTTTAGGTTCAACCGGCAACCAGCATCTTATCGGCTGATTTTCCAACACATCATGTACGAAACCCTCTTATTGACAACTACAGGAGAAGACACAGGCACGATTACCCTGAAAAGTAAAGATTATGCCCTGGACGAAGTTATCGTCAAAGGGGAACGCCCTCTTGTAAAAGTGGAAGAAGGAAAATTATCGTACGATCTGTCACAACTCACCACACATAGAATCGTGAACAATGCTTATGAAATCCTTCAGCAATTACCCGGTGTACAAGAAATAAACGGCAACCTTTCATTGGCAGGCGCACACAATCTGAGCATTATTCTAAACGGAAGACCCACAACAATGAGTCACGAACAGTTAGCCATTTTATTAAAAAACACTCCGGCTTCACGTGTAGAAAAGGCAGAAGTTATGTATAGCACACCGCCGCAATATCATATAAGAGGTGCTGCCATCAACTTACTTTTGAAAGTTTATCGTCCGGAAGAAAGCGGGTTGCAAGGAGAAGTTAATGCCGGATATCTATACAATTACAGAAATGGCACACAAGGAGGAATCAGCCTACTTTACACCACTCCTAAATGGAATATAGACTTGCTATATAATACCCATTATGAACAAAACAGACAAACTACAGATACGTACTCACACCACACCTTAAAAAATAATGTATATGATATCTGTCAACACAATAACATTGACAGAAAAGGAATAACACATTATGTACGGACAGGCGCTGAATATAAATTCAATGGTAGTGCTCATATCAATTTGGCCTATACCGGTATCTTCAACCCTAACAACGATAATCATTCGTATTCCGACGGGAACATCACAACCGCAGACAATCGGACAAAAAAGGAGGCTCAAATGCACAATCTCGCTTTAGATTATCTCTCTGGTTTCGGTATGAAAGCTGGAATAAATTATACCTCCTACCATTCCGAAAGTCATCAGCAATTCACCAACAAAGACAACAAAAAACAAACAAGCGAATTTCATACGACTAGCGGACAAATAATAGACCGCTGGAAAATATACGTAGACCAGTCACACACACTACCACGAGAGTGGACCTTGAATTATGGCACCTCTTTGACTTATGCCAGTGACCATAATACTCAGTTCTATCATACCCAAAACGGAACAGATATGAGCGAACTTAACACAGACAATCGTTATAACGAATATACATATGACTTCTATGTCGGATTCAGCAAAAATATGGGAGAACGTTTGTCTTTCAGCGCATCCATAACCGGAGAATACTACAAAACGGCCCGTTATCATGCATGGGCGGCTTATCCTACAGCCGAATTAACATACGTAATGACCCCAGCGCATATTTTACAACTTGCATTCACTTCAGATAAAACCTATCCCAGCTACTGGGATCTGAGCGAAAGTACCGGCTATATAAGTGGTTATGAAGAAGTACAAGGCAATCCAATGTTAAAGCCATCCACCGACTATTCCGTAAATCTGAATTATATTTTAAAGAACAAGTATATCTTCAGCCTAGCTTATGACTATGAGCCCGATTTATTTCAGCAACTGGCTTATCAGAGTACGGAACGCCTGACATTGATTTACAAGACCCTGAACTGGGATTGTCAGCAAAGTTTTTCAGCCACTGCCATCATTCCCTTCAAAATAGGCCATTGGCTGGACAGCCGTGCCACACTACAAGCAGAATACAGGCAGGCAAAATGTGATAAATTCTTCGACCTTTCTTTCAACCACAGCAAATGGATTGGATTGGGAATGTTACAGAATAACCTAACGCTGTCTACCCAACCGGACATACGCATGGAACTGACCGAACTTTATTTAAGCCCATCCATTCAGGGAAATTATGATTTAAGCAATGTATGGGCCATCCATGCCGGGTTGCGATGGAATTTTGCCAACCAAAAGGCGAGTCTTCAACTGAAAGCCACTGATCTGTTCAATTCAATGCAAGGAGATATAGATGTAACACTGCGCAATAAAGGGCAGTATATGGACATGCACATCAACAGTTATTCACGCAACGTAACTTTATCCTTTACTTACAAGTTCGGAGGCTATAAAGAAAAACAGCATAAACCAATAGACACTTCCCGATTCAAATAAAGCATCATCAATAATATCATGACACAGTAATAAGGGGCAGATTCGTACATCCGCCCCTCATTCGATTATTTCATAACAGAAAGTATCTTACTATATTCAGACTGATTATTCAATGTCTCAATAGCTTTTTTCAGATCAGGATCATCTTTCAAGCGTTGCAGTATCGCGCCACGTTGGAAATAGTAACGTTTCAAAATCTCCTGAGCAATAGCATCTTTTATCTCTTTCGAGAACCTGTCCAACTCATGATCCAAATTATGCGTCAATTTCGTTTCCAAAGCGGCAAACTCTTCTTTTGCCCCATCCATATATCCTTCAAACTCTGCTATTTCTTTCAAGTTCTTCAGCATCTTCTCACTTTGCCGATCATAAGTAAACTTACGCTTATGTAACATCTTCTTAAAATCAACATAGTCAGCATCTGTTATTGTAAAGTCTTTCACTTCCCCTACCTGAGAATGCTTGATACAATATTGGGTAGCATAATCAAAAATCATATCATCATTAAGCAGATAAAACATAATGTTTGGGAAGTTTTCAACTTTCACCTCCACATCCGGACGAATACCGCCACCATCACGCACTTCACGTCCGGCTGCTGTATGGAATACATTGGTCAGGCTGTCCGGAGTACGGGCCACAGACCCGTCAGCATTACGTTTAGCATAATCAATAGCTTGAATGCATCGTCCGCTGGGAATATAATATTTTGCAGTAGTTACTTTCATGCTACTGTTATAAGGCAATTCACGAGGAACCTGTACCAACCCTTTACCATACGTACGGCTTCCTACCACAATAGCCCGGTCAAGGTCCTGCAAGGAACCTGAAACAATCTCGGATGCCGAAGCTGTAGAACCGTCCACTAGCACAGCCAGCGGAATTTCTGTATCTACCGGTTCATTCGTTGTTTTGTAAGTGGTACCAGCTTGTTTAATCTTGCCTTTTGTTACCACAATTTCTTTCCCTTTCGGTACAAAGAAATTCACCACATTCACCGCTTCCCCCAACAAACCACCACCATTGCCACGCAAATCGAGAACAATAGATTTAGCACCTTGCTGTTTCAATTCTATCAATGCCTTCTTTATATCTTTTGAACAATTCTCTATAGCAAAAGTACTGATAACGATATATCCCACATTATTGTCTACTATTCCATAATAAGGTACAGGGTTTGTACGGATGGTAGAACGGGTTATTTTAAATTCCATTGGCACGTAAGTACTATCAGAAGTAGGTCTCTCAACTTTCAACACACAAGTTGTTCCCGGCTCACCACGCAAATTATCACTGACATACGAGGTCAGATCATTGGGAATTCTGTCTCCCTGGAGCATATCTTTTCCATTGATCTCCATGATGATATCACCAGCCTTCAATCCTATTTCGGCTGCAGGGCTTCCTTCGGAAGGTTCAATAATAGCCACACGCTTTCGGGGAGTATAATAACGTATTACCGATCCGATACCGCCAAACTTTCCGCTAGTCATTTCCTTTAGTGTATTATCTTCTTCAGGATAATACTCCGTGTAAGGGTCGGTCTGCGCCAACATAGCATCAATACCATATTTTATCACTTTCTCAGGATCAATAGTATCAACATAAAACATATCCAATTCCTTGAATATCGCATTGAAGATATCCAAGTTTTTTGCTATTTGGAAATTACGGTCATCACCTTTATTAAAACTAAACAAAGCGCTACCTGCCAGGCCCACGCAAATCATTAACAATATTTTCTTACTATTCCACTTCATCACTTTATGTATTTGTGAACCGCAAATTAATACATTATTCTATTCAAGCCTGTAGAAGGACCTCTATATTTAACTTTATTTCGTCCCATTTTTTCTTTGATAAGGTTGTACCCACCACTTGTATCACATTGGATGCTAAAATAGAACCTATAATGGAACACTTCTCCAAAGAATAACCACAAGTCAGCCCATACAGAAAACCTGCTGCATAATAATCTCCCGCACCAGTGGTATCCACGACCTTTTTTACCGGAGGTACCTCTAGTTTGATGCATTCCGTACCTTTCTTTATACATGAACCTTGGGCACCTAGTTTTACTATTACAACACTGCATTTAGAAGCAATTTCATTAATAGCCCCCCAAGCATCCTTGCCTGTATAAGCCTTTGCCTCTTCCTCATTAGCAAAAACAATATCCACGTATTTAGTTATCAAAATATCGAAGAATTCCAGGTCCCCTTCCACAATATTATAACTGGCCATATCCAAACAGATCTGCAATCCAGCCTCTTTGCCTAATTGCATAGCACGAAGAATCAATTCGTGATCCTGTACCAAGTATCCTTCTATATATAGATATGCATACCCCTTAAACATATCCAACGTCAGATTTTCGGCTTTCATAGTGGCAGCAGCTCCCCAATAAGTGCCAAAAGTACGTTCTCCATCCGGTGAAATAAAAGTAGATGCAACACCGGAAGGAAGTTGTTCCGAGATCAATAATTTATCCTCAATATCATTTTTCTGAAGATTATTACGAAAAAAATCCCCAAAATGATCATTTCCTATTTTTCCTATAAATCCTGTTCCGGCACCGAGACAAGCCAGCCCAAGTATGGCATTTCCTGCCGATCCACCCGTTGCCTGGTGGGTTTTCATTTGTGAAAATCTCGTGTTAATCTGCTGTAACTTAGCGTCATCGATGAGCTGCATGCTTCCTTTGGGTAAACCCATTTCATCCAAAAGAGTATCATCCTTCAGGGTTGCGAGTACGTCTACCAGGGCGTTGCCCAATCCTATTATTTTGTCCATTTCAAATATTTTTTTTGCAAAGATATTGCATATTTCAAAATATCCTATTACTTTTGCAGCGCATTTGAGAAAAAACAACATTCTTCCTTAGCTCAGTCGGTTAGAGCATCTGACTGTTAATCAGAGGGTCCTTGGTTCAAGTCCAAGAGGAAGAGCAAAAGGTTCGTCATGCAGGCGAACCTTTTTTGTTTGAATCAACGATCTGACATCCCGGCTCAAGGATCATTCTCAATAATCCGTTACAGCAAGTGTCAGCACACTGATACACATCCCTTCCACATCCCGAAACGCATCGGCGCACGCCGTAGTGGTGGCTCCGGTAGTCAGCACATCATCCACCAGCAAGACATGCTTTCCGGCAAAGCGTTCGGGACAGTCAAGGCGGAACATGCCGTCCACATTCTCCCACCGCTCATACGCCGACTTGCTTGTCTGCGTCTCCGTATGCCTTTTGCGCACCACAGAAGAAGTATCCAGAGAAAGACCGGTAACCGCTGCAATCCCCCGGGCTATATACTCGCTTTGGTTGTACCCGCGTATCCGTTGTTTACGGGGATGCAAAGGAACGGGCACTATAACGTCTATACCGCGAAAGAAGCCCGACTCCAGCAGCTCCGCTGCCATAAAGCGTCCCATTATCTCACCTAAATCCTTACGCCCGCCATATTTCAGCAGATGCAGTATCCGGCGGAAGTCGCTGCCTTTCTGATAAAAAAAGTAGGAGGTGGCATGTTCCAAAGGAAATTTTCCCCAAAACATACGCTCCACCGGATTGTCCACACGAAGATGATACCCCGTACGGGGCAGACTCATATTACACTTCAGGCAAATAGCATCTTCTCCCTCCTGCAAAGGCTCGCCGCACACAGCGCACTGCCGGGGAAAGAATAAATGAAGAAAAGATAGAAACCAAGTTTTAAATGTGTTTTTCATAGGTGTTACATTCCTAAAGGCATCGCCTTCTGCACCAGCTCCAGCAAGAACGGGTGCAGCCACCCGTTAGTGGCGACCACATGATGCCCGTCGATGAAACCGGCGTTTCCATAAAAATCTGTCACCCGTCCGCCTGCTTCCTGCACAATCAGTGCCGCCGCCGAGAAATCCCATTTTCCGAGGAAAGCCTCCAGCCAAGCGTCGAAACGTCCTGCCGCCACATAGCAGAGGGCTATTGCCGCCGAACCATTCATACGGATACCCGCCACCCTGCCGTACAGTTCGCGTATCAGATACTCTCCCGTACGGGCATATTGTTCCGAATTATACGGAAGCTCCGTCACCACGAACGAAGCTTCCATGCTACGGACGGAAGATACTTGTAGAGACTGTCCATTAAGGTATGCGCCACCGCCCTTCCAAGCATAGAAACACTCGTCCAGACAAGGGTCATAAACAACTCCCAGCAACAACTCGTGCTTGTTGCGCAAAGCGATACTGACACAGTAGGGGGCATTGCCATGAATATAATTGGTAGTACCGTCAAGCGGGTCCACCACCCAACAATACGGCTCATCCCGGTAGACTGCCGAGCCCTCCTCCACGATAAAACCGGCTTCGGGCAGAAGAGCGCCCAGTGCGGCGACAACGCGTTTTTCAGACTCCTTGTCCACATAGGACACATAGTCGTGCGCATGCTTTTCCTCCACCGCTTCCCTACGGAAACTCTTACGCTCTTCTTTCAGGAAGCGTCCTGCCGTACGGGCCACATCGCAGACTTTACCGGTCAAGATTCTTAAATCATCCATTGTTCAAGCAATCATTAAAATAAATCATTTATCGGCAACCGACTCGTAGACAAGCTCTCCACGCCGGCTGACGGTCCATTTATCATTTTCCAAACGTACGTTCTTCGTATCATCGTCCTCCATATTCCAGACATATCCGCCGGAAGGCAAGCTACGGCGGTCAAGGATTTCATTCGGAATATCCTCTTCCGAGAAGAACAATTCCACCCGGCTGGAGTCAGGACTGAACACAATATATAATGTGTTCCTTTCATCTTTAACAGAAGTCAGACGCACACCTTTCTCCCACAAACGGATGCAATCTTTCTGTACTTCACTCCATGTATATCCCGCCGAAGCAATACATCCATGCTCATCTTTATCGCCCCCAATCATTTCCGGCTTTTCCATTTCACCGGTATCCCCAGCCTTTTTCTCGCGGTTGCTTCCACAGCTTACCAATAACGCTCCGGCGCATACCAGACACACAGTCATCGTTTTTATATTCATATGCCTTTCAATTTTTATGTTCAAAGATACACAAAATATAAGAGAAACGAATAAAACCTGTAAATCTTGCACCTAATTTATCCTATATAACGGGTAACTCAAAAAGCACATAATATTAATAATGTCCCAGCATATATCACTTATGTTCAAAAATACAAAACAGAGCGTTTCGGCGGTCAGCCGGAACGCTCTGTTTTTCCGGTGTGGGTACTCACCGGATTTGCTTGCTGCTCTGCAAGTAAATCCTGATCGTCCCACGCCGTTTTTCGCAAGTGTAGCTACACTTGCTGTGCTTGCTCTTCCTCTCATAATCGCATTGACTCGAACGTTTGTTCTTGTTATAATTGGAATGAGAGATTGAAAAAAGCCTTGGAATGCAGCTAATTTTCATTGGCAAATGGCGGCATCGCCGCCTTGATTACCTATCTGCACAGCAGAGCATTGCTGTCAAGGACGCGCAGCGAGGCGAAGCCAATTCCTTGACAGATTTGCTCGGCTGTGCTACCAGCCATCCCGAAATTACGGAGGACATACGAAGATGAAAACAGACAATTTCTGCAAAGAGAACCGTCCCGAAGCGAAGAAGAAATTGCGTCTGCCCGATCAGTTGGAGCTGGTGATGGAGGATGGGACTGTGTATCGTGTGCGCAGCTTCTTTGTCGCAGAGCAGTAGATGGGGGACGTGCTGGACGCCCTCTCCCTCGAAAAAGTCAATCGGGAGAACTGAATCCCGGCACATTGCCCAGTGGAATCCATAGCCGTGCTGTGGTATAATCCTTGTAGATTTCTGATTGTATCACGCACTGCATTTCGGGAGGTTAAAGAAGAAAATGCAGGAAAACTATATCGTTGGTATTTACGCACGGCTGAGCCGGGACGATGAGCGTGCCGGGGAATCCGTGTCCATAGAAAACCAAAAGGAAATGCTCTCCCGCTATGTGCGGGAACAGGGCTGGACGCTGTACGATTACTACTGTGATGACGGCGTTTCGGGTACGACCTTCGACCGTCCGGGACTGAACCGGCTGGTGCAGGATGCCACGGATCACAAGATCAACCTTGTCCTCTGCAAAGACCTATCGCGCCTCGGTCGTGATTACATCGAAGCGGGCAAGTACACAGACTTTGTGTTTCCGTCCCTCGGCTGTCGCTTCATCGCTTTGAACGACGGCGTTGACACGCTCCGCAAGAACAATGAGATGCTGGTCATTCTGAAAAATGTGATGAATGACCTTTATGCGCGGGACACCAGCAGCAAGATCAAGGCAGTCAAGCTGTCCACGTTCAAGAGCGGCAAATATGTCGGCTGCTATGCGCCCCTCGGCTATAAGAAAAGCGAAGCGGACAAGCACGTTCTTGAGATCGATCCGGTGACTGCTCCCGTGGTGCGGCATATCTTTGATCTGCGCTTGCAGGGCTACGGTTTCCGCAAAATTGCCTTGCAGCTCAATGCGGAAAAAGTCCCTGCGCCAAGGAGCTTTTACTACATGGCAGAGGGACGGGAAAACCTGCGGGGCGAGACACCCTTCTGGAATGATGTGACGGTAAAAACCATTCTCCGCAATGAGGTTTATATCGGTCACATGGTACAGAACAAGACCGGCACGGTGTCCTACAAAAACCACAAACAGGTCAGCAAACCGGAATCCGAATGGATCAAGGTTGAGAACACCCATGAGCCGCTGATCCCACAAGAGACGTGGGACGCCGTGCAGCGGATGGACAACCACCCGGCAAGGGGGCGCAGCGGCAAGAGCGGCACGGTTGCCCTGTTTGGCGGACTGCTGCGGTGTATGGACTGTGGATCGTCCATGCGGTATATGCGGGACTATCGCAAAAAGGTTTCCGAGAAAGAGCCGGAGTACAAGGCATATGTCTGCAACCGCTACGCATCGGGCGGCAAAAACGCCTGTTCGTCCCACTACATCAACCAAAAGGTGCTGACGCAGATCGTCATGACGGACATTCGTTGCAAGGCGATGTGGGCGCAGAACAGCCGTGAGACGCTGAGGACGCAGCTCCTGGCGAGAGAGCAGAGCGCCAGCGTGGAGCGTACGCGAACGCTGCAAGCGGAGCTGAACGCCATCGGAAAACGGCTCCCGGAGCTGGATAAGCTGATTCAGTCCGCTTATGAGGATAAGGTTCTGGGGCGCATTCCGGAGAGCGTGTGCGTCAATCTGCTCAACCAGTACGAAGCCGAACGTCGTGAAAAGCAGGAGCGTTATAAGGAGTTGACCGGGCAACTTGCCGCCAGCCGGGAAACGGAGTCCTCCGTGGACGCATGGCTGGACATGATGCAGGACTACGCCCAGCTTGAAGAATTAGACCGCCCCACGCTGGTGCGTCTGATCCAGAAAATTGAGATCAGCGAACGCTATACCGTGGATGACCACGAGGAACGCGACATTCACATCTACTACAATTTCGTCGGATATATCGAAGCATAAGCCGTCATTCTTTATTCGAGGTTGACTAACGAGTTTTTCGCCAAAGACACCAGCCGCAAGATCCGTGCTGTCAATAAGGCAAAGGGCGAACGCGGCGTTCCTCTGACCGTCAATGTTCCATTCGGCTACCGTAAAGACCAGGAGGACAAGACAAAGTGGGTCGTGGATGAAGCGGCGGCATTGGTAGTCAAGCGCATTTTCAAGCTGTGCATGGAAGGGCGAGGCCCGATGCAGATCGCAAAGCTCTTGCAGGAGGAAAAGGTACTTAACCCCACCGCCTACAAGAAGCGTGAGGGCATCAAGACACCCAGCCCGGAAACCGCTGATCCGTACCATTGGAACACCAACACGGTCGTTCACATTCTGGAACGACGGGAATACACGGGATGCACCGTCAATTTCAAGACCTACACCAATTCCATCTGGGACAAGAAGCAGAGAGAAACGCCTATTGAAAAGCAGGCAGTTTTCTACAACACCCACCCGGCGATCATTGAGCAGGAGGTCTTTGACAAGGTGCAGGAAATTCGCCAGCAGCGTCACCGCAGGACAAAGACGGGCAAGAGCAGTCTGTTTTCCGGTATGGTCTACTGCGCTGATTGTGGAGCAAAAATGCGCTACTGCACCACCAACTACTTTGAAAAGCGGCAGGATCATTTTGTGTGCGCCAACTACCGTAGCAATACGGGAAGCTGTTCGGCACACTTTATCCGTGCGGTCGTTCTGGAAGAATTGGTCTGGATGCACATGAGAACTGTGATTTCCTATGTCAGTCGGTATGAGGATCATTTCCGTGCCGTCATGGAGCAGAAGCTCCGGCTGTCCAGCGAAGCCGCGATCCGCGGACACAAGAAGCGATTAGCACAGGCTGAAAAGCGGCTGGGAGAGCTTGACCGTCTGTTTATCCGCATTTACGAGGATAATGTGGCAGGGCGCATCACAGATGAAAAGTTTTCTATGATGAGCAAGACCTACGAGGACGAACAGGCACAGCTTAAAGAGGAAATTCAGACTTTGCAGCAGGAAATCGAAGTACAGGAACGACAGATTGAAAATTTGGAGCAGTTTATCCAGCGGGTACGCAAATATGAGGACTTGGACGAGCTTACCCCCTATGCGCTGCGGGAACTTGTCAAGGCAATCTACATTGAAGCCCCGGA
>OGQA01000907.1_pt1 | contig 14453 bp, 4 predicted proteins | sample 1553011 | NCBI WGS metagenome assembly OGQA01 (sample SAMEA2580256, study PRJEB22360) | human gut metagenome | biome: human gut; feature: human-associated habitat; material: faeces | place: Denmark | collected 2008/2010 | reverse complement strand
AAGAAAGGCGTTCGTTACTTATTCGAATGTAAAGATCCTGAAAGCAAAGCCCCTAAATATATACAATTTAGCGATCATATAATTGCACCACGAAAATCATCTCATTTTCACATTTTTATGGGTAATGATTCACAGCAATCTTTATTAAATGAAATGGAAAACTGGCCAACGTATTATCCCTATCAGTTGAGTAGCGAAGAAGTGGTCGAGGAAATGATGTCTCATTGATTTTTTTGCGCTGACTTCAATTATTTAACAGAACAGTGCCTGGTAGTAACGACAATAATTTACCAAGACAAATAAATAAAACAAACTCAGACACGCTCATGCTTGAGACGTGTCTTTTTTATTATGTCTGTAGAAAAAAACTGAGAAAACGGCGAACAATAAATACACAACTCACCAATACAGACTGGCTGCGCCAATGTCTCCAGGAGCAAGTCATCTGTCATGGTAAAGCTAACCAGAAATATAGGTTAATTTTGGTATTTAAACCTTTTTTACTTGTTAGTATGATACAAAGGCTTTCAAAAAAGCTGGGAAATTCAACAACTCTTGGAAATTATGGACTTTGTCCCGCGGCTTTAATCTGACGGCCGCGTTCCTTTTTTTGCTCAATTATTGACCCCTTCTCTACGCAACTTCAGTTCCCACCACCAACTTTGCGGCAGCTTTGTAGGATCAATGTCTAAAAGAATAATGGTGACCGATAAGAAAACGACTGAATAATTGCAGATTTTCGCTCGAAACCTTCCTGTCAGATCCATAGCGAATCAAGTGCTGAATGTCACAGTATCGAACAGAAAACAGTGACGATCTAACCCTTCAAGAATATTCTACGATTGTTCTGTTTAGGAAAAGCAAGGCGGGAAGTCGGGAGATAAGTCATTGATAAAGTGGCGGAGAGAGGGGGATTTGAACCCCCGGTAGAGTTGCCCCTACTCCGGTTTTCGAGACCGGTCCGTTCAGCCGCTCCGGCATCTCTCCGTTCAGATGGTTGCCATGATGCCAGGAAATTTGGCATTTTAACAGTCCCTGTCCGTGCAATTTTGTTCAAGTGACGAGTTTGCGAGCAAAACGATGATTAAGTGGCCCTGGAAAGTACAAGAATCAGCACATCAAACTGCCCTTCCCTGGCAGGAAGCACTATCGATCCCCCTTTTAACGTGTCTGACGGAACAGGAACAAAGCAAATTAGTCACTCTTGCCGAACGTTTTTTACAGCAAAAGCGGCTTCTTCCTTTACAGGGCTTTGAACTGGATTCATTAAGAAGCTGCCGGATAGCACTTCTATTTTGCCTGCCCGTTCTGGAGTTAGGACTGGAATGGCTGGATGGTTTTCATGAAGTCTTAATTTATCCTGCGCCATTTGTGGTCGATGATGAATGGGAAGACGATATCGGTCTGGTGCATAACCAACGTATTGTTCAGTCAGGTCAGAGCTGGCAGCAAGGGCCTATCGTTTTGAACTGGTTGGATATACAAGATTCTTTTGATGCTTCTGGTTTTAACCTGATTATTCATGAAGTCGCTCATAAGCTGGACACCCGTAACGGCGATCGCGCCAGCGGAGTTCCCTTTATTCCGTTGCGTGAGGTTGCTGGCTGGGAATACGATCTTCATGCTGCAATGAACAACATTCAGGAAGAAATCGAATTGGTTGGCGAGAATGCGGCGAGCATTGATGCTTATGCTGCCAGTGATCCTGCTGAATGTTTTGCCGTACTTTCTGAATATTTCTTTAGCGCCCCAGAACTTTTTGCTCCTCGTTTCCCTTCATTGTGGCAACGTTTCTGCCAATTTTATCAACAAGATCCTTTGCAGAGACTGCACCACGCTAATGATACAGACTCGTTTTCGACGACGAATGTTCATTAATTAACAACTTTGCAGATTAATTAACCAATTGAAATGACTTATGAAATTTAGTGTTGACAGACAAGGTACCGCTAAGTAATATGCGCCCCGTTCACACGATTCCTCTGTAGTTCAGTCGGTAGAACGGCGGACTGTTAATCCGTATGTCACTGGTTCGAGTCCAGTCAGAGGAGCCAAATTCTAAAAATTTGCTTTTTAGCGCAATGTCACTGACCTTAGTTGAGCATTGCTTTTTAACGGATAGCGGGTTTTTGACATCTTAAGCGCCCTCGACCTTTATGGTTGAGGGCGTTTTGCTATGGACGCCATCACCATTTTCCCCTCGATTATAAAACTTGAGTAATTCAGTAGTCTCCCCTCTTGCAACTCACACCCAAAACTGCCTAACGAAAAGTTATTAATTTTCAATCATATTGCTATCAGGATTTATATTTTTTCGCTGTGCTAGAAAGGGCGCATTTATGTTAGCTCGTTCAGGGAAGGTAAGCATGGCTACGAAGAAGAGAAGTGGAGAAGAAATAAATGACAGACAAATTTTATGCGGGATGGGAATTAAACTACGCCGCTTAACTGCGGGTATCTGCCTGGTAACTCAACTTGCGTTCCCTATGGCTGCGGCAGCACAAGGTGTGGTAAACGCCGCAACCCCACAACCAGTTCCTGCACAAATCGCCATTGCAAATGCCAATACGGTGCCCTACATCCTTGGAGCGCTGGAATCGGCCCAAAGCGTTGCCGAACGTTTCGGTATTTCGGTGGCTGAGTTACGCAAACTCAACCAATTTCGTACGTTTGCTCGAGGTTTTGATAATGTCCGCCAGGGTGATGAACTGGATGTCCCGGCACAAGTTAGTGAAAAAAAATTAACCCCGCCGCCGGGTAATAGCAGTGACAACCTCGAGCAACAGATAGCCAGTACTTCACAGCAAATCGGGTCTTTGCTCGCCGAAGATATGAACAGCGAGCAAGCGGCAAACATGGCGCGTGGATGGGCCTCTTCTCAGGCTTCAGGGGTAATGACAGACTGGTTAAGCCGCTTCGGTACCGCAAGAATCACGCTGGGCGTGGATGAAGATTTTAGCCTGAAGAACTCCCAGTTCGATTTTCTCCACCCGAGGTATGAAACGCCTGATAATCTCTTTTTCAGTCAGCATACTCTCCATCGTACTGACGAGCGTACGCAAATTAACAACGGCTTGGGTTGGCGTCATTTCACTCCCACATGGATGTCGGGCATCAACTTCTTTTTCGACCACGACCTTAGCCGTTACCACTCCCGCGCCGGCATTGGCGCAGAGTACTGGCGCGACTATCTAAAATTAAGCAGTAACGGCTATTTGCGACTGACCAACTGGCGCAGCGCACCTGAACTGGACAACGATTATGAAGCACGCCCGGCCAATGGCTGGGATGTACGCGCAGAAGGCTGGCTACCCGCCTGGCCGCACCTTGGCGGTAAACTGGTCTATGAACAGTATTATGGCGATGAAGTGGCCCTGTTCGATAAAGACGATCGGCAAAGTAATCCTCATGCCATAACCGCTGGACTTAACTATACCCCCTTCCCGCTGATGACCTTCAGCGCGGAGCAACGCCAGGGTAAACAGGGCGAAAATGACACCCGTTTTGCCGTCGATTTTACCTGGCAACCTGGCAGCGCAATGCAGAAACAGCTTGACCCGAACGAAGTCGCTGCACGGCGTAGCCTTGCAGGCAGCCGTTATGATCTGGTGGATCGCAACAACAACATCGTTCTGGAATATCGCAAAAAAGAACTGGTTCGCCTGACCCTGACAGACCCCGTGACAGGGAAGTCAGGAGAAGTGAAATCACTGGTTTCATCGCTACAAACCAAATATGCCCTGAAAGGCTATAACGTCGAAGCCACCGCTCTGGAAGCTGCCGGTGGTAAAGTGGTCACAACGGGTAAAGATATTCTGGTTACCCTGCCGGGTTACCGGTTCACCAGTACGCCAGAAACCGATAACACCTGGCCGATTGAAGTCACCGCTGAAGATGTCAAAGGCAATTTTTCGAATCGTGAACAAAGCATGGTGGTCGTTCAGGCACCTGCGCTAAGCCAGAAAGATTCCTCGGTATCGTTAAGTACCCAAACATTGAGTGCGGATTCCCATTCAACCGCCACACTGACTTTTATTGCTCATGATGCAGCTGGTAATCCTGTTATCGGGCTGGTGCTCTCGACGCGTCACGAAGGTGTTCAGGACATCACCCTTTCTGACTGGAAAGATAATGGTGACGGAAGCTATACCCAAGTCCTGACCACAGGAGCGATGTCTGGCACGCTAACGCTGATGCCACAGCTGAACGGTGTAGATGCAGCTAAAGCCCCCGCCGTGGTGAATATCATTTCTGTTTCGTCATCCCGAACTCACTCGTCAATTAAGATTGATAAGGACCGTTATCTCTCCGGCAATCCTATCGAGGTGACGGTAGAACTAAGAGATGAAAATGACAAACCTGTTAAGGAGCAAAAACAGCAACTGAATACTGCAGTCAGCATCGACAACGTGAAACCAGGAGTCACTACTGACTGGAAAGAAACCGCAGATGGCGTCTATAAGGCGACCTATACCGCCTATACCAAAGGCAGTGGGCTTACTGCGAAGCTGTTAATGCAAAACTGGAATGAAGATTTGCATACCGCTGGATTTATCATCGACGCCAACCCGCAGTCAGCGAAAATTGCGACATTATCTGCCAGCAATAATGGTGTGCTCGCCAATGAGAATGCAGCAAACACCGTCTCGGTCAATGTCGCTGATGAGGGAAGCAACCCAATCAATGATCATACCGTCACGTTTGCGGTATTAAACGGATCGGCAACTTCCTTCAACAATCAAAACACCGCAAAAACGGATGTTAATGGTCTGGCGACTTTTGATCTGAAAAGTAGTAAGCAGGAAGACAACACGGTTGAAGTCACCCTTGAAAATGGCGTGAAACAAACGTTAATCGTCAGTTTTGTCGGTGACTCAAGTACCGCACAGGTTGATCTGCAGAAGTCGAAAAATGAAGTGGTCGCTGACGGCAATGACAGCGCCACAATGACCGCGACAGTCCGGGATGCAAAAGGCAACCTGCTCAATGACGTCAAGGTCACCTTCAATGTTAATTCAGCAGAGGCGAAACTGAGCCAAACCGAAGTGAATAGCCACGACGGGATCGCCACAGCTACGCTGACCAGTTTAAAAAACGGTGATTATAGAGTTACGGCCTCTGTGAGCTCTGGTTCCCAGGCCAATCAACAGGTGAATTTTATCGGTGATCAAAGTACTGCTGCCCTGACCCTCAGTGTGCCTTCAGGTGATATCACCGTCACCAACACAGCTCCGCAACATATGACTGCAACCTTGCAGGATAAAAATGGCAACCCACTAAAAGATAAAGAAATCACCTTCACTGTGCCAAACGACGTCGCAAGTCGGTTCTCGATTAGTAACGGCGGAAAAGGCATGACGGATAGTAACGGGGTTGCAATCGCCTCCCTGACCGGCACGTTAGCGGGCACGCATATGATCACGGCTCGTCTGGCTAACAGCAATGTCAGCGATACACAGCCAATGACGTTTGTGGCGGATAAAGACAGCGCAGTTGTCGTTCTGCAAACATCGAAAGCGGAAATCATTGGGAATGGCGTGGATGAGACGACGCTGACAGCAACAGTAAAAGATCCTTTTGATAACGTGGTTAAAAATCTGTCAGTAGTCTTCCGCACCTCCCCCGCAGACACGCAACTGAGTCTGAACACGCGTAATACTAATGAGAACGGTATTGCTGAAGTTACCCTTAAGGGCACGGTTTTGGGTGTTCATACAGCCGAAGCCATACTGCTTAACGGCAATAGAGATACGAAGACAGTCAATATTGCGCCCGATACCAGCAACGCGCAGGTCACCCTGAACATCCCTGCTCAACAGGTGGTGACGAATAACAGCGACAGCGTGCAGCTGACGGCAACGGTGAAAGATCCGTCGAATCATCCGGTGGCGGGAATAACGGTGAACTTCACCATGCCACAGGACGTTGCGGCAAACTTTACCCTCGAAAATAACGGTATTGCCATCACTCAGGCCAATGGCGAAGCGCATGTCACCCTCAAAGGCAAAAAAGCGGGCACGCATACGGTTACCGTAACGCTGAGTAATAACAATACCAGTGATTCGCAGCCGGTAACGTTTGTGGCGGACAAAACCTCGGCTCAGGTTGTCCTGCAGATATCAAAAAATGAGATAACAGGTAATGGCGTCGATAGCGCAACGCTAACTGCAACGGTCAAAGATCAGTTCGACAATGAGGTGAACAATCTTCCGGTAACATTCAGCACAGCTTCTTCAGGCCTCACCCTGACCCCAGGGGAAAGTAATACCAATGAGTCTGGCATCGCGCAGGCCACTCTCGCAGGCGTTGCCTTTGGTGAGCAGACTGTTACTGCATCACTGGCTAATACTGGTGCCAGCGACAACAAAACTGTGCATTTTATTGGCGACACAGCGGCGGCAAAAATTATCGAGTTGACGCCTGTCCCAGACAGCATATTCGCCGGTACCCCGCAGAACAGCACCGGCAGCGTCATTACCGCCACAGTCGTTGATAATAATGGCTTTCCGGTGAAAGGTGTGACTGTGAACTTCACCAGCAGAACAAACTCTGCCGAAATGACGAATGGCGGCCAAGCCGTAACGAACGAACAGGGTAAGGCTACCGTCACTTATACCAATACCCGCTCCTCGATAGAATCAGGAGCGAGACCAGATACCGTTGAGGCCAGTCTGGAAAATGGTAGCTCCACGCTTAGCACATCAATTAATGTCAATGCTGATGCGTCTACGGCACACCTCACTTTGCTACATGCACTTTTTGATACAGTCTCCGCAGGCGAGACAACCAGTCTGTATATTGAGGTGAAGGATAATTACGGCAACGGTGTCCCCCAGCATCAGGTGACCCTCAGCGTTTCACCAAGTGAAGGCGTGACCCCCAGTAATAACGGTATATATACTACCAACTACTACGGCAATTTTTACGCAAGCTTTACCGCTACAAAAGCCGGGGTTTATCAAGTGACGGCAACCCTCGAAAATGGTGATTCGATGCAACAAACAGTGACCTATGTGCCGAACGTCGCGAATGCTGAAATCTCGCTGGCAGCCTCTAAGGATCCGGTGATTGCCGACAATAACGATCTCACGACACTCACAGCAACAGTCGCTGATACAGAGGGCAATGCGATAGCCAACACTGAGGTAACATTTACTCTGCCGGAAGATGTGAGGGCGAACTTCACGCTGAGCGATGGCGGTAAAGCGATTACGGATACTGAAGGCAAAGCGAAAGTCACGCTGAAAGGTACAAAAGCAGGCGCTCATACTGTTACAGCATCGATGGCTGGCGGTAAGAGCGGACAACTGGTGGTGAACTTTACTGCGGATACGCTCACTGCGCAGGTTAATCTTAACGTTACCGAGGACAACTTTATCGCCAATAACGTTGGGATGACCACACTTCAGGCAACAGTGACTGATGGAAACGGCAACCCGTTAGCCAATGAGGCGGTGACATTCACGCTACCGGCAGATGTGAGCGCAAGCTTCACTCTCGGACAAGGCGGTTCCGCCATTACAGACATCAACGGCAAGGCTGAAGTTACACTGAGCGGTACAAAATCCGGCACCTACCCCGTGACAGTTAGCGTGAACAATTATGGTGTCAGTGATACGAAACAGGTGACGTTGATTGCCGATGCTGGTACCGCAAAACTGACCTCCTTAACCTCTGTATACTCATTCGTCGTCAGCACGACCGAGGGCGCAACCATGACGGCAAGCGTCACTGACGCTAACGGCAACCCGGTAGAAGGCATAAAAGTTAATTTCCGCGGAACCTCCGTCACGCTAAGCAGCACCAGCGTTGAAACGGATAGTCAGGGATTCGCTGAAATTCTTGTGACAAGCACCGAGGTCGGACTGAAAACAGTTTCAGCCTCTCTGGCAGATAAACCTACTGAAGTCATCTCGCGATTACTGAATGCCAGTGCAGATGTTAATTCTGCGACGTTTACCAGTCTGGAGATACCTGAAGGTCAGGTAATGGTCGCACAAGACGTAGCAGTTAAAGCTCACGTTAACGACCAGTTTGGCAACCCGGTTGCGCATCAACCCGTGACATTCAGTGCAGAGCCATCCTCGCAAATGATCATCAGCCAGAATACGGTGTCTACTAATACGCAGGGTATAGCCGAGGTCACCATGACGCCCGAAAGAAACGGTTCGTATATGGTGAAAGCATCCCTGGCGAATGGAGCCTCAATTGAGAAACAACTGGAGGCTATTGATGAAAAACTGACACTCACGGCGTCCAGCCCGCTTATCGGTGTCAATTCCCCAACAGGTGCAACTCTGACGGCAACGCTAACTTCTGCAAATGGCACTCCAGTGGAAGGTCAGGTCATCAACTTTAGCGTAACGCCAGAAGGTGCAACGTTAAGTGGCGGAAAAGTGAGAACCAACTCTTCAGGTCAGGCACCAGTCGTTCTGACCAGCAATAAAGTCGGTACATATACGGTGACTGCATCGTTCCATAACGGCGTAACAATACAGACACAGACAACCGTGAAAGTCACTGGCAACTCAAGCACCGCACATGTTGCTAGCTTTATCGCTGATCCATCGACTATCGCCGCCACCAACAGTGATTTAAGTACCTTAAAGGCAACGGTTGAGGATGGCAGTGGTAACCTGATCGAAGGTCTCACTGTGTACTTCGCCTTAAAAAGCGGCTCTGCCACATTAACGACATTAACAGCGGTGACCGATCAAAACGGAATCGCGACAACAAGCGTGAAAGGAGCGATGACAGGTAGCGTCACGGTAAGCGCAGTCACGACCGCTGGTGGAATGCAAACAGTAGATATAACGCTGGTGGCAGGCCCGGCTGACGCCTCGCAGTCCGTCCTTAAGAACAATCGGTCATCACTGAAAGGGGACTATACCGATAGTGCTGAGCTACATCTTGTTTTGTACGATATATCAGGCAATCCGATCAAAGTTTCTGAAGGGATGGAATTTGTGCAATCAGGTACTAACGTGCCCTATGTGAAAATTAGCGCAATTGATTACAGTCAAAATATCAACGGTGATTACAAAGCCACTGTTACAGGCGGCGGAGAGGGTATCGCAACGCTGATCCCTGTATTGAATGGTGTTCATCAAGCGGGTCTGAGTACCACAATACAATTCACTCGCGCAGAAGACAAAATAATGAGCGGTACAGTGTTGGTCAATGGTGCTAACCTACCAACAACTACATTCCCTTCGCAGGGATTCACCGGGGCGTATTATCAGTTGAATAATGACAACTTTGCTCCAGGAAAAACGGCGGCTGATTATGAGTTTTCAAGCTCTGGCTCCTGGGTCGATGTTGATGCTACCGGTAAAGTGACATTTAAAAATGTCGGCAGCAAATGGGAGAGGATTACGGCGACGCCAAAAACAGGCGGCCCTAGCTATATATACGAAATCCGAGTGAAGAGTTGGTGGGTGAACGCCGGCGATGCTTTCATGATATACAGCCTTGCTGAAAATTTTTGCAGTAGCAATGGCTACACACTTCCCCTTGGAGACCATTTAAACCATAGTCGTTCCCGAGGCATCGGGTCACTGTACAGTGAATGGGGAGATATGGGGCATTACACGACTGAAGCTGGTTTTCAATCAAATATGTATTGGTCATCTAGTCCCGCAAACTCAAGCGAACAATACGTAATTTCTCTGGCAACAGGTGAGCAAAGTGTATATGAAAAGCTTGGGTTTGCTCATGCGACATGTTATAAAAACCTCTGATTTTCCGCTATAATTCCTTAAAGAGTGCTCCATTCGGGGCACTCTTTTTTACATTCCCTCTACAGAACTTGCCCTTCTCTCACAGAAAATGAATAAATAAAAATGCGATACCGCCAGATTCGCGTTCGGTGTGACTATGGTTGTATCCGGTGAGTACAGCTTTGCTCCAAAGACTGGCTTTCTGTAATGATTGACCAGCCACAGAGTATTGATGACACCACCGTTCATAACAGATCGGCATTAATATGCATAAATACTGCCTCATATTCTCGCCAAAACACTTTTTAATGCCTTTGCGAATTCATCCAGACTTATATTGTCAATTTTTTGCCCAACGACGACTGACTCCGAAACATCGGCCATTGCGGGCCATCGCGTTTTGTAATCAGCATAAATTGCAACAACGGGGGTATTATAGGCACTTGCCATATGTAATATTGAGGTGTCAGGAGTTATTGCGATATAAGCATCTTTTATGATTGCTGCTGAACGTTTAATCGAGGGTGACAAGGATAAACGGTAGACATTATTATAACAATTCACTAGTTCCCTGGCTTTATCTTCCCCTTTTGGTCCATGAACGATCACTATTGGCATATCTGTTTCACTTTGAATTTTTGCTATTAGATTTTCTGCTATCGATAATGAAAATGTACGTTCCTGTGCACTACCTTCTAAATTGAGCGCAATGTAAGCTCCTAACGATCGCATTTCCTCGCGCACCTCATCGAGTACATCCTCACTTAGTGGCAATTCATATATTGGCCTGACTGCTGGAAAACCCGCCTCACGCATCATAAATGCCCATGTCATGGGTACGGGAGCCCGGAGACTCTGATCCATCCGGGACGCGTCCTTACACAAAGGGGAATAGCACTTCATGGTTAAACCAACAACCTGAAAATTCGTTTTTGCTTTCAACTGACTGATAAATATCATCGTTTTCAGGTTCTTTTTACGCATCGCCTCTATACAAAGATCCGGCGTACCGTATTGCAGTGTTATGTTCTTCGCTAAATTTTTTATTTCTTTTAATGTTGCGTGATCCTGCATAGTCATTGTAACTAATGTTAATTTAGTCTGTTCAAGTTTGAGCGCATTAAAGACTTCTAAATTAATAGTCGAAGTAACAATTAAAAGATGCTTTATTTTATGCATTTCAATCGCCCGAATAACTGGAAAGATGGCCATAGCATCGCCAATTTGATCGGGAATATGGATGACAACAAAGTCTGTTTTTCCAATATTGAAATTATTAGCTTTATAATCGTAGTAACTAAATGCAATACGTCTCAACAATGATGCTAAAAACATACCTAACCTCGCCTCCCTACTGGTTATAATGCAATGCAGTCTATCAGACTCATCAGGGTGCTATTTTGTACATATGCGGACTTTTATGTTTCATATCTCGAACCTGTGGGTGCTCTGCTTAATCCTTAAACAACACCAGCAACGCCCGTGCTTTCATCTTCCATCGAATTTTTCATGTTGCCGCTAATCAGCCATAAAATCATTTGCAGATGCGCTCTGTCGAGGTAGTCTCATAAGGTTCGTTTATAGATCGACGGCAATGTGAGTTACCTTTTCCATACTAATTATAAAAAGACAGTACAAACAGGATCATTATGGACTCCACGCTCATCTCCACTCGTCCCGATGAAGGGACGCTTTCGTTAAGTCGCGCCCGACGAGCTGCGTTAGGCAGTTTCGCTGGTGCCGTCGTCGACTGGTATGATTTTTTACTCTATGGCATTACCGCCGCACTGGTGTTTAATCGCGAGTTTTTCCCGCAAGTAAGCCCGGCGATGGGAACGCTCGCCGCATTTGCCACCTTTGGTGTCGGCTTCCTTTTCCGACCGCTAGGCGGTGTCATTTTCGGTCACTTTGGCGACCGACTGGGACGTAAGCGCATGTTAATGCTGACCGTCTGGATGATGGGCATCGCGACAGCCTTGATTGGTATTCTTCCTTCATTCTCGACCATTGGGTGGTGGGCACCTATTTTGCTGGTGACACTGCGTGCCATTCAGGGATTTGCCGTCGGCGGCGAATGGGGAGGCGCAGCGTTGCTTTCCGTTGAAAGTGCGCCGAAAAATAAAAAAGCCTTTTACAGTAGCGGTGTACAAGTTGGCTACGGAGTAGGTTTACTGCTTTCAACCGGACTGGTTTCATTGATCAGTATGATGACGACTGACGAACAGTTTTTAAGCTGGGGCTGGCGCATTCCTTTCCTGTTTAGCATCGTACTGGTACTGGGAGCATTGTGGGTGCGCAATGGCATGGAGGAGTCCGCGGAATTTGAACAACAGCAACATAATCAAGCGGCCGCGAAAAAACGCATCCCGGTTATCGAAGCTCTGTTACGACATCCCGGTGCTTTCCTGAAGATTATTGCACTACGACTGTGCGAGTTGCTGACGATGTACATTGTTACTGCCTTTGCACTTAATTATTCAACCCAGAATATGGGGTTACCGCGCGAACTTTTCCTTAATATTGGTTTGCTGGTCGGTGGATTAAGCTGCCTGACAATTCCCTGTTTTGCCTGGCTTGCCGATCGTTTTGGTCGCCGCAGGGTTTATATCACAGGTGCGTTATTCGGAACGTTGAGCGCATTTCCTTTCTTTATGGCGCTTGAAGCACAATCTATTTTCTGGATAGTTTTCTTCTCCATCATGCTGGCAAACATTGCGCATGATATGGTGGTGTGTGTACAACAACCGATGTTTACCGAAATGTTTGGTGCCAGTTATCGCTATAGTGGCGCTGGAGTCGGTTATCAGGTTGCCAGTGTGGTTGGCGGTGGATTTACACCTTTTATTGCCGCTGCACTCATCACTTACTTTGCCGGGAACTGGCATAGCGTCGCTATTTATTTGCTGGCTGGATGCCTGATTTCCGCAATGACCGCTTTGTTGATGAAAGACAATCAACGCGCTTGATAGCCTGGCGAAGATCATCCGATCTTCGCCTTACACTTTTGTTTCACATTCCTGTGACATACTATCGGATGTGCGGTAATTGTATGGAACAGGAGACACACATGAATAATAAGGGCTCCGGTCTGACCCCAGCTCAGGCACTGGATAAACTCGACGCGCTGTATGAGCAATCTGTAGTCGCTTTACGCAACGCCATTGGCAAATATATTACAAGTGGCGAATTACCTGATGAAAACGCCCGCAAACAAGGTCTTTTTGTCTATCCATCACTGACCGTAACCTGGGACGGTAGCACAACCAATCCCCCCAAAACGCGCGCATTTGGTCGTTTTACTCACGCAGGCAGCTACACCACCACGATTACTCGCCCTACTCTCTTTCGTTCGTATCTCAATGAACAACTTACGTTGCTGTATCAGGATTATGGTGCGCATATCTCGGTGCAACCCTCGCAGCATGAAATCCCTTATCCTTATGTCATCGATGGCTCTGAATTGACACTTGATCGCTCAATGAGCGCTGGGTTAACTCGCTACTTCCCGACAACAGAACTGGCGCAAATTGGCGATGAAACTGCAGACGGCATTTATCATCCAACGGAATTCTCCCCGCTATCGCATTTTGATGCGCGCCGCGTCGATTTTTCCCTCGCGCGGTTGCGCCATTATACCGGTACGCCAGTTGAACATTTTCAGCCGTTCGTCTTGTTTACCAACTACACACGTTATGTGGATGAATTCGTTCGTTGGGGATGCAGCCAGATCCTCGACCCTGATAGTCCCTACATTGCCCTTTCTTGTGCTGGCGGGAACTGGATCACCGCCGAAACCGAAGCGCCAGAAGAAGCCATTTCCGACCTTGCATGGAAAAAACACCAGATGCCAGCATGGCATTTAATTACCGCCGATGGTCAGGGTATTACTCTGGTGAATATTGGCGTGGGACCGTCAAATGCAAAAACCATCTGCGATCATCTGGCGGTGCTACGCCCGGATGTCTGGTTGATGATTGGTCACTGTGGTGGCTTACGTGAAAGCCAGGCCATTGGAGATTATGTACTTGCACACGCTTATTTACGCGATGACCACGTTCTTGATGCGGTACTGCCGCCCGATATTCCTATTCCGAGCATTGCTGAAGTGCAACGTGCGCTTTATGACGCTACCAAGTTAGTCAGCGGCAGGCCAGGTGAGGAAGTTAAACAGCGGCTACGTACTGGCACTGTGGTAACCACAGATGACAGGAACTGGGAATTACGTTACTCAGCTTCTGCACTTCGTTTTAACTTAAGCCGGGCCGTAGCAATTGATATGGAAAGTGCAACCATTGCCGCGCAAGGATATCGTTTCCGCGTGCCATACGGGACACTACTGTGTGTTTCAGATAAACCGTTGCATGGTGAGATTAAACTTCCCGGTCAGGCTAACCGTTTTTATGAAGGCGCTATTTCCGAACACCTGCAAATTGGCATTCGGGCGATCGATTTGCTGCGCGCAGAAGGCGACCGACTGCATTCACGTAAATTACGAACATTTAATGAGCCGCCGTTCCGGTAATAAGTTCCGTTCCTTTTTATCAGGAATAGATGTGAAGGATTTAGTAAGTCATCCAGCAAATAGCCTGCAATAAAGCAGGCTGTTTGCTTCCTGGGGCGGATACGAGTTTTATTCTAGCCTTAATGATTTCCACATATTAAAAGCAAGTATGCTTTCAAAACACAATTATAAAAAAATCCGCCAACGACATTAGTTTTTATGAGATTAAATAT
>OGQA01000900.1_pt1 | contig 14488 bp, 11 predicted proteins | sample 1553011 | NCBI WGS metagenome assembly OGQA01 (sample SAMEA2580256, study PRJEB22360) | human gut metagenome | biome: human gut; feature: human-associated habitat; material: faeces | place: Denmark | collected 2008/2010 | reverse complement strand
CGATGATGCTCTCTCGTCCCTATGCGGATGAGAGTTTTTTTATGGAAGAAAGGAAGAGGAACATGGCAGAAAAACTGACTGAACAGGAAAAGATCCGCCGACAGAAGATGGAAGAACTGCGTGAAAAGGGCATCGATCCATTTGGACACGCCTATGCGCGCACCCATCGCTCCGGAGACATCAGAAGCGAATATGGCGAATGCACGAAGGAAGAGCTGGATGAGCAGAATGTCACGGTCCGCGTCGCAGGCCGCATCATGACCAAGCGCCGTCAGGGCAAGGCAGGCTTCATGCACATCCAGGATGTGGATGGCCGCATCCAGATCTATGTGCGTAAGGATGACATCGGGGAAGACGCTTATGAGCTCTTCAAGAAGAGCGACATCGGAGACATCGTCGGCATCGAGGGCACGCTCATGCGCACGAACACCGGTGAGCTGTCTGTACATGCGAAGGTATATACCCACCTGACCAAGGCGCTTCGCCCGCTGCCGGAGAAATTCCATGGCCTGCAGGATAAGGAAGAGCGTTTCCGCCGCCGCTATGTCGATCTGATCATGAATGAGGAAAGCAAGCATATTGCCTTGACCCGCCCTCGGATCATCCGTGCCATCCAGCGTTATCTGGACGGCAAGGGACTGGTGGAAGTGGAGACGCCGGTGCTGCAGCCGATCCTGGGCGGAGCGGCCGCACGTCCGTTCATCACGCATCACAATACGCTGAACATGCCATTCTATCTGCGCATCGCGACCGAACTGCCGTTGAAGCGCTTGATCGTCGGCGGTCTGGAAGGTGTGTACGAGATCGGCCGTCTGTTCCGTAATGAAGGAATGGACGCTACACATAATCCGGAATTCACCACCGTGGAAGCGTATGTCGCTTACTCCGACCTGCATGGCATGATGGATCTGATCGAGGGACTGCTTGAATATGTGGCCATGGAAGTATGCGGCACCACGGAGATCGAGTATCAGGGAAAGCAGATCTCACTGAAGGCGCCTTACCGCCGGCTGCACATGGTCGATGCCATCAAAGAAGCATGCGGAGTGGACTTCTGGAAAGAGATGAGCTACGAAGAGGCATGTGCAATCGCGAAGGAACACGGCATCGAAGTGGAAAAGAAGCACAACAGCGTCGGCCACATCATCAACCTGTTCTTTGAGAAATATGTGGAAGAGACCTTGATCCAGCCGACGTATCTGTATGGCCATCCGGTATCGATCTCTCCGCTGGCCAAGAAGAACGCCGATGACCCGCGCTTCGCAGACCGCTATGAGCTGTTCATCAACGGAAAGGAATATGCCAATGCCTTCTCTGAGCTGAATGATCCGATCGATCAGCGCGAACGCTTCGAAAATCAGCTGAAGCTGCGTGATCTGGGAGATGACGAAGCCAATGAGATGGATGTCGACTATGTCGAGGCGCTGGAATATGGCCTGCCGCCGACCGGCGGCGTCGGCATGGGCATCGACCGTCTGGTGATGCTCCTGACGAATCAGGACACCATCCGCGAAGTGCTGTTGTTCCCGACAATGAAGTCCTTAGATGGTGTAAATAAGAAAAATGATGTAAATAATACAGCTTCTGAAGCACCTGAAAAAAATGTAAAAACTGAGTCTGAAAAGATTGATTTTTCTAAGGTAAAGGTAGAGCCTTTATTTGAGGAATTTGTTGATTTTGATACATTCAGCAAGTCAGATTTCCGTGCAGTAAAGGTTAAAGAGTGTGTTGCAGTACCGAAGTCAAAGAAACTGTTACAGTTTACTCTTGATGACGGAACAGGCACAGACAGAACCATTTTAAGCGGTATTCATAGCTTTTATGAGCCGGAAGAACTGGTTGGAAAGACTCTTATCGCTATCACAAATCTTCCACCGAGAGCTATGATGGGCATTGACTCTTGCGGTATGCTCCTCAGTGCTATCCACGAAGAAGAAGGCGAAGAAAAGCTCCATCTTCTGATGGTTGATGACCATATTCCAGCAGGTGCAAAGCTCTATTAAGATGATGTAAAGATGTACCGTTTTACCGAATAGACGGGACGTACTTCATTTGATAAAAAACTAAAAAAACAGCGATTTACATCAAACTTACATCAATTGATGCAGAAATCGGTGCAAGCAAGAAAAAATCGCATAATTAGTGCAATGAGTGGGCAATTCCAATTGGAGTTGCCCATTTTTAAAACAAACAGAAATACAAATCGGAATTTTTGAGAGAAATTTAAAAACCGTCTCATTGCATGAGTATATTTATTGAGATATGATTGGCTTGGAGGTGATACTTATGGCAAATGAAGATAAAAAAGATTTTAATGCTATGCTTATGGATAGCAAGGATATGCCTAAAGTTCAAATAATAACAGATGAAAAGAGCATTGAAAAATATGGTGGAGATAAAATGTACTTTGCCCCACCTATTGACTATGACAAAGTAATGCGACTTGTGCCTTGTGGTAAATTGCTTACTGTAGGTACAATAAGAGATTACTTTGCTAAACAAAGCGGTGCTGATTTTACAGAGCCAATCACAGCTGGAATTTTTGTTTCAATAGTTGCATGGGCGAGTTATCAGCGTGCAGAAGATAAAACACCTTATTGGAGAACATTAAAAGCAAATGGGGAATTAAATGCAAAGTATCCTGGAGGAGTTGAGGCACAAAAGGAGATGCTTGAGAAGGAGGGACATACTGTAATACAAAAAGGTAGAACCAATATTAAGTATTATGTTAAGGACTACGAAAAAGCATTATTTACATTGTAATAGATAATGTGAAACTTTCAGTTTGCCAACTTGCCCTTTGAGAGAGGAAAAATCCCTTTCTCAAAGGGCTTTTTCTATTTATACGGATATTCGCAAACTACAAGATAAAGCCAAAACTTCATATACTCTAAGCACAAGGAGGTTGAGGTTTGGCTATGAACAACAGTTTAGCAGAAGTACACCCGGAGCTTGTTTCGGAGTGGTCGGAAAAGAATTTAACGCTTACGCCTGATGACATTACTTTCGGTTCAAATAAAAAAGTATGGTGGAGAGGTGCTTGCGGTCATGAATGGCAGGCAAGCGTTAAGGCTCGTTCTAATGGAGAGAAATGTCCGATATGTTCCGGTGCGAGAGTGATTGCAGGTATTAACGATTTGGCGACATTAGAGCCATTACTGGTAAAACAGTGGTCGAAAAAGAATAAGATAAAACCGACAGAGGTTTAAAATCCAATTTTTTATCGGAGAAATATGGACTGGAGGATAAGGTTATCAAGTTCTACCCACAACAGATGCGTCGATAAGGATGATACAAATCCTACAATTGATAAAATTGCTGCCGCAGATATGATTCTTTTTGCTACACCAGTTTATTGGTGGGGAATGTCAGCACAATTGAAACTTATCATTGATAAGTGCTACTGCCGTGGATTGCAGTTAAAAAATAAAAAAGTTGGCACGATTGTTGTAGGCGGTTCTCCCGTAGACAGTATCCAGTATGAGCTGATTGATAAGCAGTTTGACTGTATGGCAAAATATCTTTCATGGGATATGCTTTTCAAAAAATCATATTACGCAACAGCCAGAGATGAACTTGAAAAAAACAAGGATTCCATGAACGAACTTGAGGGGATCGGAAAAAATTTATAAAGCACGTTCCAAATTCCAGCTCTACAAGCAGTCTTTACATTGACATCAGCAACATATGCATGGTATGGTGCAAATAATAAGGTAGAGAGGCAACTATAACGAAGAGCAGTCCTTCATCTCTATTGATTCAAAGAACACAGGAAAGGGAAGAGTAATTTTAGCTATGAAAAAGAGTCTGAGAATGACAGAGGGAAGTATCTCCCAAAAGATCATTTTTTTTGCAATTCCATTGTTTCTGGGAAATCTGTTCCAGCAATTGTATAATACTGCTGATTCCCTGATCGTAGGAAATTTTCTAGGAAGTAATGCACTGGCGGCAGTCAGTTCATCTGGAAATCTGATTTTTCTGATGGTAGGTTTTACTAACGGCATTGCCATGGGTGCAGGTGTTGTTATTGCACGATATTACGGAGCCAAAAAAAGAGACTGCCTGCAAAAGGCAATCCATACAACGGTTGCATTTGGACTTGTGGCCGGTGCGGCGCTGACAGTTTTGGGAATGCTTCTGGCACCAAAGATCCTGGTATTGATGGGAACTCCTGCGGACGTGCTCCCGGAATCTATTGTGTATTTCCGTACATATTTTGCAGGGTCTATGGGTGCTGTCATGTACAATATCTTTGTTGGAGTTCTGCAGTCGGTCGGTGATGGACGCCATCCACTGATATATCTGATTATTTCTTCCTGTGTCAATGTCGTTCTGGATATTTTCTTTATCGCAGGTCTTGGCATGGGAGTCGGATCAGCAGCACTTGCAACCGCAATTTCACAGTTTGTCAGTGCACTGCTCTGTATGGTTCATCTGCTGCGTGTGGAAGAAGAATACCGTCTGGAATTGCGAGAGATTCGTTTTGACAGTTCTATGCTGAAGCAGATCATCCAGAATGGTGTACCATCCGGTTTTCAGAATTCAGTGATCGCGATCGCGAACGTCTTTGTACAGTCAAATATAAATGCATTTGGAAAAATGGCGATGGCAGGATGTGGTTCCTACTCCAAGATAGAGGGATTCGCATTTTTGCCGGTGACCTGTTTTACAATGGCTCTGACAACCTTTGTCAGTCAGAATCTGGGTGCAAAACAGTATGACCGGGCGAAAAAGGGAGCAAGATTTGGAGTTTTCTGCTCGATTACTATTGCAGAGTTGATCGGTATTATCATATATGTGGCAGCACCGGTACTGATCACAGCGTTTAACAGAGATCCTGATGTTGTACATTATGGAGTCATGCAGTCCAGAACAATTGCGTTATTTTATTGTCTGCTGGCGTTTTCTCATTGCATCGCAGCAGTACTTCGTGGATCAGGTAATGCATCCGTTCCGATGATCGTTATGCTCTGTGACTGGTGTTTGTTTCGCGTAAGCTACATTACTGTGGCAGTTCGTATTCTCCCGGATATACGAGTGATTTTCTGGGCATACCCATTGACTTGGGGTATCAGCTCCGCGATTTTTCTGTATCTGTTCTTACGTGGAAAATGGGTTTACGGATTCGAGAAATCCTAATCGCTATACCGAACTTTTTGGTGTGAATTTGATACCGCTCTTAACAAGCCTGAATCCCATAAAATGGAGCTACACAAAATTACTATGCAGCTCCATTTTTGGTAGTATAACAACACTCTGAAACAAAAGTCTCAATATATGCATGAACTTAAACACTGTAATCAATAGATTTTCTGACAAACTGATTGCCACTTTGTACCAGATTGCTCTCCACCAATTCCCTTGTGACGCTATCTAATATGCTAGAATCAAACGGCTGTCCCGGTTGCCAGTTAGGATTCGCTGCCTTTACTGCCGCATACATAGCAGAACGATATTTGCCCTCATACTGTTTACTGTTTACGTTGATGCTAGACTATATGTATGGAGAAGCACTTTATAAGCCTGAAATGAAAGAAGGAAATCCTATAAGGTTATATAGTTTGGATGAAATCACGGAGATATTCTGTAAATTAGGACTTCGTATTTGTAACAGCTTTGCTGATTTCAGTGGAAAGCCGAGTTCTGATAATGATATTCAATTGATGGTTTATTCCATACGGGAATAAATCTTCATCAAATCTTTATTTTTTTCTGTTAGGTTATATTTCAGTAAGAAATGAAATATGGAAGGAAGGATAGTAAAGATGGAAATGATGTTGCAGACACAAAATTTGTGTAAATATTTTAGAAAACAGAAAGCGGTAAATAATGTTTCACTTAATATCGAAAAGGGACAGATTTATGGACTGCTTGGACCGAATGGCGCTGGTAAATCTACCACATTGAAAATGCTGACCGGTATGATGAAACCAACTGCAGGAAAGATTTACTTTGATGGAAAACTTTTGGATAGGAAAGATTTATCAAAAATAGGAGCGTTAATTGAGAATCCGCCTATTTATGAAAATCTTTCCGCCAGAGAGAATTTGAAGGTAAGACAATTATTGCTTGGTACAGATGAAAACAGAATTGATGAGGTCTTGCAGATTGTATCACTTACAAACACCGGAAAGAAGAAAGCAGGACAGTTTTCTTTGGGGATGAAGCAAAGACTAGGCATTGCAATGGCATTGCTTGGAGAACCGGAACTTTTGATATTGGATGAACCTACGAATGGATTAGATCCAATAGGCATCGAGGAATTACGAGAGCTGATCCGGTCTTTTCCGGAACAGGGAATCACTGTAATTCTCTCCAGTCATATTCTCTCAGAGGTACAGTTACTTGCAGATAAAGTCGGGATTATTTCAGGTGGAATCTTAGGATACGAAGGAGCATTAAAGCAGGGAGATAATCTTGAAGATTTGTTTATGAATGTGGTAAGAAAAAACCAGAAAGCAGGTGAAATCCATGGTTAATATTATAAAAGCAGAACATCAAAAAGCCAAAAGAACCATGCGAAAAAAGTTTATCTGGGGATTTCCTCTTCTTACATTTGTCATGGCATTTATATTTACTCTTGGGATGACAAATGCTTATGCAGAAAGTGTTTGGAACTGGTGGTATACACTTTTGCTGCCGGGGATGATTGCTCTATTTTGTTATCTTTCTGTGGCGCAGGAGAAAAAGATAAAATACTATCATTTAATGACTATTCCCACAGACAGAAGAAAATTGTTGCTGGGGAAAATTATTTATATTGGGTACATGATTTTGTTTTCTAATGTGATTGTGTTTGCAGGAGCAACGCTTGGAGGCTTTCTTCTAACGACACATGTTCCAGTTGGAGGAGCGTTGATTGCAGTATTGTTTCTGACGGTTTCTGAGTTATGGGAGATTCCGGTAGCTTTATTTTTAAGTGAACGATTTGGAATGATTGTAAACCTGTTCGTCTGCCTATTTATTACCGTCAGCGGTGTGGTAATATCACAAACCAGAATCTGGTATGTACTTGTTTCTGCAATCCCTATGCGAATGATGTGCCCGTTGCTTCATGTTTTACCAAATGGACTTGCCGCAGAAGCAGGGAATCCTCTTTTGGATACGGGAGTCATTGTTCCGGGAATGTGTCTCTCAATCATCTGGTTTGTTTTTGTAACGGTTCTGTTTTTGAAATGGTTTGAGAGAAGAGAGGTGAAATAAGATGATTGGAAGATCTCTTAATGCAGACTTGCGAAAGATGAAAGGAACATCTGTGATTCTGGCACACTTACTGATTCCGATTATAACCAGCGTTATATTTTTAATATATTACTTTTTTTCACCATGGAATGAAAATATGAAAGTGATTGCATTTTATCAGGCAATAGGAGCAGGACTTCCGGTACTTATTGGAATTTTTACAGCAAGTGTGATGGAACAAGAACAAAATGCAGGTAATTTTCAAAACCTGTTGTCTTTACCAGATAAACTTACAGCATTTTTATCGAAACTGTTGATGCTACTGGTTTTGTGTCTGTGCTCTATCCTATTGACAGCAATCATATTCGGAATTGGATTTGGAAGAATCGCATCAAGCGATATCGAAATCATGAAAGGATGTATATTTGCAGCATTGCTGCTGTGGGGAAGCAGTGTTCCACTTTATCTGTGGCAGCTGATTCTGGCTTTTCAGTTTGGAAAAGGGGTATCCATTGGAGCAGGGATTATATCAGGACTAATTAGTGCATTGATGCTTACCGGACTTGGAGATTATGTGTGGAAATATGTATTTGTCTGCTGGACGGGTAGAGTACCATATACTTATCTGCAATCTGTATTGGGAGAAACTAGTGTAGGTGAATGGTTGTCATTCATACCAGGTTGCTTAATATTTACAGGGATTAGTATGGTATACTATTTTTGGTGGGTAAACCACTGGGAAGGAAACAGAATATCGGAATAGAATCGAGGGAAACTATGGCAAAAATACTGGCAGTTGATGATGAACCGGCAATTTTGGAAATGATAGAAAGCATTTTGAATAAGGATGGACATCTGGTTACCAAAGTAAGTAATCCACTAAAAATTAATATGGAAGAATTACATCGTTATGACCTGATTTTACTGGACATTATGATGCCTGGAATTGATGGCTTCGAATTATGCAAAAGAATCAGGGCACTTGTGGATTGTCCGATTTTGTTTCTTACGGCAAAAACGGAGGAAAACAGTCTGGTAAACGGACTTTCTTTAGGAGCAGATGATTATATTTCAAAGCCATTTGGAGTGATGGAACTTCGGGCAAGGATCAATGCACATCTTAGAAGAGAGCACAGGGAACATTCTGTCCGGATGGTTTTGGGGAGGGTCTGTATTCAAATATCTCAAAAGAAACTATTGGTTGATGATAAGGAACTTCCTCTTACGAAAGCGGAGTACGAAATCTGTGAATTTCTGGCTAAAAACAGAGGACAGGTTTTCTCGAAGGAACAGATATTGGAAGCGGTCTTTGGCTTTGACAATGAGAGTAATGACAGTACTATAATCACGCATATCAAAAATATAAGAGCAAAATTTGCGGATTATGATTATACACCGATAAAAACAGTCTGGGGGATTGGATATAAATGGGAAGAGTAAAGAGAAGCAATGCACTCAGCAGGATTTTTATGAGATATGTACTGGTCATGCTTGGATCATTAGTTGGTTTGGTGATTGTTGCTTATCTGCTGCTGTACCTTTTGATTAGTGTGGGCTGTATTTATCCGGCAAATTATGCAGAGCAAAAGATTAATGAAGCATATGATACGATTCTACGTGCAGATAAAGTGACTGCTGAGATGATTCCCGCACTTTGTGATTATGTAATCTTTTCAGAGAATGGAGAGAAAATAGGTGGAGATCTGTCAGAACAATACGAACAGATAGCATGGAATGTTGCAAAGTACGGAAACGCATCCGGGAAATATTTTTATAAAGTAATTGTAAGGGAAAATGAATATGTTGTATTGCAATATCGCCTGACACCTCAATATCATTCAGCTTTTTTGAGGGAGCATTTTATAGGACCACAGAATGTGATGATTATTATGTCTGTGATTGGAGCGGTAGCGATTATCATCATTCCGTCCATACGTTTTGGAAAAAGAATCAAAAAGCAGATGCAGCCTGTATTAGACGCAATCGGACAAATAAAGGATCAAAATCTGGAATATGAGACATCCTGTTCCGGTATCAAAGAGTTTGATGACTGTTTATCGGCAATCGATGATATGCGAGATGCATTGCGAGAATCTTTAGAAAAGCAGTGGAAAACAGAGCAGGAAAAGAAACAGCAGATGTCTGCTTTGGCGCATGATATTAAAACACCTCTTACGATTGTACGGGGAAATGCAGAACTACTTTCAGAGACTGAACTGACCACAGAACAGAAGAAAAATATCACTTATGTTTTGAACGGCACAACACAGATACAAAGTTATGTAAAACAGTTGATAGATGTCACAAAATCATGGAATTGCAGTGATGTTACCTATACAACGGTGAGGTTAGAAGATTTTTTCGCAGATATAAAGGAACAGGCACTCGGACTGGTAGAAATCTATCACCAGAAGATAGATTGGAAGGCGGAACAAAGTGATAAAAAGGTAACGATTGCTTATGATCCAATGTTCCGGGCCGTAATGAATGTGATTCAGAATGCAGTGGAGCATACAAAAGAAAATGGAATCATTTATATTGACGCAAAGGAGCAGGATGGCCGGCTGACATTCATTGTGGAGGATAGCGGATCAGGATTTACAAAAGAAGCATTATTGCATGGCACAGAGCAGTTTTTTATGGATGACACAAGTAGAAATGGCGAAGCCCATTATGGGATGGGACTATTTTTTGCAAAAACTGTGGCTGAAAAATATGGTGGAGGTATTAAACTTTCAAATTCTGAAAATACAGGTGGGGCGAGGGTAGAAATATTTTTCCTGAGTAGTCAAGAAACAAGCTAAATAGACCGCAAACTTTTTTGGAGAACCTTCAGGAATGCAAAACCTGAAGTCTCGTAAGAAGCAATTGAGAAATAGACGGATTTATACTACAATCTAATTTGAAAAGTTATACCCAAGGGTAAGCAAAAACGAATGAAGGCGAAATGGGGTTTGTTTATGACCGAACAGAAAAAGAATACTATCATAACAAGCGGCATCGCTGTGCTTGCCGTGATACTGGCATATTGCTTCCGAATTGTAGGCAGGGGCAGTTTCTACCCGATGCTGTTTTCCTATCTGCGCAGCTTTATCTATATCGGTCTGTTCGCTGCCTGGGGGCTCTCCGTCCGTCAGCGGATCGTGCAAAAGCAGGTGTGCAGGTTTATGACGGTCACCGCAGTGCTGCTCATCATATGGATGATAGTCCGTTCGGCAAAGTATTTTATATTCTGGCAGCCGGATGCCGTCCGTTACCTGTGGTATCTGTTCTATCTGCCCATGCTGTTTGTGCCTATGCTGGCACTGCTGATTGCCATGTCATTGGGAAAGCCGGACGAATACAAATTCCCCAAGGGAATGTCGGTTCTGTGGATCATCTCCGGCGTATTGCTTCTGCTCGTGCTCACAAATGACCTGCACCAATTCGTATTTACCTTTCCGAAGGACGCCGCTGTGTGGACAGACAAAAACAACGGTTACTCGATAGGCTACTTCATTAGTGTGGGCTGGCAGGTACTATGTGCCTTTGCCGCACTCGTAATTATGTTTTTCAAATGCCGCGTGCAAAAAGGAAGGCTCCACTTTCTGCCCATTGTTCCTATGCTGCTGGCGATTGTTTACAGCGCACTTTACTATGCGGGTGCGGATTGGCTGCTCCACTTGTTCGGCGATATTGCTGCATTCCAAAGTGTGATGTATATTCTGACCTTTGAGTTTTGCATTGCTTGCGGATATATACATTCAAACAGCCGTTATGTGGACTTGTTTGCCTCCTCTGTCGGCACATCGGCAGAGATCACCGACAAGGACTTTACCGTTCGGTATGCAGCTGTAAACGCTGCACCTATCTCAAAGGAAACGATGAAAAAAGCCGAGCAAAGCCCGGTCACGATGGGCGGCTTGACCGTTCACACCATGCCCATTGACGGCGGCTATGCCGTATGGACAGAGGATGTGTCGGCTTTGCGTGACATCAAGGAGGACTCCGAGCTTCTTGCAGACGAGCTTGCCGACAGGAACGAAATACTCCGTTATGAATACAAGCGTGAAGCCAAGCGACACAAGGTGGAGGAGCAAAACCGCCTGTATGATCTCCTGCGTTCCGCTACGCAGACGCAGATCGACCGCATTGCGGAGCTCACTAAGGAATACCGCCGAATCTCAAGCACCGATCCCGACAGCGCCAGAACGCTCCTTGCCGAGATTGCCGTGCTGTGCAGCTATATTAAACGCCGCAAGCATCTGACGCTCCTTACCGACCGGGATATTAAAATAGCGGCAACGGAACTCCACCGTGCCTTCAATGAGTCCCTCCAAACGCTGAAGCTGTTGGGCGTCCGCAGCTCGCTCTATGTGGACGAGTCTCTTTCCATGCTCTCCGGCAAAACGGCGACCGCTGTATTTGATTTTTATGAATCGGTTATTGAAGCCGATATTTTGAATTTAACAGGCATACAGGTAAGCCTCATAAAGGCAGACGGCTTGCGCTTGTCACTGAATGTGTGCTGCAAGGCCGACCTTTCCGCTTTGGTAAGCGGAGACAGTATCCGCTGTGAAAAAGAGGATGACGAGGAATACCAGCGCCTTGTATTTGAAGCGAAAGAAGGTGACAGGAAATGAGTGCATTTTCTTCCATTTCTGAATTTTGGCAGACTATGCTGCCGTTTATCATGCTTGTGGAGATCGTCCTTGAAATCGGGCTGTTTATGTATCAGCTTCTTCGCAGCAATAAGCCGGTGCGCAGCCTGCTGAGTCTGGCGGTTATTGCGGTGATGATTCCACTGCTGTTCTCCGTTTCCCAGGCAGATTCCGATAATATCGGGGACGCATTTCTGCTGGATGCACCGTGGCTGATATTTGCCGCTGCCATTTTCCTTGCGGCAGTTCACTTTGCCATTGCTCTGCCGCGGGAATACCGCCGTAAAAAGAACGAGCTCTCGCCGTTCTCCATTAAGGAAGCAACCGATAAGCTGCCTATGGGCATCTGCTTTGCCGACCCGAACGGCAGGATCATCCTGTGCAACAACCGTATGCGCAGGCTCTCCTTTGCCCTTTGCGGCCACGAACTGCAAATCAAAAGCGATATGGAAAATGCCCTGAGCGTGCCGGACAGATCCGTAACCGTCAAGGATGATTGCTACATCCTGCCCGACAAGACCGTTTGGCAGTTTCGCACACAAAATATCACCGTGGACAGCGATGACCGCTGGCAGCAGATAACGGCGCACAATGTAACCGAGCTGTATAACGGCTACCAAAAGCAAGAGGAAATAAATAAAGAACTGGCAGAAGTCAATCGAAAGCTCAGGAATATGTACGCTCGCATGGAGGACGATGTCAAGGAGAAGGAAAGCCTTGACCTAAAGGTCTATATTCACGATACCATCGGGCGAAGCCTCCTGACCATCCGTGACATCATAGACAGCGGAGAGGATACCGAGCGAAAGCTTGAGGCGCTGCAAAATGCCATCGGTATGCTGGCAAGCAACCGTGTCACCTCTGTCAGCACAATGGACGAGGTAAAAAGAACCGCACGGCAGCTTGGCGTGGCTGTAAAAATCGACGGCTACCTGCCCCGTGATACCGCAGCCGAGGAGCTGACCGTTGCTGCCGCCAAGGAGTGCGTGACCAACTGCATCAAGCATGCAGACGGGAATGAGCTATATATCCGCATTGCCCAGCGCGGCGAACGCTATGATGTTACCATAACCAACAACGGCAAAATACCCACAGAGCCGATAAAGGAAGGCAGCGGTCTGTCAACGCTTCGCCGCAGTATTGAAAGCTCCGGCGGTGAAATGCATATTTCGCACAATCCACGATTTGCTCTTCTGATTACGATTCCCGCAAAGGAGATCAGCCTATGATAAACACCATACTTGTAGAGGATGATTTATACATCCAAAAGCACTTTGTCGATCGTCTTGCTGCAGACGGCGAGTTTCATCTTGTCGGCGTTTTCCGTGACGCCTTTGAAGCGGAAAAGCATTGCGACGCCACCGTAAAGCTCGTCCTTATGGATGTGCAGACGCAGCGCAAGCACTCCGGTCTTGCCGCCGCAGAGCGCATCAAAAAGGCTTTTCCGCAAATCAAAATCGTTGTGGCTACCTCGCTTGTCGATCCCGAAGTTTTGCAAAGAGCCAAAATGGGTGCTGCCGACAGCCTGTGGTATAAGGACCACGGCACAGAGGAACTGATGAGCGTGGTAAAGCGCACCCTGGCAGGCGAAAAGGTATTCCCCGATATCGCTCCGGCCATTGAAATGGAGGGTACGATGTCCGATGCCTTCTCGCCACGGCAGTTAGACATTCTGCGGCTTTATATAAAGGGCTTTACCTATCAGGAAATTGCCGATAAGCTGGGCATTTCCAAAAACGGCGTTCGCTGGAACCTGGACGATATGGTGGAAAAGGGCGGCTTTGAAAGCAGAGAAGCACTGGTTGCAACCGCCATTGAAAACAAACTCATGGTAACCACCTTAAAAGACGAATAAGCAAAACTGAACCCCTTGGCTGTATGGTCAAGGGGTTTTTCGCACCCAAAAGGCAAAAATTTTTTGAAAAAATCGAGATTTTCCTTCTGTTACTGGCACAAGTGCCAGTGACAAGCGCCAAAAAATCCGTACAATAGATACTGTAAGATAAGGGTTGCGCTTTTAGAAGGTGGTGATGAATGAATGATGAAAAAAATCGTTCTGGACATTCAGAGCGATATCCATGCGCACACCATGGAGCGAATGCTGATGCAAAAATTGGATGATTGCCAGGTTGTAATCTCCGAGTCGCCGGACGCAACCGCCGAGTGGTGCAAAACGCATCGACCGGATGTGCTTTTAATGGAGGTCAAGGCGTATTCGCCATGGATGTTCAATGAACGAATGGCAATCCATGACAAGGTAAAACGGAACACGGAAAACTGCCGTGTCATTCTCTTTGTGGATGACGATACAGACGGAGAGTTGACCGAAAAGGTACGGCAGGCAAAGCGCGAGGGTCTGATAGACGCTTTTCTCTTCGGTTCGGTATCCGAAAACTACTTTGCTTCGGTAATCGACAGCGTTTAAATCAGGCAACGACAAAACGCAATATGGCTTTATGCATCGACAAAAAACGCATAGACAAATTTTCAAAATAATTTTGAAGGAGAAAATGATAGTATAACAAAAACAAACACACGAAGTCGCATCGTCAGCATCCTGCTGGTGCTTGCGATGCTACTGACAATGGTACCCATCACCGCCGTGCAAAAAAAGACGGTCTGATTGATAATTTTATCTTTGGCTCTGTTTCTTCCACCTATCTTTC
>OGQA01000899.1_pt1 | contig 14491 bp, 5 predicted proteins | sample 1553011 | NCBI WGS metagenome assembly OGQA01 (sample SAMEA2580256, study PRJEB22360) | human gut metagenome | biome: human gut; feature: human-associated habitat; material: faeces | place: Denmark | collected 2008/2010 | reverse complement strand
TACGACACCCGCCGGGCCGAGGCCCTTGCGGCGCGCCTGGAATCTGGCGGCTGCCACTGCCGCGTCCTTTCCCATGCGGAACGGGACGGCCTTCCTGCGGCTCTGGATGCCCTTGCTGACGGACAGGGCCGCCTGCATGTGGTGGATGCCTGGCCCCTGGGCGTCCCGGGCATGGCTGATCCTGACGGGACCTATGACCGCAGCGTGCTGCCCCTGCTGGAGATCGTCCGGCAGGCGCGGGCACGGGACATGGAGGCCCGCCTCGATCTCGTGATCCTCACAAGCGGGACTTTCGGCCCCGACATTGCGGCCGGCGCCCATGAACGGCCGTTGCCCGGCCAGTCCCTCGTCTGGGGCCTCGGCCCGGTAGTGTGCATGGAGCATCCCGCCCTGCGCGTGCGCCTCATGGATCTTCAGCACCCGGAGGCCGACGATACCCTGTTCCGGGCCCTTGCCTGCGAAGACGGGGAAGACCGTCAGGCCTTGCGTGACGGCCGCCGCCTCCTGCCCCGCCTTGAAAGGGCGGACGACGGCCGGGACGACGGAGCGACAGGCCCCCGGGCCCTCGTCATGGAAGGTCCCGGTCTCGACAACCTGCGCTGGCAGCCGCTGGAGCGCCGCTCCCCGGAAGCGGGCGAGGTGGAAGTGGCCCTTGCGGCCTCCAGCCTCAACTTCCGTGACGTCATGATGGTCATGGGCATCTACCCCGGCGAAGAGACCGCCGTGGGCAGTGACGGGGCCGGCATCGTCACCGCTGTGGGTGACGGCGTCTCCGGCATCCAGGTAGGAGATCGCGTGGCGGTCAGCGCCTATGGTTGCCTGCGGACCCACATCACCCTGCCTGCCGCCATGACCTGCCCCCTGCCCGCGGACATCTCGTTCGAACAGGCCGCCGCGCTGCCCGTCGCCTACATCACGGCCTGCTACGGCCTTGAGGAGCTTGCCGGCATCCGCGCCGGACAGACCGTCCTCATCCACGCGGCCTCCGGCGGCGTGGGACTCGCCGCCATGGCAGTGTGCCGCAGGGCCGGTGCCCGCATCTTCGCCACGGCAGGCACCCCGGCCAAGCGGGAGCTGGTCCGATCGCTCGGGGCGGAACTGGTCATGGACTCCCGTTCCACCGGCTTCGCCCAGGAAGTCCTGGATGCCACCGGCGGCAGGGGGGTGGACATCATCCTCAACTCCCTGGCCGGCGAGACGCAGGAAGCCTCCTTCCCGCTGGTGGCGGACAATGGCTGCTTCGTGGAGCTGGGCAAGAGCGGTCTGCGCCAGGCGGGCGACTACCGGACAGAACGCGGCCTCATGCGCTACCGTCCTTTGGATCTGGTGGAGCTGGGACGCGACCGGCCCGACCTGATGGCCGGGATCTTCCGGCGTGCCATGCAGGGATGCGCCCGGGGAGAGCTGGCCCTGCTGCCGGTCACGGTCTTTGCCGCCGACCGCCATGACGCTGCTTTCCGGCACATGATGCAGGCGCGCCACACGGGCAAGATCATCCTGCGCTGGCCCGCCGCCGTCCAAACCGGGCATCCCGCATGCCCCGGCACGGAACTGGTGAGCGGCGGCCTGGGCGGGATAGCCCTGCGCCTGTGCGCCGACCGCGTACGCCGGGGCTGCCGTCACCTGCTGTTGCTGGCCCGCCGCCAGCCTGCGGCGGAGGAAGCGGCCCTGCTGGAAGACCTGCGGCAACAGGGCTGCACTGTCCGTCTGGCCCTGGCCGACGTGTCCGACAGCAGCGCCCTGCGACATGCCGTGGACTCCGCCCTGAAAGACATGCCGCCTCTGAAGCGCATCTGGCACCTGGCCGGGACGCTGGATGACGACAGGCTCCTCCGCCTCGATGCGTCGCGCTTCAAACGGGTCCTCGCCCCCAAGGCGGAGGGCGCCTGGAACCTGCACCGGCTCTCGCTGGACCACCAGCTGGAAGCCTTCGTCCTGTTCTCCTCCACGGCCTCCTTCCTCGGCCCCATGGGCATGGGCAACTACGCGGCGGCCAATGCCTTCCTTGACGAGCTCGCGCTGTACCGCCGCCATCTGGGCCTGCCCGCCCTCAGCATCAACTGGGGGGCCTTCCGTGATGCCGGCATGGCCGTACGTCAGGCCGACCTCCGCACCCTTTCCCGTCTAGGCATCCATACCGTTGCGCCCGAGGAAGGCTTTGCCGTCATGGAACGCCTCCTCTCCCGCGACGAGTGCAGGGCCGCCGTGCTGCATATGGACTGGCCCCGCTATGCCGCAGGCTACGACAGCGACCGTTTGCCGCCCCTGCTGCGATCGCTCTGCCCCGCCACAGCGGACGACAGCGAAGCCTCCGTATCGCCCGAAGCGGACAGCGCGGGTCGGGACAGCCGGGATGCCGTCATGCGGGCCGTCCGTGCCAAGGTGGCGACCATCCTGCGGACCGACGCCGCGAGCCTGCCCGGCGATGCCAACCTTATCGAGCTGGGCGTGGACAGCCTGCTGGCCCTGGACCTGTTCCAGTCGCTGGAAAAGCAGTTCCGCATCCGGGTGGATCGCAGCCTGCTGTTCAAGGAGCCTACCATCGATGCCCTGGCCTCCCGGATCGCCTCCCTGCTCGACGCCGGGAAAAGGGCTCAGGACGGGGACCTGCCCGTCATCCTTCCCGACAGCGCCGCCCGTCATGAGCCCTTCCCGCTCATGGACATGCAACAGGCCTACTGGGTGGGCCGGACAGGCGCCCTCGTGCTGGGCAATGTCTCCTGCCACGTCTATCTCGAGCTGGAAACGGAGGATCTGGACCTTCCCCGCTGGGAGGCCTGCTGGAACAGGCTGATCCGGCATCACGACATGCTGCGCTGCGTCATCATGGAGGACGGACGGCAACGCATCCTGCCCGAGGTGCCGCCCTTCACCGTCACGGTACAGGACGCGACGGGCCTGGATGCCGGGGCTGCCGAACAAATGGTGCTGGAATGCCGGGAACGCATGGGGCATGAAGTGCTCTCCGCGAAGGAATGGCCCCTGTTCCGTGTGGCCGCCACCCGGATGCCGGGCGGTCCCATCCGCCTGCACATCAGCCTGGACCTGCTGGTAGCCGACCTGCACAGCATGAACCTGATGATGAACGGGCTCGAAAGCCTCTACCGGTATCCTGAACGGGAACCGGCCCCCCTGGACCTTTCGTTCCGGGACTATGTGCTGGCACTGGAAGCCTTCAGGAAGAGCCCGCGCTACCGGAAGGACAAAGAATACTGGCTGGAGCGTGTCGCCGCCCTGCCGCCCGCGCCGGACCTGCCCCTGGCCGTCCCGCCCGCGCAGGTGGAGCGCCCGCGCTTCGTCCGCCATGCGGCGCAGCTCGACCGGAAGACCTGGGCGGACCTGCGCCAAAAGGCCGCCGCGCACGAGCTGACGGTCTCCGGCCTGCTGCTGGCCTGCTATGCCGAGGTGCTGGCCCGCTGGAGCAGCCGGGACGAGTTCACTCTCAATGTCACGCTTTTCAACCGGCTGCCCCTGCATCCCGAAGTCGGGGAGATCGTGGGCGACTTCACGTCCGTGAGCCTGCTTGCCTGCTCTTTCGACGGCACGGCATCCTTCCTCCGGCGCGCACGGGCCCTGCAGGCCCAACTGTGGGCCGACATGGATCACAGCACCTTCTCCGGCGTGGAGGTCATCCGCGAATGGAGCAGATGCACGGGCCGTTCCAGCGCCGACATCATCCCCATCGTCTTCACCAGTACCATCGGCTTCGGCGACGAGCACGGCACCCATCCGGCCCTGCGCACGTTCGGGCGCATGGTCTACAACATCACGCAGACGCCGCAGGTCTGGATCGACCATCAGGTCCGCGAGGTGGACGATTGCCTTGAGTTCAACTGGGATGCCGTGGACGAACTCTTCCCCGAAGGGCTCGTGGACAGCATGTTTTCCGCCTATTGTCGCCTGCTCCGGATGCTGGCCCGGGACGACAGGATCTGGCACCAGACCCATTTGCCCCTGCTGCCGCAGGAACAGCTGGGACGCCGCCGCACGGCCAACGCCACGACCCGGGAGTTCCCCCATGCGGGCCGCGGGACGCTGGACAGCCTTTTTGCCCGTTCCCTGCGAGATGCCCCCGGGGCCCTGGCCCTGGCGGACGGCGATCTTTGCCTGAGCTACCGGGATCTGGGCAGGGCTGCCGAGGCCCTTTGCGGCAGGCTCATGGCCCGGGGCTGCGGCCAGGGCAGCCTTGTGGCCGTCGTCAGCAACGGCGGCGGGGAAGAAGCGGTCGCGGCCCTGGCCGTGAGCAGTGCCGGAGCCGCCTACATGCCCGTGGATGCCGCTGTCCCCCCTGCCCGCCTCAAGCATCTGCTCGAATATTCCGGGGCCGGGGCCGTCCTGGTGCAGCGCCGCCATGCGTCCCTGCCCTGGCCCGCGGGCCTGCCCGTCATGGTCATGGATGAGGATTTATTGAAATCGAATTCCGAATTTGATTTCGAAAGATGCGTCAGCCGTCCTGACGCGCTGGCCTACGTCATCCACACTTCGGGCTCCACGGGCGCTCCCAAGGGGGTCATGATCCGCCACGAACGCGCCGTCAACACCATCAGGGCCGTCAACGAACTGACCGGGCTGCGGTCTTCGGACAGGGTCCTTGCCCTTTCGCGCTTCACCTTCGACCTGTCCGTCTGGGACATGTTCGGCCTGTTCGGCGCGGGCGGGGCCCTGGTCCTGCCGGATCCCGCCAGACGTCTGGAAGCGGCCCACTGGCTGGAGCTGATGCACCGGCATCAGGTGAGCATCTGGAACAGCGTTCCCCCCTTCCTCCAGATCCTTGCCGCCCATCTGGAACATCATCCCGCTGCCCTGCCGCCCTTGCGCTGCGCCCTGCTCAGCGGGGACTGGATCCCCCTGGGCCTGCCCGGACGCATCAGGGCCTTCTGGCCGGAGCTGCAGCTCTTCAGCCTCGGCGGCGCCACGGAAGCTTCCATCTGGTCCAATTTCTTCCCCGTGGAAGACGTCCTGCCGCAATGGAAGAGCATCCCTTACGGCAAACCGCTGGCCAACCAGAGGTTCTTCATCCTCGACCGCCACGGCAGCGATTGCCCGGACTGGGTCCCCGGCGAATTGCACATCGCCGGTGACGGTCTTGCCGACGGGTACCTCAAGGATCCCGAACGCACGGCCGAACGCTTCATACGCCACCCCGGCACAGGGGAAGACCTCTACGCCACCGGTGACCTGGGCTGCTACATGCCCGACGGCAATATCGAATTCCTCGGCCGTCAGGACAATCAGGTCAAGATCAACGGTTACCGGGTCGAGCTGGGCGAGGTGGAGAACACCCTCATGGAGCATCCTTTCGTGGAACAGGCCGCCGCCCTGACGGTCAGGGGCAGGCAGGCGGGCCAGGTGCTGGCCGCTTTCGTGGCCTGCCGGCCCGGCACGTCTCCGGCGCCGGAAGAGCTCCAGCAATGGCTGGCGGAGCGTCTGCCCTCCTTCCTGGTCCCCGGCATGATCCTGATGCGGGAAAGCCTTCCCCTGACCAGCTCCGGCAAAGTCGACAGGAAGAGCCTCGTACTCGACCCCGACCAGGAACTCCCCCGGATGAAGGGGGCACAGCCCGGATCTGAGACGGAACGGCTGGTGGCCGGAGCCATCGCGCATGTCCTGGGCCGCGACGACATAAGCATCGACAGCCGCTTCTTCGAGATGGGCCTGAGTTCCCTTGATCTTGTCGCCGTACAGGCCGCCCTCGGGGAACGCCTGGGCACGGATATCCCGCTCATGACCCTGCTCGAGCACACCAGCATCCGTGCACTGGCAGCCTGGCTGGACAACAGGACGCCGCGCACGACCGCGCAAGAGATATCCGCGCCGGAAGGCGGCGGGAGCGCCTCCGCCTTCGACCGCGGCATGGACCGGGCCGAACGGCGCATGCGCACCCGCTCCAGGCAACGGACCGGACGCTGATCCTTTCTCACCAACCCTTCAAAAGCGCCATGCGCACGAGGCATGCCATGCATCCACAAACGAACAAGGTCCCGGAGAACGCCATCGCCGTCATCGGCATGGACTGCCGGTTCCCCGGTGCCAATGATACCCGGCAATTCTGGAAAAACCTCGTCAGCGGGACCGAGTCCATCACCTTTTTCACGGACGACGAATTGCGCGGGGCAGGCATCCATCCGGAGACCATAGCCGACCCCACCTATGTCAGGGCCGCGGGCATCATGGAAGATGCGGAACTGTTCGATGCCGCTTTCTTCGGCTACACCCCGACAGAAGCCATCTGCATCGACCCCCAGCAATGCCAGTTCCTGCAGACCTGCTGGCACGCCCTGGAGGATGCCGGTTACAATCCCTATACCTATCCCGGCGCCGTCGCCGTCTTCGGCGGCACGCGCCTGAGCACCTACTACGTCAACTATATGTGCGCCGACCTGGCGGACTACGGCACGGCGCGCTTCATGCAGGGCCATATCGGTACGGACCGCGACCATCTGTGCACCCGCGTCTCCTACAAGCTCAACCTGCGGGGCCCGGCCTTCAACCTGCAATGCGCCTGCTCCACTTCCCTCGTCAGCGTGCATCTGGCCTGCCAGAGCCTGCTCAACGGCGAGTGCGACATGGCCCTTGCCGGCGCCAGCGGCATCGACATCCCGCAGGAGCACGGCCATTTTTACCAGGAAGGCATGATCTTTTCGCCTGACGGGCATTGCCGCCCCTATGACGCCCAGGCGGAAGGCATCGTCTCGGGCAACGGCGTGGGCGTCGTGCTGCTCAAACGCCTGGAAGACGCCCTGCGCGACCGCGACGACATCCACGCGGTCATCCTGGGGACGGCCATCAACAACGACGGCAATTCCAAGGTCGCCTATTCCGCGCCCAGCCTCGAAGGCCAGAGCGAAGTCATCGCCGAGGCCCTGGGCGTCAGCCGCCAGGCCGTGTCCCAGTGGGAGGCCGACGCCAGCCTGCCCGAGCTGGAAGCCGCGGCGGAAACCGCGCGCGCGGATTGCATCGCCGCCGTGCAGGATACGCTGGATGAAATCCAGGCGCGCCTGGCCGCTGGCGAGGACTTCGAGGCCCTGATCGCCGAATACGGCCAGGATCCGGGCATGGAAGATAGCGACGGCTATTATGTGGCCGACGGCGCGATCAACTGGGTGAGCGAATTCACCGACGGCGCTATGGCGCTTGCCAATGTGGGCGACGTTTCCGAACCCGTGGTCAGCTCGAGCGGCGTGCACTTGATCCGCTATATGTCGGATGTGACGCCCGGCGCCACCAGCGAAGAAGACGCGCACGATTACCTGGTTGAAGTGGTAACCGCTCAGAAGAAAAACGAAGTCTATCAGGAAAAACTGGGCGAATGGATGACGGAATATGAGGTCACCGTCTATTCGGACGTGGTGAGCGACATCGGCTGATTCCTGGGAGAATAAAGGTCAACCAAGAATGGGGCTGCGAAAGAATGGCAAACGTTCTTTCGCAGCCCCATTTCGCTCGTTGACAAAGCCCAATTCCCCTCACTCTCCCGGCTCCGCCATGCGGTAGCCCACGCGCGGCGCTGTGAAGATATATTGCGGGTGCGCGGGATCTTTTTCCAGCTTGCGGCGGATGTTGGCCATGTTCACGCGCAGCAGGCGGTTGTTGCCCCGGGCGTTCGGCCCCCAGAGATACGCCAGCAGCATATCGTGGGTGAGCACTTTACCCGCGTGGCAACTGAGCAATTCTACGATGCGGTATTCCATGGGCGTGAGGCGGGCGTCTTCGCCGCTTACAAACGCGCGGCGCTTGGCATAATCCACCACCAGGTCATGCACCCGGAACGGCGCGCTGGGACGTTCCACGCTGGGTTCGGCGCGCCGCGCGTGCCGCAGCGCCGCGCGCACACGCGCCAGCAACTCGGGGATGCCGAAGGGCTTGGTAATATAATCGTCCGCGCCGCCATCCAGCGCCTCCACCTTATCGCGCTGGTGTGCGCGCACGGAAACCACCACCATGGGCAAATCCATCTGCGCGAGCAGAAAGCGGATCAAATCCAGGCCGTCTCCATCCGGCAGATTCAGCTCCAGCAGCATCAGATCCGGGCAGTGCGAAAGCGCCAGCATGCGCGCCTGCGCGAAGGATTGCGCCTCTAGCACGCCATAACCGCTCGCCTTCAGCGCGGAGGCGAGCAAATCGCGGATGTTTTTATCTTCGTCCACGATCAAGATGCGCTCGTTCACGGCGCGAATCCCTCCTTCCCGTTTGCGCTACTTGAGCGCCACTTCATCGAAGGGGCTCTTTTCCAGGCGGATTTGCTCCGGCAGCAGTCTGCGGCCATTGAAGGAGACGTTTTCCAGCACGATCTCCCGGTTGGCGTGCGCGCCGTCCTGGCCGCCAAAGCAGCAGGCGGGCATTTCCATGCCTTCCGGGCCCAGAATCTGGATCTTTTCATAGCGCACGCGGCTGGTTTGGCCCAGAATGTGATCGTCGGAAAATGGGCCGTCGTACACCGGCGAGGCGATTAGTTGCGGCGTGCCATGCGCTGGCGTATAGGGTTTGGCCATATCTTCCTGATAGGCGCAGGCCAAATCGTGCGCGCTATATTCGCAGCGGATGTCGAAGAGGAGCATGTCATGCACGTGCGCGCGGTCGGAATTGTGCGTGCGCATGCACACATGGGTCGCGTGGATTACGTCGCAATCCGCGAAGAGGATATCGCTGTATTCGTCCGCGCAGGTTTCCGCGCCCAACTCCAGCGCGCTGCCCCAATCGCACCACACCGTGCAGCCGGTGACGGAAATGTGGCGCACGTTTTCCCGATCCCAGCCCTTGATGCCCTTGAGCACGATGCAATCGTCAAAATCGCGGAAAAAGCCGTTGGCAATGCGTACGTAGCGGCTGTTGAACAAATCGATGCCATCGCTGTTGTAGCGCCACATGCCAATTGTTTTCAGCCATTCGCAGTTCACGCGCTGGCAATCGGCCAGGATGTAGGCGAATGTAGCGCTATCGCGGGCGATGACGCCGGCGATTTCGCAATCTTCGCACGAATATAGCTGCACGCAGCCTTTGAGGACGTTCGCTTCGCGCAAAAAGGCGCGCAACGTAGCTTCGTCGCGCAGGTCGCGCGCGCCCGAGCCGTCCGCAGCGATCAATTTGGTGTCGTTCGTGCGCACTTCCCGGCTGCCGTCGATCACGCCGTAGCCCACGATGCGCACGTTCTTTTTGTGGATGGCGCGCACGGAGCCGTACAGCACCGCGCCGCCGTCCACAAAGAGGGTTTCACCGCTGCTGAGTTCCAACTCGCCCACCTCATGCACGCCGGGGCCGAAATAGCGCACGTTCGGCGCGGACTTGTCCACGCCAAAATCCGTCAGCGGATTGGCGAAGAGGTGCAGCGCGCGGTGGAAGCCGTCCAGCTCCACGGTGTACGCGCCGGGCTGCGCGATGGTGAAGGCGATTTCCCGCCCGGATACGCGGGGCTGCACGCCCTTATTCAGCGGGCGCACCACGGCTTCGGCAAAGGGCCGGTTGGCGGTGAGGCGCACTTCCACCGGCTCTTGCATCTCAAAGCTGAGGAAGGACGCGGGTTCCGTTTGCTCCAGCGGACGCTGGTGGCCCGGCCAAACGGTGTTGTAGGGCATGGCGGACACGCGGCACAGCCACGGCGTCGCCCGCTCGCCGCCGATGACGGCGGAAAAATCGCCCGACGCGGCTTCGCCCGCGGGCAAAGGATGAATTCTAACCATACAAACGCTCCTAATATTTTGCAAATTCTGCGCTCAGCGCCGCCGGAATTCCACGCCCATGCCGGCGCGCGCCCGGTCCAGCGTGCGGGTGACGGCTTCGCTATCCGCCAGATAGCGCGCGCCATCCGCGCCGCGCAGCAGGGCAAGGAAATCTTCGATCTCATAGCGCATTTCATCGGCTTCCACGCCCAGGGGAATTTCGCGCCGCGCGCCGCCGCGCAAAACCAGTTCGGCCCGGCGGGGACGGGAAACGGCGTCTATGAGAATGCTGCCGCCTTCGCCCTCGATTTCGCTGGGCGAAACGGAATCTGTGATTTTGGAATAGACGATTTCCGCCAGCGCGCCGTCGTAGCCCAGCACCAGGCTGCCCGCGCCGTCGATGCCGCCCGGGAGGAACACGCTTTTGCCCGCCACGGTTTGCGGCTCGCCCAGCAGCAATTGCGCCGCGTGCAGGCAATACACGCCGATGTCCATCAGCGCGCCGTTGGCGAGCGAGGGGTCGAAGGCGTTTTCCACGATGCCGGCCTTGAATTTATCGTAGCGGGAGGAATATTTGCAAAAGCGCAGTGTGGCGCGGCGCACTGGGGCGATTTGCGCTATGGCCGCGCGAATGGCGCGATAGGCAGGCGTGTGCGCGGGCATCATGGCCTCCATCAACACGCGGCCCGTTTCGCGCGCGGCACGCGCCATGCGTGCGAGCGCCGCGCTATCGGGCGCGATGGGCTTTTCGCATAGCACGTGCTTGCCCGCTTTGAGCAACGCGATGGCTTGCGCCTCGTGGCAGGCGTTCGGGCTGGCGACATATACCGCCTCGATCACCGGGTCGGCGCACAGCGCGTCCAGCGAGGTGTATGTGCGCGGCGCGTCCCACTTGGCGGCGAATTCCTCCGCCCGCGCCCGCGTGCGCGAATACACGCCCTCCAACTGGAAACCCTCCACGCCCTGGGCGGCTTCGAGAAAGCTATCCGTCACAAAATTGGAACCTATGGTGGCAAAGCGCGTCATGCGCCTCAACTCCTTTTTGTCGCGTTAGGAATCCGCGATGGTCACGTCCTCCGTCTGGCTCAGGGCGATCGCCTCGCGCGAAACTTGACATACGCGCACGCTTTCCCCGGCTTGCAGCGCGCAATCGCGCACCACCAGCCGCCCGGCGGAAACGAATTCGGTGGCGAGCGCCTCTTCGCCCGCGAATACTTGGCTGGAAAGCGTGAAATTTTCCCCTTCCACCACCAGATCGCCACCGGAGAAATAGGCGCGCAGCGCGCGGATGGGCCGCAGGCCCATGGTCATTTGCGTGGGCTGATAGGGGTTTTCGCCCTCGAACGCGCCGCCCTCGCCATAGAGCATGTCGTATTGCAAAAGCTCCATCTGCTCGAGATAGTCCGCTTCCTGGGCGCTCTGCTGGGTGAGCTTGGTGAGGTAGCCCGCATCCAGATCGAACAGGTCCATCACGTAGGCGGCGATCTGGTAGGCCTCCATGTCCTGGTCTTGCGCGTCCAGCGGGAAATTGGCCCACAGCGCGTATTCCGATTCGAACAAATCGCCCGAGGCGATCATATCCGCTTCCAACGATAGCGCGGGCAAGTGGTCGCCATACACGAGCACTACGGTGGGCTCCGCTTGCGCCTCAAGCGCCGCGAGCAACTCGCCCACAAAGGCGTCCGTCTCGCAAAGCTGGTTCACATAATACTCCACGCTCGCGGAGTTCAGGCGCTCGTCGTTCACCTCTACCGCGATGGGCGTTTCGCAAATTGGCTCCTCGGGATACGGGCCGTGCCCCTGCATGGTGGTGACGAACACAAAATCGCGCCCCGGCGTGTTTTCCAGCGCGAGCAGCACTTCGCCCGCGAGCACGTCGTCTTTGGGCCAGTCGAGCGCGTTTAACGACACGTTCGGCATGTATTCCACGGAATCGTAATCGTCAAAGCCTAGCTGGGGGAGCACTTCATGGCGGCTATAGAACGAGCCGGAAAAATTGTGGATGAAGTGCGAACTGTAACCGTATTCCTTGAGGTTGAAGGCGATGCTCTCACAGGCGGTTTCGCGCACGATGGTGTTATAGGGATATTCGCCCACGCCGAAGAAATCCGTGTTCATGCCGGTGAGCACTTCGAATTCGCAATTGGCGGTGCCGCCGCCCACCATGGGCATATAGAGGCTGCCGCTGGGCCCTTCTTCCTTCAGGCGAGTGAAGGTGGGCACGGCCTCCTGGGCGGTCTTTACGCCCACCAGCCGGCCGGGATCCATGAACGATTCCAGCTGCAGGAAAATGATGTTGGGCCGCAGCGCGCTCTCCAGTTCGGGCGAGGCTTCCAGCGCGTCCGCCAGCGCGTCCGCGGCCTGGGGCGAATAGTCCTCCGGTTCCTCCATGCCCAGATCCGCGAACGTATACAGGAAACAGTAGGCAAAGCCATCGTGCTCGTAGGTTTCGATCACGTTTTCAAATTCCGTGTCCAGCCAGCCGGTTTTGCCGCCGAGGAAGATGCTCAGCGCCGCCAGAAAGGCGAGCAGCGCCACGCTGGGCACGCTGTATTTGGCGGGCACGCGCGCTCGTTTTTTTGCGCGCACAAAGAGCGCCGCCACCAGCGCCACCAGTACGAACGCGCCCGCCAACAATAGTGCCGCCTGGCCGCGCGTGAAGTAGGTGCCCATCAGCTTCACGGCTTCAGGCAAGAGCAGCGCGTCTACCATGGAAAAGGGCACGGAGCGGAAGGCAATGACGATGGCGTTTGTCACGCCCACGGCCAGCCACAGCCCGCAGAGCAGGACAAAAACCGCCGTCCTGCGCCGGAACAGCATGGCGGGCGAGAGCGTGGCAAAGATCAAAAACGCGTTGTAGGCAAAGCGCGCGGGCTGCTGCGCGCAAAACGCCAGCGCTTGCGCGGCGGACAAGCGCCCCAGCGCTTCCGTGGCAAAGGCCAACAGAAGCGCCGCGAGCGCCGCCCACAGCGCCATAGAGGCATATTTTTTCATTTCCAGTGTTTCAGCATGGGCATGTATAGGCCGCCCTGCACGGCACGCGCGATGAAGTGTTCGTATTTGCCGGTGACCGTATCATACCAATCCGAGAAAGGCACGCGCGAAGGCGTTTCGCGCAGATACGCGGCCACGGGCGCGATGAAACGGCGGAATTCCTCCTTCGATTGCGCCATGGTGGCCACCCACAGCTCCCAATCGCTCTTGGTGTAGGTCTTGCGCGAATCCAGCGGCAGACCGTAGCGGTTCATGCGGGCCGCATAGCTGCCGACCTCCTCCGCGTAGTATTCGCGCGGCAGCAAATTAAGGCCAAGAATCTCATCCCACACCAGGTTGTATTTCATGCTCCAGCCCACGCCGTCGAAGGTGAGCGGGCCGCCGCCGGGCTTTTGCGCGCGCGCGAGGAAGCTATCGCGCAAACGCGCGGTTTCGCGCTCCCAGGCGGAAGCGTCCTCGCCCAGGGTCGCCACCAGGCGGGCATAGCAGGCCACACCCACCAGCGCCTTGGCCGCCAGGTTCACATTGTGCGCCAGGTGCCCGGCAAAATCGTCTGTGCATAGCTGCTCGCCGGGATCTTCGCCGTATTCGCACAGGTATTTCGCCCACTTTTCTAGCGTGGCGCGGTGCGCCTGGATCAGCGAGGCGTCCCCCGTGGCGCGCAGCGCGGCATAGAGCATGATCAGCATGTTGCCGCATTCCTCCACGGGCATTTGGTCGTGCGGGTTATAGGCGTTCGTCCCCGCGGGATAGAGGTAATACGGTGGATGCACCGCTGCGTTCTGGCGGAACACGCTGCGGTCGCATGCGGCGTACACCTGGCCGGTGGCGTAGGGGTAGCGGCCAATGTCGTGCGGGGCGTAGTCCTCTTCCCATACGGGCATTTCGGCAAACTTGAGCACGCCGCGGCACAGCGCGTTCACCAACTGTGGGCAATATTTGAGGAAAATGGGCGCGGAAGGATAGCTGATGTCCACCGTGCCGATGCAGCCGTTGGAATCGTTTTCCTTAGAGAGCAGCACCATGCGGCCCGTCTCGTCAGCAATCAGCTTGTGCGCGGCGAACGTGTGCCGCCACGCGGCGGCGGCGATCAGCGCGTAGTCCACGCCGCCAATGGCCTCGGCCTCGTCCAACACTTTTTTGTCCAGCGCGCGGCACTTTTGCTGGATTTCCGCCCAGCGCGCGTCGAAAATGCGCAGCCAATCCACGATGGTGCTGCCGTCGCGGAAGCACCAGGCCTTGCGCAGGGAACCAAAATAGTTGATGGAAGCGATGTCGTCGTAAGCCACCAGCGCGCGGATCTTTGCCGCTTCTTCCGCTACGTTTCCGTTCCAGCAAAGGGATAGCCCCTCCTGCGAACAACGCAGCGGCGCGGCGCTCATCAAATACAGATAGCCCCAATCGATGGTGGTGTGGTCGCCCGAATGGGAGAGCGGCTTTTGCGTGAGCTGGCCCAGGAAGGCCACGTTCTTGCCGCCCAGGGAATAGGAAATCGCGTGCATATCGCGCGGTTCTTCGCCAAACGCGCACAGTGCTGGGGAGAAGGAGAGCGTGAGCGCGCACTCGTGCGCCTGGCCATCCGCAGTGCGCAGCGCAAAATCCACCATGGTGATGGGCGCGCTGAGCACGTCCAGATCGTCGGGCAAGGCCGCGCCCGTGAAGCGCAGCGCCAGTTCCACGCCCGCCGCGGATAGCACGCACTCCGTGGCCGTGGGCGTCACTTCCTGGCGGAGGGTCTGCATGGCGGGCGCGTCGCCCAGACCGAGGAAGCGATGAGGTTGGCCGTCAATGGTGAGCAGGCCGCGGATGGGCTTTGCCTCGCCGCACCAGTGGCAGGTATC
>OGQA01000897.1_pt1 | contig 14512 bp, 13 predicted proteins | sample 1553011 | NCBI WGS metagenome assembly OGQA01 (sample SAMEA2580256, study PRJEB22360) | human gut metagenome | biome: human gut; feature: human-associated habitat; material: faeces | place: Denmark | collected 2008/2010 | reverse complement strand
CGGGACATACCGAACGCCTCCGCGAGCTCGTTGATCGAAAAGATCTCCCGCTCGCCGCCGGGCGCCCAGCCGAGAAGCGCGACGTAGTTCACAATCGCCTCGGTGAGGAAGCCCTGCGCGACAAGATCCTCGTACGAGGGGTCGCCGTGGCGCTTGGACATTTTGTTGTGCGCGTCGCGCATGACGGGCGAGCAGTGGACGTAGCTCGGCACGTCCCAGCCGAGACCCTCGTACAGAAGATTGTACTTCGGCGCGCTGGAGAGATACTCGCTGCCGCGCACGACGTGGGTGATGCCCATGAGATGATCGTCAATGACGTTTGCAAAGTTGTAGGTCGGGAGCCCGTCGCGCTTGATGAGCACCTGATCGTCCAGATCGGCGTTCGGCGCGGTGATGTCGCCGAAGATCTCGTCGTGGAACGTCGTTTCGCCCTCGTGGGGGATCTTCTGGCGGATGACCCACGGCATACCGGCGTCAAGACGGCGCTGCACCTCTTCCGCGGAAAGATCGCGGCAGGGGTCGTCCTTGCGGGTGAAGTCGCCGGAGTCCTCCTCGGATTCGGTCTTGTCGCAGAAGCAGTAATAGGCGTGGCCGCGCTCCACAAGGCGCTTGGCGTAGGGAAGATAGGTATCGCGCCGCTCGGTCTGCACATACGGGCCGACCGGACCGCCGACGTCGGGGCCTTCGTCGTGGTCAAGACCGCAGTCGCGCAGCGTTTTATAAATGACCTCGACCGCGCCCTCTACCTGGCGGGACTGGTCGGTGTCCTCAATGCGGAGCAGGAACTTGCCGTGCGCGTGGCGGGCGATGCACCAGGTGTAGAGCGCTGTGCGCAGATTGCCCACGTGCATATACCCCGTGGGGCTCGGCGCGAAGCGGGTGCGTACCTCGCCGCGCGGGATGCGCGCTTCCATATCCTCAAACCACTGTTTATCTTTCACGTAAATCCCTCGCTTAGGTGAATTGGCCTATACATATTATAATTTACCGCCGTCTTTGTCAAGGCGCATTGCAAAATCCGCCGCGCTGTGATATAGTGTGCTTAGTTATGCCCTTCAACACAGCTTTAAGGAGGATGAGACCATGATATCTGCCAGGATGGAAAAGATGGCCGCCGGCGGCAGCGCCATCCGCGCAATGTTTGAAGAGGGCAAGAGGCTCGCGGCGCTCTACGGAGCGGAAAACGTGTTTGACTTTTCCATTGGCAACCCCTACTTCGCGCCTCCCGAGGCGGTGAAGGACGCCATTGTCGATATCATCACCAACGACGACCCCATGAGCGTCCACGGCTACCCCGCCAACGCCGGCTTCCCCGCCGTGCGCGAGGCCGTGGCCCAGTCGCTCAACAAGCGCTTCGGCACCGACTACAACGCCGGCAACATCATCATGACCGTCGGCGCCGCAGGCGGCCTGAACGTCATCCTGCGCGTGCTCTGCAACCCCGGCGATGAGGTCATGGTCATCTCCCCCTACTTCTTCGAGTACAACAACTACATCGGCAACGCCGACGCCAAGGTCGTCGTAGTCCCCGCCGCCGCCGAGAACGGCTTCCTGCCCGACCTCGACGCCATCGGCGCCGCCATCACCCCGAAGACCAAGGCCCTCATCCTCAACAACCCCAACAACCCCACCGGCGTCATCTACCCCGCCGACATGCTCAAAAAGCTCGGCGAGCTGCTCGAGGCCAAGGGCCAGGAATACGGCACCGTCATCTACCTCATCTCCGACGAGCCCTACCGTGAGCTCGCCTACGACGGGGCCGAGGTGCCCTGGCTGCCGAACTGCTGCAAGAACACCATCGTCGGCTACTCCTGGTCGAAGTCCCTCTCCCTGCCCGGCGAGCGTATCGGCTACCTCGTGATCCCCTCCGACATCGTCGATGGGCAGCTCATCTTCGACGCCGCCGTCGTCGCCAACCGTATGCTCGGCTTCGTCAACGCCCCGAGCCTTATGCAGCTGGCCGTCGCCCGCTGCCTCGACGCCTCCACCGACATCGCCGCCTACGACGCCAACCGCAAGCTGCTCTACAACGGCCTGCATGAGCTCGGCTATGAGTGCGAGTACCCCGCCGGCGCCTTCTACCTCTGGGTCAAGACCCCCGTCGCGGAGCCGGAATTCGTCGCCCTGGCGAAGAAATACAACCTGCTGCTCGTCCCGGGCGCTTCCTTCGGCTGCGAAGGCTACGTCAGGCTCGCCTACTGCGTCAGCGGCGACATGATAAAGCGCAGCATGGCCTCCTTCGCCAAGCTGGCTGAGGACTGCGGCCTTAAAAAATAAGCCACATGCGCACCAAAGCGCACCCACACTGTAAGGATTAGAGGTCAATTTCGATGGACGAAAGAAAAACCATGTTCTCCGGCATCCAGCCCTCCGGGGATCTTACCCTCGGCTCCTATATGGGAGCCATTCGGAACTGGGTGGATATGATCGACGACTACAACGCCTACTACTGCATCGTGGATATGCACGCCATCACCGTTCGCCAGGTACCGGCCGATCTGAGAAGGCGGTCTCTCGAGCAGCTGGCTCAGTATATTGCCTGCGGCCTCGACCCGCACAAGGTCACGCTTTTCGTGCAGAGCCATGTGCCCGCTCACGCCGAGCTAGGCTGGGTGCTCAACTGCTTCACCATGTTCGGTGAGCTCTCGCGCATGACCCAGTTCAAGGACAAGAGCGCCAAACACGCCGACAACATCAACGGCGGCCTCTTCACCTACCCCTCGCTCATGGCGGCGGATATCCTGCTCTATCAGGCGGACTTCGTCCCCGTCGGGGACGACCAGAAGCAGCACGTCGAGCTCTGCCGTGACGTGGCCATACGCTTCAACAACATCTACGGCGACGTCTTCACCGTCCCGCAGGCCTACATCCCCCGTGTGGGTGCGCGCATCATGAGCCTCACCGACCCGACCAGCAAGATGTCCAAGTCCGACAAGGACCCCAACGGCTGCGTCCACCTCATGGAAAAGCCCGAGGACATCATGCGCAAGTTCAAAAGGGCCGTCACGGACTCGGACACCTCCGAAAACTGCGTCAGGTTCGACCCGGCCGAGAAGCCGGGCGTGGCCAACCTCATGCAGATCTACTCCTGCGCCACCGGCAAGACCTTCGACGAGATCGAACAGGAATTCCTCGGCCGCGGCTACGGCGCCTTCAAGACCGCCGTCGGCGAGGCCGTGGTGGAGCAGCTGCGCCCCATCCGCGAGGAGGCCACGAGGATGCTCGCGGACAAGGCCTACCTCGAGAGCGTCTACCGCATGGGCGCGGAAAAAGCTGCCGCCGCCTCCGGCAAGACCCTCAGGAAGGTCTACAAGAAACTCGGCTTCATCGCCCGCTGAACCGGGCCGCCGGGAAAATACACAATGCCTCCGCCGCGCCGGCTTAGCTCACGGCGCGGCGGAATTCAGGAGTGTGAGCCATGTTCCTCAACACTGAGCTGTGGCTTCGTGCGCTGCTCGCCATCGCCGTCGGCTTCGCCGTCAGCTTCGCCTCCACGCCCATCGTAAAGGCCTTCGCCCAGAAGGTCGGCGCCATGGACGTGCCCAAGGACGCGCGCCGCGTCCACGACCACCCCATCCCCAGAATGGGCGGGCTGGCCATCTTCCTCGGCTTCATCCTCAGTGTGGTGCTCTTTGCCGAGATCAGCCGCCAGGTCCAGGGCATCCTGCTCGGCGCCGTGCTCATCGTGGCCTGCGGCGCCATCGACGACATCGTCTCCCTGCGCGCCTGGGTGAAGCTCATCATCCAGATCATCGCCGCCATAGTCGCCGTCGCGCACGGCGTCGTCATAGAGGTCTTCTCCAACCCCAACATCTTCAGCCAGAACGAATGGCTCATCCTCGGCTACCTCGCCGTGCCGGTGACCATACTCTGGATCGTCGGCGTCACCAACTCCGTCAACCTCATCGACGGGCTGGACGGCCTCGCCGTCGGCGTCTCCACCATCTCGTCTGTGACCATGTTCGTCGTGGCCCTGCTCGTCGCGGAGGGGAACGTCGCCGTCATCCTCGCGGCCCTCATGGGCGCCTGCGTGGGCTTCATGCCCTACAACCTCAACCCCGCCAAGATCTTCATGGGCGATACCGGCGCGCTGCTGCTCGGCTATGTGCTCTCGACCGTGTCCGTCGTGGGCATGTTCAAGTTCTACGCCGTCGTCACCTTCATCGTGCCCATACTGGCGCTGTTCCTGCCGCTTTTCGACACTACCTGCGCCTTCTTCCGCCGGCTGCTCCACGGCCAGAGCCCCATGCACCCCGACCGCGGCCACCTGCACCACAGGCTCATCGATATGGGCCTCAGCCAGAAGCAGGCAGTGGCCATACTTTACTCCGTTTCGGCCATTCTCGGCCTGTGCGCCGTCGTGCTCGCTACCGGCGGTACGGTGAGGCTCTACCTCGTCGTCATCGCCGCGGCCTCCGCCGTCGCCATAGGCATTTTCATAGAACGCACCCTCAAGGGCCACAAATACCACCCGCCGGTCGACCCCACGACCTGCGAACCGCTGGAGGACAAGGATGACAAGGCTTAAAGTCATGTCCGTCTTCGGCACAAGGCCGGAGGCGGTGAAAATGGCTCCGCTGGTGCTCGAGCTGCAGCGCAGGGCAGAGCTCGAAAGCGTGGTCTGCGTCACCGCCCAGCACCGGGAAATGCTCGACAGCGTGCTGCGCGAGTTCGGCATCAGCCCCGAGCACGACCTCAACATCATGCAGAGCGGGCAAAGCCTCGCGGATATCACTTCCCGCGTGCTGCACGGCCTGGGGCCCGTCTACGAACAGGAAAAGCCCGGGCTCGTCCTCGTCCACGGCGACACCACCACCACCTTCGCCGCCTCGCTCGCCGCCTTCTACGCGCACATCCCCGTCGGCCACGTCGAGGCCGGCCTGCGCACCTTCGACCGCTGGAGCCCCTGGCCCGAGGAGATGAACCGGCGCCTCACCGGCCAGCTCGCCTCCCTGCATTTCGCGCCCACCCGCCGCAACGCCGAAAATCTCCGGCGCGAGGGCGTCGAGGGCAGTATCTGGGTCACCGGCAACACCGTCATAGACGCGCTCAAGTACACCGCCTCCGGCGAGGGCTTCTCCAGGCCCGAACTGGGCGAGATAGATTATGTCAACCACCGCGTCGTGACCCTCACCTGCCACAGGCGGGAGAATTACGGCGAGCCGATGCGGAACATTTTCGAGGCCGTGAGGAACACGGCGCTGCGTTTCCCCGACGTGATCTTCGTCTATCCCGTGCATTTGAGCCCGGTAGTCAGGCAGGCTGCGGGGCAGCTGCTCTCCGGCGTGCCCAACATCCGGCTCATCGAGCCGCTGGACGCCGTGGACATGCACAGGCTGATGGCCAAGAGCTACATGGTGATGACCGATTCCGGCGGGCTTCAGGAGGAGGCCCCGGCCCTGGGCAAGCCCGTGCTTGTCCTCAGGCGCGAGACGGAACGGCCGGAGGCCGTGGAGGCCGGCACCGTGGAGCTCGCCGGCACGCAGAGGGAGCGCATAGAGCTGCTGGCTGCCCGGCTTCTGACCGACAGGGCCGCCTATGACAAGATGGCCCGGGCCGTGAACCCCTACGGCGACGGCAGGGCCTGCGAGAGGATAGCCGACGCGATATGTCACGCCTTCGGGCTGTCTGAGCGGAGGCCCGAGGAGTTTGTGCCGCAATGAGCAAAAGGTCCAGATTCATCATAATACTGCTCATAGCCCTCACCGCGGCGGTCATACTGTACGCGATCTTCGGCATGGGCCGCGGCGTGGAGACCCCGCCCGTTGAGCTGCCCGACGCCGCGCCGACGGAGACCGCCTCCAGCCCGGAGCCGAGCGGCCACGACGTGGCGGAACTCAGCCCCGAGACCGTGCAGTCCGTCATCGCGCTGCTCAGCCGGGCCGAGAGCTATTCGCGCACCGTCACCATCGAGGACATCTGGAGCGGCGGCAGCAGCGAGACCAAACTCAGCGTCTGGGTGGACGGCTCGCGGACGCGCATCCGCGTCGAGCTGCCCGGCGGCGTCAAAAACATCCTGCTGCGCGACGCCAAGCTCTACATCTGGTACGACAACAGCTCCGGCGTCTACGAAAGCGACATCATGAGCGCCTCGGAGGCCGACGAGTGGCTGCGCTGCATAGACTACGAAGAGCTCCTGCAGCTGCCCGCCTCCGCCATACTCAGCACGAACTACGAGCTCTTCGGCGGCGAATCCTGCATATGCGTGGAATACAGTTCCGGCGAGCTGGGATATTTGAACCGCGTGTACGTCTCGGTCTCCACCGGCCTGCTCATGGGCGCGGAGACCTACGACGGCGACACGCTCATCTACAGCATGAGCTCTTCCGCGCCCAGCTTCTCCGCGCCGGATGAGAGCATGTTCCGCCTGCCCTCAGAGGAAGAGCATGGCGCCGAGAACGATTAGCAGCTCCTTGTCACCGCTCTCGCGGTACATGAGATAGAGTATCAGCATGAGCAGCAGGTCCTCGAGCTCGAAGCCCTCCTTGAAGACGTTGGGCACGAGCTTGCCGAAAAGGCCTGTGAGCTCGGACGGCAGAAGATCTTCAAGGCCGCCTCCCCGCGCGGGCGGCGGCCCGCGTTTTGCCGCCCGCCTCGGCGGCGGCTGCGGCGGTTCGGGACGGCTGTATGTAACGGGCGGCGGGTTCCTGAGCGCCGGGACTTCGGCCCGGCGGCGAGGCTCAGGCTCGGGCATCTGCACGAAGCGGCCCGTGTTGCCGTCGTAGCGCTTATTCATCGGCGTCCTCCTTCTCCGTCAGGCCGAACTCGGCCGCGGCTATGCCCGCCAGCCCGGCGAGCCGCGCCAGCTTCATGGCCTTATCCATCTTGCTGCGGCGCTTTTCGGAGAGGAAGGGCTTCATCGCCTCAAGCAGGGCCCGTTCCTCGCGCTTGACGCTGTTTTTGCCGAGCAGTCCGGCCAGCTTCGCCATGAGGCCCGGGTCCGGCTCCGAGGCCGCCGCCTCGCCCGGCGAGCTCTCGCCGCCCATGACCGACTTGGCCAGCTCGCTGATGCGCGAGAGCGCGGCGGGGTCTGAGAGTATGGCGTTCAGCTTATCCCCGAAGTCGTCCATGGCGGCACCTCCCGTCCTATCCCTTCATCACGTCGGAGAGCTGCTGGGCTATGCGGCGGCCCTCTTCGGTGTTCAGCACCTGGCGCAGTATGCCCTGCATGGCGTTTTTGTCGCCGGAAGATATGGCCTTTGCCAGTGCCGCGGCGTCCACCATGGCGTTCAGGGCGCGGCCGTCCTCCGTGTCGGCCAGCCGGCGCAGCTGTTCGGCCTTGCCGGAACTCTCCAGCTTGGCGCTCATCTTTTCGATGTCCATGCCTTTCACCCCTTCTGAGACATTATATTCAGACTTTCCAGGAAGGTGCACAAACATGAAGCTCGCGGTTTTTTCGGACACGCACGGCAGAACTGAGGGTATGCTCGCGGCGGCGCGGCGTATGCGGCCCGACCTCTTCATACACCTGGGCGACCACATACGCGACAGCCTTGAGCTCGCGCACGAGTTTCCCGGTACGCCCCTCTACGCCGTGGCCGGCAACTGCGACTTCGCCTCAAGAGAGCCGGACCGCATGAGCTTCCTGCTGGGCACGACCCAGGTCTTCGCCACCCACGGCCACGCCTACGCCGTGAAGTACACCATTGACCCGCTGCTCAACGCCGCGCACTTTTCCGGGGCCCGGCTCGTGCTCTACGGCCACACGCACATAGCGCGGATAGACTACTTCGGCGAGCTCACCGTGGTAAACCCGGGCAGCGCCGGGCTGGGCCGCAGCCCCAGCTTCGCCATCATAGAGCTCTCGGACGAGGGGCGCATCTCCGCCAGGATACTGGACATCTGACGCCAAAACCAGCAGAAGCCGGCCAAATGGCCGGCTTCTTTGCTTTTTCAGCGGGGTCATTCCCACTCCACCGTGGCGGGAGGCTTGCTCGTGATGTCGTAGACCACCCTTGAGACCTCCGGCAGCTCGCCGGTGATGCGCTCGGAGGCCCGGGCGAGGGCCTCAAGAGGCAGGCGGCTCCAATCCGCCGTCATGAAGTCGTCCGTCGTCACCGCGCGCAGGGCGACCGTCTCGCCCCAGCTCCTCGCGTCGCCGCGCACGCCCACGCTCCGCGTGTCCGTCAGCACCGCAAAATACTGGCTCGGGCGCTCCGGCAGGCGCTCCACCTCCTCCCGGAATATCGCGTCCGCGCGCCTGAGCACCCTCAGCCGCCCCTCCGTCACCTCGCCGATGACCCGCACGGCCAGCCCCGGACCGGGGAAGGGCTGGCGGCCCACCAGCTCCTCCGGCAGGCCCAGCTCGCGCCCCAGCGCGCGTACCTCGTCCTTGAACAGCTCGCGCAGCGGCTCCACGACGCCCTCGAAGTCCATCCGCTCCGGCAGGCCGCCCACGTTGTGGTGGCTCTTTATCGTCGCCGCCTCGCCCGTGCCGCTCTCCACCACGTCCGGGTAGATCGTGCCCTGCACCAGCAGCTCCGCCCCGCCCAGGCGTTTCGCCTCGGCCTCGAACACGCGCACGAACTCCTCGCCTATGATATGCCGCTTCATTTCCGGCTCCGTCACGCCGCGCAGCCTGCCCAAAAAGCGCTCCTTCGCGTCAACGCGCACGAAGTTCAGGCCGCTCCGGCCCCGGAACGCACGCTCGACCAGCTCCGCCTCGCCCTCTCGCAGCAGGCCGTGGTCCACGAACACGCAGTGCAGCCGCCCGCCCATCGCCCGCTCGAGCAGCGCCGCCGCAACGGCTGAATCCACACCGCCGCTCAGGCCGCATATCGCCCGCTTGCCCGCAAGCTCGCTGCGGCAGCGCTCTATGAGCCTCTGCGCGAGGCCGTCCATGCGCCAGCTGCCCTCGCAGCCGCAGATGTCGTAGAGGAAATTCCGCAGTATCTCCCGCCCGCGCTCCGTATGCGTCACCTCAGGGTGGAACTGCAGGCCGTAGAGCCTCGCCGCGCCGTTTTCCATGGCCGCGACGGGGCATTTTTCCGTCCGGGCCGTGGCCTTGAAGCCCTCGGGCAGCGCGAGCACCCTGTCCGTGTGGCTCATCCAGCACTCGCTCTCCCCGGCGCAGCCCCGGAACAGCTCGCTGTCGGCGGCGCTCAGCCTCACGCCGCCGTACTCGCCCGCGGCCCCGGCGGAGCCGACCTCGCCGCCCTCAAGCCAGGCCATGAGCTGACAGCCGTAGCAGATGCCCAGCACGGGCACGCCGAGATGCAGCACCTCGCGCGCACACCTGGGCGAGTCGGGCTCCGGCACGCTCTGCGGCCCGCCCGTGAGGATGAGGCCCGAGCAGTGCGCCTCCGCTATGCGCTCGGGCGCGGCATTGCGCCAGCTCATTATCTCCGCGTACACGCCCAGCTCCCTCACGCGCCGGGCTATGAGCAGCGCGTACTGCCCGCCGAAGTCTATGACCAGTATCTTTTCCACCTTGTATCCTCCAGTTTCACTCGACAGTCACGGATTTTGCGAGGTTCTTGGGCTTATCTATGTCGCAGCCCTTCTCCCGCGCCGCGTAATAGGCCAGCAGCTGCAGCGGGACGATCTCTGCCACGGCGTCGAAGACCGGGTCGGTGCGCGGGATAAAGATGACGTCGTCCGCCGCCGAGAGGATGCGCCGGTTTCCGGCCAGCGCCACGGCCAGCACCTTCGCGCCGCGCGCCTTGACCTCCTCAATGGCGTTCACCATCTTCTCCATCAGCTCCTCGCGGCAGCAGAGCGCGACGACCGGCGTGCCCTCGTCTATGAGCGCTATCGTGCCGTGCTTGAGCTCGCCCGCGGCGTAGGCCTCCGAGTGGTTGTAGGATATCTCCTTCATCTTCAGCGCCGCCTCGAGCGCCACGGCGCTGTCCACGCCGCGTCCGATATAGTACAGCGCGTCGCCCAGACAGTATTTCCTCGCCAGCGCGGGCAGGGCGCGGTTCATGTCTATGGCCCTCTGTATGGCGTCGGGGATATAGTAGAGCTTCGAGGCCAGCGCGTTCAGCTCGCCGGCGCTTATCCTGCCCAGCCTCTGCGCGAAGTGGGCCGCGAGGGCGCAGATGACGGCTACCTGGGTCGTGTAGCCCTTGGTCGAGGCGACGGCGATCTCCGGCCCGGCGCGGGTGTACACCACGTCGTCCGCGAGCTTTGCGAGGCTGCTGCCCACGACGTTCACGATGGCGAGCAGCCTTGCGCCCCGGGCCCTGCACTCCTTCGCCGCCGCGAGGGTGTCCGCCGTCTCGCCCGACTGCGAGAGCGCTATGACCAGCGTGTCTGGCCCGATGAGCGGGTCTGAATACCTCAGCTCGCTGGCGAGCTCGGCGGTGATGGGCACCCGGCAGAGCCGCTCGAGCGCCTTTTTGCCCACGCAGCCCGCGTAATAGGCCGAGCCGCAGGCGGTGATGACGACGGAGCGTATCCGCCCGAGCGCCTCGTCGCTGATGCCCAGCTCCTCGAACTCGATGCCGCCGCCGCGCAGCCTCGGCTCGAGCGCCGCCCTCACCGCGCGGGGCTGCTCCATGATCTCCTTAAGCATGAAGTGCTCATAGCCGCCCTTCTCCGCAGCCTCGACGCCCCACTCTATGCGCGTGACCTCGGCCTGCACCGGCCTGCCCGCGCAGTCGAAGACCGTCACGCCCTCGGGCCGCAGTTCCGCGAACTGCCCGTCCTCGAGGAACACCGCGTTCTTCGTGTGCGCCACCAGCGCCGTGACGTCTGAGGCGAAGTAGTTCTCGCCCACGCCGAGGCCCAGGATGAGCGGGCTGGACTCGCGCACGGCGTAGAGCGTGCCCGGCGCCTCGGAGCAGACGATGCCCAGGGCGTAGCTGCCCTCGAGCCGCGCCGTCGTGCGCATGACCGCCTCCTTCAGGTCGCCCGTATAGCAGGTCTCGAGCAGGTGGACGATGACCTCCGTGTCCGTCTCGCTGGTGAAGCTGCAGCCGCGCCGTATGAGCTCGTCGCGCAGGCTGCGGTAGTTTTCGATGATGCCGTTGTGGACGACGGCGAAGCGCCCGTCGTTGCTCACATGCGGGTGGGCGTTCAAGTCCGTCGGCGCGCCGTGCGTCGCCCAGCGCGTGTGACCTATGCCCGAGCGGCCGTGCAGCGCCCGGCCTCCCTTCGTCAGCTCGCAGAGGCTGTCTATCCTCCCGCTCGTCTTCGCCAGCTCGAGGCCGTCCTCGCCCATGATGGCGATGCCGGCCGAGTCATATCCCCTGTATTCCAGCGCCCGAAGGCCGTCCAGCAGCACCGCGGCCGCCTCTTTCCTGCCCGTGAAGCCTACTATGCCGCACATATGCTCTCCTTTCCGCTCAGAGCTTTATGTATTCGTCCCGGCCCGCGCCTACCGATACCCAGCCGATGGGGCAGCCCGCCTCCTCGGCTATCCTGCGCACATAGCGCCTGGCGTTGAGCGGCAGATCCGTCCACCTGCGGGCCTTCGAGATGTCGCAGAGCCAGCCGTCCATGTATTCTATGACCGGCCTCGCCTGCGAGAGCGCCGCCGGGAAGGGGAAATCCCCCGTCCTGGCGCCGTTTATCTCGTAGCCCACGCAGAGCGGCACCCTGTCCATGTAGCCGAGCACGTCGAGCTTCGTGAGCGCGAGCTTCGTCGCGCCCTGCAGCCGCACGCCGTACCTGGTGGCGACGAGGTCGATGGGCCCCACGCGCCGGGGCCGGCCCGTCTTCGCGCCGTACTCCGCGCCCGCGCGGCGCAGCGTCTCCGCCTCTGGGCCGAACCACTCGCACACAAACGGCCCCTCGCCCACGCAGGTCGAGTAGGCCTTGACGACGCCGACGACCTCGTCCAAACTGCACCGCGCCATGCCGCTGCCCATGAGGGCGTAGGCCGCAAGGGTGTTGGACGAGGTCGTATAGGGGCAGATGCCGTGCTCGAGGTCGCGCAGGGCGCCCAGCTGGGCCTCGAAAAGTATGCTCAGGCCGGTCTTGGCCGCCCCGTCCATGAAGCGGCCCGTGTCGCGTATGAAGGGGCGGAGCGGCTCGGCATGGCGCTCGACCCAGGCCGTAAGCTCCTCGAGCGTATAGCCCTTCGCGCCGTAGACGCGCGTGAGCGTCAGGTTCTTCCACTCGAGCAGCTCCCCGAGCCGCTGCCTGAACTGCTCGGGGTAGTTTAAATCGCCCGCCTGCAGCGTCTTTTTCTGGTACTTATCCGAGTAAAAGGGCGCTATGCCCTGACCCGTCGAGCCGAACTTGTGCGCGCCCAGCCGCGCCTCCTCCAGCGCGTCCTGCTCCCTGTGCCAGGGCAGGAGCAGGCCCGCGCGCTCGCTTATCATGAGGTTGTCCGGTGTTATGTCAACCCCGCCGGCCCGCACCTGGGCTATCTCCTCCGAGAGGCTTTGCAGGTCGAGCGCCACGCCGGGGCCGAGGACGTTCACTACCCCGGGGCGGAAGATGCCGGACGGCAGCAGATGCAGCGCGAATTTGCCGCGCTCGTTCACCACCGTGTGCCCGGCGTTGCCGCCGCCCTGATAGCGCACGACCACGTCGTAGTCCGCCGTGAGCAGATCCACCATCCGGCCCTTGCCCTCGTCGCCCCAGTTAATCCCCACTACCGCACAGTTTGACATTTTACTTCCTCCATGCTGTCTATGCTCTTTCCGCTCGCGCCGTAGTTCGCGAGGAACCGGGCCGAGGGGTCGCCGACGTCGCAGCCGGCCCAGCTCCGGTTCGGCATCCAGAAGCCGGGTATCATCTCCGCCTGGCCGGGGTAGTAACGCTCGAATATCTCCCGGTAGAGCAGGGATTCCTTCGTGAAGGGCTGCGCAAAGGTGTATTTTTTGCGTTTGCGCTCAAAGTCCGCGTCGGAGTACATGCGCTCGGCGAGGGCCTTGAGGTTGTCGGCCAGCGAGTGGCCCACGGCGTCCGAGAAGGCGGCCTTCTCGCGCCAGAGTATGTCGTCGGGGATGAGGTCCTCGCCGTCGAAGGCGCGGCGGAGCAGGTACTTGCCCACGCCGTGGCGGTTCATTTTTAGCTCCGGGTCTATGGCCATGACGTAGCGCTCAAAATCCAGGTCGCCGAAGGGCACCCGCGCCTCGAGCGAGTGCACCGAGATGCAGCGGTCGGCGCGCAGCACGTCGTAGGCGTAGAGCTCGCGCACGCGCTTTTGCGCCTCGCGCTGGAATTCCTCCGCCGAGGGCGCGAAGTCCGTGTACTTGTAGCCGAAGAGCTCGTCGGAGACCTCGCCCGTAAGCAGGACGCGCACGTCCGTCTGCTCGTGTATGGCCTTGCAGACGAGGTACATGCCTATGCTGGCCCGGACGGTGGTGATGTCGTAGCTGCCGATGGCGGCGATGACCTCGGGCAGGGCGGAGACGGCCTCCTTGACCGGCACGACGACCTCCGTGTGCTCGCTGCCGAGGAAGTCCGCGACCTCGCGGGCGTAGCCGAGGTCGATGGCGTCGCCGCTCATGCCTATGGCGAAGGTGCGTATCCTCTTGCCCGTGAGCCGCGCCGCTATGCCGCACACCAGCGAGGAGTCCAGCCCGCCGCTCAGGAGAAAGCCCAGCTTCGCGTCCGAGACGAGGCGTTTTTCCACGGCCCGCACGAGCCGCTCGCGTATGCCCGCGCAGACCTCGTCCTCCGTGCCGCCCATCACTTCCCTGACCTCGCCTGGGTCGGCGTAGCGGGTGAACTCGCCGCCGCGCCAGAAGCAGCCGGGCGGGAATGGCGTCACCTTTTCCACGAGGCCGACGAGGTTCTTCGCCTCGCTCGCGAACACTATGCTGCCGCCGGCGTCATAGCCGTAGAACAGCGGGCGGATGCCTATGGGGTCGCGCGCCGCGACGAACTCGTGCGTGCCGCCGTCGTAGAGGACGAGCGCGAACTCCGCGTCGAGCATTTTGAACATCCCCGTGCCGTATTCCTTCCAAAGCGGAAGCAGAACCTCGCAATCAGAGCCGCTCTTGAAGGTATATTTTCCCTCAAGCTCCGATTTTATCTTCTCAAAGCCGTAGATCTCGCCGTTGCAGACCACGCGGCTGCCGTCCAGCTCGAAGGGCTGCATGCCGCTCGGCTCTAGGCCCATGATGGCCAGGCGGTGGAAGGCCAGGACGCCCTCGTCGAGTGCGACGACGCGGCTGTCGTCCGGGCCGCGCGACTTCGTGCGCCCGAAGCCCGCTTCAAAGGCGGGCATATCCGGCACGGGGCCGCAGTATCCCATGATGGAGCACATAGTTTACCTCCTTATCCCACGCTGTAGAGCAGCTCGCTGTAGGTCGGGTAGGGCCAGAACTTCGCGGCGGTGATGCTCTCGGCCTCGTCGGCGGCGGCGCGCAGCTCGCGCATGCGCGGCAGCAGGTCGTCGCGGATGGCGCGGCTCTCGGCCGTGACGTCGCCGGCGTCGTGGAGCCGGAGCAGCGCGCCCTCCAGCGCCTCGGTGTTTGCGGCTATGACCTCGCAGAGGGTCGAGAGCCGGCGAACGAGGTTCCGCTCGTAGCCGCAGGCGCAGTCCGGGTCGAGCGAGCGCTTCGCCGCGGCGGCGCGGGCCGTGTCGGCGGCGTAGGCCCCCACGGCGGGG
>OGQA01000896.1_pt1 | contig 14524 bp, 5 predicted proteins | sample 1553011 | NCBI WGS metagenome assembly OGQA01 (sample SAMEA2580256, study PRJEB22360) | human gut metagenome | biome: human gut; feature: human-associated habitat; material: faeces | place: Denmark | collected 2008/2010 | reverse complement strand
GCAGCGCCGGGGGCGCGTGGTGGCTGGCGCTGCTGTGTCTGGGCGCGGCGCTGCTGTGTCTGGGCAGCCGGAGAAGCTGCCGCCGCTCCCCCGCCGTGTCCTTGTGGACGGCGGCGCTGGCGGTACTGCTGGCGGCGCTGACCGTGGGCGTCACGGTCATCACGGGGCTGGGCGCGTCGTGGAATACGACATCCGCCGACGAGACCGTCCGCAAGGCGGTTCACGCCCTGCGCTATGAAAACGAAGCTCAGGCCATGCCGGAGGGCGATTTCTCCGCCGGTGTGGATTTTTCCGATACTCCCATGCTGGAGGTGACCCTGTCCCGGCCGGAGTCCCTGTATCTGCGGGGCTTCATCGGCCAGCGCTATACCCGCGACGGATGGATGGCGCTGGACGCGGGGGAGCTGTCCCACCAGGCCAACGACGTATATTGGCTGCAAAGCGCCGATTTCTTCTCCCAGACCCAGCTGAGCCAGCTGGCGGCGCTGCTGAAGCTGGACACGCCGCAGATTGACGTGCAGCTCGATGTCTCCGGTGCCTGCCGCCGCTTCGCTCTGCTGCCCTACGAGCTGTCGGACAGCGGCGTGTGCGACCCCTATCAGCTGCGAGATACCCTGCCGGAAGGGGAAAAGCACTACGCCTACACCACCTCCGGTAACCTGACCGCCCGGGCCTATGAGCTGCTGGACGTGCTGAGCCAGCATCTGGAGGATCCCCAATTGAAGAACTATCTGGCACAGGAGACCGTCTATCGCCAGCTGGTCTATGACAACTACCTGACCATTCCGGAGGACACCCAAAAAACGCTGACGGGTTTTCTGGGCAAAGCGCCCGCCTCCATCACCTCCTACGAGGCCAAGAGCCGCATCCGCTCCTGTCTCGCGGAAATGGTGGAGTATGACGAGTCCCCCGTTGCGCTGCCGGAGGACGCCGACCCCGTCAGCAGCTTCCTGCAGGAGACCGGCCGGGGCAGCGCCGTGCAGTACGCCACGACGGCGGTGATGATGCTGCGGTACTACGGCATTCCCGCCCGGTACGTGGAGGGCTATCTCGTCACGCCTGACATGGTGTCCGGCAAGACCGGCGAGACTACCCTGACCCTGACCGCCGACGACGCCCACGCCTGGGCGGAGTACTACGAGGACGGCGTGGGCTGGATCCCCTTTGAAACGGCCACCCCCTACCTGAACGTGATGGCGGAGTCCGACTGGCGCTGGTTCCAGCCGGATAACGACGCTGACCTGACCGGCGCCCAGGCGCAGGACGGCGGCGGAAATCAGAACAGTACGGTGCGCCACAGCACCGTGGAAATACCCGATCAGACCGCCGATCAGCCTCAGGTCATCACCATCTGGAAGGAGCTTTCCTCCACCCTCCGCAGCAGCCTGTCCCGGCTGCATGTGGGCCGGTGGCTGCTGCTCCTGCTGGCGCTGGCGCTGCTGGCGGCCATCCTGTTTGTGGTGCTGCGCCGCCACCGGACGTGCAAACGCCGCGCCGCCGCCTTTGACGGCGCTGACCGCGCCGCCGCCACCGCGGCCCTGTTCGCCTACGCCATGGAGCTGATGTGGCACGGCGGCCTGCCCCGTGAAAACGGCTCGCTGCTTCAGCAGGACAAGGCCGTGTCGGACTGGGCGGGAAAGCCGGTGGACTTCCCGGCGCTGGTCTGGCTGAATGCCGAGGCCCGCTACAGCCCCCACCCCATCACCGAGACCCAGCGCAGCCAAATGCGGTACTTTGCCGACGACACGCTGCGGTGCTTCCGCCGGAAGCTGAAGCCCTGGCAGAAGCTGTATCAGAAATGGATCCTATGCATGTATTAAGGAGGAAAAGCGGAGTGAAAAAACGGATCGTATCGCTTTTCATGGCGCTGGTCATGACCCTGAGCCTGCTGCCCGCCACCGTGTGGGCCGTCCAGCCGTCCCCGGAGACCACAGAGCAGACCCGGACGGAACAGACGGCGGAGGAGCCGTCCGCCGCGGAGGAAACCACCCCGGCGGAAGTCCAGCCTGCGGCGGAGAGTGCCGACACGGCGCTGACGGACGACAACAGCTTCCTGCTGTTTGCCGCCACCAATGTGGAGGTGCTCATCGCGCCGGAGCGCGTTCCCTATCAGCCGAACCAGACGGTGCGCGAGGCGCTGCTGGCGCTGCAGAACCGTGAGGAAACGCCCCACACCTTCGACGGGCTGGAAACGGTCAACGGCTTCGTCACCGCCATCGACGGCGTGTCGGCCAACTATTCCCGCAGCGACGACAAGGGCAGCTTTGATCTGGAGCAGCGCGCCGACAGCGTGGGCGCGTTCCTGTTCCTGACCGCCTATGACACGCTGAACGAGGAGACCGCCTCGGCGCTGTGCGCGCTGGGCCGCGCCATGCTGGCGTGGCAGGAGGCGGAAAAGCCCCAGATGCAGAAGTTCGCCCGGCAGGAGTATGACGCCGCCGCCAAGGCGCTGACGGTGAAAAAGACCGCCGACGAGCTGACGGCGCTGTCCACGGCGCTGACGGAGCGGATGGAGGCCTATACGCAGTACGAAAACGCGGAGACCAAGCCGCTGAACGTGCGGTTTCTGGGTCTTACCGGCCAGCTGCTGACGGACTACACCTTCACGGCGGCGGATCCCTACGGCAACGAAAAGACCTTTACCAACGAACACCCCGCGCTGGCGGCGGGCAGCTATACCTTCACCCTGACCTCCGGCCTGAACGGCGCGTCCGGTGTCATGACGGTGGCGGAGGACGGCGGCGTGACCGTGGCGGACGAGACGCTGACGACCCTGCGCGTTCCTCAGGGCGTGGCGTGGATGGCTCAGCCGGTGCTGCGGTCGGTCAACGGCGGCGACGCGGCGGAAAACCGCTACCCCATGGAACAGGACGGAACGGTGGCGCTGGTGCCCGACACAGTGGGCCCCACCGGCGGGCTGTACCTGTACGGTGTGCCCGGCGCTGATCTGGACAGCAAGACCTACCAGTGGAACGGCAGCAAGGTTACCCTCTGCGCCATGTATACCGACGTCAACGGCAAGAAGGTCGACAAGAGCCGCAGCTGGGAATCCACCCATCAGGCGCTGGCGGACGTGCTGACCGCCGGTACACAGGGCAGCGCCCTGCGTCTGGAGGCCCGCACCGACATGGACGGCTATACCATGTATCAGGCGTGGGAGCTGAAGATCGAGCGTACCCCTACCCTCTACGGTCTCAGCGTGACGGCGGGCGGCGTTGACCAGAAGCTGGACTTCTCCGGCACCACCACGGAATACGCCTGCGTGGTCACCACGGAATCGGTGGTGCTGCGGCCTGCCCGGAACAGCAGCTATACCGTTACGGTGAACGGCGGTCAGCTTGACGGGGACGGCACGTATACCCTTCCGCTGGCGGAAGACAGCGACACCACAGCCACCATCGCCGTCACCATGCCGGAGAGCGGACGAACCACCACCTATACCCTCACCGTCACCAGAAAGGCCGCCGTCCCCCTGACGGTAAAGCACGATGATGACGTGACGGTGCGCATCTTCAACGCCGCCGGTGCGGAGATCGGCGTGGACGCCGACGGCACCTATCCCCTGACCCCCGGCGACAGCAGCTATACCTACATCGCCACAAAGAACGAGTACTACCACGCCAAGGGCATTTTCGCCGCTCCCAAGGAGGGCGACACGTCCCTGACCATCACGGCGGTCACGCCGGAGACGGACGACTACCTGACCAGCCTGAAGCTGGCGGCCAGCGCCGTCGGCACCTCCAGCGTGTATCTGCCCGCGGAACAGTTCCGTGCCGGCACCCACGTCTATGCTTCGCAGATGGACGACCGGAACAACAGCGTATACGTCTGGGCTGTCGCCGTTCAGGACAAGGGCTGCAAGATCCGCGTGCCGCGTACCGATGGCAAGGATACGAACGTGCCCAGCGGGATAACCTCCGGCACATTCGCGTCCAGTCTGGCAAAGACGGGGCCGGAAGCCTTCCGCTTCACCCTCCTCGTCTCCCGGGAGGACAGCGAGAAGAAGGTCACCTTTGAGCAGGACTATCTGGTGGATTTCGCCAGAGTGCTGACACTGGCGGACATGTCGCTGTCGGTGGACGGCATGGAGACGGCGTACTATCCGGTGATCAAGGGCGAGGTCGCCGACTACGACGGCTTCTACTGGAAGCAGTATGACTATCAGACCACCGTTCTCGGCTCCGCCCAGGAGGCGGTGCTGACGGTGACACCCTTCGTCACGGGCTACAGTGTGCAGGTAAACGGCGACCAGATCTACGCGCCGAAGGTGGATCCGGAGACCGGGGAAACGGCGGAGACCGTTACCGTCACCCTGCCGCTGGACGAGACGAAAAAGCAGGAGGTCTTTACCCTGACCGCCTGCACCGCGGAGGGGCATCAGGCCCGCGCCTATACCCTGACGCTGAAAAAGGGCGCGCCTATTGACACCACCGTCACTATTCAGGATAAGGACACCAAACAAACCATTGACGGCGCGTTGGCCGCCGTGTACGAAATGCGCAGCGGTTCCCGCGTCTGGCCCAATGACGACGGCACGTTCTCGCTGGTGGAGGGCCTGACCTACACCTGCGTGGCCACCTGCTCCGGCTATGTGGGCGACACGCAGGAGATCGCCGCCGGCAAGGCGGAGGAGATCGTCATTTCGCTGGCCGCGGCTCCCGTCTCCAGCCACGGCGCAGGCGTCACCTCCAGCTGGCCCTCCTTCCGGGGCAATGACAACGCCAACGGCGTGGTGAACGCCAAGACCCCCACCTCCAGCGATACCACCGTGCTCAGCTGGGCCAATAAGCTGGGCGACGGCTACAGCACCTCCGCGCTGGGCTGCCCCATTCTTATCGAGGAGGGCGGCGTGGAGTTCCTGATCGTCTACAGCGGCAGGACGCTGTACAAGGTGGAATCCGTCACCGGTACGGTGGTGGCCACCGGCGCCATGTGCGATACCTCCAGCTTCGCCATCACCTCCGCCACCTACGGCCCCGACTGCGGCATGCTGTTCGTGGCCCTCAGCAGCGGCACGGTGCAGGCCTTTGACGCGGCCACGCTGGACTCCCTGTGGATCTATCAGGACATGCTGGGCGGCCAGCCCAACTGTCCCCTGACCTACCATGACGGCTATGTGTATACCGGCTTCTGGAATCAGGAGAAGGAGAACGCCAATTTCGTCTGCCTGTCCGCCACCGACGAGAATCCCACCAGCGGCAGCGAGAAAAAGCTGGCCCGCTGGACGTATACCCGTATGGGCGGCTTCTACTGGGCGGGCGCGTATGTCTGCGACGACTATCTGCTGGTGGGCGCCGACGACGGACAGGATCGATCCTCCAGCGCCACCGGCGCGCTGCTGTGCCTTGACCCCTCCACCGGCGAGGAGCTGGATCGCTGGGACGGCCTGCGGGGCGACGTGCGCAGCTCCATCGCCAGAGACGGGGACGGACGCTTCTACTTCACCTCCAAGGGAGGGTATCTCTACTCCGCCGCCGTGACGCAGACGGCGGACGGCTGGAAGATCACGGATACGCGCTCCTGCGCCCTCAGCAACGGCAGCGGCAGCGAGAAAACACCGGCCATGAGCACCTGTACGCCGGTGCTGTATAAGGGCCGGGCCTATATTGGCGTGTCCGGCACGTCCCAGTTCGGCGCGTATACCGGCCACAACATCACCGTGGTGGATCTGGATTCCATGAGCGTGCTCTACAGTGTGCCCACCAAGGGCTATCCCCAGACCTCCGGATTGCTGACCACCGCCTATGAATACCCCAGCGTCTACTTCTTTGACAACTTCACCCCCGGCACATTGCGGCTGCTGGAGGATACGGGAACGGCTCCCGGCAAAACCACCACCGAGACCTATCAGGAGGGCGGCAGCACCCGCACGGTGGAAACGGCCTACGCCCTGTTCACCCCCGCCAACGATCAGGCGCAGTACGCCATCTGCTCTCCCATTGCCGACAGCAAGGGCACGGTGTTCTTCAAGAACGACTCCGCCTATCTGATGGCGCTGACCAGCACCGTCGATAAGGTGGAGGTGACGCAGCTGCCGGATAAAATGAGCTACAACGAGGGCGAGGCCTTCGACCCCACCGGCATGGAGCTGACCGTCTATTACACCAACGGCGAGAGCCGCGTTCTGCCGGTCAGCCGCACCATCAACGGCGTCAAGGTGGAATATTTCACCTACAGCGATACCCTCACCGCAGCGGACGACGGCTACTTTGAGCTGACCTACGTGCCCGTCATGTACCAGAGCGGCGCGGACGGCGAGCCTGTGATCCGGGCGGCCAAGACCGACATTCCCATCTCCGTCACCGGCAAGACCTATGACCGGGGCGATATCAACGGCGACGGCGCGGTGGATGTGTATGACCTGCAATACCTGTATGAGTACTGCTGCGACAACAGCACCATCACCGACAGGGCCACCCTCGCCCGGCTGGACGTCAACGGCGACGGCCTGACGAACATCTCGGACGTGGCGGCGCTGTACGATTTTCTGACGCAGGGCAGCTGGCCGGAGAGCGATACCTCCGCAGCCGTCCCTCAGACGATGGCTGCCAGCGGCGGCGGAACGGCCAGACTGCTGGGCAGCGCGTCCAGCGCCGGAGCCGTTGACCGTACCGCCCTGAAGGGCGTGACCGCCTCTCTGTCCTCCGCCCCGGCCAGAGCCGCCGTGAAGGGCGATATCAACGGCGACGGCGCGGTGGACGTGTACGACCTGCAATACCTGTATGAGTATTGCTGCGACAACGACACCATCACCAATCCCGCCATCCTCGCCCGGCTGGACATCAACGGCGACGGCGAGCGGGATATTGCGGACGTAGCGGCGGTATACGGTTATCTGACCGAGGGCCAGTGGCCCGTTCCCCGCCACGCCATCGCCGTAAAAAGCACCGCGCCCGAAACGGCGCAGGTGGAGCAGGGCGGGATGTATACCCTGTACATGAGCGATGTGTTCGACACCTGCCCGGACCGCGTTACCTACACGCTGTCCGGCGAGGGACTGAGCGAGCACACCAAGCTGGCCGCGGACGATAAGGGCGATTACCTGTCCTTCACCAACAGCAAGACAGGCGACTATCTCCTGACCATCACCGCCGTGTGCGGCGCCGACAGCGCGGTGCAGGCAGTCTATCACCTGACGGTTACCGTTACAAAGAGCGCCGCCGGAGACCCCGGCCAGTACGACTATGACGAGGAGAATGCCGACAGCGTGACCGTCTACGTCACCGTTTCCAACGACGGCGTACCCATCTACGGCGTCGACGGTACCCCCATAGCCCATCTGGAGGTGGAGGTGCCCTACTTCGATCTGGAGAGTCAGGGGCTTGCGGAGTTCTACCGTTACCACACCGAAAACGGCCAAGGCGGCGGCAGCTATATCGACAATGTGGTGGTGGAGCGGCCTACCGTTCTGCACCTGTATCTGTATCTGCTGGGCGTGTACTGCAAGGGCTATACCCCGGAGGAAGTAACCTCCGGCACGAAAAAGGTGGTCGACGGCCAGAACGACAGATACCGAGAGGTATATGACATTCTGGGAAAGCAGACGGCCAGCTGGCCCGGCCCGGCGCTGACCATCAGCGGCTCCGCCACCAGCATGTACATGCCGAACTTCTGGGGCCACGATGAAAACCTCATGTACTACCGCAACCACGTATATCCCCTGATGGGGCCAGGTTGGGGCGCCACGGCGGACTACATTCTGCTGAGCAACGGCGATACCATTGACGTGGCACTGTTCAGCGACTGGAACTTCTGGAGCGACGGCGGCGCGTTCACCTGCTTTGACAAGGACGAATACACCGTCAAGGCCGGAGAAACGCTGACCTTCAACACCCGGAAGTACGAAACCAAATCCGTGGCCGACGGCGGCAGCGAGAGCTTCCAGTCTATCGCGGGCATGACGGTCTACCTCTACGACGATCAATGGACGCAGCTGACGGAGATCCCGGCAGACGAGAGCGGCGATGCTTTCCAGTACGTCGTCAACGAGAAACCCGGTACCTACTACCTGCTGGCTGTCGATCCCAAGGCGGGCAGCGACGCCGCCCGCCTCGCGCCGGCCACCGCTCGCCTCCGCGTGAGCTGACAGCCATCCAAAACTGAATACCGGACGGCCCGCCCGGCGCACTGCGCCGGAGGCGGAATGGGGTGCAAATCCCCGCGAACAGGTCACTGTGAAACCCAATTTGGGATCAGTCAGATACGCCCAGGGCCGTCCGGAAAAGCTCCTGCCTGCACCGGGACGCTGCCAAGTCGGCGATGACGATTTCGGCGGGAGCTTTCCACGGAGTGCTTTCTGCCGAAAGGCTTTATATAGAGAAAAATCATAGAAAGGAACCAAAAACACATGAAAACAAGCAAACGGCTGCTTTCTCTGCTGCTGGCGCTGACCATGGTGCTGTCCCTGATGGGCAACCTGTCCGTGGCGGCGTTCGCGGAGGAAGTTACCCCCACTGTCGTCACAACCGACGGCAATGACCAACCCACCACCCCCGTCACCCCCGACGAGGGCCAGACCACCCCCGCCAACGCGGATAAGAGCGGCGGGACGCCTGCTCCCGCCAACGGCGACGCGAACGCCGAGCCTGTGCCCGCCGAGGGCGAGGTCACGCCCCCCGCTGTGGCTGTTCCAAAGCTGAAGGACGGCGTTTCCTCCACCGCCAGCGCCACCGTCCAGACCGGCACCGCCTATCTGCTCAGCGACCTGCAGGCGGGCAAGATCTTTGACGGCGAGGGCCTCACCTACGAGAACTACTATTATGAGCGCTCCGCCGACAACGGCCAGAGCTGGGGCACCAGGCAGAAGTTCGAGAAGGCTCTCTTCGGCGGCACCCTGATCCAGCTCACCGAGACTGTGGCGGGCACGTATATCTACCGCTTCTATGCCTCCTTCGACGGCGAGAACTTCTCCACCGATACCTGGACGCTGACCCTGACCGTGGAGGATAACCCCACCATGGAGTTCAGCTTCTTCGTGGGCAAGGACTACACCGGCGGCTATCCCGTCATCAAGCTGTATAACGTCACCAAGGACGCCGACGGAAACGAGGTGCTGGGCGACGAGCTCAAGGATGTGTTCCTGTACAGCAACTTCACCGATACCCTGCCTGAGGGCGAGGAGGAGTATGACCCCGCCATGGGCAAGCTGGACAGCACCAAATATCAGATGTTCTACGCCAAGCTGACGGCCGGACGCTATGCCTACCGTGCCTTTGCCAAGGACGCTGACGGCAACTACACCGTGGCGCTGGGCGGTATGACGCTGAACCTGCCCACCGACAAGAACGTAGACGGCGGCGCAGGCGGCGGCAACAAGATCTATCTCCAGTGCAACTCCTTCTATACCAACAGCAAAAAGGCCGACAACACCTATTTCACTGCTGAGGAGTACCATGTCCGCGTGACCTGCCCCATCATGAAGTGCGACGCGGCCATGGGCGACCCCTATATCAAAGATAACTATACGTACTACCCCACCATGCTGTACGCGGCCGGCAACGCCTGCCTGTACAACACTTACGCCTATCCCGATATCGAAGGCTACATTTTCACCCAGAACATCAACCAGACCTTCACTGCCAGCTACAGAGCGGCTACTGCAAAAGTGCTGACCATCAACACCGGCATTACGCTGGATGTCACCGTTCCCGCCGACGCCACCTTCGGCCTGTACTTCCAGTGGAACAACTTCAACACCACTGAGGTAGAGCCTACGACGGAGTGGACGACCAGCGAGGACGGCAAGACCAAGACCGCCCAGTATTTCATCTCCAAGAGCAATGGCAACTACACCTGGCGTCTCAGCGACGATACCCATGTGACCCAGGCGGGCTGGCTGGCCAGCCAGAGCGAGAGCGGCAAGCTGACCGTCTCCTTTGCCGAGAGCGCCGCCACGGATCGCGTTTCTCACGATTTCAGCAATCTGGGTACTCAGACCATCAACCGTGACGAGGCCGACCTACAGGTCAATCTGGACCCCAGCGGCTACGAAGCCATTACCGGCACTACCCGTATCCGCGCCTACCGTCACTGGCAGCTCATCAACTCCGACGCGGGCAACATCATGGTGGAGCCTGACTTCCACTGGAACACCCTGATCGGCGATGCTGCGATCAGCCCCGTTAACGGCGGTAACGCCACCGCCAACTGGGCGGACGTTACCCCCGGTACGCAGGATTCCATCATCGCCGTCTACTATGACAGCGTGGACGTGAACCCCAGCAATCACGGCAGCCACGGCGGCCTGTTCCCCGCCACTAGCCCTGAGCGTGTGGGCGTCATCGTGGTGGGCGGTACCGGCGTGACCCACGGCACCGCCGACGCGAAGGTGAAGTACAACATGGCTTCCGGCGTCACCACTACCCGCTCCGAGGATTGGGACTATAACTACGACACATGGTTCTATGAAACCAGTGAGACGAACCCTGCGTTGGACTTCACTGTCAACGCCACCGGCAGCGTGAAGGTGGAATACGCGCTGGCTGCCACCGACAACAGCATGAAGACCACCGTTTCCGGCTTCCAGTCCGTTTCCGCCGACGCTGACGGCAATTACGCCGTTCCTCTGGCTGGCTTCAACACCATCGGCAACGGCAAGGGCGGCACCGTTATCCTCAAGATGACCGACTCCACCGGCGTCAGCTACCGTCTGGTGCGCGTGGCCAAGGTCACCATCACCGCTGAGAATGTCTCCAACCCCGGCGAGAATATCATGCCCGGCGATCAGGTAAAGCTGAGCTTTGACGGCATGTACCGCGCCGTCAACAAGATCTCCGGCATCTTCAATCCCACTATCTTCAAGCCCACCTATTTCGCCGGTGAGACCAAGTACGAGGGTACGCTGGGCCAGTACCAGAAGATGGACAACGCCACCGTCACCGTCACCATCCCAGAGGATGTGACCCTCGCCGATGGCGCGGCCACCGCGCAGTACACCCTTACCAACGGCTACACCTACGGCAGCATGTATGCTGCTGCCAACCCCTTCGCTTTCCTGTATAGCATGACCGATACCGGCGTGGGCACCAACTTCAATGCTGTGACCGTCAACTATTACATGAACCACTATGCTGACGCGGTGGTTACGGTGTATCAGAAGGTCACCTATAAGACCAAGCTGAACATCACCGATGAAAACGGCAAGGCCGTGGACGGCGTGACCGTCACCCTGCTGGGCCGCGATGGCAAGACCCCGATTACCGCCAACGAGGACGGCACTTATACGCTGGGCTATGGCCCCTATACCTACACGCTGGTGAAGGATGGCTATGTTGTCACCCGTGGCAGCTTCTCTCTGGGCAGCGCTGACGCCGCCAATGTGAAGGACGGCGTCCTGACTGTCAAGACCGCCGTTCTGCCCAAGGTCGGTGAAAACGCTTGGGACGGCAAGACCAAGACCGAGCCCAAGAAGGACGGCAACGGCGTGTATCTGATCGGCACCGCTGCGGAGCTGGCATGGTTCGCCGCCACGGACGGTAAAAGCAGCGCCAAGCTCACCGCCGATATCGAGCTGGCGGGCTATGATTGGACACCGCTGAAGAAGTTCTACGGTACCTTCGATGGACAGGGTCACGTTATCCGCAACCTGTACATCAACAGCACCAGCAATACTCTGGGCCTGATCAGTTATCTGCAGGGCGGCGCCTCCGTCACGGGGCTGGGCATCACCGGCAGCGTGACCTGCACCAACAATACTAGAATTGCGCAGGCGGGCGGCATCGTGGGCTATATGTACGACAAGGCATCCATTACCCAGTGCTGGAGCGCCGTGAACGTCACCAGCAATAAGCACGCAGGCGGCATCGCGGGCTATACCGCGGGTGGCTCGATCATCACCAACTGCTACGCCAGCGGCAATATCACCACCACTTCCAAAAACGAGTGCTATCTGGGTGGTATCTGCGGCTCCGGCTTCAGCAACACGAATGGCGCGACCCTGACCAACTGCTACAGCATCGGTGATGTTACCGGCACCAGCGGCGCTGCCTCCTATCTGGGCGGTCTGTCCCCGGACAAGACGGCGGAGCACTATGTGGACAACTGCTTCTATCTGGACGGCACCGTCAGCAAGGAAAGCTCCAAGTACGGCGTCACCGGTCTGGGTACCGCCAAGACTGCTGACGAGATGAAGACCGCCATTGAAGCCAACAAGAACCCCTTCAACCCCCAGATGCTGGCCGATCTGGCCGTTCGCGTACAGGAGATCGCCGACAAGGCCGCCGCCAAGGCGGTTGACGACCTGATCGACGCCATCGGCGACGTGACCCTGACCGACGACTGCCAGGCCGCCATCAACGCTGCCCGCAAGGCTTACGACGCCCTGACCGACGCCCAGAAGGCGCTGGTCAGCAAGCTGGATATCCTGACCGACGCCGAGGCCAAGCTGGCCCAGCTGAAGAAGGAAGCCGCCGACAAGGCCGCCGTGGACGATGTGATCGCCAAGATCGACGCCATCGGCAAGGTGAAGCTGGACAAGGACAGCAAGGCCAAGATCACCGCCGCCCGCGCCGCTTACGACGCGCTGGACGACGAGCTGAAGGCGCAGGTCACCAACTACAACACCCTGCTGGCCGCCGAAAAGCGCTATCAGCAGCTGCGGGATAAGCAGAACGCCAACGACGGCTCCACCAGCGATTCCGCCGACGGCAAGACCGACAGCAAGACCGACGGCAAGAACGTCAAGTCCGGTAACACCGCCGACAACAGCCACCTGACCCTGTGGCTGGGCGGCGTGGTGGTGTCCGCCGCCGCGCTGGCTCTGCTGGCCAGAAAGCGCCGTCAGGACGCGTAATTTCCCCAAAATCCCTGAAAACCCAACCGGAGGGAGCGGCTTTGCCGCTCCCTTCCATCGGAGGCGACCTATGAAACACCGTACCCCATGGAGCGCGGCCCTTTTGTGCTGGCTGCTGTGCCTTGCTCTGCTGACCGCCTGCGGCGGTTCCCCTGCCGAAGCAGAGCCGGCAGGCAGCTGCACCGTTTCCATCTCCTGCGCCACCATTCTGGACAATCTTGACCAGCTCAACGCCGCCAAGGCGGACTTCGTGCCCGATGACGGCGTGATCCTGCCGGAGACGGAGCTCTCTTTCACCGAGGGGGAGACGGCCTTCGACCTGCTCCAGCGGGTCTGCCGGGACAATGGCATCTCCATGGAGTCCAGCTGGTCGCCCCTGTATAAAACCGCCTATATCGAGGGCATCGCCAATCTTTACGAGTTCGACTGCGGCAAGCTGTCCGGCTGGATGTACAGCGTCAACGGGGAATTCCCCAACTACGGCTGCTCCGGCTACACCTTGCAGGACGGCGATGTGATCTGCTGGGTCTATACCTGCGATCTGGGCGAGGACGTAGGCGGCGGCTACGCCGCCGGCGGGGAATAACCACAGGAAAGCGGTACGCCAAAACGTACCGCTTTCCTTTTTCCCCCGACCATGCTATACTGTCAGAAAAGAGGTGTTGCCCATGAACCGCGCCCATCTGCGCGAAAAACTCCATCTGTCCGGCATCGACAGCGCCGCTGCCCAGCTCTCCCGCCGCTATGCTCTGGGCTTCGAGGTCACGGCCTTCTGCATGGCGGCAGCGCTGGAGGACAGCGCCGCCGTGTCCGCTGCGGAAGCGGAAACGGCGGGTATTGCCCGCCTGTGGCTCCCCCCGCCCGTCGTCCATGCGCCATCGACCCGCTGGTGCGGGACATCGCGGTGAAGCGCTACCGCCAGACCGTCGCCATGGCCCGGCGGCTGGGGATCCGCCGCATCGTTATCCACGACGGGTATGTCCCCTTCGTCTACTTTCCGGAGTGGTTTGTGGAGCAGTCGGTGCGCTTCTGGCGGGACTTTCTGCCGGAGGTGCCCCAAGACATGACCATCGCGCTGGAAAACGTCATGGACGACGGCCCGGATATGCTGGCGGCCATCATGGAGGGCGTAAACGATCCCCGGCTGGGGGTGTGCCTTGACGTGGGCCACGCCAACACCACCGTCAGCAAGACGCCGCCCCTGGACTGGATTGCCCCTCTGTCCCCATGGCTGCGGCACGTCCATATCCACAATAACTTCGGCGAATGGGATCTGCACAACCCGTTGGGCGAGGGCAATATCCCCATGGAGCAGGCGCTGGACGCCCTGCTGACCCAGTGTCCCGCCGCCACCTTTACCATCGAAAACATGAACTGCGCCCCGTCTCTTGACTGGCTGGCGGCGCAGGGCTATCTGGGGGAGATCACACGATGACAGAACAGGAACTGCAAGCCTATATCGCGGCCATCCGCCCGGCGGATGAAGCCGCCATGACCGCCGCTCGCCGCCGTCAGGCGGAGTTGGCCAAGCCGCCGGGAAGTCTGGGCAAGCTGGAGGACATGGCTGTCCGCATGGCGGGCGTCACCGGCCAGGTCTGCCCGGAGGTGAAAAAGTGCCGTGTGGCGGTGTTCGCCGCCGACAACGGCGTGGTGGCCGAGGGCGTGTCCTGCGCGCCCCAGTCCGTCACGGTGCAGCAGGCGGTGAACATGACCCGCCGCCAAACCGGCATGTCG
>OGQA01000888.1_pt1 | contig 14601 bp, 16 predicted proteins | sample 1553011 | NCBI WGS metagenome assembly OGQA01 (sample SAMEA2580256, study PRJEB22360) | human gut metagenome | biome: human gut; feature: human-associated habitat; material: faeces | place: Denmark | collected 2008/2010 | reverse complement strand
GAGGTGATTTTATGGCAATCAAAAGCGTGTCCATTCGCATAGAGGAAGAAATGCTGGAGAAACTGGGCTTTGTGGCAGACTATGAGGGACGCTCGGTCAACAGCCATATTCTGGTGCTCATCCGAGAAAACATCAAGGCTTTTGAGCAAGAGCATGGAAAGATTGACGGCACCATCAATCCGGCGGTTAATGTAAAGCCAACCAGAAAGAATTGAGAGGACGAGGAAGCGGTTATGCCGTTTCCTCGTTTTTGTCGTTTCCAATAATCTCATCATACCGGTAGGTCAGCCCATCCCGCAGAAGGGACACATCATCCGCCTTGCCCACCTGCTCGATGTATCGCTTCACGATGACATCGCAGAACTTTTCGTCCAGTTCGATGGTGCGGCAGACGCGGTCGGTTTGCTCACAGGTGATGAGGGTGCTGCCGGAACCGCCGAACGGGTCCAGCACGATGGCGTTGCTCATGGAGGAATTGAGAATGGGATAGGCCAGGAGCGGGACGGGCTTCATGGTCGGGTGGTCCTTGTTCTTCTTGGGCTTGTCGAACTCCCAGATAGTGGACTCCTTCCGCCCGGTGTACCACTGGTGTCTGCCTTTCTTCTTCCAGCCGAAGAGGATCGGCTCATGCTGCCACTGGTAGGGCGAACGGCCCAGCACCAGGGAATGCTTTTTCCAGATGCACGTCCCGGAGAGGTAGAAGCCGGCGTCAGAGAACGCCTTTCGGAAGTTCAGCCCCTCGGTGTCCGCATGGAACACATAGATGGAGGCATCATCCGCCATGGCTTCCTCTGTATTCTGAAACGCCGCCAGCAGGAAATCGTAGAAGGCGGCGTTCTCCATATTATCGTTTTTGATCTTCCCGGCGCCGCCCTCATAGTTGACATTGTAGGGCGGGTCGGTGATGACCAGGTTAGCCTTCAGACCGTCCATCAGCAGAGAGAAGGTTTCCGGCTTGGTGCTGTCCCCGCAGACAAGCCGGTGCCGCCCCAGCGTCCACACATCCCCGGCCTTGGTGATAGTAGGCTTCTGCAGCTCGGCGTCCACATCGAACTCATCATCCTTGACCCCATCTTTCAGGCTGCCTTTGAAGAGGTCATCGATCTCGGCGGGGTCAAAGCCGGTGAGGGACACATCAAAGTCGGCGCCCTGCAGGTCGGAGATGAGAAGCATCAGCTTGTCCTTGTCCCAATCGCCGGAGATTTTGTTGAGGGCGATGTTGAGGGCTTTTTCCCGCTCCTCATCCATCTCCACCACCACGCACTCCACCTCGGTGACGCCCATGTCCATAAGCACCTTCAGCCGCTGGTGACCGCCCACCACCCGACCGGTGGCCTTGTTCCAGATCACCGGCTCCACATAGCCGAACTGCTCCATGGAGCGTTTCAGCTTATCGTACTCCGGGTCGCCGGGCTTTAAGTCCTTGCGGGGATTGTAGTCGGCGGGGATAAGGTCGGCGGTGTGTTTGCGCTCAATCAGCATACTTTTCCACCGCCTTTCTCAGCTCCTCGGTCTTGTCGAGGTTCTCCCAGTTGAACTTGTAGCCGTTGAAGTGGCCGTAGGCGGCGGTGTCAGCATAGATGGGAGCGCGAAGATGCAGCAGGGACATGATGGCGGCGGGCCGCAGGTCGAACACATCCAGCACTGCCAGCCGAATCACATCCTCGTCCACCCTGGCGGTGCCGAAGGTGTCGATCTCCACAGCGGTGGGCTCCGCCTTACCGATAGCGTAGGAGATGGACACCTGGCATTCCTCCGCCAGCCACGCGCCCACCACGTTCCGGGCGATGGCTCTGGCCATGTAAGCGGCGCTGCGGTCCACCTTAGTGGGGTCCTTCCCGGAGAAGGCTCCGCCGCCATGGGCGGCAAGACCGCCGTAGGTGTCCACCATCAGCTTCCTGCCGGTCAGGCCGGTGTCAGCAGCGGGACCGCCCTCCACAAACCTGCCGGAGGGGTTGATGAGGATCTCCGCATCCTTGGGGAAATCGAAGCGGTCCAGGATGGGATACAGAACCTCCGAGATGATCTCCCGGCGAAGCTCCTCCAAATCCTTGTCCGCATCGTGCTGGACAGACACCACAATGTTCTTGGCGCCCACGGGTTTTCCGTCTTCATAGGCCACGGTCACCTGGGCCTTGCCATCGGGGCCAATGCCCCGGATAGTTCCATCGTGCATGGCGTCATCCAGCCCTTTGCAGACTTCATTCGCGAAGACCACCGGGACGGGCAGACGGGTCCAGGTCTCCTTGGTGGCGTAACCGTACACGGTGCCCTGGTCGCCGGCACCGGTGGAAGCGAACACATCCTCGCTGCAGCTATTCCGTACCTCCAGAGCGGAATCCACGCCGCCGGCGATGTCGGGACTCTGCCGGTGAACATAGACGAACACGATGAATTTCATGGGGTTGTAGCCCACCTTGCGGAGGACTTCCCGTACCACCGAGCGGATGTTGATCTTCGCGGCGCAGGTGATCTCCCCGCAGACGAAGATTTTTCCCTTGGTGGCCATGACCTCACAGGCGCAGCGGGAATAGCGGTCATGCCGCAGGCACTCGTCCAGAATGCTGTCGGCGATCAGGTCGCACAGCTTGTCCGGATGACCGCGCCGCACGCTCTCAGCCGTTTTGTATTTTGTCATATCAGTTTCCTTTCCGAGCGGACAGCAGCCGCTCCATCACATCGTCCTGGGGCGTGGCCCCGCCGTACTCGCTGGAACAGTTCTCCTTGACGATCTGGTAGATCTCCATCCACAGGCGGTTGGTCTGGGACATGAAGTTCTGACTCATCGCCACATAGGGGCTTTGAATGGCGTTCCCCGTGGTGGGGTGCTTGGCGAGGAAGCCGTACTCGGTGATGGCCTCCTCGCACTGTATCCAGCGGGCCACGCTCATGGCGTATCGCTCCAAAAGCTGCGGGGAAACGAGAGCGGCGCAGCCCCGCTCCGCCAGCCAGGTCCAGGTCTTCTCAAAGACCTCGGCGGCGACCAGCGTCTTGCCATCCTTCTGGGTGGCGGACAGCATGGCTGACGGTTTCGGCATGGGCTGACCTTCTAAATCGGCTGTGTCCTGAAAGTCGATGACAGTCAGCTTCCTTCTGCCTGGATTTCCCTCGGCGATCTTGTCGGCGAGGGGCTTTCTCTTTGCGCCGGCACCAGCACGGGCGCCGCCGCGGTTGGTACCGTCTTTGGCCACAGACTTCCTCCTTTCTCGGCCTGGGGTATATACCCCCTTTGAAACCGCGATTTTGTGCGCGAGACCCCCGGCCCGTTGCACGGCCCACAGGCTGTAGAGATTTTTATCCCCCTACCGGGTCAGTGCTTGTGCCAGCGGTCCCCGCACTGGGCGTGGATTCTGGCGTGACAGGATTTACAGAGGGCAACGAGGTTGTCACGTGCGTGTGTGCCACCCTCAGAGAGAGGTACCTTGTGATGCACCTCTTCGGCGGGGGTCAGCCTGCCATCCCGCTGGCACATCTCACACAGCAGATGCTCCTGGATGTACCGGTCGCGGATGCGCTTCCATGCGCGGCCATACCTGCGGCGTACAGCCGGGTCACGGTCGTACTTCTCGTAGCGTTTGGCCTCCGTTTTGGCGTGCTCCTCACAGAACCTGCCGTCCGTCAACTTGGGGCATCCAGGGTACGAACAGGGGCGCTTGGGTTTTGTCGGCACCGTTCCACCTCCCTTCGGGCATAAGAAAAGCCCCACGGGATGGCTCCCATGAGGCTGTCCTTGTTATCTTGGCAATTTTAATGATACACTACGGAGCTACTCTCATTCAATACATCGAACTCTCATGTTTCCTGGGGGACGGGAAATTCCCGCAGCGCCCAATCGTGGAGACGGTAGATGTGCTGGATGGAATAGCCCATGTCCACGGCGATCTTCTCCCAGGGCATGAAGCACAGATACCGCTTCTCCAACAGGAGCTGATACTCGGCGTTTGGGATGGATTTCACCCGGCGGGTGATCTCCCGCTTCAAATCCACCAGTTCATCAATGTCGTGGTTGATTTCGTTTTGCAAATCCACGATCTTGACCACCGCTTCCGCCATCCGGGACTCGGAGCGGTTGGGATTGCGGGGCATCCCCGTAAGGGTGGCCGTGGCGTGGGTGGCCAAATCGTTGAGAGCCGCGACCTGCTGGATTTTGGCGTTGATCCGGGCATCCAGAAGCCGGGCTTGGGATAAATATTCTTTCGCTGTCATTTTCGCACCTCCAGATCCGCTTTAACTGCGTCAATCAGAGCCGACTGCGCCCGTTCCTTCTTTTGAAGGGCGGACATGATTCGCTCGTCAATGGTGTTCTTCGTGATAATGTGGTGGATGACCACAGTTGTGTCTTTCTGCCCCTGCCGCCAGAGCCGGGCGTTGGTCTGCTGGTAAAGCTCCAGCGACCAGGTCAGTCCGAACCAGACGAGGGTGGAACCGCCGGACTGCAGGTTCAGCCCATGGCCGGCGGACGCCGGGTGGATGACCGCCACCGGGATCTTGCCCTGGTTCCAATCGGCGATGTCCCGGCTGGTCTTGATCTCCCGGACGATGAACCGCTCCTGCATGCGCTCAAGGTCGTGCTTGAACCAGTAGGCCACCAGGACGGGCTTGCCATTGGCGGCTTCGATGAGGTCCTCCAGGGCATCCAGCTTGCGGTCGTGCAGACGGAGCACCCGTTTGTCCTCCCCGTACACCGCGCCATTGGCCATCTGGGAGAGCTTGTTCGCCAGAGCCGCCGCGTTCCCGGCGTCCACCTCTTCACCGTTCAGGGAGAGCACCAGCTCCGCCCTCATGGTGTCATAGGCTTGCCGTTCCTTTTCGGAGAGGTCGACCTTGACCTCGTTGACCACACATTCCGGCATATCCAGATAGTCGCTGGCCCGCATGGAGATGGTGATGTCGGAGATTTTTTCATAGATGGCGTCCTCGGCTCCAGGGAGGGGCTTATAGGAGAACACCACCTGAGCGTTTCGCTTGTCCGGCTGGAAGTAGGCGCTGCGGTACCGGGTGATGAACCGGCCCAGGCGTCTGCCCATGTCCAGCACCCGGAACTCCGCCCACAGGTCCATCAGCCCATTGGAGGAGGGCGTGCCGGTCAGGCCCACGATGCGCTTGACGCCGGGCCGCACCTTCAGCAGTGCGCGGAACCGCTTGGCCTGGTAGCTTTTGAAGGAGGACAGCTCATCGATGACCACCATGTCATAGTCGAAAGGTAGCCCGCTGTCCTCCACCAGCCACTGGACATTCTCCCGGTTGATGATGTACACGCTTGCCCTCTGCAGGAGCGCCGCTTTACGTTGGGCTTCGTTTCCCACCGCAACCGAGTAGGTCAAGCCCTTCAAGTGGTCCCACTTCTCGATCTCACAGGGCCAGGTGTCCGCTGCCACGCGGAGCGGAGCAATGACCAGCACCTTGCGAACCAGGAAGCTGTCCAGACAGAGGTCGAAGATGGCGGTCAGGGTGATGACGCTCTTGCCAAGGCCCATGTCGAGGAACACCGCCGAAACGGGATGCTCCAGGATGAAGTCCGTGGCGTAGGTCTGGTATTTATGAGGACTGTATTTCATCGAGTATCCCTCCAACCTGCTCTGGGCTGTCAATGCGGTACACCGGAAAGCCCAGGGCTTCCAACTGCTGCTTCCGCCTTATCTGCAAAGGCCGGAGCGCCTTGCCGGGCGCTTTCAGCTCAATGAAGGCGATTTTCCCCTTGGGGAGGAGCACCAGGCGGTCTGGCACTCCATCAAACCCAGGGCTTATAAACTTGGGTGCGAGACCGCCCATGATTCGGACGGCCTTCACCAGCTTGGCTTCAATGGCTTTCTCCCGCATATCGGCCTCCTGTGTTCCGGGAACCGAAAAATCCCCTTATGCGCGTATATGCGTGTTTTGCGTGCTGATGACCTCTATTTCTTACATCTTTCGATATATAAGAAATGTTGGGAACACAGGAACAAGGAAGCCGGTTTTTCTTGCCGCTTATGGGGCTTCCACCGTTCCCATGGGGTGTTCCGGCGGGGGTTCCAAAGTGCGGAGCTGCCCCTGGGAACTTGTTCCCGGATTTTGTGCCTGAGCATATCTTCATTGGGAACACCCCTTCGGAACAAAGACGTACTGCGGCCCATAAAGGGGGATGCGCACCTTGCTCTCCTCCCGTTTCCAGCCCAGCCGCGCCAGGATGCCCGTCAGCTCATTGCTGTCGGTGCGGCGCAGGTTGGCCCGTTCCTTGCCGAAGCACTCGCACCAGATCTCCATATTGGACACGTTGGTGCGCTTCACCGTCCCCTTCTCCTGCAGACCGCCGAAGTCGGAGCCGATGAGGAAGTTGCGGCGTTCAAAGAGGTCCATCTCCGCCCAGCGTTCCGGCAGCAGGGTGTCCAGGTACTCCCGCACCAGCCCCTCGCGCTCATCGGACTCCATGGCTTCCCGCTGCTCATCTTTGGCCAGCGCGTCCATTTCGGGAGAGAGGTAGAGCTTCTCACCCTGCCGCACATACACGAGGGCCTCCGCCCAGATCTGGAGGATCTCCTCGTGGGTCAGGTTCCAGGACTGCTTCTTCCCGCTGCCGGGGGTCTTGACCGGCCAGAAGCGGCGGTTGCCGGTGGTGTCCCGCAGATAGCCGGACTCAGCGTTGGTGGTACCGAAGAACACGCACTGACGCAGATGGGGCGTGGCCCGTTTGCCAAAGGCAGCACGATAGATGTCGTTCTGCCGGGAGAGGAAGGAGCGCAGCGTTTCTACCTCGGCTTTCTTCAGCCCGGCCAGCTCGCCGATCTCCAAAATCCAGTACCCCTGGAGCTTCTCGGCGGCGGTCTTGTCCTTGGTGTCGCCCAGGTTCAAGCTGTCCGAAAACCACTCTCCGGCCAGCTTGGCGATGAGGGTGCTCTTACCCACACCTTGGGGGCCGTTGAGCACCAGCATGGAGTCAAACTTGCAGCCCGGACGCAGTACCCGGCTGATGGCGGCGCAGAGGGTCTTTCGGGTCACCGCCCGGACATAGGCGGTGTCGGCGGCGCCCAGATAGTCCACCAGCAGGGTGTCCACGCGGGGGATCTTGTCCCACTCCGGCAGACTTTCGATGAACTCACGAATGGGATGATAGGCCCGGTCATCCGCCACCTTGGTCACGGCGATGTCGTAGTTCCGTGCGGAGAAGGTGCCGTAGTGGGTGTCCACATAGCTGATGAGCTGGGCGTCATCGGCGTCCCGCCAGAACTTGGATGGATGCTTCCAGGGTACCTCGCCCTTGATTTCCATCCCGTCCAGGAGCTGGTTAAACACCACGCCCTTGAGGTTGGGGTCGTTCTCCAGAATGAGGGTCAGGTTGTGCAGGGTGTTCTTCACATGGCCGGATTTATCCAGCTCCAGGCCGTTCTGCCAGTCCTCATCGGAAAACTCGGCGCTGGCCTGGGCAATGCGCTCTTCGGCGAAGACAGCCTTGACCTTATCGTCCGCCAGGGCGAAGTCGCCCATGGCCTTGAAAGAGGGTAGCTTGCCCGGCGGGGTGTCCAGCCCCACGTTTTCGTCCAGCTCCCGGAATTTGTGGAGCCGCACCAGGTCGAAGGCGTTTAACAGCTTGCCGCAAACCGGGTCGGTGGCGTGGTGGCTGTACGCAAATTTCCCATCGTACACCACTACGCCGGCGGCGGAGTCGGCGGGGATATAGTCGTACCGTCCGTTCATGGAGGACGGTTCGTAGACGTCGGTGAGAAAGGCTTCGATAGCTTCCTCGATGGTATAGACGCGGCAGAAGGCACCCACAATGCCCGGCTTTTCCAGAGGATCGGCCTGCTGACTGACGCTCCGGCGCACCGTTTCAGACTGCCGGGAGGAAACCGGCCAGGTGGAAGCGTCATGCCAATCGGCATATTTGGCGAGATAGGCGTCCGGGTTCAGCAGAGAACCATCCTTGGTCTTGTAGAAGAATTCGCCGTTTGCGGAGGTGGAGGGCCAGTACATCAGGCGGCAGGCTTCATAGGTGGTATCGTCAAACAGGTCGATGCCGATTTCCTTGGCCACCATCCGGGCCACCGCCGGATACTCCTCCTCGGTGATGTCGCGGGCAAGGGGGATGATCATACGCAGCCGGGGATGCTCCGGCGTGTGTTTATGGGTGGAATAGACACAGCACCTGAAATCGTGAAGCAGGTCAATTTCGTCCCAGATCCCCGGCTCACCATAGTCCATGTCCAGGGTGAGCATGGAGCGGCAGAGCACCATCCCGTTTTTGCGCCGGCCTTCCCGGAGCTGACCGCCCACAAAGCCGCCCACATCCTTGATGTTGTCCTGGGCGCCCTTCTTCAGCTTACGGTATTCCTCCACGGTTTCGGTGGTGCGGATGGTGGAGCTGACCCTTTGGCACAGGTCCTCCCAGGAAATATCCCGGTTCTTCCACTTCTTATCCATGCGGCTGTTGCCTACAGCGATTTTCATACGGACACCTCCTGGCAGTTCTCGGTAAAGTAGCGGATGGTCTGGCCTTTGCGTTTGGCCTTCTCGATTTCGATGCTCATACCCTTTGAAATGGTTTCCCCGAACACCTAGAGCTGGGAGCATTTGGTGAGCAGAACGATGTCCATGAAGAGGGCCAGATCCCGCTCTCTGGGGTTGGCATCGTTCATAAACCGGGGAAAGTACAGATGGGGCGCAATGGGGATATACCCGGTGTCCACCGCGAAGCGGCAGTAGCGCGCCGCCTTTTCCTGGTTGCCCTCCACGTCCCCGGAGAGCGGTGTGCAGATATACACGACCGGACGGAAGAAGCGGAGCTTGCGCGCCTCGTTCTCGATCCGGGTCAGGGCTTCATAGGCCGTAGGGTCGTAGTAGCCCTCACAGTTGAATTTGTTGATTCCCATAAGGGTCACCTCAGTCTTTCTGATAAAAGTCGCAGACATAACCGTCTGCCCGGAGCAGCAGTCCTTCCGCCCAGGCGGGGGCCTGGCCCATGATGGCGCAGATGTCATCCAGGGATGCGTCCACCGGGGCTTCGATGACCGCTTCGTCATGGACGTGCATCACGATTTGGTACCCCGCCGCTTCCAGCCGGCGCATGGCTTCCACCAGGATATCGCGGGCGGTGGCCTGGACGATATTCTCCACGAACTTGGGACCGTAGCTTTCCAGCCGCAGCCACTTTTTCTGTTCTCCGACACCCTCATAGGTGACGGATTCGTTGCCGTATCGATTGACGCCCATCTTGGGCTTCACATACACCAGCCTTCTGCCGGAGGGGAGCACGATGAACATCATGCCGCTCTGGTAGAGGAAGCGAATGCCGTGTGTCTCGGCGGGGACTCGGGCCCGGACGCAGGTGGTGGCAGCGCGGTCCACGTCCCACCAGAACTTCACGATGCGGGGATTGGACTGGCGCCAAGCGTCTACCAGGGGTTTCAGCTCCTCCTCGGTCAGGCCGTAGTTCAGCGCGCCCATGGCCTTCAGTGCCCCTACCGACCCGCCATAGCCCAAGGCCAGCTCCGCGATTTTGCCCTTCTGCCGGAGGTGGCCGTTGACGCCGTGCTTAACCACGGGGACGTGGAACATCTGGCTGGCGGAAGCGCAGTAGATATCCCCGCCCTGGGCGAACACCTCCTGCCGCCACTGCTCCCCGGCAATCCAGGCGATGACCCGCGCTTCGATAGCAGAAAAGTCTGCCACAAAGAAGCGGCATCCAGGTTTGGGAATAAATGCGGTGCGGATCAGCTCGGAGAGCACCAGCGGGACGGAGTCGTAGAGCAGCTCCACGGCGTCAAAGCGCCCGTCCCGCACCAGCGTCCTGGCCTGTTTCAGGTCGGGCAGATGGTTCTGCGGGAGGTTTTGCACCTGAATGAGCCGCCCGGCAAATCTGCCGGTTCGATTGGCTCCGTAAAACTGGATTAGGCCGCGTGCGCGGTCATCCGGGCAGACCGCCGACTCCATGGCGGTGTATTTCTTGACGCTGCTCTTGGCCAGCTCCTGCCGCAGGGACAGAGCCAGTTCCACCTCGCCCTCCGCATGGGAAAGCAGCTCCAGTACGGACGCTTTGGAAAGGGACTCGGCTTCCACGCCCTTTTCCGCCAGCCATGCTTTGAGCTGGGCGGGGCTGTTGGGGTTCTCCAGCCCGGTGACCGAGCGGGCCTGCTCCAGATGGGTGCGCTTGAACCGCTCGTCACAGCGGATGGCCTGGGACACCAGGGTGCGGTCCAGCAGGATACCCCGGTCGTTGATGCGCTGGTCGAGATGGTAGTTGTCCCACTCTTCCGGCGAAACCGGAAAGCGGGACAGCTTCTGCTGAATGGACATCTCCGTCTCCACATCCCGAAGGTTATAGGCTTTGAAGGCGGTCCACTTCTCCGGGGCGTCTGTAGGAAGCCGGCGGAAGGTGGAGCCATCCCTGGCCTTAGCCGGCGTGCAGAAATAGCGCACCAGGTCTTTGCCCTCCTTGAGCTTCTGCTTCTCCAGACCCAGCACGGCGCCGGCCCCTTCCAGGGAGAGGGGCAGGCCCAGGGTAGCAGACCACACCATCGTGCAGTACCAGGAGTCGGGGTTCAGGTATTGTCCGACAGGGTACCCCAGGTACCGGGAGAGACACACCCGCTCGAACTGGGCATTGAAGGCCCACTTGGACACCGCCGGGTCGGTCAGCGCAGCCAGCACATCGGCGGGGATGCGTTCGCCGGCGGTGAGATCCACCACCCGGACGGGGCCGCTGTCCACGGAATAGCCGAACAGCAGCACTTCAAACTCCGGGGCCTGGCAGTAACGGTATACGCCGCACTTGGCCAGCGGCTCCGGGGAAAAGGTTTCAATGTCGATGGATAGCGTTTTCATAGGACCTCCTTTCCTGCGGCATAAGGGCGGCAGAGGTCGCCCTCCGCCACCCTCGCCGGATGGTTGTTAGGAAAGGAAATCGTCATCGAAATCGGTGGAGAAGTCATCGGCAGCAGAGGAACGACCACCCAGAGGTTCTCCGTCCCGCACCTTCTGGATGTTGCCCAGGCCGCAGGCGATGCCGCGGTTCCCGTTGGAGTTGAAGGCGTAGAAGTTGATGGACACACGGGCGTAGCAGCCGGAATAGACCTCGGTGCGGTCCAGGATGGGCTGCACGGAGCGGTCCACGATCTGGGGCGCAGTGGTGCTGTTGGCGTTGACGAAGTAGGCGCCCTTATAGGCTTCATCGTCCCGCTCCAGATCACCGTCCCGCAGGGGGAGCTTCAGCGCGGCCTTGTTGGGGATCTTGCCGCCAAACTTGGCGGCTCCGTCCTTGATGGCGGCGTCCACGGCGGCGTTGATGGCATCGATGGTCTTGGTGTCGGTTTTGGGGATGATGAGGGAAACGCTGTACTTGGGGTTGCTTCCGTTGATGGAAGCCGGCTCCCAGACGTTGGCGTAGGACAGACGGACAACACCGGTGACCACCTTGGTCGGATTCTTGTGATTGATAGACATATCGTTATACCTCCGTAATTTCAGTAAATTCTTGGGCGGCATCCATCGTGGTGATGGCCGGACGCCGGTCGGATACCGGGACCAGGGTCGGCCTGCCCTTGGGCTTTTCGACCAGGCTGCCGAGGAACTCGGCAAAGGCCTTTTTGCCCATGAGCTTCTCCATCTCGGTGATGGGGATGAGGGTCTTCTTGAAGATGTCGTGGTACCCGGCGGCGTTAGCGGCGCGGATCACGGCTTCCTCGTCTGTGTACTTGCGGTTGGTGCGGCTCTCCACCAGTTTGAAGCCTTGCCACACCTTGCCGTGGTGAATGGCGGCGTCCTGGGCGTAGGCTTCGATCTCGCCAGCCCACTTGGTCAGGCCGGGCAGACGGGAGAGTATGTCCTCGATCTCCGCATCGGTGAGGAGCGGCGGCATGGCGAACTCGTACTTGGCGAGCTGGAGCTTGGCTTCCGCTCTGGCCCGGCATTTCACCGCCGCCCGGCAGAAGGTGCACCAGGGGCCAGGGACATAGTCCCCTTCACCTTGGTAGGCCATTTCCGCCTTGGGCTTGAGGGTGTGTTCCGCCCAATCCATGAGCTGCTCCATGGAGATGGTCCAGGTGGACACATTCTCCCGGCGGGGCTGGTAGATGCTCATGGCGACCTGGGCGATGTCGTAGAGGTGGTCGAACTGCCGGAGGGCGCCCAGGGCGTACAGCATCATCTGGGGATTCTCCTCCGCGTCCACCAGGACACCCTGCCCATACTTGAAATCGATGATGTGCAGGAGCTTGTCCGCCACGATCAGGCAGTCGCCGGTGCCGAAGCCGTCCGGCACATAGCAGGAGAAGTCCAGCCGCTGTTCGATGAGGACAAGGGGGTCGGTGCAGAGGGACTTGGATTCCTCCAGCTGTTCCAGCACGAACTCCACATACCCATCGGTGCAGGCATCCATCTCATCGCAGTCATAAGGGCTGACGGGTTTCCGGGAACGCAGCTTCAGTGCCTTCTTGAGCTTGTGCTCGGCAAGGGCGTGGGCGGCGGTGCCTTCCGCTGCGGCTTCCGTCTCCCGGTCGGCGAACTCCAGCTCCAGCCGCGCCGAGGGGTTGCAATGGAGCCAGCGATAGGCGCCGCTGGCGGAGAGAACGGCGTGTTTGGAGGGCGGCATCAGAGCACCTCCGCATCCTTCAGCAGAGCCGGGTAGTGCTTGGTGTCCACCGCCGACAGTTTCGGAGCGCCGTACTTCTGGAGCAGCTCCCGGACCGCTTCGGTCTTCCCGTCATGGCTCTTCTCAGCCAGCACCGCCCGAACCTGCTCCAGCGTGACCTCCGGTTCCTTGGGAGGGGGCGGTGCGGATTCCTGTACCGGCACAGATTCCTGTGAATCCCCCTGGGTCATGGCGTCCGCCAATGTCTGGAGACTGTCGGCAAGGGAGCGCATATCCTCCACCACATCCAGGAGGAGCTTGATTTTACTCACCGGTCGCACCTCCCTCTGCCAGTTCGGTGATGTCCAGGGATTCCACGGTGTTACCGGGAATGAGGATCATCACCCGCTCCTTGCGGCCCAGGAGCTGGGTGAGCAGCTTCTCCCGCAGGGTCACACTGCGGCATCTGACCACCCCGCCGGTCTGCGGCTCCTTGGACACGCTGATCTTCAGCTTGTGTCTCATGGCGTTCATCCTTTCTGGAAGGCTGCTTTTCTTGCTCCTTCCGACATACGGCCAGGAGAACGGGCGGATATGAGGGTCAACCCAGAAGTTTTTTCAATTTTTTCTTCACCGTCTGCAAACGGTGGGAAATGGCGGACTGCGTCACGCCCATCCGGGCGGCGTAGTCGTTGACGCTCACGTTTTCAAAATAGATGGCCCGGACCATTTCCTGCTGGTCGGGAGAGAGCTGCCGGATGACGGCATGAAGCCGCTCCTCATCGGTAGGGCCGGCAAAGAGGGCTTCCAAGCCAGGGTCTTCCACGGCATAATCCATGCCTTCGTAGACCTTGCCCTCCAGCGAGTAATGCCGGCGGGTTTCTTTGTGGTTGTTGTTGTACTCCTGGCGATCCAGGTCGACAATCACGGCATAGATTTCCTCAGAAACCTCGACCTCCGCGACTTCCCCAGTGACAAATTTGTAGGTAATCTTCATTTTGTGTCCTTTCCGCTCGAAGACGAGCCGGGCGGAGAGACACAAAAAGAAGTCGGCGCGCTGATGCACACCGACTCCTATCGCCTAAAATGAGCGCAACTGGTAGCGGTGGGTGCATCAGAGTTTCAGCATGGGTTATAACCATGGCAAACTCTCTTTGCATCCCGCCGCCCTAATGCGCATCTCAGGCTGTGAGATTATTTTTAATATTCTTGTGCAACACTTTGATTTCACAAAGTGTGCAAAAGAGAATTTTCATGTTTTGACCAGAAATTAAAGGATTATCACCTCCAGGAAACTAATTGAGATCCGCTTCAATGGCGTACAGTTCGCTGAAAATATCAGGCAGGTCACTGGAGCGAAGATCCCCAGTGCCGTATGCACCGTAGCGTTTGAAAACAGATTCAACTACTGCTGCGCCTAACTGAGACTCGATTACAGCAGCGGTATTTTCAATGTTCACGATCCAGTTATCACGTTCACGTTTTGTCACTGCTTGTCCCTCCTTGTCAGGTTCAGCTTCCTAATCCGGATAGTAGGCTGTTAATGGTACCGACCTCCCAACTCCGGAATGTTCATGGCCAGTGAACACGCTGAGAGACGGTAACTGTGAAACGACGAATTATCAAAAGTGAGTTTTAGTCGATTTATACCATTTATAGCCTAAATTCGTTGATTTTTAGGCTTGAACATGATAGAATTAAATATCAAGCTCCATGGTTCGACGCTCTGTCTTTCTCATCTCCGTCATCTACTAATAGGATACCGATATGAAAAAGGACTTCCTATAGGCGCAAGGATCGTGAAACAAGGACTTTCAGGACTTTTGCTGAAAGGGGTGATTTGCATAGATTTCGCTCATTTTTGCAAAGGAATATATAGCTCCACCGACGGAGTAGCAAATCAAGATTCCTTCGTCGCAGAGGTGTTTAGGGTAGCAGGAAGCAGTTACACTTTTGCAAAGAAAGGCGCCTACAGCGCATCAAATTATGGTGTTAAGCTGTTCAACGGTGGCAAACCCTTATCAAAGAAGCATAGGGACTCTTTCCCAAATCCGATAAATACG
>OGQA01000884.1_pt1 | contig 14631 bp, 14 predicted proteins | sample 1553011 | NCBI WGS metagenome assembly OGQA01 (sample SAMEA2580256, study PRJEB22360) | human gut metagenome | biome: human gut; feature: human-associated habitat; material: faeces | place: Denmark | collected 2008/2010 | reverse complement strand
GGCCGCGCTGAGGTCCCCAAACCTCTTCTATGTACCCTGCGGCACCGTCCGCAAGCATATCGTCCGAATCTATACAGACCGAAAGCTCAGTAGTCATCAGCGATATGGCAAGATTATATCCCGTATGAAGCCCGCCGTTCGGCTTATAAACGTACCTTATCTCAAAGTCACGTTCTGCTGTCATCATCTGCTCTACCGTCTCCCGCGTGTTGTCGGTCGATCCGTCATCGATAACGAGCCAGATAAAATTCTTCCTGTCCTGCCTTTTCAGAGAACGGTAACAATTTGTCAGCAGATGCGCCCGGTTATAGCTCGGTGTGAACACCGTGAGCAGCGGCTCGTTCATGGTACCACTCGCCGACATATGCATATTTCCCCTTTGCAGTTTATTCTCAGACCTTTGAAAGCATTTTTTCCGACCCCGTACCCAGATAGATATCACAAAGCCTTTGTGCGCACACGGAAACGTCGTAACCTGCCGTCAACACTTCTCTTCCGTGTCCGCGCCGCGGCACAAAAGACGCGGCGATCACTTTGTCCGCCCATAGCGATACGTCCAGCGGCAGCCGTGTCACGAGCTCCGTGACCCGGCATTCTTCGGTCACTCCCTCAGAAACAACGCACGGCAGACCGTTTGTCTGCGCCTCTATAAGCGATACGGGCAATCCCTCAAACAGAGACGGCAATACAAAGACATCCATAGCACACATCAGCGCGGCGACATCTGTCCTCACGCCGGCAAAAGTCACCCGCTTCTCAAGGCCCCGCGCCTTTACCGTTTCGCCGATATCCGTTCTTCCGAAAGTATCTCCGACCAGCAGCAAATGCGCGTCTTTTCTCTTTTCGGCTATGCGCGCGAACAGCTCAATGATAAAGCGGTGATTTTTTACGGGTCTGAAACCGCCCACATGACCGATAACAAACTTATGTTCCAGTCCCTCCGCGGCACGAACTCTTTCCCGCAGCGAAATGCTGAAATCAAATCGTTCGGTATCGATACCGTTCGGTATCACCTCGAACGGACTGTTCCCGAACATGAACCGCCCCGCCCCGGCACTGCACGCAAGCAGGCGCGTCGCCGCACGCGGTATCATTTTGCGAAAACAAAGCTTGACCGGCAGTGCATATGTACGCTCCGCAAACGTGCTGTGTGAATGAGCTATTCTCTGCGCGACTCCGTTTGCAGCGGCAATACCCAGTACAGGCGCGCTCATGCAGTCCAGATGTGCATGAACCGTGTGGTATTCAGTATGCGACCTGAAAAACCGGGACGCCGCCGCACGGTACGGAATCGAAAACGGATCGAGCCGCGGCAGATGATATATCCTGCCTCCCATGCTCAATATCTCGTCATCATAATCCTTTTTGCCCTCGCGATGGGTCAGGAAATCAAACTGTACCGCCTCTCTGTCCAGCGCGCGGTAGCAGTTCATCAGCATCGTCTCCAGTCCGCCGCGATTCATATGTGTGACGATGTGCAAAACTCTCAGCGGCTCCATTTCAAACCTCCTGCGGCTGAAGCAGCCGGTCAAGCGTGGCAGCTATGACCTTGCGTCTGTCAAACCGCTCCTCGGCTATCCGACGGCTTTCGCGTCCCATCGCCGCACGCCGGGCATACGGAAGGCTGCAAAAGCTTTTCATCGACCGGTAAAGTGAATCGGCGTCGCCCGCACGGCAAAGGAACCCGTTCACACCGGGCTCCACCGCCTCGCGGCAGCCGTGTATATCGCTCGCTATCAGCGGACGCCCGGTGGACGCCGCCTCCAGCAGCACATTTGCCATTCCCTCATGGTACGAAGCGAGCACAAGGCAATCGCAGTCGCGGTAAAACGGAAGCACATCCTCCCGGAATCCCTCGTATATCACGGCGCCTTCATCCGCCGCCGCATTTATCTCCGGAATACATTTTTCCTCCTCCGGACCTACCATCGTCACGACCGCCTCCGTACCTTCCGATCTCAGCCGCCTTACGGCGGTCAACAACTCACTGACGCCCTTTTCACGCATTATACGTCCTACGAAAAGAAATCTCACGGCATATCTTTCAGGCGGATACCGCTCAAACGGAAACCGTGCCGTATCCACGCCGGCGCCGTTCAGCAGGCAGCACTGCTCCGGACGAACCGCTCCGTGTGAAACAAGGCTATCAAGGTTTCCGGCATTTTCAAAGAAAACGGTGCTTGAACGTCTCAGGCACACGCGGTACATCAGCAGCACGAGCCTTCGCAGCAATGTATGTTCAAAAGCGCTCCCTAACCCCGTGACATTGGCGTAATGTATAATTCCCGCCCTCGCGCACGCGAACCCGCCGTAAAGGTTAGGCTTTATCGTATAGGATATCACAAATACAGGCTTTTCCGACCTCAGCAAATTTCTGTACCGAAAACAGAGCTTCATATCGCGGAACGGGTCCGTACCGCGTCTGTCCACCTGCGTATGCACGATACGGCACCCCAGATTCCTCAGCCTTGCAGCGTACCGACCGTCATCAGGTACCGCCGCAACTATATCGAAACGGTCAGCAAGCGCGCATATCAGTTCGCGCCGGAAAAGGTACAGACCCGCCGCGCTGTTTGAAAGCACCAATATCTTATCCACCGCATGAGCCTCCGGCAGAGCGCAGTTCATCGAGCCTTGCGCCGGCAGCCCTGGGCTGCGTTCCTTCTCTTCTGAGCACCTTAATTACCGTCGCCAGGATTATCCTGCAGTCCACGGCAAGCGAAACCGTATCAACATACTTCAGGTCCAATTCGAACTGCCTGTCCCAGTCAATACCGTTCCGCCCGTGTATCTGGGCTTCGCCCGTAAGCCCGGGAGACACCTGATGTCTTTTACGCTCACGGTCCGTGTAATACGGCAGATATTCCGCCGGCAGCGGTCTCGGACCGACAAAACTCATTTCTCCCTTCAGTATATTGAACAGCTCCAAAAGCTCATCTATACTCGTTTCGCGCAAAAATTTTCCCAGGCGCGTTATCCTCTCGCTATCCGGGAGCAAGCGCCCGTCGTCTCCGCGCAAATCGTTCATACTGCGGAACTTTTTCATGACAAACGGCTTCTCGTATTTTCCTGTGCGCACCTGGCTGAACACGACGGGAGCGCCGAGCTCCGCACGTACCGCAACCGCCGCAACGGCTATCAGAGGCCAAAGCACAGCCAGCAGCAGCAATGCCAGAATCACGTCAAACGCTCTCTTGCCGTATTTCCGATAAGCATTTCTCCCCAACAAGCTATCTCCTGCCCTTCACATAACGTCTGATAAGCTCGCAAACTCTGTCCATGTCCCCGTCAGTCATTTTGATATCGCTCGGCAGACACACTCCGTCAGCAAATATATCGCTTGCCACCGATCCTTGAGATCTGTGACTGAAAAACTCATATCTTCCGAACAACGGCTGCTCATGCATAGGCTTCCATATATGCCGCGACTCAATATTATCCGACTCCAGCACATCCATCAGTTCAACGGGTATCAGCCCTTTTCGGAGGCGTATACATGTCAACCAGCAGTTAGGAATGGTATTTTTTGGCATAGGAGAGAATGAAATATCGGCCAAGTCGCCCAACGCCTGCGAATAAACGGACCGGATCCGTCGTTTCCTTTCCGCATACTCCTCAAGCGTGAACAGCTGACCGCGCCCGATGCCGGCACACACGTTGCTCATACGGTAGTTATACCCTACCTCATAATGCTGATAATACCGCACCCATTCACGCGACTGTGTCGCCCAAAACCGTGCCTTACGCATGTCAGATTCGCTTTCCGAGACTATCATACCGCCGCCGGATGTGGTTATAAGCTTGTTGCCGTTGAAGGAAAAGCAGCCGTATTTTCCGAACGTGCCGCAATACTTGCCGTGATATGTAGATGCGAGGGCTTCGGCTGCGTCCTCAATGACCGGCACCCCATGCGAGCTGCATATGTCCATCAGCTCATTCAGCTTTGCAGGTATACCGTAAAGGTGGACCAATATCACCGCACGTGGGCTCGGATACTTTTCAAAAGCCCGCTCGAGCGCCTCGGGGGACATCCCCCACGTCTCCTCTTCGCTGTCGATGAATACGGGCTCACCCTGCTCATACAGTATCGGATTGGCGGATGCCGAAAACGTCAGCGACGAGCAGAACACCCTGTCGCCCGGTCTGATCCCCGTAAGCTTCAGCGCAAGGTGTATCGCAGCCGTTCCCGAAGCAAGCACCGCGTCGCTCTTGGCGCCGATATGCTCGCACAATTCTTTGCCGAAAGCCGCCACGTTGGGACCCATGGGCGCTATCCAGTTGGTTTCAAATGCTTCATCGACAAATCTTTTTTCGTGCCCGTTCATAGTCGGTGAAGAAAGATATATCCGCTTTTCCCTTGACGACATCTTAAATCAACTCTTTCTGCAGTCTGAAGCTTCATCCGAGCGGCGGAAGGTAGGTACAAGCTCCATCAGTGCCCGACGTGCCGCCTCGCACTCGTCTTCTCTGCTGAGGCTGTTGTCGGACACGAGCTGCCGCAGTCTCTCAAGTCCCTCAAACAGCTCGCCCGTATCCACATCTATCTGCCTGCCGATAAATATCTTATTGTTATCGGTCTTTTTTATACCCTCTTCGTCCATCAGCAATTCTTCGTACAGCTTTTCGCCGGGACGCAGCCCGGTAAATTCGATGCGGATATCCTTTCCGACCGTAAGACCGGAAAGCTGTATCATTTTCCGGGCAAGATCCAGTATCTTTACGGGCTTGCCCATATCAAGCACAAATATCTCGCCGCCACGCGCCATTGCACCTGCCGTAAGCACAAGCTGACTGGCCTCCGGTATGGTCATAAAATACCTTATGATGTCCGGATGCGTGACCGTCACCGGTCCGCCCTCCGCTATCTGCTGCTTGAAAAGCGGTATGACGGAGCCGCTGGAGCCGAGCACGTTGCCGAACCGCACTGCGGCAAACTGAGTGGCAGACCCCGTCTCGTTCATCGCCTGCACTATCATCTCACAGGCGCGCTTCGTCGCGCCCATCACGTTGGTGGGATTGACGGCCTTGTCGGTGGATATCATGATAAACTTGCCGACACCGTTTGCATCGGCAGCCCTCGCGACATTCAGCGTACCGAATATATTGTTTTTAATCGCCTCGTAAGGAGAATCCTCCATCAGCGGCACATGCTTGTGCGCCGCCGCATGGATCACGATGTCGGGACGGTATTCACGGAATATTTTATCGATAACGGCAAAATCACGGACAGACGCTATCAGCGTCACAAGGTCAAGCGTTCTGCCGTATTTTCTTATCAGCTCCTGCTGTATGTTGTAAGCATTGTTTTCAAATATGTCGACTATTATCAAACGGGACGGCGCAAACAGCGCTATCTGTCTGCAAAGCTCGGAGCCTATGGAACCGCCCCCGCCCGTAACGAGCACCGTTTTCCCGCGCACGAACGACAATATCTCCTCGTCCGCCACATCAACGGGCTCGCGCCCCAGCAGCTCGTCCACGGTGATATCGCGCAGCCTGTTGAGCATACCGGACTGCTCGTCCGTCTCGTACAGCCGCGGCGTTATCTTCACTGCACACGAAGTCTCTGCACACCTGTCGAGTATTTTTGCGCGCAGTGCGTTGGTTGCCGAAGGCAGCGCTATGATTATACAGGCTACCTTATACGTTTCGCACACCGAAGGTATGTCGTCACAGGTGCCTACTATCTTAACGTCGTTTATGCGCTTGCCTATCTTTTGTATGTCATCGTCGACTATCGCCACCGGAATGACCGGTGTGGTGGAATCGGAGCGTATCTCATCAAGCAGCATGGCACAGGCGGCACCGCCTCCGACGATAAGCGCACGCGTCCCCGGCGCACGCCGCGCAATATGCGAATGCCCGCGCCGATAATCCCTGTATATACGATACAACAATCTGGTAGTAACGAGCGCCAGCGTCGACGCCGTCATAAACAACAGATAAAAATACAGCGGTATGCCGAATTTCATCAAATATCTGCTCACGGCAAAAAATATCACCGAGCCGCTCATGGCAGCCACAAGACAAACGAAAAATTCCTTTGACTGCGCGTATCGCCAAAGGCTCGCATATACCCCGAGCACCAGCATCATGAGCACATATGACACTATTGCGGTCAAAAGCGTCCACCAAAACATCGGCACTGTGCTCTCTTTGATGAAATACTCGAGTCTGCAATAATAAAAACAAAATGAGTACACGGAAACGATAAGTATCACGTCTATCAGCATGAGCAGTATCCTGCGCATGCGTGAACCTATTCCATGTATAGACGAACGATAATCCTTCATGTGATCCTCTCATTCGCATGTATTGACATGCGAGATAGTCTATGCTAAAATATTTCTGGAAAATTGAGGTGAAAAAGTATGGTGTATGCCAAAAACCGCGTTGACGAATACGTGCGTGCAATGCGAAAAACAACAGCCTCGGGAAACAGCTTCAGTCTGTCCGTCACCGGATACAGTATGATACCGTTTCTGCGCCCGGGTCTTGACAGCGTCATAATATCGCCCGCATCCGGAATACGCCGCGGGGACATACTGCTTGTGACCGACAAAACCGGCTCGCCCGTGCTTCACCGCGTTTTCAGGCTAAAACGGGGACATTTTGTACTGTTGGGCGATTCGCGGCTCATTCCCGACGGTCCTTACCCGCCGGAATCAGTAATAGGCAGCGTATCCTCTTTCATGCGCGACGGAAAAACGCACCGTTTCAGTGAAATATCAAGGCTGGCGGGCATATGCTGGATGAGCTTGCGGATCCTGAGACCGTTCTTCATAAAGCTCCGGAAGCTGTTGAAGCCTCAAACATAAGCGATTCCCCACGTGCGGGCGGAAAGCTTGCGGCAAATCTGTACATTCTGACGAGAGACCGCTTGCACGACGCGATGTCATCCACCCGGTGCATATCAAACCCGTAAACAACGGGAACCCCGGTCTGTGCGATCCTTTTTGCTCGGCCGGCGCCGAACGGCCGTTCAAACACTTCGGCGTTCAGCTGTATGACGACATCGTCCACCGACAGTATCTCATCAAGCTGCTCCCGTGTATACGGGTACCGGTTGAGATGAGCTATTGTCGGTTTTATTTCATTCCTGTAACAGCAGTTGCATATCTCTTCCGTCAGCCACGGCTCGTAGCCCCCGTAAGGAAGTTCAAAAAGCACCCTGTCCGTGCCGTCGTAGCAAAGCCGACGCAATTCGTCTGAATGCGACAAGCCGTATTCAACGCGCACCTCGGCGCCGAGCACCACGGGCGGCACATCTTCGTTTATACACAAAGAAACCGCCTTCCACGCCGAATCGCGCCGTGTGATAAAATCATTTATACTTTCCCGATGAGGTATGTAATGAGGGGTCGCGCAGACTCTTTCCACGCCTGCGCCGGCAAGAAATCTCAATATTTCGAGAGATTCTTCATCAGTCCGGGCGCCGTCATCAACACCGGGCAAAAAATGGCTGTGGCAATCCGTCATGTCTGACTCTCCCCGGAATAACCGTATGCCGCGGCGTACGAGTACCTTTTGCTCCTGCCCGAAGACTGCAAAGACTCGCCTCGAAGATTGGTAAGCACCGATCCGAGCAGCCTTGCGCCCGACATTTCGATACTCTCCAAAGCACTTTGCAGCTCCTCATGCGTCACGGTATTCGGATCGATCACCAGCAATATCCCCGATGCCTGCGGCGAAAGCACAAGAGCATCGGTAACGACGTTGACCGGAGGAGTATCTATAAATACATAATCATAGACCGCCGCAAGAGCATCAAGTATCTCAGACATGGCATGAGAAGCAAGGAGTTCGGATGGGTTCGGCGGCTGCGGACCCGACGTCAGCAGATCCAGGCGCGGACGGATCGAGCCGTAAATGACACCGTCAGTCTCACCGTTTATCAGCGCCTCGGACAGCCCCGTTTCGTTGCCCACCTTAAATATCCTGTTTTGTGTGGGCTTGCGCAGATCGGCGTCCACTATCAATACCTTTTCATTTTTCTGAGCCATGGACAGCGCAAGGTTGGCACATGTCGTAGACTTGCCCTCGCCCGGCAGAGAACTGCTAACGATAACCACATTGTTACGTTCCCTGACCGGTATCCCGGCAAGCGAAAACACAAGATTCGTGCGAAGCGTTTTGTAGGACTCAGCCACTTGAAACGGTGCGGTTTCGTCCATAAGCGGCTGAACTGTTTTTACTGCGCGGTGTTTTGTCATGCCCTTACGCATCAGGCTCCCCCTTTCATCCGGAAGCCTTTATGTGTGCGACGCCCCCGCACAGCCGTCACCGCTGCAAAATCCGGTATCTCCCCCAAAATAGGAAATCCGTAGCTCCTTCTTATGTCGGGAACGCCCTTTATCCTTGTATCAAGTGCAAAAGCAGTCATCAATATTCCCACAGCCACGACCACGCCGCCGATCGCAGCAAGAAACGACATACGGTAAGACACCGGATTTGCCCGCACCGCACCGCCGGCGGCAGTCACCATCTTGGCACTGCCCGCGCCGACAATATCCTTTACCGCACTGGGGGCAGACGCCGCTATGATATTGCACATTTCGACCGCAAGATCCCCGTCGCCGCAGTAAACGTAAAGATTCATACATTCCGTATCTTCTACCGCCGAAACGGAAAGACTTATTTTGTCAAGGCCGGCAGCCGCCTCGTCACCGAAATCCTCTCTGACCTGCTCGCGCATGGTATCCGTCGTCAGCAACACCTGATACAGTTTTGCAAGCTGCTGCGCTCCCGCAGAGTCGGTCGGAGAATAATATGTACCCTCATTTATCCGTCCGCTGCTGATGAAAAGCATCGCACCGGCACGGTACACCGGAGCCTTACCGTACTCTTGCGTAAAAAACACCGCACAAAATCCGATGACCGCCGCCAGCACGGGCAGCCACAGGCGCCGCAGCAGGAACAAAGGAAACCCACGCCAGTTGAACCTGCCGCTGTCGTTTATTATATATCTGCTCTTATGCACGCCGTCCATATCACCGCCCCTTATCCGTGGAGGTATTGTCTTTCAGTCATACATTTGCGCGCCTTTGTAACGTTCTCACCATTATCCGTAAAGGTATTCGTCTATCAGCCGCGCAGTCGTGTCAAAATCACACTTTTTTGCGGCGACGTCTCCGTAACGCACATATTCCCATTCGCCCGTGAACGGCACTGCACCCGACCCGCCGAGCTCTACTCCCGAAGCTGCGGCCGAAGCATACGACACGAGTTTTGACAGCGGAAGGTTCGTTTTGACCTTCATCGAGCAATAATCGAGCAGACCGAGCATATCCCTGAGCGATCCGCCGCTGAGTTTTTCCATGATAGCGGCAACGACCTGACGTTGCCGTTCAGCCCGCTTGGCGACGCTGTCGGACCGGTTCTGAACATGATACATCACATGTCTGCCGTCAAGGTGATTATAGCCCTCGCACAATTCCGGATACGCCGTCCCCCAGCCGTGGACAAGATAGGTAGCCACCTCATCCTGCGAGAGATAAATATCAAGCCCCCCTATGCGATCCACAACGTCTATGATTCCCTGGAGGTCTATTGTGATATAGTACCTGATATCAAGCCCGAAAACGCTGTTCAGCGTATTGATAAGGAGCCCCGCGCCTCCCCAGTAATAAGAATTGTTCAGCTTTGACCATCCGTGTCCCTCTATCGGCACCAACAGGTCACGATCAAATGAAAGCAACCGCACACTGTCGTTTTTACTGTCATATGACACGACGATCATCGCGTCGGATCTGCCTGCGACATTGGCGGGATCGAGCGAATCGCGCCCTATCAGCAATATATTCACGACATGGCTGCTCTTCGGTTCGACAAGCTTTATCTTGTCCGCGAACTGCGGCTCGGAATACACATGTTCGGACTCTCCGTACGATTGGCCTTCCGAAGACTCGTCAGCCGACAATCCCTCGGAGATATCGGGATCCGTATGACCGGGTCCGGGGGAAGGATGCGTATCGTCGTCCGTTACATCCCCGCTTTCATCGTACTGAAAGCTCTCGTCCGGTTCCGTGCTTTCATCCGGGAGCTCGTCCGGTTCCGTACTTTCGTCCGGAACTCCGTCAGACGATCCGGATCCCGAAAATTCCATGGAATTATATTCCTCTTCGGTTATCACGTCATACGAGATATCGTCAAAGCCCGGCACGGAATAATCGAGCCCGGATTCGGTAAACCTCGGGTTTTCGTACATATTTCCGTACAAGCGTGCGACGTACAGGACAGCAGTCGCCACAGCCGTAAACACCACCACTGCCGCAGCCGCGAGAACACACGCGCCCAAGATCAGAGCCGTCTTTGATTTTCTACTCACGCACCTCATCCTAACCGTATCTGCTCCGTACCGCGGTGCCGCATCTGTCATAAAAATCAAATCATGCTATGCTACGACGAATCCACTGCTCGCAGTCTTTTACCTTCACAAGTACTTCAGTTTTCTGACTCATTATAGCACCGGGGACATACTTTGTCAATACGACAAGAGCCCGAGGAAAGCCACCAAAACGCTTGTTTCACGCGAATTTAGTCGCAAAACCGCACCAGTTGTAGAAAAAGCTCGGTTAGTGTTTGAATAAAAGCTGACAGGTTTGAGCATACTCAAAGCATAACAGTATAAGGAGCGATAACTATGGTACTGACACAAAAAGAAGCATCTCTTATCAAGGAGCTGCGCGAACAGGAACTGCTGTGCATCGACAAATATTCACGCAGCGCAGCAGCGGCATCCGACACAAAGCTTCGCGATCTTTTCGCAGACATCGAGCAGATCGAAAGGACGCATTTGTCTACACTTGAGGGGATAGACGGTTCTTCCCCGTCGGCTCCGCCTCCCGCTTCCCGCCCCGCCGGATGCGAATGTGCGGCACCAGGCTGCGATGCCCGCGCCAACGACAAATATCTCTGCACCGATGCACTTGCCGCGGAAAAACACGCCTCGTCACTTTACGACACCTGCATATTCGAATTCCGTGACGACAACGTGACGGCGCAGCCCGCGACCGCGCAGGCCGCGGCGAGATCGCGCCCGTCCACGCCGATGGGCCACAGGTACGCCGTGAGCGTGCCGTCCGCCTGCACGGCCACGCTCTTGACGCCGAACACCGCGCGCAGCGCGTCCGCTGCAGCGGCCTGCCGTTTCCGCGTCCGCTTCCGCAGGGAGCAGATCCTGCTCCTCGACCGGCACGCGAAAGCCCGCGCGTTTGACCCGCGCCGCGATCGCGGCGAGATCGGTCACGCGCTCGTCATAGGTGATGAGCGCCGACGCGGCAGTGTAGTTCACCGCCGCGCGCTGCACGCCCGGCAGCTTTTCCAGCGCGCGGTCCAGCCGCGCCACGCACGCGGCGCACTCCATGTCCAGAATCCTCAGCGAGATGTCTTTCATTTGCTTCGCCCCCAAGCCAAAAGGGGAACGCGCAGCCGGCGCTCCCCCTCAAAAATCATCAGGCCTCTTCGCCCGCTTCCAGCAGGTTCTGCTTGAATTCCTTGCGCTTTTTGATCGCCGTCATGCACGCCGGGATGGCCACGGCGGGCAGGTCGAGCAGCAGCGCCCAGTCGATCCAGTCGATGCCCTTGATGAACTGGCCCTCGTGCCACACGCCCCTGGCGAGCTTGAAGTAGTTGTAGTTCCAGGCGCCCCAGATGTCCGTCGTAGGCTTGAACAGGTGCACCTTCAAAAACGCCGCGCTCGTGACGATGCCGTTGGCGGCAACGGTCAGGAACGAGGACGTGCGCTTGTTTTTCAGCAGAAACTCCGCCACGGTAGGCAGAACGTACACGGCCAGGTTGATGATCCAGAGCTGCATCGGGATCTTATAGCGCCAGCGGATGGCCTGACGGATGTGGTCGGCATCGTGCAGCAGGGCTGCGCCGAGGATGACCAGGTTCCACTTTTCCAGTACGGCGGCGGGCTCGTAGGCCGATCCGATCCGCAGCCGCTCCTCGCCGACGGCCTCCGTCTGGGTGTATCCGCTCTCTTCGAGCAGCAGGCGGCGCCTTTCGATCTCGTAACGTCGCTCTTCGGTCAGCGGAAAGGTATAGCGGTCGATGCCGCCCGCCTCGTTGAGCCACGCCAGCCGCCGGCTCCCTGCGGGCGTTTCGGCCACCTCGTAGCGGAAATGCGACTCTACGCCGTCGGCCGTCAGGTGCAGGTCGAACGCCTCCGCGTCGGGGAACTCCGCCGCCGCGAGCCGGAAGAGGGCGACGCCCTCGGCCGCGACGCCGTACGTGCGCTGCGTCGGGATGCCGTTGCAGGTCGCCGTGAGGAGGGCCGAGCATTGCGTGCGGCAGTGTACCGATACCTCGTCCGTCTCTTCGGCGCCGATGAGCCGTACCTCCGGCAGCGAAGTGAGCGGTTCGCCGGAGCGGGTTTCCCGCGTCGCGGGGAGGAAGATGCGGTCGGGCGCCTTGTCGCTGCCGATGGCGAGGGAGAGCGTCATCGTGCGTGTCGTCGGTGCGTAGAGGCCGGTCGCTCCCGTCTCGAACGGGAGGGCGGCGGCCATGCGCCGCAGGAAGGCCGATACGTCGATCTCCGGCATCCAGAGGTCGCGCAGCACCAGTTCGGCGACGCTCTCTGCGGTGCGCGTGTCGGTCAGACGGGCGGTCAGCGTCGCGGCGGCCGCGTCGTTGATGAAGGTGTAGCGTTGCGGTACGAACCCCGGTGCATAGTTCTGGGGAATCTTGTAAAAACTCATGATCGATGGATGATTTACGAATTTGCGCTGATTGCGGTTCGGGCAGGTGCATACGCCTGTTCCGGCAGGGATTGTCCGTGCGGCAGGCTGCGGCAGGCGGTTTCGCATCGTTCCGGACGGGTCGCCGGACGGGTTTCCGGCGGAGGAGCCGGACAGGGCGGGCGGTCAGAACCAGACGACCGCTTCGGCCGTGGCACTCTGCGAGATCTCTCCGTGATTGGTGAAGGCGCAGGTGCGGGGGCGGATCGAGAGCCGTTCGACGCAGATGACTTTCGGGTCTTCGGTCAGCTCCGTGAAGATTCCGAGCAACGTCTGCTCCATTTCGTCGAGCCGCCGTGCGCGTTCGGCGTGCGTGAGCCGCATGCCGGGTTGCAGCAGGTGCAGTTGGATTTCGTAGGTGCGTTTCCCGTGACGGCGGCCTTCGACCTCTTTGAGGCGGGGCGGGGCAAGCCAGGCGGCGGGATAGCGGTCGATTTCGGAGGGCATGTACTCGTCCGGAGCCGAGAAGAAGGCGTAGTCGTGCGCGGAGGTGAGGTCGCGCAGCAATTGCGCGAGATGGACTCGGGTCATTGTTGAAAAGGTTTTTGACGGATTGTTGATAACCGTTCGCAATTTCACGAAACGGATACTCCTGTTGCGTATGGAGCCGAGACGGAATGTTGATAACGGGGAATTGCCGGCTGCGATCGTGTTGATAACTCCGGCCTGCGGTCGATCGACAGGGCAAATATACGATGCCGAAACCCCCTTTGTCAAGCCTTTTCACGGGATTTAGAAAAAATTTTATGCAATATATTTTAAATCAACATGTTGCATTCGAAGAAGGGCCGGAGTCCCGCCCGCTCCGAAAATAAACTCCCGTGCCGGAGGTCGTTTCCCGAATTTTTCGTACCTTTGACTTCATCTTAGGTACTCCGCCTCGGCAAAGTGCAAATATAAATTTGCTCATACGGCCGGTTCGTTCGTATCTTTGTTCTCGAGAGAATCTAAATTATCCGACGGCAGCAAGGAATCATTCCGGCAAAAGCCGTATCGAAGTCTGCAAAAGCTATGAAAAAAACACTGCTGGCAATACTTATCTTATTCAGCGCTTTCTACGCATCGGCACAGGATAGAGGTTCCTGGGGCATAGGTCCGAAGATCAATCTCTACACCCATACCGGCCGGGGCGCCGTCTTCGGCATCGGCGGCTATTTCCGATACAGCCTGACCGATGCGCTGCGGCTGGAAATGGGAATCGTCATTCCCTGCAAATCGGAATGTTCGGTGGACATCGGGTGCGACGCTCATTATCTCTTCCACATAACCGAACAATGGAGCCTCTTCCCCACAGTCGGCGTCAATGTGAACGACTTGGGCAAATGGTCCTGCGGCTTCGATGTGGGCGGAGGCTGCGACTACCGGATAAGCCGCCGCTGGAGTACATCGCTCATGCTCAAATACCGTTTCCAGACAGCCATGTTCGCACGGAATCCGATCCTGATCTCCCTGGGCGGAACTTTCACATTCTAACGGAAAAACACGGCGATTATCGCTATTCGGACCTGCGATTCAAATGCTTCGGGATCGCGGAGTGTACACGCACCCTCCCTCCCGAAAAGAACCTACAGGTGCAGCGAAGATTACAACCGCAGCCAAGAGAAACGCCGCCCAAAGCAAAATAAAGTTTCGTCGCCCGAAACAAATCCGATATAAACGAATACAACCTCCAAAGACAATTCTACACACGTCGTTGAATACCCGAAAGTCCAGCCCGTTTTTCGCCTCCGACCGCAACCGTTCCGGGTCCATATTACGTTCAGTTCCTCAATTCCTCCCCTCGGAAAACGTTCTTCATCAGCAAGGGGGGGGGGAAATGATCGAACAGAAAAAGCACCGAACCGACAGCATAAAAGAAGCCCGGAGCAAATTGCTCCGGGCTTCTTAT
>OGQA01000872.1_pt1 | contig 14762 bp, 12 predicted proteins | sample 1553011 | NCBI WGS metagenome assembly OGQA01 (sample SAMEA2580256, study PRJEB22360) | human gut metagenome | biome: human gut; feature: human-associated habitat; material: faeces | place: Denmark | collected 2008/2010 | reverse complement strand
GCAAGCAGATGGCGTGCAAAGTCGCCAGACGCTCTTTGTGCGGTATTGCCTTATACAAACTGATTGCGTTCCGGCTTGTATACGAAGCCAACTGCTTCCAGTTTTGCGGTGATCTCTGCCTGTTCCAGACACATAGACTTGCACAGTTCCTCCAGAGAGGCATAGTTGTCCCGCAGCTGGGTATTCAGATAACTCATCAGCATGATCGGATCGTTAGGAATGTTCGGCATTACCGTTCACCTCCCTCTGGTGACAATTCCAGCATATGCTGTACATGTGCCACATAGAGTGCCTGCACCGCCGGATATGCTCCCAGCCCCTGCATTTGCAGTGTGACAGTATAGCCGTGTCTGGTCAATACAGACTTCCACGAATCTTCTTCGTCCCCTGCCATATCGTTCTGGGCGTGGTCGCCTGCCACCAGCATCATGGGCACCAGCACCACTTCCTGATACTGCCGTTCTTTCAACTGTTCCAAAAGGGTATCCAGCGTGGGATAGCCCTCTACCGTTCCCACAAAAACATTGTCGAACCCGCACCGTTTCAGCCAGTAATCAAATGCCGGATACGCCTGATTGATGATGTGCGGCGTGCCGTGTCCCATTAACAGATATGCCTTGGTCGATGCCTTTTCTATTACGCCGTCCTGCTCCATTGCCTGAATCAGTGCCGGATAGTCTTCCGTTTCTGTCAGCAGCGGTCTGCCGATGCGGAACACCGCAAAGGCTCCTGCATACGATGCCGCATCTGCACAAAGGCGGTCGTACTCCTCGCCGGGAATGACATGAGTTGGCTGAATATACACATGGGTATACCCTTTCTGTTTCAGCTTCTCCAGTGCCTCCCGCACCGTGTCTACCGCAGTGCCCTGCCGCCGCATCTTCCGAATGATCATGCCGCTGGTAAATGCCCGAAAAACGTCCATTTCCGGAAACGCCTGCTTTACAGCAGATTCCACTGCACCAATGGTCTGCTCTCTGGTGTCCGCATAGCTGGTGCCAAAGCTGACCATGAGCAGTGCGTTTCGGCATGCCGGCAGCTGTTCTTCTGTCAGGCTGGAAGCATATGCCAGATATGCCCCTTTTCCCTTTTCCCGAAACAGCTCCAACGCTTTCGGCTCCGTCAAAATTCGCAGCAGCTGCATGCGGCGAATTTCGTCCGGCATAGTTTCTTTCCATGCCCGCCGCAGGATTCCCAGACAGGTGCAAAGTTCGCTGTATTCTGCCAGCTTCGGTTCCAGTTCCCGACAGATCGCCCCCGCCAGTGACGGAGCATCGCCCTCGGTTGTCACTGCCATGGTAATGTCGCCGTGTTTCCGATGTGCCGGAACAGTAAAGTCCGGCGTGCAGTCCGGCGATACAGTTGCCGACGATGCCAGCTTTCCGGCAGCCTGAGCTTCCCGTACAATGCGGGCATTTTCTGCACTGTCATCAGTTGCAGCAAACACCAGCAGGTTTTCCCCCAGCAGTTCCGGTGCATAGGGCTGCTGCAAATAAGTCAGCTTTGCGTTTTTCCAGCACGCCGGCATAGGCTCCGGTGCTGCCACGGTGACTTCCGCACCAGATTCCAGCAAGCCCCAGACACGCCGCTGTGCCACTTTTCCCGCACCGAACACGATGCACTTTTTCCCCTGTAAATGCAATGCGATAGGATACATATTCTACACCTCGTTTTCTTTCCGAATGCATGCGATCATGCCGGCTATATCCGACTGTACCGCAGTTTCCGCCACAGAAAGTCCTGCCGTTTCCGCTGCCTTTGTGGTAGCATTTCCGATAGAGATCAGCTTCGCCGCAGTTTTCGTTCCCGCCGTCATTTCTGCAAAGGCACGTGCAGCGGAGGCACTGGCAAGGAAAACATAGTCCGTATCTGCCAGTTCCTGCAACAGCAGTTCCCGTTTCCGCAGGTCGGTCTGCACCCGATACAGCGGCACTGTATCGACGGCTTTCCCCGCCTGTTCCAGCAGCTGCGGCAGAATGACAGAGCCGTTTTCCGCTCGCAGCAAAAGCACACGGTCTTGCATGGTCAGCTGCGGGATCAGTGCCTCTGCCAGACTGCGGCTGTCGAAGTGCTCCGGCACACAGTCCACAAAAATGCCGTATTCCGCCAGTGCCTGTGCCGTGCCGTTTCCAATGGCAGCAAACCGCAGATGCAGCAGCCGCCGGAGGTCTACATGGGATTGCTTCAGCGATGCAAACAGTTGTTCCACGCCGTTGGCACTGGTGAGCACTGCCCACGTATACGACTGCCAGGGCAACGCCTTCAGCACGTCCGGCGAAGAAGCCTTCGGGTAGATCAGGCTGACTTCCACCGGCTCTGCTCCACAGGAACAAAGCTGTTCTGCCGCCTTGCGGGTATACGCCGGTGTACCGGTCAGCAGTACCTTTTTGCCGGACAGTTCGCCCATTCCAAACCACGACAGCTGTTGCCGCAGAGAAACCACGTCACCGATCACAGTCATTGCCGGCGTGTGGATTCCCTGCCGCTGTACTTCTGCCGCGATCTCAGAAAGCGGAGCCGTCACCACACGCTGCCGTGCGGTTGTTCCCTGCTGGATCACTGCCGCCGGTGTATCCGGAGATTTCCCCTGCTGTATCAGCGAAGCGGCAATTGCCGGCAGGTTGCTCAGGCTCATCAGGAACACCAGAGTGCCGTCCAGTTTTGCCAGCGTGGCATAGTCCAGTTCGGTATGCTGTTCCGTTTTGCGGTGTCCCGTGATAACATGAAATGCAGGAGCGTATTCCCGATGTGTCACAGGTATTCCGGCATAAGCCGGCACACTATAGCAGGAGGAAACGCCGGATACGATCTGAAAAGGGATTCCCAGCGATCGCAGCACCTGTGCTTCTTCTCCCCCGCGTCCAAAGACAAAGGGGTCACCGCCCTTGAGCCGTACCACCCGTTTTCCCTGCTGTGCCAACTCCGCCAGCAGTTGATTGGTTTCCCTCTGCTTTTTGTGGTGATTTCCCGCCGTCTTTCCCGCGAAGATCAGTTCGCAGTCCTGTCGTGTCAGGTTCAGCACCGACGAACACGCCAGTGCATCATAGACCACCACGTCCGCCTGTTCCAGACAAGCCTTTCCCTGTTCTGTCAGCAGTGCCGGATCTCCCGGACCTGCTCCCACCAGAAATACCGTTCCTGTTTTCATGGGTATTCCTCCTCACTCCGCCGCATGCCGCAGCAATTCTTTTCTTGCACCGGAAATGGTAGAAACCGAAGCATCTACGTCCCAGTGGTCCTCCTTATGCAAAATTTCCAGCAAATGCGAAATTCGCGGCAGACGCAGATGATGCTCCCGCAGCAGTTCCGGCTGGGCGAAAATTTCCGCCGGCGTACCATGTGCCACCATGTGTCCCTTGTCCATAACGTCGATCACATCGGCGTAAATGGGTACCACATCAATATCATGGGTAGATAAAATAATGGTGGTGTGCTGCTGCCGGCAGACATCTTGGAGCAGGTGCATCAGTTCACTGATGCCCACAGGGTCCAGTCCTGCCGTGGGCTCGTCCAGAATAATAACTTCCGGCTGCATGACCATAATGCCGGCAAATGCCACCCGCTTTTTCTGTCCGAAGCTCAGGGCGTGAGTGGGACGATCTTTCAGGTATGTGATTCCCACCTGTTCCATGACCGTTTCCACACGGCGGTGCACCTCCTCCGCGGGCAAGCCCATGTTGACTGCTCCGAAAGAAATGTCCTGATATACCGAAGCCGAAAACAGCTGGTCGTCCGGATTCTGAAAGACGATACCCACCTTGGAACGCAATTGCCGCAAGCCTGCTTTTTTGTAGGAAATCGGCTGCCCGCGAAAGCGAACCTCTCCCTGCTCCGGCTGCAAAATGCCGTTGAGATGCAGAAACAGCGTAGACTTTCCGGCACCGTTTGCTCCCAGAATCGCGGTAGTCTTGCCTTCTTCAAATGCAATGGACAAATCCTCAATGGCGTGACTGCTTTCGTCATAGCCATAGGTGAGATGACTTGCCTCTAAAATAATCCCCATACACTGCCTCCTATTCTGCAAAAGAGCACGGCTCCGGTCAGGAGCACACTGTATCCGACGGCGAGCCCTTTCTGCCAGCCTGTTGTTTCATATGTCAATCCCAGTGTCCGCACTTCATCGGTGTACCCTCTGGACTCCATTGCCGTATAGGTACGGTCTGCCTGCCGGTATGCCCGCAGGAACAGATTGGAGATCAGCTGTCCCATGGAGTAAAAGCTGGTCTTTAACGAGCCATACCCCAGGCGGCATTCCTGCGCGTTCCGAATCTGCGAAGCCGACTCCATCAGCACAAAGATATACCGATAGACCAGTTCCATCATCTCCACCAGAAACGCCGGCAGATGCAGACGGCGTAGTGCCGTAAACAGTTCTGTCATCGGCGTAGTGGCAGAGAGAAAATACAGACAGCTGACTGCCGCCAGACACTGTAAAAACACCTGTCCGAACTGATGCAGGCTTTCTCCGGTGATGCCGAAGTACCAGCTTCCCAGATGCAGCGATACCAGCATGGATTCGCCATGATGTGAGATCTGCAGCAGGATCATGATGCACCCCAGCACGACAAATGCCAGCGGGATCTGCATTAAGTGGATAACATGATGCCACCGGGTTTTCCCGATGGCAGTCATCGCGGTCAGCATGCAGCATAAGATCAGCACGCTCACCGCCCATGTATGTGAGATCAGGCACAGAAGCAGACTATACAGGGACACAAAAATTTTCCAGAACGGAGAAACACGCCGCAATGCAGATGCATAGGCGATCTCATCAATGAGGATTCGTTCTCCGTGACTATGGGAATGTGTATGTCGTTTCATCTGTTGCCTCCTGCGGTCAGGAAGCAGAAGTTTGCTTCTGGTCTGTCAATGCAGCATCGTCCTCTGATGCAGATGCTTTCGGTTTCCGGCTGATGCGTCCCAGCACAAAGCCGCAGATGCCTGCACCGATCGCCGACTGTACACAGAACAGCAGAGATTCGACCTCTCCCGAAGGCGGTTCCCAGAAGGACTCAAACCACGGGGTGTAGCCGCCGTTGATTTCTTCTACTACAGTAGAACCGGCATCATCAGAACCGCCGAATTCACTGTTGCCCAGCAGCATCAGCGGAATGGTGACCAGTAAAACAACACCCAGTGCCAGCACCAGATTTCTTGCCCACAATTTGCCGCGGTTGGGGTTGGAAACTGTAATGCCGGACAGTTCCTTCAACTCCTTGACGCAGTTCTTCTGAATGACATTATAGACAATGACAGTCAGAATGCCTTCTGCAATGGCAATGGGGACTTGAGTCGGTGCAAAAACGGCAATGAACTTGCCGAACGATGCCCAGAAGTTATCTCCGGGATAAGCAGCTGCAAGCTGTACCGAAGTCAGGCAGTAAGTTGCCATATCTCCGATCGTTGCCGACAGAAATACTGCCAGTCCCATCGGTGCCTTGCACTTTTTCAGCAGCTGGAACAGTCCGTAGGAAACGAACGGTCCGAAAATCGCCATGGAAAATGTGTTGGCACCCAGTGTGGTCAGACCGCCGTGTGCCAGCAGGATCGCCTGAAACAGCAGCACGATGATGCCCAGCACGGACATAATCGACGGTCCGAACAGAATCGCACCCAGTCCGGTACCGGTCGCATGAGAACAGCTTCCGGTAACCGACGGGATCTTCAGGGAAGAAATGATAAAGACGAAGGCTGCACAAAGTGCGATCAGCAGCTTCACTTTTCCCTGATACGCGATTTTCCGCTTCAGGCTGACTGCACCAGCCACCAGAAACGGAATGCAAAGTGCACCCCATGCAATACACCAGCCAGCGGGCAGATAGCCCTCCATGATGTGCATCGCAGATGCACCGAATTTGCCGCTTGCTGCCATATCGGACAGCAGCAGACAAACTGCCAGAGCAGACACCAGCACACGACATCCCGTCATGCCTCTGGTGCTGCGGTTCTGCAAAACAGAGCCATTGTGTTTGTTCATATGAAAACCTCTCCTCTCGGAACCCCTCTCCGTTGGCTCCCGGCTGAGAACAGAAAGAGGTTCTCAGTTTCCGCTGTGTGCAGAGAAAAATGCATCTGCATCCCCCAGCGTTTTATCTATCTCACGCAGCGTGTGTGCGTTCGATACAAAAATTGCTTCAAACTGGCTGGGACCGAAATAGTTGCCCTGATCCAGCATGAAATGAAAATATTCCCGAAATCTTGCGGTATCCGCCTTTTTGGCATCAGTATAGTTCCGCACCGGTTCCGGTGTAAAATACAGGCAGGACAGCGAACCGATACCGTTGACGGTACAGTTGCCATGGTGCCGGCGAATAATGTCTTCCAGACCGCTGCGAAGCCGGTGGGACAGGAAGCCTACCTGATGATAAACTTCCGGATGTGCCTGCAAATACCGCAGCTGTGTCAGACCGGCACGCATTGCCACCGGATTGCCGCTGAGCGTACCCGCCTGATAGACAGAGCCCAGCGGAGCCACCAGCTGCATGATCTCCCGTCTGCCGCCGTATGCACCGACCGGCATGCCGCCGCCGATGATCTTGCCATAGGTCACCAGATCCGGTGTGACACCAAAGTGTCCAACAGCACCGTCCAGCTGCAGACGAAATCCGGTAATGACCTCGTCCAGAATCAGCAGAGCACCGTACTGGTCACAGATCTGACGGATTCCCTGTAGAAATCCCTTTTCCGGAACCACAACGCCCATATTGGCAGCCACCGGTTCCACGATCACGCAGGCGATTTCCTCCGGATACTGCTGAAACAGCTGTTCCACGCTGTCCAGATCATTATAGACTGCGGACAGAGTATCCGCGGTACAGCCTTTCGGCACACCGCTGGAATCCGGAATGCCGGCAGTCATCACGCCAGAGCCGGCTTTCACCAGCATGGCATCTGCATGTCCGTGATAGCAGCCCTCAAACTTGACGATCTTGTCCCGTCCGGTAAATCCTCTTGCGGCACGGACAGCACTCATCACTGCCTCTGTGCCGGAGTTTACCATACGCATCATTTCCACGCAGGGAACGATCTGGTGAATCAGTTCTGCCATTTCCACTTCCAGTGCCGTGGCAGCACCGTAACTCAAGCCGTTTTCCAGCTGATTCCGGACAGCTTCCAGCACGATGTCCGGATTGTGTCCCAGAATCATCGGTCCCCAGGAGCCGATATAATCGATATAGACGTTGCCGTCCTCATCGTAGAGGTACTGGTCTTTGGCACGCTGAATAAACCGCGGCGTACCGCCCACAGACTGAAACGCCCGCACCGGCGAATTGACACCGCCGGGCATCAGTTCCTTGGCACGGTCATACAACGCCTCGGAATGAGCAATGTGCATCTGTTCCATTATCCGATCCTCCCCTCGCGAATGTACTTCGCCAGTTCCATTGCAAAGTATGTGATCAAAAGATCTGCACCGGCACGGTACATGCAGACCGCCGATTCGCAAATGACAGCTTCCCGATCAATATAGCCTGCCGCAGCCGCTGCCTGAATCATGGCATATTCGCCACTGACGCTGTACAGTGCCACCGGCTGGCGGAATTGTTCTTTCAGCGATTTCAGCACGTCCAGATACGCCATACCCGGCTTTACCATGAGAATGTCCGCACCTTCCTGCACGTCCAATTCCGCTTCCAGCAAAGCTTCTCTGGCATTGTGGGGATCCATCTGATAGCTTTTCCGGTCGCCGAACGCCGGTGCAGAACCGGCTGCGTCCCGAAACGGGCCGTAGAACGCCGAAGCATACTTTACGGAGTACGCCATGATCGGCGTGTTGACAAAGCCATTTTCGTCCAGCACCTGCCGGATACGTCCCACTCTGCCGTCCATCATATCCGAGGGGGCAACCATATCCGCACCTGCCTGCACATGGGACAGTGCTGTTTTTGCCAGCACTTCCAGTGTCTTGTCGTTGTCCACGTCATGCCCGCAGAGAATGCCGCAGTGTCCGTGCGACGTATACTCACACATGCAGACATCGGTGATGACATACAGCTGCGGGAACCGGCTCTTGATATGCCGCACCGCCTGCTGGACAATGCCGTCCGGCTGCCATGCACTGCTGCCGATCTCATCTTTTTGAGCAGGGATCCCGAAAAGCAGCACGCTTTTCACACCGGAATCCACGACCTGCTGCAAGAGTTCATCTACGCAGTCCAGACTCCAGCGATACTGTCCGGGCATGGAGGGGATCTCTTCCCGAATATGCTCCCCCTCCTGCACGAACATGGGATAGATCAGTGTATCCGCAGAAATACGGGTTTCCCGCACCATGCTGCGAAGCAGAGCACCGTTTCGCAGGCGACGCGGCCGATTGGTCAGATTCATATTGATACCTTCTTACTTATTCCGTAATGGTCAGTTTTGATGCCAGCTGCTGTACCAGCAAGTCCGCATCATTTCGGTTTCCCTGCACGCTGCCGCACCGCGGCACCCCGCCGATACCGGAAAACCCATAAAGGGTCATGTCCGTTCCATGCAGCTGTGCATGACAGCCCACCGGTGCCGAGCAGTCCCCGCCCAGCAGCGATGCCAGCTGCCGTTCTGTTTTCGCACAAAGTTCCCCGTCAGGGGAATTCAGCCGGGCAAGCAGGTCGGCATATTCGCCGGCACGGGTCTGTATCGCCAGAATTCCCTGCCCTGCCGCCGGCACCAGTTCCTCCGGTGAAAAGCGGTAGGCGATCCGGTCAGACAGCCCCAACCGTTTCAGCCCTGCCTCCGCCAGAATCAGTGCACCATACTCACCGCTGTCCAGTTTTTCCAGCCGTGTCAGCACATTGCCACGCACCGGCTGTATCACTGCTTCCGGATATAGCTGTTGAAACTGCATCTTTCTTCGGGCACTGGCACACCCTACCGGCAGTGCCGGATTCCAGTGTGAAGTTCCCTTCGGGAACACCAGCACATCTGCCGGCAGTTCCCGCACAGAGTATGCCCCAATGGGCAGTGCCGGATTCTCTGTCACCGGCACATCTTTCAGGCTGTGCACACAGATGTCCACCTGTCCGGTGAGAAGTGCCGCGTCCAGTTCTTTCAAAAACAGCCCTTTTCCGCCGATCTTGTCCAGCGTCTTGTGCAGGATCTTGTCCCCAGTGGTTTTCATGGTCACCAGTTCCAAGTCTGCTTCCGGCAGGATCTTCCGGATCTCTGCCATGACCAGTTCGCTCTGTACCACGGCAAGCCGGCTGGCACGGCTGCCGATACGAAATTTTCTTCCCATGGGTTCAAAATCTTCCTCTGTCTTTGATTTTCGCACAGCTTTGCCGCACCAGTTCCGGTGTAATTTCCGATTTCATGCTACCCATGAGCATATCCACCGTTCGTTCCGTCACCAGCCGCACGATCTCCTCCAGCTGGGGCAGTTCTGCATAAGGTTCTGCTGCCGTACTGTGCAGGATTCGCTGTGTTGTCAGCTCTTTCAGCTGCTGCATATAGGGCACCGCGTCCCGATAATTCCGCCACATCTGAAAGGTGTCGGTATACTGTTCCGCGATTTGCCGCAGAGCCGCCAACGCCGTTTCGTCCGGAGCCGTACTGCTGTGCAGGTCGTCCAGATTCCAGAGCGTAACACCTTCCACTGTGCCGCAGTCTGCTTCCACGTCCCGCGGCATTGCCAGATCCAGAATCCAGACCGGCTTTCGCGAGAGTGCTTCCAGCTGCTTTTTGGTAATGGTGTGATGCGGGCTTCTGGTGGCACTGATGACGATCTCTGCCGCTTCCATTTGCAGGAAACGCTGTTCGTAAGGAACCGGCTGCACCCCGAACGGGATCACCGTTTCCCCGTGATGATAGGAACGCAGTGTCATAAACACCCGACAGCCGTACTGCACCAGCAGAGAAGCTGCCAGCCGTCCCATGCTGCCGTTGCCAATCACCAGACAGGTTTTCCCGTCCAGTGTTCCGGCATGCTGTTCCAGCTGCTGTACCGCACTATAGGAAACCGAAAGCGGTACATTCTGCACGGACACTTGTGTCTGTGCCTCTTTTCCGGCAGAAACTGCCGTTCGGAACAGGGTGTCCAGCACGCCGTCTGTACTGCGACAGGCACGTGCCAGTTCCACCGCATGTCCCACTTGTGTGACGATCTGTTCTTCATGCAGAATCTGCGAATGCAGACCGCAGGCGACTTCCATGATATGCTGTACCGCATCGATTTCCGTCAAAACCTGCCCTGTAAAAGGCTTTTCCGGTGCATGGGCATACTGCCGCAGGAGCTCTGCCGGAGAGATGTCCATTGCCGGCTGGCTGACAGCATCGTCTTCTGCGGAAGACCGGCGTTCCTGTACGGAGAGATACAGTTCCGTCCGATTGCAGGTTGCAAGCAATACTGCTCCGCTGATGCCGTCTTTCTGCACCAGTTCTGTCAGAATCTGCCTGACCTGTTCTTCCGAAAATGCAAACTGTTCCCTTGTGGAAACGTCTGCGGAATGCACGTCCACTCCTGCCATATAAATGCACATCTCGTTGTTTCAACTCCCTGATGCAGCAAGCCGCAGGGGGGATAAATTCACCACCCTGCAAAAAACCGGCGTACAAGGTTTTACCTGCCATGAAAAATACGCTTTCTGCTGTTGTTCCAATGCAGAAAGCACCGCCATAATTGTGCCTCCGTGTACTACTGCTGCGATATGAGATTCCTGCCGGCTTTGCAGTGCCGCTTCCAACGCCGCACAGCATCGCCGCACAAATTCTTCTCTGGATTCGCCCTCCGGAAATGCCAGCGTACCGCCGCTGTCGATCCACGCCTGATAGGACGTGTCACCGGACAACTCCTGATAATTTTTCCCTTCGAACGCTCCGAAATCGCACTCCTGTAGTCCCCATATGATTTTCTGCGGCATATGAGGAAACAGGATCTCTGCCGTCTGCCGGCAACGCTGCATCGGGCTGACCAGCACCAGTTCCGGTGCCAGAAACGACCGGCGAAATTCCACCGATTTCTGCTGTGCCAGAGCGATTCCCGCTTCGCAAAGCGGTTCGTCTGTGCGGCAGCCGATATAGCGGTGTTCCAGATTGCCGGCTGTGATGCTGTGCCGAATCAAGAGCAGCTGCATAAGTTTCCTCCAATGTCAAAAAAGCCCGTGTTTCCAGAAGAACACGGGATACAACACACAAGCCTTGTGTGATTGTCTTGGGAAATACCGATCATATTTCCTTCGTATGGGTGCAAAAAGCAGAGCCTTTGCAGTTATGCAAAGCACAGAATACACATGCACCAACAATTTCCTCTATTCTCGTAGATGGGATCTATTCCAAAGCAGCAGACCGGTATCCCGACTTCGGCTCTCCGCGGACCATACGCCTTCCCGGAACGGAACATTCCAGTGGCATGTGTATGGTGCTCCCCGACACGGTAGCGGAACTGTGCAGGATTCTCACCTGCTTCCCTGACATCTGCTGCCAATTGTTCGATAAAAAGGGCTTTTCAAATGCCCACGTACTACTATACCACATTTTTCGCAGATTGGCAAGTCTTTTTGCAAAAAAAGCAGTCCTGTACGCATATCATACAGGACTGCTTTTACTCTGCTCCTAATGCTCGCAAATGCATCATCAGTGCTTCGAAATTTGTTGTTTTTTTGGAAATCTTTTCCCGATAACGGTCAAAATACACGATCACTTCCTGCTCCCGCTGCCGGATTCGCCGCACCTCTGTCACCGGCGTGACGCGAAACAGCGGTTCGGAAACGGTACCCTCTATCAGACTGACCAGCATTCGCGGGTCGTGCAGTATCTCCAATGCACGTTCCTGTATCTGAAATACGCTGGAAACTCTACGGGGAGAACTGTACCTTCCGGCAGATGGTACCTTTGCCGTCACCACGTACAGTTTTTCCCCATTGTACACCCAGGCTGTAAACTGTCTGCGGACTTTTCGGGAAAACAGGAATCCTGCCACACTCAGATAGATCACTGCCGCAACAAATACCAGAAGCACGATGAGTGCCCATTGTTCCGTTTCCGGAGAAGTCACCTTGCGGACTGCATCACGGTTCCGTGCAGAATCTGCCCCGATGCAGAGAAACAGCTTGACCATGACGACCGCCAGAGCGGCAAAGACGATCAAAATATGCCCCAGCATTTTTCCGGCAATCTTGTTGCGGTCTGCCTGCGGCGGCTGGTAGATCTCAAAAACTTCCAACATCAGCATTCCTCCACTTGTTTTATGCACCACAGAAAGCCTTTCGCTGTGCGTGCTGCGTTTTCCTGAAAATGATTGCCGGTATTCCATTCCAGCACTGTATCCACGCCACCCTGCCGGAGCAGTTCTTCCTGTTCTGTTATGCGTTCTTTTACCGTTCGCAGCAGCGGGTTTCTGGTTTTGTGTTCTTTGGTTCCAAGACTAAGGTAGATGTGCGGTGTCTTAGGACGATACAATGCGGCATATTCTGCCCAGCCGTCCATCCAAACTGAGGGGGAACAAGCTGCCACTGCCGCAAAAGCATCGGTCTGGTACGCTGCCCACAAGCTGAACAATCCCGCCAGAGAGTAGCCGCCCAAAATATACGGTATATTTTCCGGCAGATGCAGCTGAGATCGCAGTGCCGGCAGCAGCTTTTCCAGAATCCACTGCAAGGTTGCACCGGCACCGCTGCCAAACGATTCTTCTCCGAATGCCTGTCTTGCATGCCACGGAGAAAGTTCCTGATCCCAGTCTGCGATCGGAAACGACACAAACAACGCCTCACATGAGGCATGCTGTAAGATCTGTCCGGCTTCCTCTGTTAGATGTGCCTGCTCATGTTCCCCTGTGGGCTGGATCAGCACACAGACAGGCGAATCTGCGGCGGCGATCCGGCAGATTTTTCCGGCAATTTCAATGGTTTCCCACGTCATATGAACTCCTCCTGTTCCATTTTTTCTATTATAGCATATCTTTGCAAAAGTTGCAATGCTATTTCAGCTATCTGTATGATATTCAGGGCAATAATATAGGAAACAAATTTGCAACAAAACTTTTGCACCTTCCCCGCCTTGACAAATACCCCTTAGGGGTATATAATACTGGTAGGGGGTATATCCCCGATACACCGCAAATACAGAAAGGAGCCTATCCGCTATGGAACATACAGAAAAACAGGGATGTCCCTGTTGTCACAAGACAAAGGAACGCTCGCAGGAGGAATACACCAAACTGATCCACCGTCTGAACCGCATCGAAGGGCAGATTCGGGGCATTCGGGGCATGGTGGAGAAAAACGCCTACTGTCCAGATATCCTGATCCAATCTGCAGCAGTGACAGCGGCCATGAATGCGTTTAACCGCGACCTTCTGGCCAGCCATATCCGGACCTGTGTCGTCAAGGATATCCGGGAAGGGAAGGATGAGGTCATCGATGAACTGGTCCTCACCCTACAGAAATTGATGAAATAAACCGAGAACCTCCCTCTTTATGGGATTCCCGGCAGAAAGGAGGTTTGCCCAATGGAACAATACAACGTGACAGGGATGAGCTGCGCCGCCTGTAGTGCAAGGGTGGAGAAAGCGGTCTCCAAAGTGCCCGGAGTGACGGCCTGTTCCGTCAGCTTGTTGACCAACTCCATGGGCGTGGAGGGGACGGCCTCTCCCCAAGAGATCATTCACGCCGTGGAAAGCGCCGGTTACGGCGCTTCGGCAAAGGGGAAAAACGCGACGGCAGCGGCACGGGCTGCAGAAGCAGAGGACGCATTGGCCGACCATGATACACCAGTGTTGCGAAAGCGTCTCATCAGTTCGTTGGTGTTTCTGGTGATTCTGATGTATTTCTCGATGGGTCACACCATGTGGGGCTGGCCGGTTCCTACCTTTTTCCAGGAGAACTATGTTGCCGTGGGACGGCTCCAGCTGTTGCTGACGGCAGCCGTTATGGTGATCAACCAGAAGTTTTTTATCAGCGGTTTTCAGAGCCTATTCCATCGAGCGCCCAATATGGATACTCTGGTGGCGTTGGGGGCAGCAGCGGCGTTTGTCTATAGTACCTATGCCCTCTTTGCCATGACCGGCGCCCAAGCGGCAGGGGATACCGTGGCAGCGATGGGGTATCTCCATGACTTTTACTTCGAGTCTGCTGCGATGATTCTCACCTTGATCACCGTAGGCAAACTGCTGGAGACCCACTCCAAAGGAAAGACCACCGATGCCCTGAAGGGTCTGATGAACCTTGCCCCGAAGACAGCAACCCTCCTTCGGAACGGCACAGAGGTCACGGTGCCCATTGACCAGGTCCAGAAAGAGGACCTTTTCGTCGTTCGCCCTGGGGAGACCATTCCCGTGGATGGGGTGGTGGTGGAAGGCACCAGTGCCGTCAACGAATCTGCGCTGACAGGGGAGAGCATCCCGGTGGACAAGGCAACGGGGGACCCTGTCTCTGCGGCCACACTGAATCAGTCGGGGTTTCTCACCTGCCGGGCTACCCGGGTGGGGGAGGACACCACCCTCTCCCAAATCATCCAGATGGTCAGTGATGCGGCGGCCACCAAAGCGCCCATTGCGAAGGTGGCGGATCGAGTCTCCGGGATCTTTGTCCCAGCGGTGATTTCCATTGCAGTGGTGACCACTTTGATCTGGCTTTTGCTGGGGTACGATGTGGGATTTGCCTTAGCGAGAGGGATCTCTGTGCTGGTGATCTCTTGCCCCTGTGCCCTGGGTCTGGCCACGCCCGTGGCCATCATGGTGGGCAACGGGGTAGGTGCCAAGCATGGCATCCTGTTCAAAAATGCTGTTTCCCTGGAGAGCGCTGGCCGGACCCAGATTGTGGTTCTGGACAAGACGGGCACCATTA
>OGQA01000870.1_pt1 | contig 14766 bp, 29 predicted proteins | sample 1553011 | NCBI WGS metagenome assembly OGQA01 (sample SAMEA2580256, study PRJEB22360) | human gut metagenome | biome: human gut; feature: human-associated habitat; material: faeces | place: Denmark | collected 2008/2010 | reverse complement strand
ATTCCAATCTTACTTCTCGTTGCAAAACACATCTTCGTCCGGCATTACAAATCTGTAGTTAAAAGGATGACTTCCTGCTCTTGTTACCATATCATCAATTTTTTGGTACGGAACCGATATTCCATTGCTTGTTACCAGTTGAGTACCTTCCGGTCTCCCTTCGAACGAAGTCTTTAATAAACATATCCTACCAGGCGTAACTTGTACCACATCCCCCTCCGAGATATGTACACCGTTCAGAGACGAGCTTCCATTAGTTAAGTCAGAAACAAAGTGGAAACTCGCCCCCCCCCATAAATTACAGGGTTCACGATCATATTGATACACTCCTTTTATCTCACGTTATATCCTCCGGCAAACCGCTATTAACAACAACATTTGATGGAGGCATGATGAATCCTATGTATGTGCCGCTTCCAGCACCCATTGGAAGCTCGTAAGCATACGTGGTACTTGGAACACGTTGTCGGTCGTAAAGACTTGGGTCACCAAAACTCCATATATTTTCTGTAGCCCAAACTCTTCCGTCTGCCGCATATTGGTTAATGTGCCCCTCCACAAGTTCCCCAACTTGTGCCTCCGCCGGTAAACCGTATCCGATTTGGTCGGTTATGGTGTATTTCTTGCCCCCCCCCCCAGTTTTAGGGGCGAATGGATTGTTAATCATGTTCAAAACTCCTCCTTATATGTCAGCTTAACTGCAACATTAGGAACGATAAATGTTATCGCAACATCTAGTCGCCCAACTTGGTCTACACTAATAATTGGATGCTCTTTCCCGTCTGCATCTTCCAGTTTCCCTGTAAGCGTTCCACCCATAGTCGGACCACCAAGGTCAAATGTAAGCGTTTCTGTTTCTCCTATAGAAAAAATATGCAATACAGTGCCTTCCATAGGAGTATCAGAAATCACAAACTGATTATTGCCCCCCCAGCCGAACCAACAATAGGATTGTTTATCATGGTAATTCCTCCATCCTGATATCTGGTGGCTCCCCCTGGCCTCGAACCAGGATATGCCCGGTTATGAGCCGGGATCTCTGCCGCTTGAGATAGGGAACCGTATATGGCCCTAAATCCTCGGGCCATGCTGCGGGTTTGTGACCGGCTTTGCCCGCGAGCCGGGAAAAGAAGGAGGGCCCGATATTCATGCCGCCTCGGTGCCGGGCGACGAAGCGAAAACCCACTTCTCTTTTATTATACCATACAATCTTCCGAAATCTATGAAATTAGGGAAAGTGTCTTTGTACCCAATGCTTAAATCAAGAAAAAAGTTACTCCATCGACTTCTTCCCCTGTTTTGATCCTACGGCTCACGCCGGATGGTGTCATGTAGTTGTCCGCGGCAGCCGCAATTATGGACGGATACTCCGTTCTCTTGCCGTCCCTTCCGATCATAGCGCACGGCTTTCTGTTTCCGGGTGCGTACATCAGATTGGAAAGAGCCAGGTTCTTTGGATCTCCATCGATCACGCCTACACTATACCCATCTCTCTTTCCGTCCATCCAGATGTCCCGCATAAGCGTTTTTATAGACATATTTTTGACTGTCCCTTGTAGGTGGATGGCCACCATCATGTATCCCGCCCCGGAATTCCAAAACGTTTTCACGACGAATGGAGTCTTCCTCCCCCGCCATGGATGATAGCTGCGGATCCTCGCCATATTGGACAACTCGTACATCCCGTTCGTCCCAGGGATCGGGCGCCATTGTTCAGGTTCATTTGTGTTTTTCATGGACATTCCTCATTTTCCCCAGATGAATATCTTCTGCATTGATCTTTCTGCAAATAATTTTGTAGTTATCGTCAGTTGCCGAATTAGGGCGTATCACCACGCACCGTCCCTCTCGATCCGCCTGCACCAGTTCGCGGAGCCGATCCAGGTCATACTCGTCGCCCAGGATGTCCTCAATGGCGGCAAGGCGGTCTATGACCTCCTGTGTAACAACCGGGTATGGAGGTTCCTCATATTTACAAGAGACACTCCATATTCCATCAACCTTTTCCGTATATCGTTCACGGAACATATCAGTCCTCCTTATGCGGGCCGCGCCACTTAAAATGTTTACAGCGATAATGTTCGCCTTCTTCGTAGCATAGGTTACCTGCATTGGCACAATATCCATTACACAGTTCTGCGAAAGCCTCATCGGTGTCGGCGTTATCAACACCGTATCCACATCTGATTTCCTCGATATCTCCTATTATTTCAAACAGGTCTTTAATTGCTGCATCCCGCTCACCTTTAACAGAATCCAGTTCGTCCCGCATCTTTTCGTTTTCGGCCCGCAACTCTGGGATCAGGGGACAATGCGCAGCAGGGACCGCTGTGAAGAAGCCACCAACCGCTGTACAGTTGCCGTTGTCAGGGTGTATGTAAGGGCATCCGATGCAGTTTGGCTTGTCCTTTGGCTGGTATGCTCCGCACGGCCATGTCAGGCCAGACCCGGTGCGGCAGTCATCGTATTTGGTGCAGTTCTGACAGTTCATCATGTGTCCTCCTCTGCTGGTGACTGGAGATATTTCAAAAATGCCGCTTCACTAGCCTCGCTATTTTCGAATTTTATTTCAGCATTGATGCCCGACTGATTTACGAAATCAATGCAACTGCGCTTGTATACACTATAGAACAATTTCGCTAGCCCTGTGTCGCTCATGGCCCGGATGAGGTCGGCGTTGGTAGGTTTATCGGCCTTCACTCCATGCGGGCACTCCATACCATCGGGCAGGGCGCAGTTTGGTTGTGCGTTGTATTCGCACTCTTCATGTCCATAGCATTTAGTCATTATTGTCCTCCTCTCCCTCCGGCGGGCGGTTATTGGGTGGTGCGGGAAGTGGCATCCAGTGGGTTACGTTTCTTGACGCCCATTCCCATCCATCTGTTTTTGAAAATCCAAACTTTGGCGCATTGCAAAAGAATCTGTTCGTTTGTTTCACTTCACCGTTGTATACGAGAACAGTAAGAAGCCCAAATATTTCATCCTCAATAAACTTCTTAATGTGTGGATCTTCCTCTGGTAATCTGTCATCCACGCTCACCCACTCGTTCGGCGGGGTGAGGGTGGGGGCATGAGTGATTATCCACATGGCCTGATTGATCCCTTGGTTAAACCCGGATTCGAATTCACTCACTGGCGTCGGTTTGTGGTGCCAGCTGATGTCATTCAGCACATGCACGGCGTCAATCGGTCGTACTGCCATCTTTCAGCACCTCCAATCTCTCCATCACCGTCTCCAAGGCCTCGTCCGTCATAATCGAACAGCATTTTGGACAAAACTGTGGGAGCATATCTGGGTCATCCTCTTCGTCAATCACATAACCGCAATGACTGCATTCCCAAATGTCGTAGACCAGTTCTCCATCGGCATACCCATCAGCAGAACCCATCCACTCTCCCCGCATCTTCTTCATCCGCTCCCGGCTGACGGAACGGAGGGCGTCTATTGCCATCATCTGGGCCGTCGCATACAGCGTGTGAATGTCATCCTCCCGTGTGCTCCTGATGTCAATGGGGGTGTCTCTTAAAAGCTCAATCGCTTCTTCCCTCGTCATGCTCATTGGTTGTCCTCCTTTGCCTTTCCAAGCAGGCTATCAATTTTCCGCTTCGCCCATCCAGTTTCCCGGCCCATTTTGTTAAGCGCCTCATGATAGACCCGTACATTGTTTTCGAGCCTCTGGACCTCAGCTTTCAGGTCCGCGATTTGGTCTATGTATCCATTCCGGCACCTTGTGCACTGCCGTTTTTGGGATGGAGTGAGTTCGTCATACAGCATTTGATGCCTCCCCGTATTCGCACCCATCATCTTTCCTTGTCACATCATCCAACCTCGGAGACGCGCAGCAATCACACCGATGGATCTCCACCCCCGTCTCCGGGTCAATGTCCGGCTCCCAGTGTGTGCAGTATTTACAGGTCATTTTTGTCTTCCTCCAACTCATCCAGTTTGCCAGACAGAACTAGGGCCACGGCTTCGCAGAGGATGCCCATTTTGATGCGAGGCAGCTCGTCCCAGTCGATGTCCTTACCGCGCTTTCTTTGCCCCGCTGTTTTCTGGGTCGTGGCTTTAACCCATTGGTAGACAAACTCTTTCAGTAGTGGAATATTCGCGTTTGTCCCTCCCCGTTGGAGTGTAGCCCACATCGAAAAATCTTCTAGGGGGGTTGGGTCAAATCTACCTGTTTTTGGGTCGTATAGATCCATCGGCTTCCTCCAGTTCTGCGACAAGTGCTCTTAGATTCCCCCTTGCGGTCTCCAGGTTTAGAATCACGCCGATCAGATACTTAATGTACCCATCAACATCCGAAAACGCCGACCTGGGGGCCAGGCTATCATCCACCACAACCTGCGCCCGCAACGCCTCCGCTGCCATCCGGTACATCTCCCGAGCGGCTGGGCCTGGCGGGTGTATGGTCTCAAACCATGTTGCGGCTTGTTCTCTGGTGATGCTCATTCCGCTGCCCCTTTCGTTGCGATCTCCCCGCCACAGGCGGCGTAACCGGCGATATCTACCCAGTTGTCCTGGGAAGAGGATCCTCCAGCAATTCGTCCCACTTTGAGCAGAACCATCATGGCGGCCACATCGCCAGGGACAAGGTCTACCAAAACACCAGGGCAAACGCAACGAGCCTGTATGTATTGCCTCCACAACTCAGCGATGGTGCGAAAATTGTCCTCTGGGCTGCCATAGTCCTGCTCTCTCTGTCCGCAAACACACGCCTCTGCGGCGTCCAGTATTCCCTTTCTAGTCATTTCTTCCCCCTCCATCTCTCTGTACATCCGGCTGGCCACAATCTCCCGGCTCCCCTGATATTTGCCGTGGTAGGTGTCCGTCACCTCACCGCACACCGGGAGATAGGACAGCTGCCCGATCTCCATGTTGGGGTAGATGCGCACAGGCTCCACGGCGACGATCTCCAAGGTCCAGTAACCCCGGAAACCTACGTCACCATACCCGGCGGTAACGTGGATGAAAAGCCCCAGGCGACCGATGGAAGAACGACCCTCCAGCTTGGGCACCAGGCCGTAGGTCTCCGTCCACTCGTTGGTGCGTCCCAGGTAGAGCTTCCCGGGGGTGAGCACCAGCCCCTCCTCCGGGATGGGGACGGTCCTGGTCCGGTTGGCCTGCCGAGGATCCAGACAGGCCTCGGTATAGACCATCAACTCCGGGGCCAGGGAGACGTTGTAGCTGTTGGGGTTTACCCTGGCATCGTCCCAGGGTTCAATGACGATGGTACCAGCCTCATGCTGGAGCTTGATTTCGTTTCCGGTTAAAATCATAGATTCCTCCTATTTCTCAGACCCGCTTGATACACCGCTTCCAAGAACGCCTCCGCGTTCTCTAACGTCCGTTCCCTGCCGAAGCGGTTGGCAGCGGCCTCGATTGCCTTCCAAAACTGCGCCCGTTCCGTCTGCCCTTCCCGGACTGCTTGGAACTGCTTTTTCCTTATCTCGTACTCTCCCCGGATCCTTCCCTTCTCTGCCGCGGCATCTTCTCGAGGGATGCCGCCCCGGCGATAGAGGGCATATAGATACCGCATAGCCTGGTAGGCCGCTTGGTCGTAGAGTGGAAGCCCCTCTGGCATGGAGTCCCCTCTCATGGCGTCCCGCTCCCAGGGGAAGGAAAACCTCTCTTCCCCCGTCTTCATCGGTGCTCTCCTAGGTCTAGGTACCACCCCAAAACCTGCACCGCCGCCTCCCAGCCGCGGCAGACGCAGGCGAAGTTTCCCACCTCGCCCAGCTTCTTGATCCACCACTCTTGGGCCTGGCTGGTGCGGCCCCGCTCTGTTTTGAGCTCGATGTACAGGGCGTGGTACTCCCCTCGCGGCACTGGCAGGCAGAGGTCCGGTACGCCCTTCTTCACGCCGCCGGCTCGGTCGATGGCCACTTGGGTGGCGCCGCCTTGGGTCTCATTTTTGATGTGAAACAGCAGGGCGAGCTCCGGATACAGCGCGCGGACCTTCGGCTGCCGGGACCACCGGAATACTGCGGATTGATGCTGATACTCTGTCACGTCATGCACTCCTTCCCCCGTGGAACAAACGGTTTAGAATTTGACTGGCCTGCCCCTTGGTGAGGCCGCTGGGATCAAACCCGCGGCACCGCCGCCGGATGATGTTCAACTGATTCTCGCTGGCCGACTGCTTCCCCCAGCGGTCCACCACATTCCTGTCCCAGAGATACCGGGAATCTTGGCACTCCTCTTGCAGATATCGGTATGCCTCGTCTAGCCGTTCCTGCATGGGCACGCCATTTACCTGTCCCAGCGCATCCGGGCAAGGGATGGTAATCTTCCGCCGCTCCGGCAGGGAGCACACCAGGGATCCGTCCGGCATCCGAAACCAGTTCACATCGTGGAGTTGGTACTTCTGTTCCTCTGCCCACAGATTGACGATCTCCACGTTTTTGATCCAGCTTTCCGGGCAATCCGATGCAGCAGCCGCCCTGACCGGGAGGTCGAAGAGCATTCCCTGGACATCCTGCCGGCGTCTCTCTGGAACGTCATCCAGATTGATCCCCAGCAGAGAGGGCGCCGTACACAGGGATGCCTTCCCGGTGGTCCCCACGCAGTCGATCAGGATGAGCCGCTCTTTGCCGGGATACAACCGGAGTCCTCTTCCTACCATTTGGGTGTAGAGCGCGTCAGACTGGGTGGGCCTTGCCAGGATCACCGTTTCCACGCGAGGAATGTCCGTCCCCTCCGTGAACACCATGCAGTTGACCAAGCAGGGAATCTCCCCGTCCGTAAACCGTCGGATGATCCCAGTCCGGTCCTTGGTCTCTCCGGTGACAACGACGGCGCCAGGGATCTTCGCCGCGATCTCCTCTGCCTGGGCCACGTTCACCGCGAAGATCAGGGTCGCCCCTTCCGCTTCCTCCCGATAAGCCTGGGCGACGGCGTCAGCGGTGCCCTCCATCGCTTCGGCCAACTCACCGGGGGCGTAATCTCCCAGGCGGGTATGGACGGCGGAGAGATCGTACCCGATGTTCACCCGTTTGCACAGGATGTCACAGAGGTAGCCGTTTTGGATCCCCCACCGCAGATCTCGAGAGAAGATGATCCTCGAAAACACATCGTCCAGCCGTACCTTATCCCCTCGGTTCGGCGTGGCGGTAAATCCAAGCGTCAGGCGGGGGCGGAAATGAGAGAGGATTTTTCGGTAGGTCCGTGCAGCGGCGTGGTGGGCCTCGTCTACAATCACCACGTCAAACTCGTCCGGGGCGAACCGATCCAGGCGCCGCACCAACGTCTGCACGCTGGCGGAGACCACCTCCTCCCCGTGGCTCCGGCTAGCGGCACGCTCCACCCCAAAGGAGCAGGCGTAATACTTCCTGGGCTGCTCCACAAGTTCCTCTCGGTGGGAAAGGAGCAGCACCCGACCTTGCCGGGGTAGGTTGGCAAAGGTGACGGTTTTGCCCAATCCGGTAGCCATCTGCACCAAATACCGTCCTGGGGGCTGCGCGCTGATGGCGGAGATGGCCTCCTTCTGATACGGCCTTAACTCCATGGGGAAGATTCATCTCCTTCCGTGCGTTTGTCCAACGTGTCTCGAACGATATCCAGGATGATGTCTGCCTCCTGCCGGGTGAAGTTTACCGCCGGCTCGCAGACAATCTGCTTCACGATCTTCGCTGCGTGCTCGGAGATCTTCATCAAACGGTACGGTGGGATGTGATACCCGTTCTTTTCCATGTTTGTGTCCTCCTCAATAAAAAAATCGTCAGTCCATATTCAGACTGACGATTTTGTGTTATTCGGTTGTATCCTCCATAGCGTTCCGAACAACCTGTATGATGTACTCGGCTCGCTTTCTGCCTGGCTTGTGAATTCCGCGCCGGTACTGGCAAATGGTGCCGTAGTCAATTCCCACCATAGCGCTGATCTGCCGACTGGTAAAGCCATTGCTGAAAGCGCGGTCCAAAACCTCCATAAGTTCCGTTTGAAGCTGTTCTCTGCTTCGCTGAACTTCTGGGATGGAGAATCCGGCTTGCTTCAGGAGGCCCAGCACGTAGGGCATCCTCTCATTACGACAGCTGCCCACGATGGTTGCGGCTTTCAGATAGTCATCCGTTGTGAGGCTACGCTGTTTTACCGCAGGAAGCACCTCGACAAGGTGATATCCGCCGGTCTTTCGGATAGACGGAAGCACCTCATGGGTAATCCAGCGTTTGAACGCCTTCGCCTCTGGCTTCCGGCTGCCCAGCACTAGGGAGTAGAGACCTGGTTCGTTGACGATGGATACATCCTGCATCCCTCCATGGGTGTGCATTGAATACACCCCCCTCTCGTCATCATCTAAACGCCGGGTCTGCGTCCTGCAAATCTCCAACGCCCTACACACATCCGCCGCCACAAACCAGGGCTCCCCGTCCTGTTCCACCACCCGGATTTGTCCAAAGTCCTGGTGGTTAAAAATTTGAAGTTCCATCATTCGCATTCCACCTTTCTTGCATCTTCTAAACACTGCTTTATCACCTGATCAATCCCCTTTTGCACCGCCTCCAGAGAGAGAATCACGCTAAACAACGCATCAACAAAAGGGTCCGGTGTGTTCCATTCGCTTTGCATCGCAGTGTGCACCGCAAGAACGGAGTTTGTGGCGCACTTCAACTCATAATTCTTTTGGTCGATCTCAAATATAGCGTCTTTTGCTGTCATGGCAATGCCTCCTAGTTGAATTTCACCAGAAAGCGTGGTAGAATGAGATTTACCAAGCCTTTTGGCGAGGTTGGCAGGACATACGCGGTTCTCTTGCTGGAGGGAGCGTGTGTCCTGTTTTTATTCGCCGAGTTCCTCATCCACCTTTTCCCGAAGCCATTCAGCCCTTGATTTTCCCATGGACTTGAGTTTCTGGTCAAACCTCTCCAACTTCTCCTTATCCATGAGAACCATAAACTGTTTCCTGGTTTCGCGACGTTTGCGGAAATATTCGGCTCTGCTTTTATCAGCCACACTTAGCACCTCCTTGTGTAGCTAACATCTCAATTATACTGGTGTTAGCTACAAAAGTCAACCCTTTTTCGTCAGTCCAAATATAAACTTTTCAAGGTGCATAGGTGTGGGACCCGTGGGACCGTGTGGGACTGGCGGTCCCACGTGCAAACCCTTGAGCCCCAACGGTTTCCGGGTTTTGTGGGACTGTGGGACCGATTTCACGTTTTCCTATATAGAAAAAATGTGTACGTGTACACACCCATTTATATAGGGGGTGTGTGTATGTCCAAAATACCCCCACAGTCCCACACGGGACCGCAAACCCTTCTGTGCCAACGGTTTGCGCCGTGGGACCGATGTGGGAAAATGCCCCAAAATCCCCCGCATCGTGGGACTTTTTACAAAATTTCGTCCCCTTCTGCTCCATCTTCTTCCGGCAAGATCAGGCAAACGCACTCCGACAGGATGCCGTTGATCCGCTTGCCTCGGGTCATGTTTTTGCCCCGGGTCCGAATTTTTCCGTTTTGTTTCAGCCAGCTCAGCACTGCCCTTGGGGAAAAGCCAGCGTCTGAAACGGCGTCGTGGAATACCTTTCGGATGATGTACACCTCGCCGGCCTCGATGGTTCCGTATACATCCCGTCCTGTGCTCTCCGCCGTGGAGGCGGCAAATCGCAGGCCGTTTTGTGCCACCCAATCGCACAGAAACTGGTATCCCCGCTCCCCGGTGGAAACGGTGGCCCTCGAGGCTAGAAACTCCGCCATGTCCTCCGTGGTAAGCCCGTTGCCATCCTGGAACAGCCAACCGGTCGCCAGCTTGTCCGCCACTAGGATGGCAGCGGCGGCCATTGCCTGCTTCTCGGTGGTGTCCCGCCGGGAGAGGTCTTTAAACAGGGCGTTGTATTCCTGGCGGACCGTGTCCAGCGCGCCGTCTATGCCGTAAAGCAGTTCTACGAACCGGCGGCCGGCAAAGCCATAGTTTTGCTTCAGGGCATTGGCCACCCGCATGCCGTCTGTAATCACCGCATGGTCCGCCTTGCACTCGATGTCAATCACCCGGTTTACTGCCCCGGCGCCGGCGCTGGTGGAGGTGAGCGGGCTCTCTCCGGTGGTGAGGATACAGTTCCGCCAGGTCGGGGTCAGATCAATTCCGCCGGCCTTGTTCCCCCGGGTGCGGCCCACCCCCTGGGCCAGCTTGTACACATCGAACTGCGTACGTCCTCGCCCGTCTTTGGCCAACTGCAACTCATCCAAACAGAGGGGCAGGTGATTAAGGAACGCCGCCGTCTTTTCATGGCCCACCACGGTGGCGTCAAAGGTTTTGATGTACGCCCCCATGGCGGGGTCTGCCCACACGGAGGCCGCCAACATCAGCGCCACCGTCTTGCCGGTGCCGGAATCCACGCCCCACAGGTGGACGAAGAAGGGCAGCGCCCCCAGGACCTCCAGCAGCGGAGACGCGAAGGAGGCCGCCAGTACGATCCTGGCCGTGGTAGACATCGCCCGGCAGTCTCTGGCTACGTCCACCCACGCCTCCCATGTTCCGGCAGGATGGACGCAGGCGAAGAGGTTTTGAAAGGCTGCATCCCCGTCAAAAATCAGACCATCCACATAGGGGGAAAAGCCCTCCCCCGGAATGTATCCCAGCCGGCCAATGCTCTTCCGCTCTGGGATGCGCTCATAGTTCAAATTCTCAAGATCGGAGATGTACTGGACGAAGGCCTTTGCCGTCTCGCTGGTGACCGAGACACCCCGGTCTGCCAATGAGGTGACCTTCTGCGCGGAGGCCAGCGTCGATTTGTCCACGATGATCTCCCGCCAAGACTTCCCCTTCCGGAAGGCCAAACGGAGCTTTTCCACGCCGGTGTCGATGTTAACCAACCGCTCCACCGGCATTACCGGATGGGGGCAAGCCACCAGGGTGGCCAAGCTGGAGGACTTCAACACGCCGGTGTCATCTGCCTCCCACTCGCCGGCATCCAGCTCCATGGGCTGGCCGGTAAACATGGTCACGTTGCCGGCCAGCATCCGTCCGTCTGGCAGGGAAACCGTCTCGCAGTACCGCTTATACATGGTTTTGAACCCGACAAACCCCTGCCGCTTGGCGTAGTCAGCCATCACCGCCAGAACCCGTTCATGTTCAAAGGGGTTCTTCCGGAAGCTGTACACATATTCGTATGGGGCAACCCCCGCCACGAAGTCCTCCAGGGAGTAACTCAATTCTTCCATCGTAACCACCTCCGATCCGCCATGCAGTCCAGCAGGTACGCCAGCCACGGGAGCTCCTTCACCGCCGTCTCATAGAGGGGGTGAATGTAGTCCCCGTCCCCCGGCTCCGGAGCGAAGGCCAGCTTCACAGCCCACCAGTACCGGTGTTCCTGGAGGAGCGCCAACTCCTCCTCTTCTTCCCGGGCCAGACGTTCCTCTGCCTCCTGGGCCTTTTTACGGGCCTCTGAAAGGGCTTTTCGGTCTGGGGTATCCGAGGTCAACCCCAGGTGAAAGTCCGCGTTGAGGCGAAGGCAGGCCTGCGGGAAGGTGATTCCGAAGAGCTCCATCACAAAATCGATGGCGGAGCCCCCCTTCCCGCAGCCGAAGCAATGCCATCCGCCGTCAGGAAAGAGTTTCAGGGAGGGGGTTCGATCCCCCTGATGGAATGGGCAGCGGAGGAATCCGTTCCGCGCCGGCGGGTACCCATAGAATCTGGCTGCTGCCTCCGTGGTGACCTGGGCCTTGATTTGGGCGGCCAGGTCAGAACGGGAGGTCTTCATCGCCCTCTCCTGTCATCGGTTCCAGCGGGGGCGGTTCTGGGGAGCCCTCTGTGGCGGCCTCCTTCGGCCCGACAAAGTGCACCCGATCTACGGACAGCTCCGTGTTGCTCCGGCTGTTTCCGTTCTGGTCCTGCCAGGCGTTTGTCCTAAGCTCCCCTTCCAGGACAATTTCTTTTCCCTTGGAAAAATGGTTCTGTACCATCTCCGCGGTGCTCCCCCAGGCAGTGCAGGGCAGAAAGAGTTTGACCTCCTGTTCCTTGTACTTCCTGGACCACGCCACCCGGAAGTTGCAAACGCTTGTCCCGCTGCTTATGGTTCTGGACTCCGGGTCCGCCACCAGGCGGCCGTGTATAATCGCTTTGTTTACCATGTCCCAACCTCTCTATAATCCAAAATCGTGTGGAGGGCGCGGGTTGCCCGGCAGTAAGGACAGTTCCCGCAGCGCTTTGGGGCCTCCCGCCCCTCCTTAATGGCTTGGTACCGGGGCGCCCGGTCCTCTACCTCCGCCAATTTGGCGGCCAAGTCCCCGTCCGGGATGTACAGCGCCTCCAGACCGGGCGGGTCCTCCTTGGTCCCCACCGCCAAGACGAACGGCAGCAGATGCCCCTCTATGGCCTGGTAGATGGCACCCTGAAGGTCATAGCCCCAGCGTACGGCAAAGGGAACGCGGCAGTGGGTCTCCGGGTCCCAGATGTCCTCCGTGTCCCGCATTACCTTTTGGTCTACAATGGCGCCGTCACAAAATCCCAGGGCTGTTTGGGTTTCCGGAAACTGCCGGACAATCTCCCGGCAGGTTTCGGCGTCCAGTAAGCTGTCGATCTTGATCTTGAACGGCACCCCCGCAATGGTCCCGGTGCGGATTACCTGCTTTTCCCCACGCATCAGGAGGGTGTAAAGGGGATCTCCTTCCATCCTGCGGATCAGTTCCTCCGCTCGGAGAAACTCCGACTTCAGAGTGCCGTCCCGCTTAAACAGGCCTGGGTGTTCCGCCCGAAAGGTATCCATCTCTTGGGAGAACACCGCGTCCACGTAGGACCCCACCAGCAGAGCTGTACTCTCCTTAGAAGGCCATTCCCCGCGGAGTTCTGCCAGCGCGGCAGCCTCGCAGCGGTCAAAGGCTTTGAATTGGGAGGCGCTCATATAGGCCATCTGGATTTCCGGGGAAAAGTAGTTCTCCCGGTCGACCTCTGGTAGACTCATTCCTCCGCCCCCTTCCGCTTTTGCGCACAGGCTGCACACAGGGGCACTCCGTACTTCTTCTCGGTGTAGGTCGCCAGCCACCGGGCATCCTTCCCCATGGCCGGGGTGATGGCCTGTCCGCAATCTTTGCAGGAGGGCACCGGCGCCTGCGCTTTGGGCCGGAAGGGGCGGACCCGAACGGCGGAAACCACATCCCCAAACGCCTTGATGCCGTGCTCGATGTATAGCTGTACCTGCACCCCAGGCCAGTCCTCAAAGTAACCGCTGCCGGCCACCTTCTCGATGGATTTGGACCGGGCCACGTTGAGGATCATGGGTTTGTTCCCTGCCTCCTTCCAGTGAATCACCGCCTTCTTGGACTTCCCCTCGGCGGTCTGGACGGTTTCCGCTTGGTTGACCTTCTCGATGGTGAGGACCTTTTCTTCCCCTTCCTGAAAGTCCCCCTCCCCGATGAAGTTCGGGTCAGAGACCACTTTCTTCCAGTGGGTCTTCACGCCTCGGCACCTCCCGACAAGATGAACTCGTAGAACTGTTCTAGGTTCTCGTCAATGTACTCCGACATGGTGAACCCATGGGTCTGAAACATGAAGTCCAGAAACGGGTCCGGCTCCTCTTTGATGTATGCCCGCACCACCTTCTCTGACACAGGGAAGTTGATGGGCTTTGGGAACCACTCACTCATGGTTCGATTCCTCCTTCTCTTTTTTGCTGGTTGATCCAGTTGTAAATGGTTTTGACCGTAACGTGATAGTGCTCCGCCAAAACCTTCTTGTTCTCCGTCGTCGCCCTCCGTTCAGCGAAGTCTGCCGGGACGCCCCGCCGCTTGTAGCAGCATTTTCCCTTGCAGTCCAACGCTGGGCAGTGGAGGCAGCGCTGGATTTTCTCCATAGGTTCCGACCGCGGCACGCGGGTCCTCCCTCGGTTTCTAAGGGAGGGACTTTCTCTCCAGGGTCGATGCCCTTGTGTTTCCACCTTCACGCCGTTGATCTTCATGACGCAACCTCCATTCACGCTTCGGGCAGATGTACACCTTTCCGCCTGGTTCTATGGCGGACACATTCCACCGGTTGCCACAACGGCGGCAAACGCGGTACACGGGGCCGCTCATACGATACGAAGGGGGATGCCCAGACGGGACAGGGCGGCGTTGGTGCGGGCCTTGCGGTCCTTCTTGTGCCGCTCAGCGTGGCGCTTCTTCATTGCGGGGGCGATCACTCGAATCATAGTGTCCTCAGCCAGTGCGGCCTTTCTCTCTAACAGTGCGTTCATTGTGTTTCCTCCTCTTTCTTTCCCTCCGCCCAGGCGATAAACCCAAGACGCGGGATTTTCATACGGTTTCCGATAAACATGAACCGGAATGGGATGGATTCCGGTATTTGCTTCGCCTGCACCCGGATTTTCTGCGGGTCGCACCCCAGAACCGGAGCGATGTCGGCGGGCGTGAGCACATCTTTGGTGCTCGTGATGATTTCCTGGTAGGTCATGGCGTACCTCCGTTTACGATGACGGTCGCCACTATGACAGCGACCCAAACGAGGATGGCTGCAAGGAATGGGTTCGTGGGTATCGCCTCCTTAACAGCAGTTTAATGAGCAAGATGCAGATTACGCCAAAAACCACTCCCTCAAGGTAGTAGCGCGTAGGTTTCACCTCTCTTCTGTGTTTTCTTGTGGGGACTTACAAACATTGATACAAACTTTAGATTTCTAAAGCGTATGCGCAAAAAAATATTCCTCAATTTTTTTGTTCGGGATATCAAGCGCATCCGCAATCTTTATAATTTCATCCTGCCTGAAATTCCTCTTGTTGTTCAAGCTGAAATTCACAGAACACTCACTAATTCCGATAGATCGGGCAAGTTTTT
>OGQA01000866.1_pt1 | contig 14817 bp, 9 predicted proteins | sample 1553011 | NCBI WGS metagenome assembly OGQA01 (sample SAMEA2580256, study PRJEB22360) | human gut metagenome | biome: human gut; feature: human-associated habitat; material: faeces | place: Denmark | collected 2008/2010 | reverse complement strand
GGTGCACGCCTACAAAATCCCCGCCTCACCCCCTGCCATACCAGCAGCAGGCCGCCCACAATGGAAAACGGCAGCAGGATACGGGTGGTGATGCGCACCAGGTCCGCAAAAAAATTGCCCACGTCGTTTTTTGTCCTGCCTGCAAGGCCGCGGATGAACGCAACGCAGGCAGCATATCCGCTTGCGGCGGACACGAACATCATAAAAATGATGACCAGCATCTGAGACAGGTAGGAAAGCCCGGACTCACCGGAATAGTGCTGGAGATTCGTGTTCGTCATGAAGCTGATAATGGTATTGAACGCCAGCGTGGGCTCCATATTCTCAATATTGTTCGGGTTGAAAAGCCCTGCGCTCTGCACGCGCAGGATCAGATACCCGATGAACACCATCACGGCGTTCGTCCCCAGCAGAGCCAGGGCATACTGTTTCCAGTTCATCCCCTTCCCGGGGTCCACTCCGCTGATTTTATAGATCGCTCCGTCCACACGGTCAAAGACGGGGTCTGCAAAAGTGTGTTTCCCCGCCGCGATGTGATACAGATACACACCCGCGGGAATGACAATGAGCAAATAAATGCTCACTGTCAGTGCAAGCTGTAGCATGACAAGCTCCTCCTGTTTATCTCAGTTTCGCTCACAGCGAATCAAAATTTTTCCGGATGTACCAATGCATAGATCAGATAGCAGCCCAGCAGCAGCACGATCCCACCCAGTACCAGCATTTATGTATCCTCCTTGCGGCCTTTTTCCCCGCGCTCACTCCGCGGCGTCCACCTGCTTCTGGCACCATTTTGCCAAAAGCCATACAAGCCCGAAACAGGCCAGCAATGTTCCGGCCATCAGAACATCCATCATAATCCATTCCCTTCCTTCCCTTATCGCGGTATGCCTCATTATAGGGCATAAGCTGTAAGTGTGCGCTTAACGTTCGCCGCCGGATGTTAAGGTTGCGTTAGCGCCCGCAAAGGCGCAAAAAAGAAGCCTTCCGGAAAACCGGAAGGCTTTTTCCCACGGGCGCGGCCCGCTGTTTTTTCATTTTTCAGAAAGGGAGCGGAGCATAAAATACCGGAAGCTCCCGCTTTACGGCTGCCAGGGAGCGCGCTCCATCCACTTGCCGTTGGTAAAGTCCGGAATGGGCACGGGAGCGCCGCCCATGGCCACGCTCTGCTCACTCAGGCAGGAAATACTCATCCATGCCGCCGCATCATATACGTCGATGGGCGCAGGCGCGCCCGCCTTTGCGGCGTCGAAGAACGAGCGGAACACCAGCCAGTCCATGCCGTCATGGCCGCCGCGCACGCCTTCGGCCAGATATTTTTTCCACACCGGATGGTCGTACTGCTCGCGGTACTCCTCGGCGCTGTTCCAGCGCTCGTTCCACTTAAAATCATACTCGTTGTCTTTGCCGTCTAAAAAGACGCTCTTGTTGTCCTCCATGTACATGCCCTTTGTCCCCTGCACATGGAACCCGCGGGAATAGGCCCGCGGCAAGGTGGTGTCCAGCGTCAGGCAGATCGTCTCGCCCCGGGCGCATTTGATGATGGTCGTCACCACGTCGCCCTGGGCAAAATTCATGTTTGCAGCGTCGTAGTCCGGGCCTTTTTCCCGCAGCAGATATTCGTGCAGCCCCGCGGCCTTGGACGCCACTGAAACAAGCGTCAGCATGCGGTTGCCGCGGTTGATGTCCAGCACGTTTGCAATGGGGCCCAGCTCGTGGGTGGGGTAGTTTTCGCAGTTCCGGTACAGGTAGTTGCGGAAGCGGTAGTGCCGCATCTCGCGCCCGGTGGAAACCTCCTCCCGCAGGTCGTGGCGGTAACCTCCCTGGCAGTGCACCACCTCGCCGAACAGGCCCCGGCGCACCATATTCAGCACCATCAGCTCGTCGCGGCCAAAACAGCAGTTTTCCAGCATCATGCAGGGTACGCCCGTTTCCTCGTGGGTGCGCACCAGCTTCCAGCAGTCCTCCACAGAATATGCGCCCGCCACCTCCACGGCCGTATACTTGCCTGCGCGCATGGCGTCGCAGGCAAGGTTCAGATGGGATTCCCACGACGCCATAATGACCACAGCGTCGATTTCCGGCATGGCCAGTACCTCGCGGTAATCCGCCGCAGCGCGGGGCGCGGGCTGGCCCGCTGCCGTCACAAGCTGCACGCCCTTCTCCCGGCGGTCCTCATAATTGTCGCACACGGCCAGCACACGAACGCCCGGCTGGGGCAGGATACAGTTTTCCAACAGGTTGGAGCCGCGGTTGCCCAGGCCGATAACACCTACATTCAATACTTCTTTCATAAATGGATACTCCCTTTCCGTTTCAAAAGCGGCCCGCACAGGCTCTGGGCCGTTATTTCCTTCGTCTGCGCAGGTATTCGGACACGGAAACACCATAAAAGCGCGAAAATGCACGCTTGAACGAATAATCGTTTTCGTAGCCCACGGCGCGCGCCGCCGCCGCCAATGTGATTTTTTTATTTTCCAGCATCTCGCAGGCCAGTTCCATCCGGCCGCTGAGCAGGAAATCGTAAAAATTAATGCCGCACACACGCTTGAACAGCTTCGAAACCGCGGAGACTGAAAGGTTGAACCGGTCTCCAAGGTCCTTAAGAGAAAGATCCGGGTCCGTCAGATGCTCCTTAACGTATTCCACGACCTGCTGCTCCGTATCCCCAGCCTGCTGAGACGCTGTTTTCTCCGCACAGAACAGCGCATTCACCCGGTACAGCGCCCCCCACATGCCGTCATCCGTCTGTGCGCTGCTGACAGCGTCAAACTCAGCAGCATAGCGTGCGGGCTGCGGGTCGAACTCATGGATGATGCGCGAATACGTCTGCGCCAGCATCAGCACCAAACGCCGCATGTTCTGCTGAGACACGCCCCTGCGCTCGTTTTCAGCGCGTATCTCGCCCAGGATCGTCTCCGCCATCGCCTGCTGGCCCGCTTTCGCACGGTTGATGAGCTGAAGCTCCCACTCGACGGGATAATAGATCCCCCGGTCGGGAGATGTAAGGCACGCGCCGTCGGACAGACGTGCAGAAAGCTGCTCCGCCGCTGCATAATAAGATTTACTAATGCCCAAAACGCCCTCCTCCAAGCTGCCGCAGGCGATAAAAGGCATCGTTTCCGTGTGCTCCTGATACGAGAGCGCGACCCGCTGCGCCAGCGTCTGCGGGCACACCTCATCCGGCCCTCCCGGTGCGACAATGGCCGCCAGACGCGTCCTGGAAAGTTCCGTGATCTCATACAAAAGGTCAAAGGATGAAAGAGCCTCTTCCAGCGGCATCACACCGTGGCTTCCTTCTCTTTCTTCCACCAGCAGCACAAGATGGGACATCGAATCTGAAAAGCCGATGTCGAACTCCCGCATTTTTTCCGCAGCCTCCGCCGCATCGAAATACCCCTGCAGCAGCCGGCGCAGAAAATTGCTCCGCGCGGTGGCGCGGTAACGCTCTGCCATATGCAGCACATTTTCCCGTTCCGCAGCCAGCTGGCACAGCGATTCCTCAATGATCGCATATTCATCCCCCGCATGCACCGGCGCGGGAAGGCGGTGTGCCGCGCTGTCTGCCAGCCGCTTGAGCGGGGTGTAGGTCAGCTTTGTAAGCAGCCACGCCAGATTCACCGTCAGCAGCACTGAAATAAGCACCAGCACGGCGATAAACCAGACGCTTCGTGTCCGTACCAGCGGCACGGCGGAAAAGCCGGACGTGATATCCACCGGGAAACATACGGAGCGGTAAGTATAATCAGCCTCTGCGGCCCTGGCCGTGAAGGATATCCCCGCCAGCTCTCTGTCCGCGCCGCGGATAGAAAGGGAGAGCATATCGTCCGTGCGCAGCAATGCGATCTGGTTGCGGATGGCGGAGCGGTCCAGTTCCACCAGCAGAAAGCTCCGCATGGGACGATTGTACTCCATCGCCTCTGCAAAGAACAGCCGGGACGCCGCGCCGCCCGTCATGCCGAGCTGCGCGCCGCACACCAGGCCGCTGTTTTCCGGCAGGCTCAAACGCTCGTACACCACAGCGCTCTCCAGCGGCGTCTGCCCTTTTTCCAGCGAAAATGTGCGGAAGAAGTCTGCCGTATCATAAAAGCCGGCGGAGGAATACACCTCCTCCTTTTCGGGAAAGACCACAGACAATTGCCGGATCACGCCGCTGGCCGCGGTATAGCCGCGCAGGTCTCCGCAGATGGCCAGTTTCTCGCGCAGGCCGAACTCTTCGTCATACAGCCCCGCGGCCGCACCGCGCCGCTTTACCCACTGCGTCTCGGACAGCTGCTGCCCAAGGCCCTGAACGCGCTTGAACTCCGCATCCAGTGTGCGGGCCGCAAGCTCGGCGGTATGGGCCTGGCGGGCGGCGTCCTCGCGCTGCTGTGCGCGGAAGGTGGAGACGGCCAGCACCCCCGCCAGGATGACCACCGGCACAAGGCATATGAACACATAGGAAAAGAAGATGCGCTGCACCGTGGAAAGCCTGTGCCGCACGGCCGGCTTTTTCTTCATCGTGTGCGCCCCCCTCCCCGGCGGGCGCGTGCGGCCCGCCACAGACAAATCACTTCAAAACGGCAGCTCCAGTATATCAAAACACGCGCCGTTTGAAAAGCGTGCCGCCTGTGCTCCCTGTGGGGAAAAAGCAAGCTGCCAAGCCGTTTTCCAGTGCTTGCGCATCTTTTTTTGACAAAATCGCAAAATTGGAAATCGCTGCGCCGGCCCGGCAAAACATGCCGCAAAAGCCCCGCTTTTTCAAAAAAGCGCACGGCTTCAAATTTGGTTCGTTGCAAACGCGGCCCGGCGCGGTTATGCTGAAAGCACAGCCCCGGACGGCTTTTCCGCCGGACACAGGACAAAACGGCAACATGTGATCGAGAGGATGTGGCACATTGACAACCATTTGCAAAAACCGCGGCGCGCCGCGGCAGAGCCTCGCGAACCGGATCGGCCGCAGGCGGCTGCGGGAGAGCGGTGAGCTCTATCTCATCATGCTGCCGGTGCTGGTGATGATCTTTATCTTTTTTTATATGCCCATGTTCGGCGTTGTCATCGCTTTTCAGGATTACGTCCCCGGCGACCCCTTCTTCGCGTTTGACGGCTCTACAAAATGGGTGGGCCTGCAGCATTTTAAAACGTTCTTTTCTTCCATCTATTTTCCGCGCCTGTTAAAAAACACGCTCACGCTCAGCCTGATGAACCTCGCGTTCGGCTTCTGGGTCCCCATAGCGTTCGCGCTGCTGCTCAACGAGATGCGCGCTCTGCGCTATAAAAAGCTGACGCAAACGATTAGCTATATGCCCTATTTCATCTCCATGGTAGTGGCCGCGGGCATGGTGGTCTCCTTTATTGAAAAGGACGGCCTTGTGAACCAGATCATCACGCTGCTGGGCGGCGACCCCGTCTCCTTCCGCACCGACCCGAAATGGTTCCCTGTTGTATACACGGTCACGAACATCTGGAAGAGCTTCGGGTGGAACAGCATCCTCTATCTCTCCGCCATGGCCTCCATCGACCCGGCGCTTTACGAATCGGCGCGGCTGGACGGCGCGAACCGCTGGCAGCAGGCACTGCACATCACGCTGCCGATGATCGCCCCCACAATCGCCATCATGCTCATCTTCGCGGTGGGCGACATCATGAGCTCCAACACCGACCTGATCCTGCTTTTGTACAACAACGCCACCATGAAGACCGCCGACGTGTTCGGCACCTACGTTTACCGCGAGGGTCTGCTCACGGGCAAGACCAGCCTTGGCACCGCCATCGGCCTGTTCGCCTCCACGGTGAATCTGATCCTTGTTTTCATCGCCAACAAATGCAGCAATAAAATCTCCGGCGATGGACTGTTCTGAAAACGAAAAGGAGGCTTACCGCCATGCTCCGACAAAAACACGGCATCCGCGAAGGCTCCCGCCTGGCGAGCATGCTCATTTACCTCGCCACCGGGCTGTGCTGCATCGTCACCGTGTACCCCATGTACTATGTGCTCATCCGCTCTGTCAGCGCGCCCGAGCACGCGCTTGCGGGCGACATGCTGCTATTCCCCAAAGGGTTTGACCTTAACTCCTACCGCGTCATCCTTTCCGACACGACTCTGTGGCGCGCCTACGGCAATACGCTTTTGTATGTTGTCGTCACCACGCTGCTGATGCTCCTGTTCTGCACATTGTGCGCGTATCCCCTGTGCATGCCCGGGCTTTTGGGCAAAAAGGCCGTTGTCACCTACCTGCTCGTTCCTATGTATTTTTCGGGCGGGCTGATCCCCACGTTCCTTGTAATGAACCGCCTTGGCCTGTACAACAACATCTGGGCCGTCATCCTGCCTGGGTCTCTGAGCATCTGGAACATCATTCTTGCACGCACGTATTTCGCCTCTATCCCGGACACCATCCGGGAATCCGCAGCCATCGACGGCGCCAGTCACTTCACCATTCTGCTGCGCATCTATACGCCGCTGGCAAAGCCCATCCTGGCCGTCATTTCCATCTACACCATCGTCATCACCTGGAACAGCTGGTTCAACGCGCTGGTCTATCTGCCCGACACCGCGCTGCAGCCCCTGCAGCTCTACCTGCGCCGGGTGCTGCTGGAAAACACCGTGGATCTGACAAAGCTGCCCATGAACGAAGTGGCCGAGGCCGTGCGCCGTTCACTTTCCAACGTGCAGCTCAAATATGCGATGATTATTTTCACCACATTGCCCGTACTGTTTGCCTACCCCTTCTTCCAAAAGCATTTTGTAAAGGGCATCATGGTCGGCTCATTGAAGGGCTGACTCTCTTCAAGGCAGATTTCGCCCCGACGCCTCGGGTCGAAGTATGATAAAATGTCATCAAACAGGAGGAACGACATGAAACATCTGAAAAAACTTACCGCACTATTCCTTGCGGCGGCGCTTGCGCTTTCCATGTCCGCCTGCGGCGGCGCATCGTCCGCCCCGGCTTCCGGCTCCGCATCCGCCGGGGACGGCGCCCGGCGTCTGACGATGCTTGTGCCCAACAACACGAACCAGTACATCAAATTCGACGAGCGCGAGGACTACCCTGTCTGGCAGGAGCTGAAAGCCCTGTTTGCACAAAAGGGCCTGGAGCTGGAATTTGAGGTCGTCCCAGCGGACCAGTACCCCACAACACTTCAAACGCGCATCGCCTCCGGCACCGATCTGCCGGACATCGTATGTCTGACGCCGTTTGACGACGCCGCCGCGATGGACCTTGCCAACAAGGGCACCATCCAGCCCATCAACACCATCATGGACGAGTACGGCGACGGCACCTTCAACCGCTTCATTCACGAAAAATATCCGTTCATGGCACAGCTCACCACCGCGCCGGACGGCAATATCTACTGGTACACCAGCGTTCAGGCACAGACCTACGAAGACAAGCCCGCCCCCACCTGCCGCGTCATCAACATCCGCAAGGACTGGTTGGAGAAGCTTGGCCTGGAAGCGCCTGAAACCGCCGAGGAGTTCATCTCTGTGATGAAAGCGTTTCAGGAAAATGACATGAACGGCAACGGCGCAGCGGACGAGATCGTCACCGTGGATACCTCCGGAGATTTCTTCATGACGGGCATCGCCCAGTGGTTCGGCGTAGGCAATTACCTCACTTCTGTGGACGTAAAAAACAACAAGATCGTCTCGCCCTGGTACCAGGACGGCATCAAAGACTACTTGAAGTACATGAACCGCCTTGTGGAGGAGGGCCTGATGGACCCGGACCTCATCGGCGCCACCTACGAACAGACGAGCCAGCGCATGGCCGAAAACAAAGTGGGCGCCACGTTCGATTACTGCATGCAGATGTGGCTGGAGCCTTCCGTCAACGCTGAAAACGTTGAATTTTTGCCCATTGCGAACCTGGAGACCGGGTACGAGCCGTACATTGTCATTGAGCCGTCGTTCTTCTCCTGGCAGAAATGGGCCGTTACGAAAGACTGCAAGGACCCCGAGGCCGTAGCCGCGCTGCTGGACGTGCTGTATTCCGACCGGTATGAAGAGCTGTCCGCCTGGGGCATCGAGGGCGAAACGTACGAAGTCGTGGACGGCCGGCGCCAGCTCATGGAGGGCATCGGCGGCGCGTACTGGGAGCAGAACGCGAAGGACCGCAAAACCCCCGGCGGCTCGCTGTGGAGCGGCTGCGTATTCCCCACCGTTTCCCTGTACACAATGGAATCCCAGTTCACCTCCCGCCCCGAGCACAAAAACGAATTTCAAAAGAGCGTGGTCTTCCAGGACGCGGTTTATCCGGATGCCAAATACTGCTACATGGCCATTGCCACCGATGAGCAGAACGCGCGCAAGGCCGCTCTGACGACCGATCTTTCCACCTATTCCAGCGAGCTTGTGACCGATTTCATCCTGGGACGCGCCAGCTTTGACGATTGGGACCAGTATATTGCCCAGATGCAGGAGCTGGGGCTGGACGAGCTGATCGAGATCGAACAGTCTCAGTATGACAAATTCCTGGAGCTTTCCAAATAGACCGCTTCGCACGCTGACGCGGCATGCTGTGGAGGCCGATGCGCGCATCGGCCTCCCTGTTTTTTTACAAATCCCGCATCAAACAGAAAAGGTGGTACTCTTATGGAATATATCCTGCGCGTTGCCGTGCACGAAGATGCCTGGCAGCGCCAGCTCGGTGAGCTGCTGGAGCTTTGCGCCCGCACACCCATCCGCGAGGTGATGCTGATGGAGGAATCGCATCAAATCCTCACCTCCCCGTTCCCACGGAAAAAGCACGAGCGCATGGCTGCTGTCTACGCCCGTATGGCCGAAGCGTTTGCCGCGGCGGGCGTGCGGTACAGCGTAAACCTCGTCACCTGCGCGGGGCACGGCGACAACCGTGTGCCCGCCCGCCTTGCGCTTCCCTTCCAGCGCTTTGTGGGGGAGGACCTTGCGCCCGCGCACGCAGTATACTGCATCGCCGATGAGGCGTGGGTGGAATATACGGCGCAGATCAGCGCCCTGTACGCGGCCACCCGGCCCGCGCGGCTGATGCTGGACGACGATTTCCGCTCGCTGAACCACACGGCTTCATACGGCTGCTTTTGCGAAACCCACGCCCGCCTTGTTTCCCGGGAGCTTGGGTACGACGTCACGCCCCTCCGTCTGCGGGACGCGGCCTGCGGCCTCGGCCCCGACGCCGGAGAGGTAAAAGCCGCGTGGATGCGGGTGAACTTTGCCGCCCAGCTGCGGGCCGCAAAAGCGGTGGAGCGGGCTGTGCACGCCGTCTCGCCCAAGACGCAGGTGGGGCTGATGAACTCCGGCGAGCCGGCGCATTCGGTGCAGGGGCGCGACATGGATGCGCTGCTCCGCGCCTTTTCCGGGGGCGGGCAATGCCTTTCCCGCCCGCTGGGCGGAGCATACAGCGACGCGCTGCACACCGACGCCGTGGAAATGCTTACGGGCATGTCTCTGAGCATGGCCGCTGTACACAGCAGTACTTTCTGGGCCAGCGAGGTGGAAAACTACCCCAATACGCCTTACACAAAAAGCGCTGCCGTCACGCAGCTGCAGATGCAGCTCCACGCGCTTGCGGGCGCGGACGGCCTGACGCTGAACCTGCACGATTACCTTGCCACACCGCTGCCGCTGCAGCGCGAATACGCGGAGATGGTGTGCAAAGCAGCGCCTGCGGTGGAGGCCGTTCAGCAGCTGCGCAGGGGCAAGACGATGCGCGGCGTGGGCCTGCCCTGGCGCGGGGACGCGGCGCTGCACCGCCAAAACCGTGCGCACACCCCCGACGGCATGCTGCCCGCCCGGCCGCTGGACGCGGTGCTTCCGCTGCTGGGCGTTCCCGTACAGTTCACGCCCGCCGCCACCAACGTTCTGCTGGGCGACGACGTGCTGTGCTATAAGAAAGCGGAGCTGGAAGCCTTCCTGCGCGGAGGACTGATGGTGGACAACATCGCCGCCGAACACCTGTGCGCCATGGGCTTCGCACCGCTGCTGGGCTGCGCGCCGGACGGCCGCATCGAGGGGCCCTGCGTGGAACAGATCTCCTCCGCAGAATATGCCCGCCAGTGGGCGGGCACGCTGCTGTGCACCGATTGGGAGGCCGTGCGCCGGGAGGGCGCGTGGATCACACGCTTCGCGGCGGCGGCCGGCGCGCAGGAGATCTGCCGCCTGCTGGATGAGGAAAAGCAATACCTCGCCCCCGCCCTCATCCGCTTTGAAAACGCATTGGGCGGCATTGTCTGCGTGCTGGCCGCGCCGGTGCGCACGCTGGGCTGGCTGTGCCGCGGCCGCGCCGCGCTGCTGCGCGGCCTGCTGCGCGGGATGCCGGGCTGCGCGGCGCTGCCCTTTGTGGAAGGGGACGCGAACCTCGCCCCCTTTTATTACGAGGACGCACAGGGCGGCGGCCTGCTGGGCCTTGTAAACTGCGGCCTGGACGATGCCCGCGCCGTGCTGCCGGACGGCCTGCGCCTTGAAAATGTATTGGACGGCACAGATGCGGAACCGCTGCGCCTGTCCCCGGTGAGCGTAAAATTTTACCGGACGTGTCCTCAGCAACGCCGGAACAAGGAGGATATGCCATGAAGCTTACCTATCTGGGCACAGCCGCAGCCGAGGGCTGGCCTGCGGCTTTCTGCAACTGTGACGGCTGCCGCGCGGCGCGGCGGCTGGGCGGCAGGAACATCCGCACGCGCTCCCAGGCGCTGGTGGACGACGCGCTGCTGCTGGACTTCCCCTGCGACGCCTGGCTGCACGCACTGCGGCAGGGGCTGGACTTCTCCGCCGTGCGCTGGCTGCTCGTCACCCATTCTCACACCGACCACTTTTACCCCGCCGAGCTTGTCAACCGCGGCGGATGCTATTCCCACGGCATGAAAAGCCCTACGCTGGATATCTTCTGCAACGAGGCCGTGCGGGATTACTTCTACAAGGCCGCCGGGCATGAGCTTGTGCCCGACGTGGAGCAGCGCCTGCGGTTTCATATCGTGCGGCCCTTTGAATGCGTTTCTGCCGGGCCATATCGTGTAACGCCGCTTCCCGCAAAGCACATGGACACCGAGCAGGCGCTGTTTTACTTAATCGAGCGGGAGGGCCGCAGCCTTCTGTACGCCCACGATACCGGCCGGTTCTATCCGGAGGTGTATGAATTTCTGGCAGGGCGCGCCGCACCGCTGAGCGCCGTCAGCCTGGACTCCACAAGCGGCCGTTTTGAAAACGGAGAGAACGACGGCCATATGGGCCTGCCCGACGCGGCCGCCGTGCGGCTTCGGCTTCTTGAAGCCGGCGCGGCCGGCCCGAATACACGTTTCATCGCGAACCATTTTTCCCACAACGGCGGCTGGCTGCACGATGAATTCGCCCGGAACGCGGCCCCCTATCAAATCGAGCCCGCCTACGACGGCATGACGGTGGAGCTGTGAACCGCCCGGCGGGCATCCAAACGGAGGACGGCTATGGAAGATGTTCCAAATGAGATTCTTCGCACCCCGGACTGGCTGGTCGACCACCGCGGCGGCAGGCTCAGACGCCTGCACGCCCGCTTTGGCGGCGCGCTCTGCGGGGTCCCTATGCGCCGGGACGCCTATGCGGGCATGTGCTGGCTGATAGACGGAGCCGAGGTGCCGCTGTCGGCCGTGCGGCGCAGCGGGCGGCCCGTTTACACCGGCCGCTTTTCGGCAAACGGGCTCGCGCTTGCGCTGTCGCTTTCCTACGCGGTGGACAAAGCGGGACGGCTCACGGTTTCCGCAGCCTTGCAGAACGAGGCGGACACCGCCACGCCGCCCTTCCGGGCGAGCCTGCGGCTGGGCTTCGATACATTTCTGGCACAGTATCCCGATTACAACGATCAGCTTTTCCCCACACTGCTCCGCTGTGAAAAAACGCACCTGTGGGGTTATTTTTCTTCGCCCTCGGGCAGGCTGCTGGCCCTGTTCACCGACGCGCCCACGGCGTCCTACACGCTGGATTATGAAAAAAACGCACAGGGGATCTTCACGGCCTCGCTGGATCTCCTCCAGCCGGGACGGCTGCCCGCCCGGCATCCCCAGGGCCTTGACAGGCTTTCCGCCGGCGAAAAAAAGACCTGGCACGTCACGCTTCTGCCCGTGGGGCCGCTTTATGGCATTGGAGCCATCAAACCCGCCATTGCCGCAGCGTCGCTTCTGCCGGTGCTGCACGCCAGCCGCTATACGCTCGCCGCGGACGAGGCGTGCCGCGTGACCGTCTTTTCCCGTTCGCCCCTGCCGGAAAATACGCTGACACTGAACGGCCCCGACGGCGGGACGCGGCGTTTGCCGCTTGAGCCGGACAAGCCGGGCGTCTACCGCGCGCTGTTCCGCGCCGCAGGAGCCGCCCCCGGCCTTTATACGGCCCGTGTGCGCAATGCGGCGGGGTATGAGGCCGAAATGTGCCTCTTTGTGCGCCGCCCCTGGTCATGGTACATCCAAGCGGCCCGCAAGGCCGCTGCCGACGCGCCGCAGAAGGCCTCCACGCACGCGGAGAGCTGGTACGGCTTTTATTCTGCCTACACCGCGCGGAGGTATTTTCCCGACGCCGTGCTAGACGGCAGGCTCGAACGGCGCTTTCATGAGGTATACCCGCTTCTGTACCAAAGCGGGACCGGGCTTCCTCTTGTACAGGAGGACAGAATTCAGAACCACTCGTCCATGCTGGGTATTTTTGTCTGCCGGTATGCATGCACAGCGGACATTGCAGACCTGGAGCAGGCGCACCGCCTGGCGGAGCTCGTGCTTCGTTTTCAGCGGGAGGACGGCGGGTTCTATAAGGGGGATACGGATTATACCTCCGTCATCTACCCTGCAAAATCCATCATGGAGCTTGTCCGGGCACAGCTGGCCCGCGCCGAAGACGCCCGCATTCCGCCCGAAGACCGGGCGCTGTGGCGCGGGCGGGCCGAGCGGCATATGGCGGCGCTGCACCGCGCCATGGAGCACCTTGTCGGGCTGGACGGGAATTTTCAAACGGAGGGCGCTACCGCGTCCTGCTACGAAGACGGGGCGAATTCATGCTCGGCCGCACAGCTGAGCGAATTCGCGCTGATGCTTGCGGAAGACAGCCCCGACAGGGAGCGCTATACCGAGGCCGCCCGCCGGATTCTGGAAAAGCACGCCTCCCACGAGCAGGCGCTTGTCCCGGATTGCCGGATGGCGGGCGGCACGCTGCGCTTTTGGGAGGCGCAATACGATGTGGAGATGGGCGGCACGCCTTCGGCGCCCCGTGCCCAAATGATGAATTCACCCCACGGCTGGTCGGCCTGGAATATCTACGGCCTGTTCCACCTGTATGAGCTCACGGGCGAAGTGCGATATCTGGAGCGCGGCATGAACGCCATGGGCGCCTGCGCACAGCTGATGGGGCTTGACGGCACACTGCGCTGGGCGTTCGTGCCCGACCCCCAGCGGCAGACACGTGTTTTTGTAAAGGATGAAGCCGCCGCGGCGCAGGGCCGGGTGGCGGGCAGACATGCGGAGCGCACCATCGGCGAGGAATACGTGCCGATGATCAGCAGCTGGTGGACCGCGCCGCCGCACACGCAGGTCTCCGGCTACACCGCCATGGGCGGCGCGGTGACGCAGGGCGCCGCCTGCGACAACGATGTGCATGAGGTATTCAAGGCCATGGGCGAGCTTGTCCTCACCAAAGCATATATCGCAGAGACCGGGGACGGCCATTTTGAATGCTACAACGCTTCCTGCACCCCGGACGGCGAGGGCCTTGTGGTCACCCCGGCGGAAGATGTGGTCGCGCAGGTGAGCGTGCGGCTGACGCGGGAACGCGCCGTCGCCGTCCGCTTTTCCTCCGGGATGACGGCCGGGACAGTCACTCCGGGAAAACCCCGGTGGATCTGCGCGGCGGAGCGTCCGGCGCGCGCTTATAAACCGAGGCGGCCCCCGCGCCGGAAGCCGAACAATGAAAAGACGGAGGCAGATCCTTGAACAACGCCACTTATCCCGCAAAAATCACCGGGCTGCGCCGGCAGCACCTGTTTTTCGCGCTGTGCTGGACAGCCTATTTCAGCACTTATATCGGCCGTCTCAACTTCACGGCCAGCCTGGCTGCGATCTCTGCGGCAGCGGGCTTTTCACAAAGCGAGCTGGGCCTCGTGAGCAGCGGTTTTTTTGTCGGATACGGTATTTTCCAGCTCGTCTGGGGATTTGCCGGCGACAGGCTGGACCCCGTGCGCATGGTGTTTTCCGGTGTGCTGTGCTCCGGCCTGCTGAACCTCGCCATGGCCTGCGCTTCTTCCCCCGGCCTTATGGCTGTAATTTGGACACTGAACGGCGCGGCGCAGTCCGCTGTGTGGTCTCCGCTTCTGCGTCTCACTGTCGAACGCCTGCCCGGTGTAGAGGCCATGCGCGCCAGCGTGCGCTACTCCACGACGGTGCCCTTCGGCACGCTGGCGGCTTACGGGCTGGCGGCACTCTGTTCCGCAATGGGCTGCTGGCGCGCGGTGTTCGCCGCGGCAGGGCTGTTCCTCACAGCCACCGCGCTGTGCTGGCTGCGCGGGATGCGTGTTCTGGCGCCTCCGCTGCCCGCCGCACCCGCCCGCAGCGCCGCGCGCGCGGCAGGCCGCCCCCTGCCCCCTCGTCTTCCGGCCGTGCTGGCGCTCATCTGCCTTGCGGCTCTGGCAAGCGGAATGATCCGCGACGGCATCCAGACCTGGACGCCAACATACCTCCATGACATTTACGGGCTGGACAACACCTTCGCCATCGTGCTCACCTTCACGCTTCCCCTTGTGAACCTGTGCGGCGTATACATGGGCAAATGGGCAAACGACCATATATTTCACAGCGAAGCCGTCACGGCCGCAGCGGCGTTTCTGGCCGCATGCGCCCTTCTGGCGGCTC
>OGQA01000864.1_pt1 | contig 14822 bp, 15 predicted proteins | sample 1553011 | NCBI WGS metagenome assembly OGQA01 (sample SAMEA2580256, study PRJEB22360) | human gut metagenome | biome: human gut; feature: human-associated habitat; material: faeces | place: Denmark | collected 2008/2010 | reverse complement strand
CTTTGACCCGATGAGAAAAAGAATAAATACTCATGCCAATCCGCACAGCGCAGAGCAACAACAATAAGGCTACTACCCACTCCTGCCAACTATTCATCATAAAAACAGACCTCCTATCTGATAAATTGCGAAAGACATCAGCCAGGCCAGCGCAGTAGTATAAAGCCCCGCAAACACGGCCCACTTCCAACTGCCCGACTCCCCTTTAATGGCTGCCAACGTGGCGATGCACGGAAAATAAATCAGCACAAACACCATGTAACCGAAAGCCACCAGGGGCGTTATCGGAATGCGTTCACCCAAGCTTACGGCATCTGCCTCGGCATCGTCGGCATAAAGCACTCCGAGCGTGCTTACCACCAGCTCCTTGGCGCCCACGCCGGAAAGGATGCCGATGCCCAGCTTCCAGTCGAATCCCAACGGTTCGATGACCGGTTCCATGGCTTTACCAATCCGGCCGATGTAGGAATTCTCCTGCTGTTCCGTCACACTTTCATATTCATCGTGGTTGGGATAATATCCCAATGCCCAGATAACGATGGATGCCACCATAATGATGCCTCCCATCTTGCGGAGATACTGCGCCCCCTTCTCCCACGTATGGCGGAAGATGGCCTTGGACGTCGGCATACGATAAGGCGGCAGCTCCATGACAAACGGCGTATCGTCTCCTTTCACCAGAAAGCGGCAGAAAAGACGTGCCATGACCACTGCCAACAGAATGCCGATGGCATAGATTACTAACAGCACAAAGCTCGCATTGTTCGGGAAGAAGGCGCCTACCAGCAATAAATAGATGGGTAGACGAGCGCTGCACGACATCAGCGGATTGATGAGCATCGTCACCAGACGGCTCTTGCGGTTCTCAATGGTACGCGAAGCCATAACGCCCGGAATGCCGCAGCCGGTACCGATAAGCATCGGGATGAAGGACTTGCCGGACAGGCCGAACTTACGGAAGATACGGTCCAGAACGAAGGCGATACGGGCCATATAGCCGCACGCTTCGAGGAAGGCCAGCATGAGGAACAGAACGAGCATCTGCGGCACGAAGCCGAGCACCGCGCCGACACCGGCGACGATACCGTCCAGAATCAGGCCGCTGAGCCAGTCCGCCGTACCGGCGGCTTCCAGACCGTTGCCGATGAGAACGGGGATACCGGGCACCCACACGCCGTAATCGGCGGGGTCGGGCTCGTCAAAGCCGTTCTCCTCCAGATAGCTGACGGCGTCCACATAGGTCATGCCAACGGTGGACTCCTCGTCGGCGTCCTCGGGGATGGCGTCGTAGTAGACGGTCATCTCGTTCTGAGCCAGGGTCTCCTCATCCTCCACCTCGATGGTGGCGGAGTCGGCGTCGGGCTGAACGGCCTTCATGTCCGCAAGAGCGGCGTCGGCGTCGAAGTTCTCGGCCTCGGTGTCCAGCTCATAATAGCCGCTGACGGCGTCCATCGCGGCGGTGTAGTTATCGGCAACCTCGGTGTACTCGGCGGTGCCGATGCCGAACAGGTGCCAGCCGTCGCCGAACAGGCCGTCGTTTGCCCAGTCGGTCGCGGGCGCACCCACGCCGACCATAGCGACCCAGTACACAAGGAACATCACGACCGCGAAGATGGGCAGACCAAGCCAGCGGTTGGTGACGATCTTGTCGATCTTATCGGAGGCAGAGAGCTGACCGTGGTTCTTTTTCTTGTAGCAGCCCTTGATGATCTGCGCGATGTAAACGTAGCGCTCGTTGGTGATGATGCTCTCGGCATCGTCGTCCAGCTCGGCCTCGGCGGCCTTGATGTCCGATTCGATGTGCTGCATGGTCTCGGCCGGAATAGTCAGCTTTTCGAGCACCTTATCGTCGCGCTCGAAGATCTTGATGGCATACCAGCGCTGCTGCTCCTCGGGCATATTGTGGACAGCGGCCTCCTCGATGTGCGCGATGGCGTGCTCCACGGGGCCGGAGAAGGTGTGCATCGGGATGGTCTTTCCGCTCTTGGCGGCCTTGACGGCGGCCTCCGCCGCCTGCATCACGCCGTCGCCCTTGAGCGCGGAGATCTCAACGATCTCGCAGCCCAGCTCGCGGGAGAGCTCGGCGACGTTGATCTGGTCGCCGTTCTTGCGGACCACGTCCATCATGTTGATGGCGATGACCACGGGGATGCCCAGCTCGGTGAGCTGCGTCGTTAAGTACAGGTTGCGCTCGAGGTTCGTGCCGTCGATGATGTTCAGGATGGCGTCGGGGCGCTCAGTGATGAGGTAGTTACGGGCGACGACCTCCTCCAGCGTGTAGGGGGACAGGGAGTAAATGCCGGGCAGGTCCATGATGATGACGTCGTCATGCTTCTTGAGCTTGCCTTCCTTCTTCTCCACGGTGACGCCGGGCCAGTTGCCGACGAACTGGTTGGAGCCCGTCAGCGCGTTGAACAATGTCGTTTTACCGCAGTTGGGGTTGCCCGCAAGGGCAATTCTGATCTGCTTTTCCATATCATGCTCCTTCCGGTTCAAGTGCTTGAACCGATCTGCAAAAATTTATGACTTGCTTTATTCCACTTCGATCATTTCGGTATCCGCCTTGCGCAGGCTCAGCTCGTAGCCGCGCACGGTGACCTCCATCGGGTCGCCCAGAGGCGCTACCTTGCGGACAAAGACCTCGGTGCCCTTGGTGATGCCCATGTCCATGATGCGGCGCTTGACAGGCCCCTCGCCGTGCAGCTTCACGACCTTGACGGTCTGGCCGATCCGGACATCTCGCAGAGTTTTCATGTTCCTCTCTCCTTCTATTTCAAAAATATTTGCGCTCAAATCATGATCTTACGCGCCATCTCTTCGCTGATGGCCACGCGGGATTCCTTGATCTTGACGATGATGTTTCCGCCCATCGCGGCGACCACGGTGGCGGTCCCGCCCGGGGTAAAGCCGAGATCCTCGAGATGCTTGCGCAGCTCCGGACTCCCACCGACTCGGAGGATCAGATTTTCCTCGCCGACATTGGCAAGTGCAAGCGGCATCATGGTATTCCCTCCCCGTTCTTCGGTTAACAGTCTCTAACCGATATTGAAAAAAGAATGGTCAAGGTGTTAATCTCCTCTAACCGCTGTGCAGTTTAGCACGTCTAACCGCCTTTTGTCAATAGCCTTTTTCAAAAACTTTTTTCCACTTGCAATTTTGGTTAAACTGTGTTAACCTAAGAATACTTTTAACCGGAAGGGTCGTGCAATTCGATGGAAATTTTACGCGCGTCGGAGGACTATCTTGAGTCCATGCTGATGATGAAGCTCAAGCACGGATACATTCGCTCCATTGACGTGGCGGAGCACCTCGGCGTGACAAAGCCGAGCGTCACCTACGCCACGCGCCGTCTCAAGGAGAGCGGGCACATCACGATGGATAAGGATGGGCTCATCACGCTCACGGAGACCGGCATGGCCGTTGCCGCCAAAATGCTCGACCGCCACAAAACGCTCACCGCCTTCCTCATCGCCCTCGGCGTGGATGCTAGGACCGCGGAGGAGGACGCCTGCAAGATCGAGCACGACATCAGCCAGCAGACCTATGACGCCATCTGCTCGCACGCGCGCGCCAACCTGCAGCCGAAACGATAAGAAACCGAAACGGGAGCCGAAGCGATGCTTCGGCTCCCGTTTTCTGTCCGGTTCACTTTTCCTGCTTCAGCCGCGCGAGCTCCGCGCGCAGGGCCTCATTCTGCGCCTGCAGATTGTCGAGCTTGCCGTTCACAACCGCCAGCTGGCGCTTCAGCTCCGAGGCGACGATGCGCTTATAGAACTGCCGCTTGCCCGCCGCGCCGATCGCAGAGAGCACCAGCGCCGTCCCGCCGACGGCCAGCGCGGCCTTTTTCACGTCCGCCTTGCGCAGCACCTGCACGACCGCCCGCTTGCCGAGCCTCGCGGGGTATGCCAGCTCCGGCACGCTCAGCACTTCCGGCACGGCGAGCGCCGGCAGGGTCTCCTGCTTTGTGATCCGCTTCATGGAAAGGTCCTCCTTTGTTTTAATGCAGGCCGCCGAGATACCAGGCCAGCGCGAGCTGCGCGAGCAGGATCGCCGGCAGGCCGTATTTGAAGTACCAGTGGCGCGTTTTGTGGTGCCAGACACGCATCCCGAGAATGGCTCCCACGCTGCCGCCGAGGATGGCGAGCAGAAAGAGCGTCTTTTCCGGCACGCGGCGCGCGCCCTGCACCTTGCTCCGCGCCTTGTCCCAGCCGTAGACGGCGAAGGCCAGCACATTGATGGCAAGCAGATAGATGACGAGCGGTGCAGGGCTGCCCGTAACGAATACCGCCGTCGGGCCGTCCGCCCCGCCGATCACGCCGAGCGAGAGCGCTCCGCTCACCGTTCGAGCTTCGCCAGCTCCACCGCGGCGGCAGCGCCGAGGCGGGCGTTGTTGAACACGAGCTGAATGTTGGAATCGAGGCTGTCGCCGCCGGTGAGATCCTTGATCTTGGCGAGCAGATAGGGCGTGGTGGCCTTGCCGTGGATGCCGTCCTTCTTCGCGTCCTCGACGGCCTCGGCGATCGCCTTGTCGATCACGGCCTTATCCATGGAATACTCCTCGGGAATGGGGTTGGTGACGAGCAGACCGCCGCGCAGACCCAGCTCCCGCTTGACGTGAAACGCCTTGGCAAGCTCAGCAGGAGTATCAAGCTCGTAGTCCACGCCGAAGCCGGACTTGCGCGTGTAGAACGCGGGCAGCTCGTCGGTGCCGTAGCCGATGACGGTCACGCCGTGGGTCTCGAGGTATTCGAGCGTCAGTCCGAGGTCCAGAATGGATTTCGCGCCCGCGCAGATGACCATAACGGAGGTGTTGGCCAGCTCCTCGAGGTCGGCGGAGATATCGAACGTCTCCTGCGCGCCGCGATGCACGCCGCCAATTCCGCCGGTGGCAAACACGCGGATGCCCGCCATGTCGGCGATCATCATCGTGGTGGTGACGGTGCAGGCGCCGTCCCTGCCCTGCGCGACGAGCACAGGCAGGTCGCGGCGGGACGCCTTGGGGATGCCCGCGCCGGTCTTGCCGAGGTAGTCGATCTCCTCACGGGTCAAGCCCGCCTTCAGGCGGCCGCCGATGATGGCGATGGTCGCGGGGACCGCGCCCGCCTCGCGGATGATGCTCTCGACCTTGAGGGCGGTCTCCACGTTCTGAGGATAGGGCATACCGTGGGAAATGATGGTGGACTCAAGCGCGACGACGGGCTTGCCGGCGTCCAGTGCTTCCTTTACTTCGGGGGCAATGTCAAGATAACGGTTCATGGTAAATGACTCCTTTTCTGAAATTACTGTATTCTTTCAGCCACGGCCGTAAGGCTCATGGCGGGGTTGATGGTGTCGGCGCTCTCCATCGCGATGGCGGAGGCGGCAAGGCCGCACTTCGCGGCGGTCTCAAGGTCCGCGCCGTCGAGGAACGCGCGGGCGACGGCAGCCATGAAGGCGTCGCCGCAGCCGGTGGTATTGACCATGCGCGCGGGGAGGTTATGCAGATGCACCTTTCGCTCATGGTCGGCGGCAAGCACACCGTCCGCGCCGAGCGAGATAAAGACGCGCTGCAGGCCCGCGGCGAGCAGCGTATCCGCTGCGCGATACAGGCTCGCCTCGTCCGTGACCGTCACGCCGGAGAGCAGCTCGGCCTCCATGCGGTTGGGCTTGAGCGTGTGGAGCCGTCCGAGGACCGGCTCGAGCTTTCCGGCCTTCGCCGCCGAAACGGGATCGGCAAAGAGCGGCGCGGTGCAGTGCTCGCCGAGATAGCGGATGCTCTCCGCGCTGAGGTTCGTATCGAGCACGACGAGCGCGGCGGCGTTGAGCGTAGTTAGCTTTGTCTCCAGAAAGGCGGGTGTCAGGTGCTCGTAGATGGCCATGTCGTTCATGGCAAGCGCCATATCGCCGTTGCTGTCCGCGAGGAACAGGTAGGTCGAGGTCGCGCCGTCGGGAACGTACAGGCTGTCCGTCAAGTCGATGCCGAGATCGGCACAGGACGCCTCGATGCGCTTCGCGCCGTCGTCCGCGCCGAGCGCGGTGATGAGCTTGACCTTTGCGCCGAGCAGAGCGAGGTTGTGGGCGATGTTGCGGCCCACGCCGCCGAGGCTCGAGCGGATGCGTCCGGGGTTCGAGTCTCCGGCGACGAGCGGGGCGTCGCTCCGCCCGCCGATGTCGATGTTCACGCCGCCGACGACGGCAATGTAGGGTGATGCGGTCACAGTCAGTCCTCCTTTGAGCGGCGCACGCGGATGCTCTCGATGCCGCTTCGCATGATGAGCGAGCGCACCCACGGCGTATACATGAACCAGCGCCGATGAAGCCTGCGGCCTCGCCGACGAGGTACACGCCGTCCGCGCCGATGATGGCGGCATCGTATTGCATGGGGCGTCCTCCCTTGTGCTTTTCTGCCCTTCAGCATAGCACAGCGGGGCGCTTTCTTCAACTCCCGATTGGGCGTCGCCCAACTAAGAAAGGTCAAAATACCACCTTTTCTTCGGAATGTCAAGCCCGTTTCCCCGCGATTTTGTAAAAATTTTGGGAACAAAATTTTCTTCCCGTCCGTCTAAGGAAACAGAAACCATTCGAGGAGGTACCTTCCATGAAACGAAGTCTTTCCCTTTTACTCGTCCTGTCGCTGCTCTGCGCCCTGCTCGCGGGCTGCGCGGGGACGGCCTGCCCGCCTGCGTCGGACGGCGGCGATCAGGAGCCTTCGCCCAAGGGAGCGCCCGCGACCGCGCGCTGCCGCGTGGTCGCGGTCGGCGAGGGCAACACGCTGCTGCTCGCGGATGTGGACAGCGAGCGGGGCGACATTTATACGCTCGACGCGGGCGAGCTTTCGCTCGAGCACGATCAGGCGGAGCTTGGCGAGCTGCTCGACGACGGTCAGCTTGCGGTCGGCGCGCTGGTCGAGGTCGCCTTCGGCGGCGATATTTTGGAGAGCTATCCCGCATTGTTCGGCGGGGTGGAGCGCATCACCGTCCTGCCGGACGAATTTGACGACCGCTGCGCGCTCTATCTGCGCGTGCTGGGTGACCTGTGGGGCAAGGACGAGGGGCTGAACGGCAGCGGCGTGGAGTATATCAGCGTCGATCTTGCCGCGACCTCGCTCACGCCCGCCGAGCGCAGCGCGGTGGCGTGGACCTTTGCGCAGGCGCACGACGCCATGCCGCTGGAGCTGAATTACGAGCAGCTCTGTGAGGAGGGCTACATCAGCGGTCTGGAGGGCGAGGACATCTTCCCCGCGTGGGAAAACGGCGTTCTCTTCACCATCACCGAGACCGACGATCCGGTCACATTCAATCTGCCCAGCCTCTCGGAGGGCGGGGAACTCCCGTCCATGACGCAGTACAACATCAAAAACACCGTCAGCTTTGACGCGAGCAAATGGCGCACAGCGCTCGGCGCTTACGGTTTTTCAAAGTGCGTCGCTGTGCAGAACAATGACGGCGTGTGGGGCGACTACCGCATCAACGGCCCCGAGTGGATCAGCTGAACGAAGCGCGCATCGCAAAGCAGCGCCTGCCTTCCGGCAGGTGCTGTTCATTTTACACGGATTTTACAAAAGAGCGGTAACGGATTTGACATTTCTCCCTTATGCTTTAGCTTGGTCAAGAATGGGTAAGATCAAGGAAACAAAAGAGGGATGGAATATGGATATTTTTGATTTTCTGACGATGCTCGGCGGCTTATCGCTGTTTTTGTTCGGCATGAGCCTGATGGGCTCGGCGCTGGAGCGCCGCGCGGGCAGCAGGCTGCGCTCGCTGCTCGACCAGATGACCGGCAAGCCGCTCGTCGGCTTTCTGACCGGTCTGGGCGTAACGGCCATCATTCAAAGCTCGTCCGCCACCACCGTCATGGTCGTCGGCTTTGTCAACTCGGGGCTGATGACGCTGCGGCAGGCCATCAACGTCATCATGGGCGCGAACGTCGGCACCACCGTCACCGCGTGGCTTCTGAGCCTCGGCGGCATCGAGAGCTCGAGCGTCTGGCTGCGGCTGCTCAAGCCCAGCTCCTTCACGCCCGTTCTCGCGCTCATCGGCATCGTCTTCTATATGTTCTGCAAGGACGCAAAGAAAAAGGACACCGGCACCATTCTCCTCGGCTTTGCCACGCTCATGTTCGGCATGGAGACGATGAGCGGCGCGGTCTCCGGCCTCTCGCAGGTCCCCGCGTTCACGAATCTGTTTCTTGCCTTCCGAAATCCGATCCTCGGCGTACTGGTCGGCGCGGTGCTCACGGGCATCATCCAGTCCAGCTCCGCCTCCGTCGGCATCCTGCAGGCGCTCTCCGCCACCGGCGCGGTCAGCTATGCCGCCGCCATCCCCATCATCATGGGGCAGAACATCGGCACCACCGTCACCGCCATGCTCTCCTCCGTCGGCACGAATAAGAACGCCCGCCGCGCGGCGGTCGTCCACCTGCTGTTCAATCTCATCGGCGTTGCCGTGCTGCTGAGCGTGTTCTGCATCGTGCGTGCCGTCCTTGCTCCCGCGCTGCTCGATGAGAGCGCCACGCGCGCCGGCATCGCCGTGGCGCACTCGGTGTTCAATCTTCTCTGCACAGCCATGCTGCTGCCCGCGGGCGATCTGCTCGAAAAGCTCGCCATCCGCCTCGTTCCCGACAGCAAGAGTGCGGAAACCGTTTCCGAGCTGGACGAGCGTCTGCTCGCCGCGCCCTCGCTGGCGCTCAGCCGCAGCCGCGCCGTTGCCTGTGAAATGGCGCAGTGCGCCGTGCGTGCGCTGAACAACGCTCTGCGCTCCTTCACCGAATACACCGACACGCTCGCCCGAAGCATCCGCGACGACGAGGAGCGCTGCGACCACTATGAGGACATCCTCGGCACCTATCTCGTTCAGCTCAGCGCCCGCAAAATGGGCGTGGACGAGAGCGAGGAGGCCACCGAGCTCTTAAAGTCCATCGGGGACTTTGAGCGCATTTCCGACCACGCCGTGAACATTCTCGAATCCGCCGAGGAGCTGCGCGGCAAGTCGCTCGCCTTCTCCGCCGCCGCCGCGCGCGAATACGACGTGCTCGCCGCCGCCATCGGGGAGATCCTTGACCTCTCGCTACGCTCGTTCGAGCGGCAGGACGTCGCCCTCGCCGAGCTGGTCGAGCCGCTCGAGCAGGTCATCGACACGCTCAAGGAGCAGATGCGCACGCGCCACATCCTGCGGATGCAGCAGGGGCATTGCAGCATCGAGGCCGGCTTCGTCTGGTCCGATCTGCTCACGAACCTCGAGCGCACCTCCGACCACTGCTCCAACATCGCCGGCTGCGTCATCGACGCCGCGCAGCACAATCTCAATCTGCACGAAACGCTCCGCGCGGCGCACAGCGATACGCACGCCTTCCGCAGCGAGTTTGAGCGCTACGCCGCCAAATACGCCCTGCCCGCTCCCGCAAGCGCACAGTAAGACATAAGGAGGACCGCCCCCGCCGGGGTCGGTCCTCCTTTTTTCGTATCAACGGCAGCTGCGCTCGAGCGCCTGCCGGATGTTGCCCTCCAGCAGCCGTCCCAGCCGGTCGATGTGGTCGTTCACGTTGGACTTCATGCCGCCGCGCAGCCAGTCGGCGGTCATACCGGAGAGCGCCGCGGCGTAAAACTGCGCGAGCGCCTGAATGTCCTCCTCAGCAGCGCTCAGGTCCTCGGCCTGTCCGCGCACATAGGAGAGCATGGCGGCGTAGGTGACCTTATGATAATAATGCTCCAGAATGTTCCGGTTGCCGGAGTTGAACAGGTGGTGCACCGCCCGCTTGTTCTCAGACACGAAGGCGGTCGCCTCGCGGAACGCCTCCTCCCACGAGGCATAGCTGTGCAGCTTTTCCATGAAAAGCTGCGTCTCCGTCTGGAAGATCTCCTCCACCAGCGCGTAAATGTCCGCGTAGTAGTAATAGAACGTGTTGCGGTTCACCGTGCTGCGCTCGGCGATATCCTTCACGGAGATCTTGTCGAGCGGGCGCTCGTTGAGCAGCTCAATGAACGCCTGCCGGATCGCCTGCTTGGTGCGTACTGCCATGTCACTCCACCCTTCCCGTGCGCCTCGCACACCATGTCTCCACCGCGCGCAGCAGCGGGACCAGCTCCTCGCCTGCCGCGGTCAGCGAATATTCCACGCGCGGCGGGATCTCCGCGAAAACGATGCGTTCCACCGCGCCAAGCTGCTCCAGCGCCCGCAGCTCCGCCACCAGCGTTTTCTGCGACATCCGCCCCATCTGTGAGCGGAGCACGCCGAAGCGCTTCGCGCCGTCCGACAAAGCAAGCAGCAGCGAAACGGTCGCCGCGCCGCGATGGCCCAGCAGCGCGTCAAGCTGCTCGTCCGCCGCTCTCACAGAGGCTGTATTCCGCTCCAAAGTGATCCCTCCTCCCCATCGCTTTCCAAAACGGAAGCAATGGTATTTTTTTCGTTCTGCGGCATTATTATAGCGCTGCTTCCGTAATTTCCGCAAGAGAGCCGATTTGGGCAATTTTCGGCGAGTGCCCGGTTTTTGTGTAAAATGCGCCTGTTTGTCTATTTTTGTCCCTCTTTGCAAATGCTACCATGAGGGAACAAATGGCAAGCCCGCCGAACACGGCAAAATTTTGATCACAAACAGGACGCTGAAAGGAGCGCACGGAACCATGACCGTAACCGAAAAGCTCGCCCACGCCGCCGAACGCAAGGCGTTTGAGACGATGCTCGACTCACTCATCAGGAAAAGCCGGACGCAGGACGTCGGCAAGGTCGCCGACGACCTTGTCAGTATGGTGCAGAGGATCCACTCGAGCGTCTGGGAGCCGGAGACCTTTGCGATGCTGCACAAGATCGCAAACGACCCGAACAGCAAGTGGGCGCACTATGCCGAGCGTCTGCTGCGCGAGTGCGACCCGTATCTTCTCCGGACCTTCCTGACGGCCGCCGCCTACGAGGGCGGCTTCCGCGGCTTCCAGCAGGCGCGGGTGAACTCCGAAAAATACGACTGCAACATCCCGTGGATCGTCCTCATGGACCCGACGAGCGCCTGCAATATGCGCTGCGCGGGCTGCTGGGCGGCGGAGTACGGCTACAAGCAGAACCTGACCTTCGAGGAGATGGACCGCGTGCTGACCGAGGGCGCAGCGCTCGGCACCCACGCCTGTCTCTTCACCGGCGGCGAGCCGCTCATGCGCAAGGCGGACATTTTCCGTCTGTGCGAAAAGCACCGCGACATCGCCTTCCACGCCTTCACCAACGGCACGCTCATCGACCAGGCGTTCTGCGACGAGCTCAAGCGCGTGGGCAACTTCATCGTCTCGGTCAGCATCGAGGGCTTTGAGGACGCCAACGACGGCCGCCGCGGCGCGGGCCATTTTGAAAAGGCGCTCGCGGCGATGGACCTCATGCACAAAAACCGCATCCCGTTCGGCGTGTCCATCTGCTACACGAGTAAGAACTACCGGGTCGTCACGAGCGACGAGTTCCTCGATCTGCTCATCTCCAAGGGCTGCTACTTCGCGTGGTACTTCCACTATATGCCCGTCGGCATGGGCGCGGCGACCGACCTGCTGCTCACGCCCGAGCAGCGTGCCTATATGAAGGACCGCGTGCGTGAGATCCGCGGTCTCACCGGCGGCAAGGAGATCTTCGCCATCGACTTCCAGAACGACGGCGAGTTCACGAACGGCTGCATTGCCGGCGGCAAGCTCTACTGCCACATCAACGCCGCGGGCGACGTCGAGCCCTGCGTCTTCATCCACTACTCCGGCGCGAACATCCGCGAAAAGAGCTTTTTGGATTGCCTGCGCCAGCCTCTCTTCCTGGAGTACCGCAAGGGCCAGCCCTTCAACGATAACCTGCTGCGCCCCTGCCCGATGCTGGAAAACCCCGAGCGCCTGCCCGAGATGGTCAAGCGCGCCGGCGCACATTCCACCGACCTCGAGGCGCCCGAGAGCGCCGAGCATCTGTGCGATAAGTGCCATGCCTACGCCGCGTGCTGGAAGCCGGAGGCTGAAAAGCTCTGGGCCGAGGAGGGCCACGAGGTCTGAGTCCCCCTTCCGATCAAGCGAAAAGAGCCGCTTCCGCGGCTCTTTTTTCAGCCTATTGAAAAGCCTCGCAGAGTTTCGCGTCCGCAGACGCGAAAGCGATATGATCCGTTTTCTGCCGCGACCTGTGCGTGGCAGAAAACACTTTGCGCGGAGTGAGCGTCGAATTGTCCGCTTTCAGCGGACAACCGAGGCGCAGAACGCAGCGAAGCCTTCTCGAAAAAGTGGTTTTGCCACTTTTTCGACAGCACAAAAAGGGCGGGACGCCCAAAGCGTCCCGCCAAGGAGGAGACCGGTCTCCCTCAGACCAGCGCAGTCAAAAGCCAGACCAGCGCAATGCCGAGCGCGCCCGCCGCGCTCCAGAACACGGGCGAGCCGCACCGCAGCAGCGGCCGGCGCGTGCTGTGCGAGCGCGTATAGCTCCTGGCAACGCGGCACGCCTCGTCCACGAGCTGCTGCGCCGTCACGCCGTCCTTACTCAGCGCATCGTTGCGCACGATGAAAATTGCCTGCTCAAACAAATTGGTATCCGGTGATTCCACAACGATCACCCGTCGGGACGTACCCCTGACCATGGCGCATCACTCCTTGCCCACATAATTTTGACAAGGAAAGTATTCCCCCGCGCGGCCCCGCTTATACCTCCACCGCGCCGCCGTCCTTATCCCGATAAAGCGCCAGCACCGCGCAGTCATCATCGCCGCCGCGGCGCTCACGGCCCGCGGCAAGAATCGCCGAGGCAAGCGCCTGCGGATCGTCGCCCTGAAATTTTTCCAGCAGCGCCATGAGCCAGCCGTCGTCGTTCACGTCGGCCACACCGTCGCTGAGCATGACGAAAAAGGAGCCCTTCTCCAGCGTGAAGCCGGTCGTCTCCGGCCGGGTATCCGCGCTTTGCAGGCCCGCCGGCAGACAGGAGCCGGTGATGCGCCGCACCCGTGCGCCGCGCTTGACGTAGGACGGCGCCGCGCCGTACTTATAGACCTCCGCCGCGCCGTCGCGCAGCGAAAGCGTCAGAAGGTCGATGGTCGTAAAGCTCTCGGACACCTCGGCACGCAGCGTCAGGGCGCTGTTGAGCGTTTTGAGCGCGCCGGAGGTCTCCACGCCCGCCCGCAGAAAGCGCTCTAAGAGCCGCACCGCCAGCGCCGACTCGCGCCGCGCCTCCTCCCCGCAGCCCATGCCGTCGGAGAGCAGCAGGCAGAGCCGTCCGTCCTCGGTCTCGAAATGCGTCACGCTGTCGCCGCTGACGTTCTCGCCCTCCTTGGGCCGCAGCGCCGCGCCCACGCGATAGGTCAGCAGCGTCTCCGCCGCCGTCGGCTGTGCCTCCAGCGTTTCCGCCGCGCCGCTGAGCAGCTCGGAGAGCTGGGCGTACTGCCCCGCCGCCTGCGCGCGCGTGTCGGCGAGCCGTCCGCGGTACTGCCGCCGCAGCAGGAAGGCGCTCAGCTCGCTGTTGACCGCCGACAGAAAGCTCGGAAAGCGGATGCAGCGGTCCGTAAAGTACGAGGGAAAGTCGCCGCCGCGCCCGCGCCCCTGCGTGAGCAGCGCGGGCGTCGCGTCGTTGAGCGCGTTGTAGGTCTTGGCATAGTCGCGCTCCCAGCAGATCGTGCGCAGCGAGCAGCCGCGGCACACGCGCTCCGCCGCGCGGTCGAAGATCATCGCGGGATTTTCGTCCTCCGCCTTCGGCGTGCGCATCAGGCTGTCGTACAGCTCGCGCAGCGCGAGCGCGGTCGCGCTCAAGCGGCGGCGCGCCGTAGAGTGCTCGGCCTCCTCCGTCTCCGCGGTATCCGCTTCCGGCTTCTCCGCCGCAAGCCGCTTGCCGCCGAACAGCCGGTTCGGCAGCACGAGGAAGAGGAGCGTCGCGCAAAGACCCTCGTAGAGCAGGATCAGGCCCTGCTCCGCGTCCAGCGGCAGAGAGAGCAGGAGGAGCGACACGCACCACAGCAGCGCCGCGCCCACGCGCCGTCCCCGGCGCTCCCTTCCCATCGAAAGCGCGCCGAAGCCGTAGACCGCCGCGTGGAGGAAGCTCCCCGGCTGCGCCGTCAGATCCATGGCAAGCCCGATGCCGAGCGCCGCCGCCAGCGCCGTTCCGGCGCTGCGGTCGTAGGCGAGCAGCATCACGAGCAGCATCGCAAGGATGCGTCCCGGCGCAAAGCCGTTTTCAAGCCGCAGCGCAGATGCCGCCATCAACACACCGGTGACGACCACCAGCAGCGCCGCCTGCCGCTGCTCCTCGTTCATCGTTTTCCCCTCAAGCACCGCGCGGGCGCACACCGCCGCCAGCACGGCAAGCGCAATGCTCAAAAGGCACAGCGCCGCCCGGTCCGCCCCCGCCTGCAGCAGATACACAAGCTCCACCGCAAGGTACATCAGCGCCGTCATCGCCGGCAGGAAGCGCCGCGAGCGATACCACCTCGTTTCGCAGAAGGCGTTGTTCGCCGTGTAGAGCAGCACCGCGACCGCCAGCGTGCGCAGCGCGTGGGAAAAATCGAGGAACACCAGCGCTCCGGCCACACCGCCGAGCAGCGCGGCAAGGCCGCGCTTCCCGCATCCCGCCGCGGCGACAAGCCCGAGGGCAAAGGGCGCATAGCCGCCGAAAAGCTGCGCGCCGCAGAGCACGGCGGTCAGCAGGAAGCAGGCGGCGCAGGGGGCCAGCGGCTCCCATCGTTCCAATTTTACGGCAAGCTCTCCACGCTTCAAGGCTTGTCCACCTCCCGGTCGTTTTTCCTCATTGTAGCGGAAAGGCGGCAAAAAGCGCGTCGGAAAAGCGCCGTGAAATAACAAAAAAGAACGGAGAGACTCCGTTCTTTTTTCTTAAGGCAGCACCGCACAATTGCGTCTTCGCGCTTCG
>OGQA01000862.1_pt1 | contig 14830 bp, 13 predicted proteins | sample 1553011 | NCBI WGS metagenome assembly OGQA01 (sample SAMEA2580256, study PRJEB22360) | human gut metagenome | biome: human gut; feature: human-associated habitat; material: faeces | place: Denmark | collected 2008/2010 | reverse complement strand
ATGAATTTCTGCAATATCAAAGAGAACCTGCTCGCCTATCGTGCTGAAACAGGAGGGCACCCGCTAGGCCTCGATAGAGTATTCGGCTTCGCGCTCATTCGGGCCTGGGTGTACCTCATGTTCGTCGGCGCTGCCGCCAGCTTCATGACTTGGAGCGGCGAGGCGATCCGACCAGCGTTCTTTCTCGTTTCCGCGGGCGCTCTATGCATTGCGCTGTTCGGAAGCGCTCTCACCGGCGATCGTTTCGTGAAACTCATGCTGCATCCGACAGCCCGCGCCGCCGGACCAACGCTCACCGGCGTGGGCACTGTCCTTTTGGCCTCCTCGGGTGCCGAGGGCATGATAGGCGACGTCTGCGGAATCATAGGGGCGATAACCACGGGCCTCGGCTCCGGGATCATCGATTTGGGCTATGGCGAGCTGTACCGCAACGAACCACCAGGCCGTACCACCTTCGAAGTGCCCTTGGCCTTCTTTCTCGCCGCTGTTGCCTATTCCCTCACCGCTATGCTCCCGCCCGTCACCAGCTGCGTGCTCTGCGCTCTTTTGCCCGTGGTCTCTGGATGGATTCTCTTCGTGCAGCAGCACGCCTGGTCACGCAAGCGCCAACCAACCGTGCGCCCCATCGAGTTCGATCTGAAGTCCTTCGCCTGGCGCATCGGCTTGTGCGCCTGCCTGGTGGGCATTGCCGACGGCATGGTGCGCGCAGCGTTCCTTTCCTCGAACAATCTGAGCATCCATTTACTCTTGCAATGGCCGCTAGCCGGTGCTGGTCTCATCACCATGCTCATTGTCTACGGCGCCGCCCTTTTGGGCTCTGAGCAGAGCACCCGTACTATCTACAAGGCAGCCATCGTCGTCATGGCCTTCTTCTTCATGCTGTTGCCCATCTTCACCGGCGCCCAGGACATCGAGAGCGTGCTGGCTCTGACGGGTTACGGCACCTTTAATGTGCTCATATGGATGTTGCTAGCAGAAATATCTGCTAACTACCGATTGTCCTCCACCAGCGTATTCGGCATCGGCTGGGGCATGGTCACGCTCGGCGTGCTGCTCGGTGCCGTCGCGGGGGACGCTGTGGATCGGTTCGCCCCCTTCTCACCGCAGTTCCTGAGCTTCATCGCCCTTGTCGCCACCATGGCGGTGCTGCTGTCGTTTTTGTTCGTGTTCCGCGAGAGCGACCTCATCGCACTGACCGAAGAGCCGGAGGATCCGTCGAGCGAGAATTTTTCGGGAACCGTGACGCAAGTCGACAGGGCTTCTTCAAAGAATGCTGCCGCCGAGCTCCAAGCACCAAAATCGTCAACGCCGCTAGCAACGCCGCGCCCGCGCTTCCAGGACCGCTGCCTGGAAGTGGCCGCCGCCTTCGAGCTGTCGCCCAAGGAGACCGAGGTGATGATCCTCTTCGCCAAGGGCCGCTCGGCCGCCCGCATTCAAGAGGAGCTGTTTATCTCGAAGGGGACCGTGAGCACCCATTTGCGCCACATCTACCAGAAGATGGACGTCCATTCCAAACAGGAAATGCTCGACGTCATCGAAGGCGTCACGAGGGAGTAGGGCCGCATCCGGTCGGGGTTCTCCCGGCATCCATGGACTTCCCGACATTTTCCCTGGTCGGGCTGCGGATACTCTGGCAAAAAGCCGTGTCGGGCTGCGGACTCGAAGCAAAAACCCGCAGCCCAGTACGGCTTTTTGCCAGGCAGACTGATGACGCAGGGGAATTTCCCCCTTGACGGATTCGATGGGCCTCGGCTACTATGCGCTGTGGGGATACCGCCCGAATTCTCGGACGGACAATGTTTGCAAAAGTCGAACCTCGGGGGCGAGGTTCATCTCTCGCTGCGTGCGAGAGGGAAGACTGCAAGCATTTGTTCAAAGGGCGGATGACATGAAAGACACTTCCTCGTTCCTCGATCTCGCATTAGACGATTCCATGGGTTTCGACCCCCTCGGCGCCTTCGACGATGATGTCGAAGAAGATGCTGAGGAGGTAACCGAGGGCTATCTGGGCACCCCCCACACCGACGTCCCGGCGCCCGTCGTGGATACGCGCCCGGCCCCCGAGCGCATCGCCGACCTGTTCAGCGCTATGGCGCCGCGCCGTCGCACGCTGCTCGGCATGATCACGTTCTGCGCCGCGCCGCAGACCACCGACGCCCTGGATGCCGAGGTGGATCGCCTGCAGACAGACAACTTCTCCGTGTACTCCCCCGCTTCGCTCGCGAACTTGCTCGAGCGCGCCGGGGCCCTCGCCCGCGTGACCGCCGACGGCGAGCCGTACCCCGAGGGCGACCCGGAGCCGGTGCTCGTGGAAGTCGACGGCGTGTCCTACTACGAGGCCGGCGAGGCGCCGGAGGTCTGCTGGCTTGCCACTGAGGACGGCGCGGCGTACGCCGAGGCCGACAAGCCCCTCGACCGCCTGACCAACCTGCTTGCCGAGGACGCGAAGTACGCCACGATCTACGAGCGCATTCTCGGCCTTACCGCCCAGGATGCCGGCGCTTCGATGCCGACCATCAACGAGGCCGTGGAGCTGGCCAAGCGCTATGAGGAGCCGGAGACGGTGGCCTTCATAAACGGAGTGCTGGGCGGTTTCGTGCGCGGAGAGGGCCTCGCGCCGGAGAGCGAACAGTGACCGGCCGCGAGACGCTGACTGTATCGGAGCTGAACGCGAGGATAAAAGGGCTCATAGAGTCCGACCCCGTGCTCGGCTCCGTCTGCGTGCGCGGCGAGCTGTCGAACTACAAGGTCTACCCCTCGGGCCACCACTATTTCACGCTCAAGGACGCCGAATCCAGCCTGCGCTGCGTGATGTTCCGCTCGGCGGCCTCGAAGCTGCGCTTCCGGCCCGAGAGCGGCATGGGCGTTACGGTCTGCGGCCGTGTCTCGGTGTATCCTCGGGACGGGGCCTACCAGCTGTATGCGGAAGAGCTCATCCCCGAGGGCGCGGGCGACCTTCAGCTGGCCTACGAGCAGCTGAAGGAAAAGCTGCAGCGCGAGGGCCTGTTCGACCGTGAGCACAAGAAGCCGATACCGAGGTATCCGGAGCGGATAGCGGTCATCACCTCGTCTGCGGGCGCGGCGGTGCACGATATAATCAGGGTGCTGCGCAAGCGCTGGCCGGTGGCGAAGGTCATTTTGCTGCCGGTACGGGTGCAGGGCGTGGAGGCCCCGCCGGAGATAGTCGGGGCGATAAGGTACGCGAACCGCCACAGGGTCGCGGACGTCATCATAACGGGCCGCGGCGGCGGTTCCATAGAGGATCTCTGGGCCTTCAACGACGAGCGCGTGGCCCGGGCGATATACGACAGCGAGCTGCCGGTCATCTCGGCGGTGGGGCACGAGCCGGACGTGACGATAGCGGACTTCGTGGCCGACCTGCGTGCGGCGACGCCGTCAAACGCGGCGGAACTCGCGGCGCCGGACGCCTCCGAGCTGCGCGAGGCGATACGCTCTGCGCAGACGCGGCTGGACCAGGCGCTGGACAGATGCCTGGCCGAGCGCCGCCGTGCGCTGGAGGAGCTGCGCTCGAGGCGGGTCATGCAGAGCCCGACGGGCTTTATAGACCAGCGCCGGCTGGAGCTGGACGCCATACGCCTGCGCTTGGACGCGGCGGCCTCGGCGCGGCTGAACCGGGAACGTCAGGAGTTCTCGCGGCTGGCGGCGAAGCTGGACGCGCTCAGCCCCTTGAAGGTGCTCGGGCGCGGGTATTCGATAGCCCTGGACGCACAGGGCTGCGCGGTGAAGCAGGCCGGGCAGCTCAAGCCCGGCGACAGGCTGCGCCTGCGTCTGGCCGAGGGCGAGGCGGGCTGCCTTGTAGAGAGCGTGAACGGAGGAAAAGACGATGGCAGGAAAGAAAAAGACGTTTGAAGATTCGCTCGCGCGCCTGGGCGAGGTAGTGCGCACGCTGGAAAAGGGCGACGCGCCCCTGGCCGATTCGCTCAAGCTCTTCGAGGAGGGCGCGGCGCTGATAACGGCCTGCACGAAGGAGCTGGACGAGGCCGAGCAGAAGGTCGTGAAGCTGCGCAAGGGCCCGGACGGAGAGCCGGAGGAGCTGCCCTTCGAGGAGGCGGGCGAATGAGCTTTGAGGAGGCGGGCGAATGAGCTTTGAGGAGAGGTACGCGGAGTACCTTGGCATGATAGAGCCGGCGCTGGGCGGGTATTTCGGCAGAAAAGAGGGCCTGCCCTTCGACGGGCTGCTGGAGTCGATGGACTACAGCCTCACGGCCGGCGGCAAGCGGCTGAGGCCCGCGCTGGTGCTGGAGTTCTGCCGCGTCTGCGGCGGGGACGTGGAGGCGGCCCTGCCTGTTGCCTGCGCGGTGGAGATGCTGCACACCTACAGCCTCATCCACGACGACCTGCCCTGCATGGATAACGACGACCTGCGCCGCGGCAAGCCCACGAACCACAAGGTCTACGGCGAGTGCACGGCGGTGCTGGCGGGCGACGCGCTGCAGGCGGAGGCCTTCGGCACGATACTGCGCTCGGAGCTGCCGGCGGAGCGGCGCGCGGCCTGCGCGGAGCACCTGGCGAACGCGGCGGGCGTGGACGGCATCTGCGGCGGGCAGTTCATGGACATGCTCGCGGAGCACCCGGAGGATGAGGCCTGGCTGAGCGACCTGCAGGGCCGCAAGACGGGCAGCCTGCTTTCGGCGGCCTGCGCCATGGGCGCGGCGGCGGCCGGGGCGGGCGAGGACAGGACGGAGCTGGCGCTCAGGTACGGTGCGGCGCTGGGCGCGGCCTTCCAGATACGCGACGACATGCTCGACGTCCTCAGCACCGAGGCGGAGCTGGGCAAACCCATAGGCTCGGACGCCGAGGAGGGCAAGCTCACCTTCATGTCGCTCTACGGCGAGGAAAAGTGTGCCGGGATGGTGGAGCAGCTCACGCAGCTGGCAGTTGAGCTGGCGGGCGAGCTGGGCTCGGACTTTTTGGCGCAGCTGGCCATCCGCCTGTCGGACAGAAGGAACTGACAAAAATTATGCAAAATGCATGAATATACAACTGACCCGCCCGGTTTGTGTTGAAAAACCGGGCGGGTTTTGGTAAAATGATAAACGGAGTAATATCGCCGGCATAATGCCGGAATGTATGAGGTACAGGCATTGCTAGAGAAGATAAGGGACGTTTCAGACCTGCGCGCGCTGACGCCCGGGGAGCTGCCCGGGCTCTGCTCGGAGATACGCAGTTTTCTAATAGAAAATATATCCAAAACCGGCGGACACCTTGCCTCGAACCTGGGCACGGTGGAGCTGTGCGTGGCGCTCGACAGGGTCTACGACGCGTACAGGGACAGGCTGGTCTTCGACGTGGGGCACCAGTGCTATACGCACAAGCTGCTGACCGGCAGGGCGGAGGGTTTCCGAAACCTGCGGCAGTACGGGGGCATTTCGGGTTTCCCGAAGCCTTCGGAGAGCGCGGCGGACGCCTTCATAGCCGGGCATGCCTCGAACAGCGTGTCCGTGGCACTGGGCATGGCCCGGGCGCGGACGAGGCTGGGCGGGGATTACGACGTCTGCGCCGTCATAGGCGACGGGGCGCTGACGGGCGGCCTGGCGTACGAGGGCCTGTCGAATGCGGGTCAGTCGGGCGAGCCGCTGGTGGTCATATTAAATGACAACGCGATGTCGATAGGCTCGAACGTGGGCGGCATGGCGCGGCTGCTCAGCCGCATGCGCGTACAGCCGGGCTATATCCGCTTCAAGCGCTGGTACAGGGAGACCGTGGGCCGGGTAAAGCCGGTGTACGAGCTGTCGCATTGGGTGAAGGAGGGCGTGAAGGGCGCCATCCTGCCCGAGAACATGTTCGACGATCTGGGCTTTTACTATTTGGGCCCGGTGGACGGGCACGATGTGGAGGCGCTGGAGAGCGCGATCGCCTGGGCGCGGGACATGCGCGTGCCCGTGCTGCTGCACGTCATAACCAAGAAAGGCCGGGGCTATCCGCGCGCGGAGCTGAATCCGGAGCGCTATCACGGCGTAGGCCCCTTCGACCCGGAGACCGGGCTCGTCAAAAACGGCAGCCTGAGCTTTTCTGCTGTCGTGGGAAGGACGCTGTGCAGGGCGGCGGAGCGGGACAAGCGCGTTTCGGCGCTGACCGCCGCGATGGCGGACGGCACGGGGCTTTCGGACTTTGCGAAGCGGTATCCCGAGCGCTTTTACGACACGGGCATAGCCGAGGGGCACACGGTGTCGATGGCCGCGGGCATGGCCAAGCAGGGGCTCATCCCTGTGGCCTGCGTGTATTCGAGCTTTTTGCAGCGGGGCTTTGACATGCTCATCCACGACGTGAGCCTGCTGGGCCTGCACGTCGTGCTCGGCGTGGACAGGGCCGGGCTCGTGGGCGAGGACGGCGAGACGCACCACGGCGTGTTCGACGTGGCCTACCTGGGCGCGGTGCCGGGGATGACGCTCTGGTGCCCCGCCTCGTTCAGGGAGGCGGAGGACATGCTGGAGCAGGCGCTGTTCAAGGAGACGGGGCCGGTCGCCGTGCGCTACCCGCGCGGCGGCGAGGGCGCGTATACCGAGGGCGGCGCCGAGGCCTGCAAACTGCTGCGCCGCGGCGGCGACCTGACGATAGCCGTCTACGGCACCATGGTCAACGAGGCCGTGAAGGCGGCGGAGCTGCTGGAGGCCGAGGGCATTTCCGCGGAAATAATAAAGCTCGGGCGCGTGCTGCCCCTGGACGCAGGGCCGGTCATCGAGTCAGCGAAGCGCACGGGCGCGCTGGTGGCGGCGGAGGAGGTCTGCGCCTCCGGCTGCATAGGCGGGCGCATCCTGGCTGCCGCGGGGCCCAATGCCGGCTTCAAGGCCCGGCTGCTGAACCTGGGCCGGGGCATCGTGGGCCAGGGCGGCACGGAGAAGCTGAGGCAGCTTTGCGGCATAGACGCCGCGGCCATAGCGCAGGCGGCAAAGGAGCTGAAGGCATGAGCGGGGAGAGGCTGGATCAAAAGCTCGTGGAGCTCGGGCATTTCGACAGCCGCGAGAAGGCGCGGGCGACTATAATGAGCGGCCTGGTCTGTGTGAACGGCCAGCGGGCGGACAAGCCCGGGCAGACGGTGAAAGAGGACGCGAAGATCGAAGTGCGCGGCGCGGCCTGCCCCTATGTCTCGCGCGGCGGCTTCAAGCTGGAGAAGGCGCTGGAGGTGTTCCCGCTCTCGCCCGAGGGCAAGGTGTGCATCGACTGCGGCGCCTCGACGGGCGGGTTCACGGACGTGCTGCTGAAAAACGGCGCGGCGCGCGTGTACGCGGTGGACGTGGGCTACGGCCAGCTGGCCTGGAGCCTGCGCAGCGACTCGAGGGTCGTGGTGATGGAGCGCACGAACGCCCGCGCGCTCAAGCCCGAGATGTTCCCGGAGCCCATGGACATGGCGGTGATGGACCTGTCGTTCATCTCGGTTCGGCTGGTGCTGCCGGCGGTGAAGGAGCTGCTGCGCGAGGGCGCGCCTGCGGTGTGCCTGATAAAGCCGCAGTTCGAGGCCGGGCGCGAGGACGTGGGCAAGAAGGGCGTGGTGCGCGACGCCGCCGTACACGAGCGGGTGCTGCGCGGCTTTTTGGAGGCCGCGCCCGGGCTGGGCTATACGGTCATGGGCCTGGACTATTCCCCTGTGCGCGGGCCGGAGGGGAACATCGAATATCTGGCGTATCTCAAAAAGGGCGCGTACGAGGCGCCCGCAATCGACGCCGGGGCCGTCGTAGAGGCCTCGCACAGGAAGCTGGCGAAGTGATGAAGAAGATCGTACTGTCCCCGAACCCGTATAGGGACAGGGGCCTTGTGCTTACGAACAGGGCGAAGGAGCTGTTGGAGCGGGACGGCCGTGAGACGGTCATCGCGCCCTTGTTTGTGGATGTGCCCGGGGATTCGAATATGCAGCCGCTGCAAAAGGCGGCGGAAGGGGCGGAGCTGATAATCTCCTTCGGAGGCGACGGCACGTTCCTGCATGTGGCGCGTCAGACCCTGGGCCTGCCCATACCGCTTTTAGGCGTGAACGTAGGCACCAAGGGCTTCATGGCTGGGCTTGAGCCGGAGGATATCGAGCTCGTGCGCCGCGCGGCGGCGGGCGGTTTCCGGCGCAGCCTGAGGATGATGCTGGACGTCGAGCTGCTGCGGGCCGACGGCGAAGTCGTGCGCGACTGCGCGCTGAACGACGCCGTGGTAAAGAGCGACGTGAACTGCATCAACCTGAAGGTCCTGGCAGACGGGACGGAGATCTCCGGCTTTGCCGGGGACGGCGTCATCATAGCCACGCCGACGGGTTCTACGGCCTATTCGATGTCGGCGGGCGGGCCGATCGTGGAGCCGGAGGCGGAAAACATCATTGTGACGCCGATATGCGCGCACATCATGGCGGCAAAGAGCTTCGTGCTCTCGCCGGGCCGGACGGTGACGGTGCTGCCCGAGCGGCTGCACGGCAAGCGCGTAGTGCTCTCGGTGGACGGCTCGGAGGGCCTGGCCATCTCGCCCGGGGACGAGGTGAGGCTCAGCCGCTCGGAGAACCGGGTCATCATGGCGGACATGGAGGTAAGGAGTTTTTACGACACGGCCATGGGCAAGCTGACGCGGCCCTGAGCCAAAAAGAGAGGAAATCGGTCGGGAAGAGGAGGAGCTTCAATGAAAACTGCCAGGCAGAACACCATTTTGGAGATAATCGCGTCCCAGGAGATAGAGACCCAGAACCAGCTGATGCAGGCTCTTTTGGAGCAGGGCGTCAGGAGCACGCAGGCCACCCTGTCCCGGGATATCAAGGACCTGCGCCTGGTAAAGGAGCTCACGCCCAGCGGGCGCTATCGCTATTCACAGCCCTCCACGGACGAGGGCGCGAGCCATAACGACAAGCTCAAGAAGATTTTCCGCGAAGGCGTAGTGTCCTGTGACACTGCGATGAACCTCATAGTCCTGAAGACCCTGCCGGGCCTGGCCTCTGCGGCGAGCTCCGCCCTGGACGGCATGGACATCCAGGACCTGGTGGGCACCGTGGCGGGCGACGACACAGTGTTCATAGCGATGAGGGACCCGAAAACAGCAGAGCAGTTCTGCGAGGAGATAAGAAAGCTGTTCTGAGCTATAGGAAGGCAGACCGGGGATGCTGACACAGCTGCACATTGAGAATATTGCGGTCATAGAGCGCGCGGACATAGAGCCGGGCCCTGGCCTGAACGTCCTCACCGGCGAGACGGGCGCGGGCAAGAGCATCGTCATCGACTCGCTGGGCGCGGTACTGGGCGCGAGGACGAGCCGAGAGCTCGTGCGCACCGGTGCGGAGCGGGCGTCGGTAACGGCGGAGTTCACGACCGACGGCGCGGAGGCCTGGCTGCTTGAGAACGGGCAGGAGCCCGAGGACGGGCTGGTGATACGGCGGCGCGTGGGCCAGGACGGCAAGAGCTCGGCGCAGGTGAACGGCGCGCCGGTCTCGGCGGCGGAGCTGCGGGCCCTGGGCTCGCTGCTGCTGGACATCCACGGCCAGAACGACGGCCGCCAGCTCATGGACGAGACGCGGCACCGCGGCTACCTGGACGGTTTTGCGGGCCTGGGCGCGCAGCTTGAGGAGCATCGCCGCCTCTTCGGGCAGTACCGGGAGACGGCTGCGGCGCTCAGGAAGCTGGAGATGAGCGAGGCCGAGCGCGAGAGAAGGCAGCACGAGCTGGGCCTGACGGTGCAGGAGCTGGAGGCGGCGCGGATAGAGCCCGGCGAGGAGGAGCGGCTGCAGGCCCGGCGCGAGCTGCTGCGCAACTCGGAGAAGCTGACGGAGGCGCTGGACGCTGCCTATGCGGCCCTGTACGGCGACGAGGGCAGCGCGGCGGAGAATGCCGGCGCGGCCTCGGCCTGGGCGCAGCGCGCGGCGGACCTGGCGCCGGAGCTGGACGAGGCGGTCGCGGAGATCGAGGAAGCGCGCGCCGATCTTGAAGACGCGGCCGAGCGCCTGCGCGATTTCCGCGCCGCGCTGGATTTCTCGCCCGGCGAATACGACGCGCTGGAGACGCGGCTGTCCCAGCTGCGCCGGCTGTGCAAGAAATACGGCAGGGACGAGCTGGGCCTTGCGGAGCTGCTCGAGAGCTCGAAGCGCGCGCTTGAGGAGCTGGAATTCACGGACGAAAAGCACCTTGAGCTGCAAACCGAGCTTGCAAAAAGGCAAAAAGCGGCGTATAATTCCGCAAAAGAGCTCTCAAAATTGCGCAAAGCGGCGGCGCAGGAGCTGCGCGGGCGCATAGAGCGCGGCCTGGCGGAGCTGTCGATGCCCTCGGTGCGCTTTGAGGCGGAGCTCGTGCCCATGGCCGGCGAGCCGGGCTTTGACGAGACGGGCATGGACGAAGTGCGCTTCCTCATGTCTGCCAACGCGGGCGAGGCCCCGGGCCGGATATCGCGTATAGCCTCTGGCGGCGAGCTGGCGAGGATAATGCTGGTCATGAAGGACGTGCTCTCGGAGCGCGAGGGCGTGCCGGCGATGGTCTTCGACGAGATAGACGAGGGCGTCTCGGGCATAGCGGCCCAGCGCGTGGCCGAGAAGCTGGCCAGGCTGTCGCGGAGGAAGCAGGTCATCTGCGTGACGCACCTGCCGCAGATAGCGGCGATGGCGGACACGCATTTCCGCATTGAAAAGACCGAGCGCGAGGGCAGGACCTATACGAGGGTCACGCCGCTCGGCAGGGAAGGCCGCATAAGGGAGCTCGCGCGGCTCCACGGCGGCGAGAATATAACGGACACCACGCTGGCGAGCGCTGCAGAGCAGCTCGACGCGGCGAGCAAATATAAAGGGGGCATATGAAATGACTTACGGCGAAAAAGCGGCGGAGCTGAAGGACACACTCAACTGCGGCCAGAGCGTAGTAGTGGCTCTTGACGAGCTGACGGGTCTGGACGAGAAGACGGCGAAGGCGCTGGGCACCGGTCTGGGCGGCGGCCTGCGCTGCGGTGAGGCCTGCGGCGCCTATTGCGGAGCCGTGCTGGCGCTGAGCATGACCCTGGGAGCGGACGGCATGGGCAAGCCCGGCGGCAAGGTGGCCACGGCGGTCAAGGCGCTGTCGGCCGAATTCAAGGAAAAGTTCGGCGCGATACGCTGCGAGGACCTGCTGGCCATCAACAACGACGACCACGAGGTATGTTACGGTTTCTGCTCATGGTGCGCGGACAAGGCCGCGGAGATCATAGGCAAATAAACTCAGGCAAAATTAAAAAATGAAGGGGAAAGATCGATGCAGATTTACGAGGAACTCAGGGCGCGCGGTCTCATCGCGCAGGTGACGGACGAAGAGGAGATACGCGAGCTGATAAACGCGGGCAAGGCGACCTTCTATATAGGCTTTGACGCGACGGCGGACTCTCTCCACATCGGCCACTTCATGGCCCTTAACCTCATGCGCCGCCTTCAGCTTGCGGGCAACAGGCCCATCGCCCTGCTCGGCGGCGGCACGACCATGGTCGGCGACCCCTCGGGCCGTACCGACATGCGCCAGATGCTGACGCAGGAGAAGATACAGGAGAACGCCGCGAAGTTCAAGCTCCAGATGGCGAAGTTCATAGACTTCTCGGAGGGCAAGGCCCTCATGCTGGACAACGCGGACTGGCTGCTGGGCCTCAACTATATTGAGCTGCTGCGCGAAGTGGGCGCGCATTTCTCGGTCAACAACATGCTTCGCGCCGAGTGCTACAAGCAGCGCATGGAGAAGGGCCTCTCCTTCCTGGAGTTCAACTACATGATAATGCAGTCCTATGACTTCTACCACATGTTCAAGGAGTACGGCTGCGTCATGCAGTGCGGCGGCGACGATCAGTGGTCGAACATCCTGGGCGGCACCGAGCTCATAAGGCGCAAGCTGGGCAAGAACGCCTACGGCATGACCATCACGCTGCTGCTCACGAGCGAGGGCAAGAAGATGGGCAAGACCCAGTCCGGCGCCGTGTGGCTCGACCCGAACAAGACCAGCCCCTTCGAATTCTACCAGTACTGGCGCAACATCGACGACGCGGACGTCATAAACTGCCTGCGCAAGATGACCTTCCTGCCGCTCGAGCAGATAGACGAGATGTCCGGCTGGAAGGACGCCCAGCTCAACGAGGCCAAGGAGATCCTGGCCACGGAGCTCACTGCCCTTGTCCACGGCGAGGAGGAGGCGCAGAAGGCGAAGGCCGGCGCGCGCGCCATCTTCGGCGGCGGCGGTGCAGAGCACATGCCCGAGACGGAGATAACGGCCGAGGACCTGACCGACGGCGCTGCGGATATCCTCACGCTGCTGGTGAAGACCGGCCTGTGCTCCTCCAAGAGCGACGCGCGGCGCAACGTCCAGCAGGGCGGCGTCACCGCCAACGACGAGAAAGTGGAGGATATCGCCAAGAGCTTCAGCGAGGCAGAGCTGAAGGCCGGCGTCATCCTGCGCCGCGGCAAGAAGAACTTCAACAAGGCCATAATGAAATAAGCCAACGCTCAAAGCCCCGGCCGTTAAGGCCGGGGCTTTGCAGTCTGTCGAAAAAGCCTCGCCGCGCGTATCATGCGGTGAGGTGATTTTTTATGCTCCTTGAGATAGGATACGACCGGCGCCGCGCCTGGGAATACGCGCACCGCTGGGCCTACGGGCGCAATCCGTTGTTTTATAACTTCACCGGCATAGGCGGGGACTGCACGAACTTCATTTCCCAGTGCCTGCTGGCCGGCTGCTGCACGATGAACTGCACGCCCACCTTCGGCTGGTACTATAACTCCGCCTCCGACCGCACGGCCTCCTGGACCGGCGTGCAGTACCTTTACAACTTCCTGACGTCGAATACCGGCCCCGGCCCCTACGGCCGCGAGGCGCGGCTGGGCGAGCTCGAGACCGGCGACCTGGTGCAGCTCGGCGACAGCCAGGGGCAGTTTTACCACACCCTGTTCATAACCGGCTGCCGCGGCGGCCGCTGCCTGGTCGCCGCGCACAGCTACGACACCTTCGGCCGGCCCCTGGGCAGCTACAGCTTCGCCCGTCTGCGCCCCATAAAGCTCGAGGGCTGCCGCGCCGCAGCCGCGCCCGCGCCCGACTGCTTCGCCAACCTGATAAACGCCGTCGCCATCCCCGGCCGCTGCCTGCGGTGATATTATGTCAACTTAACGAAGCGCAGGCTGAGCCTGAGCTGCCCGGCTGTCAGCCCGGCCTCGATGCTGCCGCCCATCTGCTCCATGAGCGTCCTGGCTATGGCGAGGCCGAGGCCGGTGGAGCTGCGCGCGGCCTTGACGGTGTAGAAGCGGTCGAAGAGCCTGCCGAGGCTGACCTCGTCGAGGCTGGGCGCGGAGTTTTCAAAGGTGAGCACGGCGTCGTCGGATAGCCTGACCTTCAGGTCGCCGCCGGAATAGCGGACGGCGTTGGAGAGGAGGTTTGAGAGGACGCGCGCGGCGGCGGCCTCGTTGAGCAGGCAGCGGACCGGCCCCTCGGGCAGTTCAACGTCGGGCTCGATGCCCCTGGCGGAGAGCTGTGGATAGGCCCCGGCGAGGGCGGATTCGAGCAGCTGACGCAGGTCGCCGGGCGCAAGCTCCGGCGCGGACTGCGGCGAGAGCACGACGGAGTAGCAGAACAGCTCCTCGGTGAGTCGGCGCATGGCCTCCGCACGCTCGCCGATGCAGTCGAGGAAGCGGCTCACGGCCGGGCTCTTGTCCTCGCGCCCGAGCAGCTCAAGGTAGCCGCAGATGGCGGTGAGGGGCGTGCGCAGGTCGTGCGAGATGTTGGTCACGGCCTCCTTGAGCTCGCGGTCGCCGCTCTGGTATTTCCAGCGCATACGGCGCAGCTCGGCGAGCTCGCGGTTGAGCCGGGCGGCGAGCTTTCGCGCGCAGCGGTCGCGGCAGCGCAGGCTGAGCAGGACGTTGGTGTCCTCGGCGAGCACGCCCGAGAGCTGCCCCGCCAGCTCGTCCAGCGCCCGGCGCAGCGACCAGAGCTTGATACAGACTGCGATAAGCAGCAGAAACGCGGCTACGCAGAGCAGCCAGGGCAGCATGTCGCACCTCCTGAGCTTTTTAAGCATTGGGCATTCCGCGCTCTGCGGAGCGCGGCCAGGGGCGCCGCCCCTGGACCCCGCCGCCTTTTGAAAAAGGCGGGCGAAAACTTTAGGGTTTGGGTCTAGCGTATGTCCTTGCGCCGGAAGCAGGCTATGCCTGCGGCGGTGGTCAGCAGGGCGATGACGGCGGAGGAGATGAGCGAGAGCACAGGACGGCCCAGCTCGTAGCTGCAAACGCTGATGCTCTGCCCGCTCGGCAGCGTGTCGGAGAGGAACTGGAACAGCTCGCGCTTCACGCCGTCAACATAGTTGGGGTTCGGAAGGGGCTCCGAGAGCTGCGGACCCGCCTCGGTCATCATCACGCCCTGCTGGAACTCCGGCTGGCTGAGCGCGTTGAGCATATAGCTCGAGAACATCAGCAGCGCCACCGCCAACAGCACGGCGACGACCGCCGCCACGGCGCGGTTGGTGCAGAGCATGCTCAAAAGGCAGAAGATACCCATGTACGACGCCGCGCACAGGATGAGCACGGCGCAGCGCAGGAGCATGCCGTTCACGTCCCGCCATGCGCCAATGAGGGGAACGCCCACCAGCCCGCCGACGAACCAGCATATCAGGAAGGCCGCGGCCGCCACACAGCAGACGGCGTAGTTGGAGAGGTATATCTCCCAACGCGCCCTGCCCACGACGAGCATGTTGCGCATCACGCCGTCGGAGTGCTCCGTGCCGATGAAAAGGCTCGCAAACACGGCGCACATGACGCCGAGCACCGGAACGAGTCCGTAGAACACGTTGTCGAGCGTTATGCTCTGCTCGAGACCGAGCTCCGTATAGTTCAACACCTGCCTGTACGTGGCCAGCATGACGAAGACGTTTG
>OGQA01000859.1_pt1 | contig 14871 bp, 10 predicted proteins | sample 1553011 | NCBI WGS metagenome assembly OGQA01 (sample SAMEA2580256, study PRJEB22360) | human gut metagenome | biome: human gut; feature: human-associated habitat; material: faeces | place: Denmark | collected 2008/2010 | reverse complement strand
TATGAACGATTGGGATCAAAAACCATAGATACTTTGTAAATTGGAGGAACATTATGAGCAAAAAGTATTGTTACCTGTTTACCGAGGGCAACGCCAATATGCGCGAGCTGCTCGGCGGTAAGGGCGCGAACCTGGCCGAGATGACCAACATCGGCCTGCCGGTCCCGCAGGGCTTCACCATCACCACCGAGGCCTGCACCCAGTATTATGAGGACGGCCGCCAGATCAACGACGAGATCTTCGCCGAGATCATGGAGTATGTGGAAAAGATGGAGAAGATCACCGGCAAGAAGTTCGGCGACCTCCACAATCCTCTGCTCGTTTCCGTCCGCTCCGGCGCGCGCGCGTCCATGCCCGGCATGATGGATACCATCCTGAACCTCGGCCTCAATGAGGACGTTGTGAACGTCATCGCCGAGAAGTCCAACAATCCCCGCTGGGCGTGGGACTGCTACCGCCGCTTCATCCAGATGTATTCCGACGTCGTTATGGAGGTCGGCAAGAAGTACTTCGAGCAGCTCATCGACCAGATGAAGGAGAAGAAGGGCGTCACCCTCGACGTCGAGCTGACCGCCGACGACCTCAAGGAGCTCGCGGGCCAGTTCAAGGCCGAGTACAAGGCCAAGATCGGCGAGGACTTCCCCACCGACCCGAAGGAGCAGCTCATGGGCGCGATCAAGGCGGTCTTCCGCAGCTGGGACAACCCCCGCGCGAACGTCTATCGCCGCGACAATGATATCCCCTACTCCTGGGGCACCGCCGTCAACGTCCAGTCCATGGCGTTCGGCAACATGGGCGACGACTGCGGCACCGGCGTTGCCTTCACCCGCAACCCCGCCACCGGCGAGAAGAAGCTCATGGGCGAGTTCCTGACCAACGCCCAGGGCGAGGACGTCGTTGCCGGCGTCCGCACCCCGATGCCCATTGCCGAGATGGCCGAGAAGTTCCCCGAGGCCTTCAAGCAGTTCGAGGACGTCTGCAAGATCCTTGAGGATCATTACCGCGATATGCAGGATATGGAGTTCACCGTCGAGCACGGCAAGCTCTATATGCTCCAGACCCGTAACGGCAAGCGCACCCCCGCCGCCGCTCTCAAGATCGCCTGCGACCTTGTGGACGAGGGCATGATCGACGAGAAGAAGGCCGTCGCCATGATCGAGCCCCGCTCTCTCGACACGCTGCTCCATCCCCAGTTCGATACCGAGGTGCTCAAGAAGACCCCCGTTATCGGCAAGGCGCTGCCCGCCTCTCCCGGCGCGGCCTGCGGCAAGATCGTCTTCTCCGCCGAGGACGCCAAGGCGTGGAAGGAGCGCGGCGAGAAGGTCGTGCTCGTCCGTCTCGAGACCTCTCCCGAGGACATTGAGGGCATGAAAGCCTCTCAGGGCATCCTGACCGTCCGCGGCGGCATGACCTCCCACGCGGCCGTCGTGGCGCGCGGCATGGGCAAGTGCTGTGTCTCCGGCTGCGGCGACATCAAGATGGATGAGGAGAACAAGCAGTTCGAGCTCGCCGGCAAGGTCTACCACGAGGGCGACTGGCTCTCCATCGACGGCTCCACCGGCAACATCTACGACGGCGCAGTCCCCACGGTCGACGCCTCCATCGGCGGCGAGTTCGGCCGCGTCATGGGCTGGGCGGACAAGTATCGCCGTCTGGGCGTCCGCACCAACGCCGATAACCCGCACGATACCGCGCAGGCGGTCAAGTTCGGCGCCGAGGGCATCGGTCTCTGCCGCACCGAGCATATGTTCTTCGAGGCTGACCGTATCCCCGCCATCCGCGAGATGATCTGCGCCGACACGCTCGAGCAGCGTGAGAAGGCGCTCGCCAAGCTCGAGCCGATGCAGCAGGGCGACTTCGAGGCCATGTATATCGCGCTCGAGGGCCGTCCGATGACCGTTCGCTTCCTCGATCCCCCGCTGCACGAGTTCGTCCCCACCGAGGAGGCCGACATCGAGCTGCTCGCCAAGGATATGGGCAAGAGCGTTGCCGAGATCAAGAACATCATCGCCTCCCTGCATGAGTTCAACCCGATGATGGGTCACCGCGGCTGCCGCCTGGCCGTCACCTTCCCGGAGATCGCCGCGATGCAGACCCGTGCGGTCATCAAGGCTGCGCTGAACGTCAACGCCGCGCATCCCGAATGGCACATCGTGCCCGAGATCATGATCCCGCTCGTCGGCGAGGTCAAGGAGCTCAAGTACGTCAAGGACGTCGTCGTCAAGACCGCGGACGAGATCATCTCCTCCGTCAAGTCCGACATGAAGTATAAGGTCGGCACCATGATCGAGATCCCGCGCGCCGCTCTGACCGCGGACGAGATCGCCAAGGAAGCGGACTTCTTCTCCTTCGGCACCAACGACCTGACCCAGATGACCTTCGGCTTCAGCCGCGACGACGCCGGCAAGTTCCTCGGCGCGTACTACGACAAGAAGATCTACGAGAACGACCCGTTCGCCAAGCTCGACCAGGTCGGCGTGGGCAAGCTCGTGAAGATGGCCGCTACCATGGGCCGCGAGTCCAATCCTGACATCCACCTCGGCATCTGCGGCGAGCACGGCGGCGATCCCGCTTCCGTTGAGTTCTGCCACAAGGTCGGTTTGGACTATGTTTCCTGCTCCCCGTTCCGTGTGCCCATCGCCCGCCTTGCTGCCGCACAGGCTGCGATAAAGGAAATGTGAGCGATCTTTTGAGCGTTCACAAAGCGGCTTGAAGCTTGCAAACCTTTGATGTGACTGCGTTTGCAGACATCATTGGCTGAAAACAGACAAAAATCCGGTATTGTTCCGTTTGGAGCAATACCGGATTTTTTGCATCTTCTGCGGGGCAGGTTGAGAAAAACTGCGCCATGGAGAGATTCCGTGTGCCGCCGGTACTCTGAATGGCACTCTGAATGGCACTCTGAATGGCACGCGGAAGCGGCACTCGGAAGGGTTGGCGCATCGACATGACAAAGGAGAACACAGACAAGGAGGATGACGGTGGAACCGGCGGTGATGATGCTCCTGGAGGAGATCAGGCAGAGAGTGGTGGCACAGTCGGTGCTGCTGATAGCCATATTTCTGATGCTGACAGCGGCACTGCTGGCATTGCTGATGAAATGGCTGTACAGAAGGCTGGAAGCCCTGATCACAGAGATCATGGTGAAGGCAGCACAACAGACACAGCAGAACCCGCAGGAGACACAGTTCCCGAAGGAGGACTAAGTAACCCCAATTCCATCTTCCCCGCTGTGGTTGCTGTTCCTGCGGAAGTAGTGGATCGACTTGATGAGCTGCTTGCTGATACAAATGACAAAGTGAAACCCGAGCCTGATGCAAACCCTGAGGGCAGCAACTCCAAGAAGCCCAAGCAGAAGAAATCCAAGGCCAAGACAAAGTAAAATCCCCTCATTGGCATAAGTCCAACAGCCATGGCCGGGAACCATTGCAATTACTGCGTTTCCTGCGTTTTGCTCATGGCGGTGTTATAATTATTTCGTGAGATGATCCTATCCGGTTCCCGCGCACGAGAGGACTTCCGCCGCACAAGCGACGGCACACGCCAAATGCCGGAAATGCCGGAAATGCCAGAAAGGACTTTACTTATGCGGCGCAGCCCTGTATAATCGTTTAAGATGGAAAATTGTCGAAAGACTATGCTGCAGGGCCATATGTCTGAGCGGAAGAGCCCCTATGATCGACCGACCGCACTCTTAAGGCAACACCGCGCAGTGAAAGCTGCGGTATTGCCTTAGCAGGACTGCGGTCAGTTTCTTTCTCTGCGAAAGGAGGGAGCATCGGTGAACCGCGTGTTCCGCGAGGAAAAGAAATATCTGATCTCGCTGCCGGAGGCGCTGCAAGCCTGCCATCGGCTCGCGCAGGTCATGCACGAGGACCCGCACAACGGCATAAGCGGCTACCCTGTCCGCTCACTTTACTTCGATACGCTCGACGACAGGGACTTCCGCGAAAAGGCTGCGGGCGTAGAGCTGCGGCGCAAGCTGCGCCTGCGCTGCTACGATCCGGCGGCAGACTTCGCCATGCTGGAGATGAAGCAGAAGCAGGGCGCAAGCCAGCTCAAGCGCTCTCTGCGCGTGACACGGGAGGATGCCCAGGCGCTCACGCGCGGCGACTACGCGCCGCTGCTGCGGTATCCGGAGTCTTTTGCCGCGGAGTGCTACGCGCTGATGCACAGCCGGTGCTATCGCCCCAAAACGATCGTAGAATACGACCGCAAGGCATTTATCGCCAAGGAGAACAAAATACGCATTACCTTTGACAGCCGCATTGTTTCCGTCGAGAGCTGCTTCGACCTCTTTTCGCCGCGGCTGAACATGAACCCCGTGCTCGATCCGTACTGCGTGGTGCTTGAGGTCAAGTACAACGGCTTTCTGCTCGATTATCTTCGCGAGCTGATCAACAGCGTGGATCGCAGTGAGCTTTCTGTTAGCAAATATGTGCTTGCCCGCCAAAACGGATGTCAGACGAGGCTATAGGAGGAAAACACCATGAGACAACAGATCCTGAACCTTTTTACCACACCCCGCGATATGTCGTGGGAGGATATTCTGCTCAATATCGTCCTTGCCGCCGTGCTGGGCTTTTTTATCTTCCTATCCTACGCCATCTCCCACCGCGGGACGATCTACAGCCGCAAGTTCAACGCCTCACTCGTCATTCTCGCGGTGCTGACGGGGACGGTCATGACCGTCATCGGCAACAACATCGCGCTGTCTCTCGGTATGGTGGGCGCGCTGTCCATCGTCCGCTTCCGCACCGCCATCAAGGACTCGCGCGATACGGTTTATATTTTTTGGTCCATTATTGTCGGCATCTGCTGCGGCGTGGGCGATTATGCCGTGGCCTGCATCGGCAGCGCCGTGACCTTCGCGGTGATCCTGCTGCTCGGCTGCATCAAGAGCGATAACCGGATGCTGCTCATCATCCGCGCCCACCGCAGCAAGCAGGAGCCGATCAAGGCGCAGGTCTACAAGCTCTTTCGCGCCAAAGCGACGCTGCGTGTGGAAAACACGACGGAGGATACGGTCGAACTGATCTACGAGATCACGCAAAAGCTCCTGCGCCGCGCGGAGCAGACAACGCCGGACATTCCCGGCAGCATCTATTCGCTGGGAAGCATCGACTATGTCAATCTTGTCATGCAGAACGACGAGGTGTCGAACTGAGAAACCGGAAAGAGGGGAGCGGAGACGAACATGAAATACAAGCGAATGGCTCTTGCGGCCTGTGCGCTGCTGCTCCTCCTATCCGCAACAAACCTGTCAGCCGTGCTGACCGATGAGCACCCACGTTATCATCAGCATCTTGAGCGCCCCGCCTATACACCCTGTGCCGACCACGGAGAAGATCTGCTCTGCTCTCATCTGCCGCTCGTGCTCATCGACACCGGCGGAGAGGCGATCCCGGGCGTGCCCATCCGCGACGGCGACGGGAGCCGAAGCAACGACACCTTCACCACGACCGCGGACGGCGGAACGCTGCTGCGCGCGTCCGTCTCGGTGGTGGATCACGCCGAGGGCAACAATCACCCCGCCGACGCGCCGACCCTGCAAAGCACCATCGACATTCGCGTGCGCGGCAATTCCTCCCGCTATTTTGATAAGCACAGCTATCTTGTCAAGACGCTGACGGACGACGGTGCGGCCTCGCGCGATGTCGCCATGCTGGGGATGGATGCCTTCGACGAGTGGGCGCTGCATGGGCCGTACCTCGATAAGACGCTCATCCGCAATTACATGTGGTACAATCTTGCGGGCGAGATCATGGACTACGCGCCGAATGTGCGCTTCTGCGAGGTACTGCTCAACGGAGTGTATCAGGGGCTTTATGTTATGACGGAGACTGTCAGCTCCGGCGCGGATGCCCGCTTGAAGCTCACGGAGCCGTCGAAGGACACGGTGCAGACGAGCTATGCTCTGCGGCTCGACCGCGGCAGCGGCAGCGAGGTCAAAAACATCGAGACCTTCTCCCAATACGCCCTGCGAAATCTGCAGGATATGGACATCGTCTATCCGGGAACAAAATGGCTTACGCCGGAGCGCGCGGCGTGGATCGCACAGGATTTCTCCGACTTTGAAAAGTCACTCTACTCCTATGACTATGATACCGAGCCCTATGCATGGTGGGAGCAGGCGGACATGAGCTCTTTCGTGGACTACTTTATCCTCAACGAGTTTACCTGCAACTATGATGCGGGCTGGCTTTCCACCTATATCTACAGGGATGTGCGCGGCAAATACAAAATGTGCATCTGGGACTTCAACTCCGCCTGTGACAACTACAGTCATCCGGTCACAGAGCCGCAGCATTTCGAGCTGCAATACAATGTCTGGTACTATATGCTCAGCAAGGACGAGGATTTTATAAACGCCGTGATCGAGCGCTACCGTGCGCTGCGGCAGGGTGTCCTGAGCGATGCATATCTCAACGGCTATATGGATGCCGTGGTGGAATGGCTCGGCCCCGCCGTCGACCGCAATTTCTCCGTCTGGGGCTACGCGCTGGATAAGGATATGATCTTACCCGCAGAGCGAAACCCGCACTCGCACACCGAGGCCGTCACGCAGATGAAGCGCTTCTGCACGGAGCGCGGCGCGTGGATGGATGAGCACATCGACATTCTGCGCCAATACAGCCACGAATCCAGAAATAAGAAATTCAACCACTGAGAAAGCGAGGGCGGAGCCGTGAAAAAATTTATCATCGCGCTTTCCGCTCTGATCCTGCTCTATCTTGCTTATGACACGGCGCGCTACCGGCTGGGACATCGACCTGAAGCCGGACGAGCCGGTGACGGCCTTTATGACCACGGATACGCAAAGCATTTACATGGATCGCGGCAGCGGTCCCGAGCCGTTTACCGTTAAGGGCGTAAACCTCGGCGTCGGCCTTCCGGGCGAGTGGGCGACGGACTACGCCATCGACAGGGAGACCTACCTGCGCTGGTTCGGGCAGATGCAGGAGATGGGCGCCAATACCGTACGCGTTTACATTACGCTGCATGACGATTTTTATAATGCCTTCTATGAATACAACACGCTGCGCGAGGAGAACGGCGAGGAGCCGCTCTGGCTGATCCACGGCGTGTGGGTCAACGACTATGTGCAGAATTCCCACCGCGACGCCTACGATAAGGACTTTCTCGATGCGTTTATCGAGGACGGGCGCACGCTGGTCGACGTTCTGCACGGCAACAAGAAGATCTCTCTCGGGCGGGGCACGGGCTCGGGCTTTTACAATAAGGATGTTTCCCGCTGGGTCATCGGCTATATTCTCGGTGTGGAGTGGGAGGATGTGACCGTCGCCTACACCGACCACAAGTATCCCGATATGGCGCCTTATCAGGGCGCGTATCTCTCCGCGACGGAGGACGCCTCCGCCTTTGAGTCCATGCTGGCGCAGGCGGGCGACCGGATCATTGAATACGAGAGCCGCCGCTATAAGAGCCAGCGGCTCGTCGCCTTCTCCAACTGGCCGACCACCGATCCGTTCCTCTATCCGGAGGATATCACGACCTTTTTTATGAAGTGCGCGCAGGTGGATGTGGAGCATATCCGTGCGGAGGACGCCTTTCTTGCCGGGCAATTCGTTTCCTATCATGTCTATCCCTACTATCCCGACTATCTCAACTATAGCCTCAACCCCGCGGTGATGGACCGCACGCCCATCTGGGACGGCAAGGCCGTCATCTCTCGTGTGGAGACCGGCCCCGGCACGCCCATCAGCGAGCTGCTCCGGCAGGAGGACTTTTACGATGGGGCCGGCGCGGTCAATACCTATCTTGCCTATCTGCGCGTGCTGCGGCGGCATCATACAATGCCCGTCGTCATCTCCGAGTTCGGTGTGTCTACGGGACGCGGCATGGCGCAGAGGGACCAGAACACCGGCCGCAATCAGGGCCACATGTCCGAGCAGGAGCAGGAGCAGGCCCTTGCGGAATGCTGGGAGGATATTATGACGTCCGGCTGCGCGGGCGGCTGCGTCTTTACCTGGCAGGACGAGTGGTTCAAGCGCACCTGGAACACCATGCACGCGGTGAATCTCCAGCGCACGCCGTACTGGAGCGACTATCAGACCAACGAGCAGTATTTCGGTCTGCTCTCCTTCGACCCCGGCGAGAAGGAAAGCGTCTGCTATGTGGACGGCGACCTCTCGGAGTGGACGGAGGAGGATAAACTCTTCGACACGGGCGAGCGAGCGCTTTCCATGAAGTACGATGAGCGCTATATCTACCTTCTGGCCTATCAGAAGGGCTTTGCAAACGGGGAAAAGCGGATGTTTATCCCCATCGACACCACGCCGAAGACCGGCAGCACCTACTGCAAAAACTATGGCCTGCGCTTTGACCGCGCGGTTGATTTCGTCCTTGCCATCGACGGCAGAGAGAACAGCCGCCTCGTGGTGCAGGAGCGCTATGAGGTGCTGCGGGCCATGTTCTACCATGAAACGCGCGACGCGGACGCCTACCTTGACCCGCCCGACGCGGACACGCCGCTGTTCAAGCCCATCGAATTGATGCTCCAGACGGCCACGCCGCTGCTCACCGGAAACTGGCAGGCCAGCTCGGAGGTCTACGAAACGGGCAGGCTGCTCTATGGAAACGCGAACCCGTCGTCGCCCGATTTCAACTCATTGGCAGACTTTATCTTTGCGGGCGACTATGTGGAGCTGAAGCTGCCCTGGCAGCTTCTGAACTTTGCCGATCCCTCGCGCATGACCATCCACGACGATTACTATGAAAACTACGGTGTGGAATACATTACAATCGACACGATGTACCTGGGCCTGACAGACGGTGAGGACGAGGGGCGCGCGGCGCTCTGTCCCGCCGCGCTCGAGGGCTGGGGGAACAGGGTAGCTTATCACGAACGGCTGAAGGCTTCGTATGATGCGATGCGGAGACTCTGGCGGTAAGAAAGAGAAAGGGGAGAGCGCCGGTGCCTGTTGAAATTCTGATCTACGTCTATCTCGGCATCTGCGCCGGCATGATCCTCTTTAACATTGCAACGGCACTCCTTTCGCGGCGCAGGGAGCATCGGTCCTTCCGCGACGGCATCCGCCTTGAGCTGACGGTCTCGCGGGAGCTTGACCGTCTCGCGGAGACCGGAGCGGTCAGCGAGAGGCATCTGCGCTTCATGGAGCGCAGACTGCGCCGCGTGAACGGCATGGCGGCCTTTGACGCCGCGCTGGAGCGCCTGTGCGTGAGGCGGCCAGAGCTGACCCGCTCCTATCTGATGGCGCTTAACGGTGTGACGATCACGCTGGCAGAGGATTACTGCCGCCGCGATGAGATCGAGGCGGCGTATTTTCCGTATATCATCCGGAAATACCGGCTTTTTGACGGGCAGGAGAAAGAGGCGCTGAAAACGATGCTGCTCGACCTGCTGCATGAGCCGAGCATCTACTGCCGCGAGAATGCCATGCAGGCGCTCTACACGGCGGGCGATCCCGCCGTCCTTGTGCGTGCGCTGCGGATCATCGACGCAAGCAGCCTCTATTATCACAGCAAGCTCCTCTCCGACGGCTTGCTGAACTACACGGGCGACACATGGGAGCTTGCCGACGCGCTTTGGGAGGCGTTTGATGCGTTTCAGCCGTGGATGCAGGTGACGCTGCTCAACTATTTCCGCTTTTCCTCCGGCGCATACTGCGAGAAAATACACGCGCTCCTCAACGATCCCGCGCAGGACGACGAGGTGCGCTTTGCCTGTCTGCGCTATCTTGGCCGCTATCCCTATCCGCCCGCCTACGCCGATCTGCTGCGCTATGCGACGCCCTCGGAAAACGCGCGCTGGGAGTATGCAGCCATTGCGTCCTTTGTACTGGCGAGCTATCCCGGGGCGGAGACTGCGGCGGTGCTGAAGAGGAACCTCTATCATCCCAACTGGTATATCCGCTTCAACGCGTCAAAAAGTCTGGAGCAGCTCGGCTTCGGCTACCGCGATCTGATCGACGTGATCGAGGGGCACGACCGCTACGCCTCCGAGATCCTGCGCTATCGCTTTGATGTGCGGGAGCTGGAGGAGCGAAAGGAGGACGCAGTATGTACGACGGTATAAAGCTGTTTCTTGAGTGGGTGGGCTATTTCTTTATCGCCTATCTGATCGGCTACTCGACCTTTCTGTTTCTGTCGGTCGTCGTCGGCTCACTTGAGCTGTACAAGCACCGCCGGCAGGAAATGCTCAAAAGCATTCTGCCCTCGGATTACTACCTGCCCATCAGTATCATCGTTCCCGCCTACAATGAGGAGGTCACCGTGGCAGACACCGTGCGCTCACTGCTTGCGCTCGACTACCGCTCCTATGAGATCATCGTGGTGGACGACGGATCGAAGGACCGCACCTCGGAGGTGCTGGCCGAGACATTTGATATGCACCTTGTTCACCGGCCCATTCGCCGGCAGATCAACTGTCAGCGCGAGGAATACGTCTATGAGACACGCGCACAGAAGGTACCGGTGACGCTCATCCGAAAAAAGAACGGCGGCAAGGCAGACGCGCTGAACATGGGCATCAACGCCGCAAATTTCCCGTACTTTATCTGCATGGACGCGGACTCCGTTCTGCAGTACGACTCTCTGCGCCGCATCGCCCAGCCGATATTGGAAAACGGCAATGTGGTGGCGGTTGGCGGCATCGTCCGCATCTCCAACGATGTTGAGCTGGAAAACGGACGGGTGAAGCATTACCGGCTGCCGCGCAATATTCTCGCCTTCATGCAGGTGCTGGAATATGACCGCTCGTTTCTTGCCTCTCGCATTCTCTTTGACCGCTTCAACGGCTCACTCATCATTTCCGGCGCCTTCGGGCTGTTCAAAAAGGATACCGTCATCGCGGCAGGAGGCTATGACAGCGGAACGATGGGCGAGGATATGGAGCTTGTGGTCAAGCTGCACGAATACTGCACGGTCAACAACATCGACTATGCCATTCGCTACGCATCCGACGCGATCTGCTGGACGCAGGCGCCCGAGCGGCTGCGCGATCTGTGCAAGCAGCGCAAGCGCTGGCATCTGGGCCTGTTCCAGAGTATGTACAAGCATCGCGTCATGTTTTCCAATCACAGGTTCGGCGCGGTGAGCTTTGTATCCTATCTCTATTTCCTCATTTACGAGCTGCTTTCGCCGTTTATTGAGATATTCGGCGTGTTCACGATGGTGCTCGCATGGTGGTGCGACCTTATCAACGTGCCGTTCATGCTGCTCTTCTTCCTCATCTACGCCGTGTTCGGCTCGGTCCTGACGCTTACTGCCTTTTTCTCGCGCATCTACACGGCGGACCTCACGCTCTCGTTCGGCGACGGCCTCAAGGCCGTCTGCCTGTGTCTCTTTGAGCTGGTGTTCCTGCGCTTTATTCTCGCATGGGTGCGCTGCACGGCCTTTATCGGCTATAGGAAGAAAAAACTCAGCTGGGGGCGCATCGAGCGCCGCAAGATCGATTTGAAATAAAGGGGGGGTGCCGCCTGTGCGCCGAAAAAAGCTCTTGGGAATCACGCTCTGCGCCGTGCTGACGATCGGAGCGCTGCTGTGCTGTATGCCGGATGCAAGCGCGAGGGAGACGCTTCTGATCTCGGGAAACGCCGATCTCTATCCCATCGAGTCCTATGACCGCGGCAGAGAATGCTATGTCGGATTGCTGCCGGAGCTGTACGAGCGCCTGAGTGAGCAGACAGGGTACGATCTTGTCTATCTTCCGTATAGCAAGAACACAACGCAGGCGCAGCAGACCGCAAACCGGCAGGCGGACATTATTTCCGCCTATCCCTCCGGCACGGTCGACAGCGGCGCGATGCGCCGTCAAGTGCTGCTCTGCACGATAGAACATGACGGCGCAGAGCGCGCGATATATGTTGGCTTTACCAACGCACTCACGCCGGAACGGGCCGGCGCGCTTGCACAAGCGCTGGAGGACCTCTCCGGCGCGGAGAGCATCGGCGTCCTGGCAGACTATACGAATAGCAGCGGCGCGGAAGCCTACCGTACCAGGTGGCTCATTACGCTCGCCGCATTGATCGCGGCGATGCTTGCCGCGGCGGTCGCGCTGATAGTCTTTGCGCGAAAAAAGCGTGCCGAGCAAAAGACCAACGCCCTCATCGATCCGCGCTACGGCATCGGCAACGACAGGTATTATCTGAACTGCATGGAAACGCTCATCCCCGCCCCGCTCAGAAGCATCGTCTATGTCATCTGCATCGGCTGCGATATGCCCTCGCTCGAATGGCGCTTTGGCGAGGCGGAGCGCGAGGAGATCTTCTCCCGCGCGGCGGAGTATCTGCGCCTTGGCTGCGGACGCGAGGAATACCTCGCCTGCGTGGGGCGCGGGATGTTCGCGCTCGTGTGTCAGTGCGGCAGCCGCGAGGCGGCACAGCAGCGCGCCGAGGGGCTTATCCGCGGGCTGGACGGCTACCTTGCGGGCTTCCGCGCCGAATATGCCGGCGCGTTCCGCGCGGGCATCTGCTCGCTGTCGGAAAACCCCGACTGCGGCGCCGAGGCTGCGCTCTACAACGCGCGCCAGGGCTGTGCCCACGCGTTCCGCGCGGAAACGCCCTGCGCGTTCAGCACGCGCGGCATGATCGACGAGAGCGAGCAGCTCGAGCGTCTGCGCGGCAGCATGAGCAAGGCGGTGGAAAAGGGCGAATTTGAGCCGTACCTCCAGTTCGTCGTCGATCGCACCGGCACGGTCGTCGGCGCGGAGGCCGTCTCGCGCTGGCAAAACCCGGAGGAGGGACTGCTGCCGCCGTCCAAGTACATCGACCTGATGATCCGCGCCGGTACGGTCACAGAACATGATCTCTATATGCTCCGCTGCGCCTGTGCACAGCTCCAGTCATGGAGACGCGAGGGGCTGGAGAAGCTCTGCCTGTCCTGTAATTTTACGCGCCAGTCGCTCTCGGACGAGCGGACCTTGCCGCGTGTGCGTGAGATCGCGGAGCAGTATGACTTTTCACATGACTGCCTTATTATCGAGATCACGGAGGATTGCCTTGTGCACGACCGGAGCGCGGCAGCGGAAACGCTCAACGGTCTGATCGCGCTGGGCTTTCATATCGCGTTGGACGATATGGGTGCCGGTTACTCCTCGCTTTCGGATCTGTGTACCTACCGGTTCGACTATGTAAAAATCGACCGCAGCATCCTCCTCGATGCGGAGGAGGAGCGCGGAAGGGCATTGCTTGCCGGTTTGGTGCAGCTTGCTCACAGCATGGGTATCCGAGCGCTGTCTGAGGGCGTGGAAACAAAGAAACAGTTGGATATTGCGCTTGCGGCGGGCTGCGACTTCATTCAGGGCTTTTATTTCTCGCGCGTCCTGCCGAAGCGGGAGGCGGAGCGCTATCTGCGCGAGCTGACAGAGCAGTAAGGAGAAAGAAATGGAAAACAAAACGCGTTCGCGTGTCATGCTGGCGATCACGCTGTTCAGCGCGATCGTATTGTCGGGTACGGTCTTCGTCTGCGCAAGGCGCGCAGGTGAGGAGGTCACACAGCGCTCCTTCGATGAGCTGACGACCGCAACAAAGCAGCTTGCCAAGGACATCAACAATGCCACACGCACGGACCAGACCATTCTCTCCGCCATGGCGGAGCTGATCGCGGGGCAGGACGAGGACGATCTGGATTCTGTGCTGCGCATCATGAACACCTTCAGCCTTGATAAGACCGTTGTCTCCGCCGTCGCGCTGCTGCGACCCGACGGCACACTGCTGCTGACCGACGGCGCCCGCTACGACGTTTCCGGCGCATTCGATTTTGAAACAGAGGCGGCGCGGGGCGCGTACATCTCAGACCGCGTGACAAGCTACTTTGCGCCGGAAAAGCTGGTGGTGCGCAACGTCGCGCCGGTGAAGCGCGACGGCGAGACCATCGCCATCCTCTATGGCATGGTGCCGTTGCAGGAGCTCTCGCGCAGCTACAAGACCGACCTTTACGGCGGCAACGCCTTCGTTCTCATCGTGGATGGAAATACCGGCGACATCCTGCTGGATACCTGGCATGACTCGCTCGGCAACCTCTCGGATCTGCGTGGCCGCAAAATGCTCAAGGGCTACACCTACGAGGAGGCGATGGAAAAAATCCCCAACGGTATCGGCGGCGATATGTGCACCGTCTCCCAATCCACGGGGCTGACGCTCTACCTGCACTACGAGCCGGTCGGCATCAACAACTGGAGCGTCGTTCTCGGCGTCAGCGAGCAGGACGCGCTGGCGGGAACGCGCGGCGTGGTGAAGATCCTCTACCTGATGTCGGTCATCGTCGGCGCGATTTTGCTGAGCTATCTTGCCTACATCAGCTGGTACCTGATCTCGGCGCGACGCGGCGTTTACCGTATGAGCATTACGGACCAGGGCACGGGCCTGATGAACCGTGTCGCCTATGAGAAGTGTCTGCGCAAGAGCGACCAGCGCGTCATCGCTCCGGCCGCCTGCATTTATATCGACGCGAACGGCCTGCACGAGATCAACAACGAGCGCGGTCACGAGGCGGGCGACCAGCTGCTGCGCGCGATCGCAGAGCGTCTGCGGGAGCAGTTTCCGAGGGACGATCTCTACCGCGTCGGCGGCGACGAGTTCGTCGTGTTTCCCGCGCCGGCGGCAGAGGCGGAATACGAGGCGCGGATGCGGACGGTTTCTGAAAGCCTTGCCGCGCAGGGCCACAGCATCTCCTACGGCATCGCCGTCTGCGAGGCGGCAAACGGGCTAAGAGAGCTGGTCCGCGAGGCGGACGAGAAGATGCTCGGGAGCAAGCGCGCCTACTACGCCGAGCACGATCGCAGAAGGCCGAGATAACGCCAAGACGATAAAACCGCTTTTGTATGGGAGTGTGGTAGAATGGCTTCGAGGCAGGAAACAAACCGGAGACCGCAAACGGAGGAAACAT